>Ga0114994_10002344_pt1 | contig 13830 bp, 17 predicted proteins | sample ArcticOcean_MG_C_9_FD_87043 | JGI IMG/M metagenome (GOLD analysis project Ga0114994, IMG submission 87043) | Marine microbial communities from western Arctic Ocean - ArcticOcean_MG_CB2_152 | ecosystem: Environmental > Aquatic > Marine > Oceanic | place: Arctic Ocean: Canada Basin | collected... | reverse complement strand
CGAGGCCGAGCGGGAGAGAATTCGGAGCATCGCCGATGTCATCTTTTTGGAGGATGAGCCGGCTGTAGGGTTAGGCTTGGTATGTTGTTGATGTTGGGGTGGAGGGGGGGGGGGGGTGGAGGAGGGGGGGGAGGAGGAGGAGGGGGTGTCGCCATCAGATTCATCACCATCAGATTCATTAGCAGAATCGCTGTCGTCGCTTCCCTCATCATTTCGCTTTTGGAAATAGGCTTCCTGTTGAGCTTCGTCGTTAGAGCTACCACTACTGTCACTGTCACTGTCGCTGTCGCCGCTCTCTTCCTCCTCAGAGGAGCCTGCAAAGATCGTCATATCTCGTTGTTTTACAGCTTCCTTCTCAGCCAATTTTGCCGCCTGCTTTCCCTTTTTGCCTTTCTTTATGTGGTGCTTCACCATGTTTATGACTGATAGAATTACGAATATGTATCACGTGTGTACCAAAAGAAATTAAAAAAAATGTGAATGGCTTTCCAAAAACCATTTCACGTTCTCTACTGTTCGTACTTTACGTTCTCTACTGGTAATAGGTATGGGAAGAGGCAAGAAACACAAGCTGGCCGTGGTGGCCGCCACTGGCAATGAGCGCCCACTGAAATCAGCAAAGGTGCCTCAGAGAGCGGACCCAATTGTCCGTATAAATGTTCCATCCCCGTCATCATCCTCTCTGCCACTTTCTCAGATATCCCCCTCCAACCTCTTCCCCGAAAGCCATAATCTGAAAAAGTTCCTCGCCTCAACATTTCGGAAGAAAGCTTGCCACATCAAAGGTGCCAAGTACAACTTCCCATCCCTGGATCATCTCACCGACAGGTCCCTCCTGTACAACAACACTTCTTCGGATGCAGTCCACGTGTGGATTAAGGATAGCGGCATCTCCAATTCCAGCAATTCCAATTCCAGCAATTCCAAACTCCTCCACTCAATAATGGTCCCACCTGACCAAGCCACAATCCTCAATGCTCACGGAAACCACGCTACGTACTGCCGAGCTCCTCCCGAAACGGAAGCAGTCCTCGTGCAGAACTTCCTCAACGATCTCGGCATCGGCTGCGGTCGCTACGATCCCGACGGTGGCAACGAGTGGGGGCGCGGCGAGGTCGAAATGTTCGTTGGGACCACCAACCACTTGACCGACTGGCACTTTGACTTCCAGGAAAACTTCACTATCCAGCTCTCTGGCGTGAAAAAATGGACGGTTAGAAAGTCCACCCTCTCCTCTCCCGTTCTTGGGGTCACCCCCCACTACCTGAACAATTCCGTCGTGGAGGGTCAGATCCTCTCGGCCAAGCTGAGCGATCCGAGCTTCACCTACACCACCCCCGCTTCCTCCCCCGACTTCCCCACCGAGGAGATCATCGTCGGGCCGGGCGATTTCTGGTATTTCCCCGCGGGCATGTGGCACAAGGTGGAAACAATCGAGGCTGGCGTGAGCATGAACATCAGCCTTATGGGTCGGTGTTACGCCGACATCTACTGTGAGGGGCTCGCGGCGGCGTTGAGGAAAGAGGACGGGTGGAGAGAGGTCGTTGTGGACGATTTGGAGAATGGCAAGAGTGCTGTTGGAAGGCTGGGGGAGTTGATCAAGGGGCTGGATGGGAGGAGACTTGTCGAGGCGAATATGATAATTACGCCCGCAGTTAGTATTAGGCGGACTGTGGTGGAGGGGGGGGGTGGGGACGAGGTCGAAGATGAGGATGAGGAAGAGGATGAGGAAGAGGAAGAGGATGGGTTTGTGGATATTTCGTCGTCCGACGAGTCCGACTCCGACGCCTCTGACTCCGCCGAATCATCTCCAGACTCCACCATTTACATCGACATGTCAGCCCCTTGCCCTCACAGCGTCCTAAAAGGATCAGGCAAACTAATCAGAAACCCGCTCTGCCAAATTCTTAAAGAAGAAGAAATCAACAGCTACTTCTCCTCTCTCACCAAAGGAAAAACCAAAACCAAAACCAAAAATTCCAAAACACAAGGGAAAAAAATAGTTTCGTTCGTCGTGAACATCAACTACGCTGGTCGAGACATTCACGACAACGACTTCAACAAGGCAACGACAAGAGCTGTTGTCACAGTTCCCCTTAACTCCCCAGAACACCAGTTTATGATAGCCCTTTGGTACCAGCCGTCAACCCAAATGGATAACGCATTTTACTTCGAGCAAAAATTTGAAGTCGGGATCAAATGGGCTTTGTGGCTTGGGGTTCTAGTAGAGACAGAGTCGTAGTTTTAGAATTTTCCTTTTAATAATTTCCCCACAAAAATTCATCACTCTCGTCATTCTCGTCCCCCTCAAAACCAAAATCTTCCTCCTCCCATTGTTGGCCATAATCTCTATTTTTTACGCCTGTTTGGTAACTCGTACGTATGTGCGCCTCCATTGCCCTGATAGCCTCCTTGCACGCCTTGACCGTCCCGCAATTTGGTGGAATTTTCCCTCCGCCGTCCATCAAGTACATTGTATCGAGTCGACTCTTCAAGGTCTTGTAGCTGCAGAACGATAGCTCGTCGAAGACGACTTTATCCCTGGTCTTCCCCTTCCCCTTCCCCTTCCTGTTCCCCTTCCCCTCCACCATCCCATTCCCCTCCACCTCCCACATCTCAACGTCAAACAACTCGCACAAGTCCTCAACCAGATCCCACCTCGTCGCCAGTTTCTCCCCAAGCATCATGCAATCCTCGTTGAAATTGACCGCCGCTTCCATCTTCCTCTTCTCAACCTTACTCATAGCATTCACATTCGCGTTGAAGTCGTCCATCCCCCACGCAGCTCGCGCAATCAATAGAAAGTGTTTGCTTCGCTCGCAAAATTAGTTGAGTGGATCAATAATAATGTTAGTTCAGTAGTGGGCAAGGGCTCGCTCGCTTCGCTCGCTCACCTGCTGCTCGGAAGCAAAGTCAAGTTATCAACTCTCGCCCCTCCCCCGCTCGTGTCCATCCTGCCCGTGCAGACCGCCAGCAGGTCAATGTCCCCGTCCTGGTTGTTGCATGCTGCGACAAAGCTGTTGTCGGGCAAATAGCACGTTCCTCGCAAATTCGTTTCGAACGACCAGGCTCTGGGTTTGACGCCCTTGAGCTTGAACACCGTGTTGAAATTGTCTGTTGACGGCGCCACGATGTGGTTATCTCTCCTCCGTCCTTGCATCAGCTGCTGCAGCAACCGCGCTCCGATTGGGATGTCCGTGACGAATTCCTTTTGTAAGACCTTCCCCTTCCCTTTTCCCTTTCCCTTCCCCTTCCCCTTCTCCTCCTCTTCCGTGAATTCTATCGTTTGCACGCTCTCCAGCGTCTGCGTCGAGAACATATTGAATTCCTCTTGGTGCGGAAAGAAGTGCTTAGCCAAAAAATCCCCCTCAATCGTCGCCATCTCTATCCCCCCTTCGCACACGACGCTGAACTGATTGGCGTTGATGATCGCCGTGAGATGGTTGCCGCCGCTGCGCCGAGCGAAGCGAAATTGTGTGCATTTTTAATGAAGCAAGAGCAAAACGAATGAAGCGAGTCAAAAGAATTCAGTGAGTGTTATCCATTTCACGGGATTCATCGCGAGTATTCTCGTCTTCATCAAGGCTCGCTCGCTTAGCTCGCTCACCTGAAAAACGCCTTGAACTCCTTCAAATACTCAATGTGCTTCTTCCAACCCGACTTGCCTGAGTCTTGGAAGACGAAAAACACTTTCGCGTCATCGGTCATTGAGTTCGTCCAAGGGAACGATTCTTTGAGCTGGGCAACGTGCTTCGCCAGCGTTTTCTTCTCTCCGATGCAATGCTCCAAATCCACGCAGCACTGGATGGCCTTGCTCGGAAATTCGTTGCCTTCCAAAATGGTGTTGAAACAGATCATTCCAAACGAACACCTCCTCTCTGGTACATTCATCAGACTAAAGAAGGCGGACGAAAAGACCTGAACGTCATCCTTCTGAACGAGTTTTGAAAAGCTCGTGATGTGCTGCTTCTTGATCAGAGTGTTGAGCTTGAATTGCACCAGCGCGTTGTTCAAGAAAATGCTGTGCAACTGCGCGAGAATTGAGAGTGGAATAAGTTAAGTTAGTTTTAGTTAAAGTTTAGTGTTGTTTAGTTTAGTTTCGTTTAGTTTAGTTTAGTTTAGTTTTAGTTTAGTTTAGGCTGCTCGCTTCGCTCGCGGCTCACCTGGGCCTCGCTCAATATTGGTCCCTCCATCAAATCAACTTTCGGCCTCGTGTAGTTCACCGTGTCCCCCCTTTTGCCCCTCACGCTCTGCTGCACGAGCAAGTTCTCGTTGAAGACCCAAAACATCAACACGCGCAGCAGCTTGATCTTGCTAGGGTGAATTTGGTCGATTGGAGCGACGTTTTTCTTCCACGTCAGCTTCAGGTCGTCCGGGTTGACTTTCTCCTTCTCCTTCTCCTTCTTCGTGTTGTTGCTAGTGTTCAGGTAGGTCGCCACGCGCGTTCGCAAGCTCTTGTACGTGGAGGAGCAGCTATTCATGCGCACGAGCGCCACGCAGTTCTTGACGCACCACGCGTGGCGCGACAATTTGCGAGCTTCAATTTTCTCATCGTCTGAGTCGGTGTCTTCCTCGCTTTCCTCCTCGTTTTCCTCCTCCTCCTCTTTTCTTCTCTTCTCCTCCCTTGTCTTCTTTTTCGCTGCTTCCTTCTCCAACCCCCATTTTTTATCCTCTGCAGCAGTTCCGCAAGCTTCGCACTCGGAAATGAAGGCGAGCATGAGGTTGACCATGCTCAAAGGTTCGGAATATAAACCTCCGTCGAAGTAAGCTTTGCTCATGAAGGAACGGCTCATGATCATGTTGTATTCGGATGCTGCGCCGGCGACGAGCGAAGCGAGATTGTGCGCATTTTTAATGGAGCAGGGGGGAGGGAGTGTAGTAATGTTCGTTAAGTTGTGGTTCGTATGCTCGTCTTCATCAAGGCTCGCTCGCTTTGCTCGCTCACCTTCGGTGTGTATGAGAGGGTTTGCAATTCTCCAGGGTGATTTAGGTTGCTGAAGCATTGCTGCGATGGCAACGCACTCGTTTGTGAGGCCAAACTGACAGCCCAGCCCAACAAATCTCCCGATGTCGAGGTCCAACCCAATTGCAGTGACGAACCTGCCCATACTCGTGAGTTTCCCTTGATCGTTTGGAGACTCGATGAAGGTCGAGTCATGGAGCGACTCAAAGCTCCTGTGAATATCGCTCGTGTCGGGAGGCTCAATAACCTGCTGAAGGATCGGGGCGACGAGCTCGTTGGGGCCGAGCATGTCTTTCAGCGCTAGAATGACCGAGTCAAGGGGAACTCTGTGCCATAATGTTAGTACTAGAAGTGATGTGACTGGCACGCTCCGCTCGCAGCTCACCTTTTGATCTCGCCGTTTTCGAACTCTTCAAAGTGTCTCTCAAACATATTCCTGCTATACAGGCGATACACACTTCCGGGGCGGACACGCCCGGTCCGCCCAGCCCGCTGCTTGCTGCTCGCACGAGAAATCCACGTCGAGGCAAGAATTTGGCGGTGGGTTGCCTGGTTGTATTGGATCTGCTTCATCAAACCCGTGCAAATAACGTGGTCGACGTCTGGAAGGGTGACCGATGATTCGGCCGCGTTCGTAGCGATGACGATTTTGATTTCGTCGTGCGCGGCCGGTTTGAACGCTTCCATCTGCTCCTCGAACGGAATGTCGCTGTGGATGGGCATGCAGACGTATTTGATCCCGTCAGGCTGGCCGAAATTTTCGTTGCTGCGAGACCGCATTTTTACATTAGGTTTTGACTATCTCGCTTCGCTCGCCGCTCGCCCGCAGCTCACTCACCTCCCACCACCATTTTCGATCAAATCAGTAATTTCGATTATGTCATTCATTCCACTGACAAAAATCAAAACGCTGGAGCCGGGCGAGCCTGCGCCGAGCAAAATGAAGCGATAATTGTTAATTGAGTGGAATAATAATATAATATTTTTTATTATAAGTTAGGTTAGGTTAGTAGTTGCTCGTATGCTCGTCTTCCTCAAGGCAAGCGAAGACTGAGTGAGACTCACCGACCATCTTGGCTACCGTGGCTGCCACAATGTACTGTTTCTTCATTCCGTTCTGACTGATTGTGCTGGATTTTGGGTTTTTTGCCAGCTCCATCTGCGCCGAGCAATGAGCAACCAAAATTAGTTGAGTAGTTTAGTTCAGGAGAAGATGTAGCCATGAATAGAAATTTCGCACGGAGATTCGCACTTTTCTGTCACAAAACTCGCTCACCTCCAATTCGCTCGCAGCACCGTTCCCCCCCCGGGGCAAGTTTATTGCCCCCTTGATGTCCTCCAGAAAAAACTCCTTGATTGGGAACGTCCTGACTCCAACGTGAATCGCATCCTGCGCTACGTCAAAGTATGTCTTGTAGATCCCCGCTGCCAGTGTTGCGCTCATCAGCACCAGCCTAATGTGCTTGTTCGTATTGAGCAACCGCCTCGCGAGTAGGCACAATATGTCGGTGTCCACGCTGCGCCAAATGTGTTAGGTGTGTGTTTGTGTTTGTGTTGCGCCGCTTCGCGCTTCGCTCGCCTCTATCTCACCTCCTCTCGTGCACCTCATCGATAATCAAATGGGTGTGAGAGTCGAACGTCTCGGGGTGGAACGCCAGCAATCTCGTCAAATACCCAGTCGTGCAAAACCAGAGCTTGGTTGTGTGGTGCTGGTCGACAAAGCCGAAGCCAAGCCGCATACCGACCATCTTGGTCAGGGTTGGTTCCACCGACCTAACGCGGTCCATGAGCGCCTTCGCCGCAATTCGTCGCGGCTGGGAGACGAACGCCTTGAAATTCCTGGGATCATTCTTCAAGCACATGATGGGAACACGGGAGGATTTTCCGCAGCCGGTCTCGCCGTGGATGATAGTGACACGGTTCTCTTGAATGTTCTGCAGAATCTTTGATTCGTAGGCGTCAATTGGGAGGGTTTTGGTTGTGTTCGTGGTGGTGGGGGTGGGATTAGGATTGGGATTCGGATTGGGATTGGGATTGGGATTGGGATTGGGATTGGGATTGGGATTGGGATTGGGATTGGGATTGGGATTGGGATCGGGAGTTTTGATCGTGTTGTTGTGGTGGGATGCAAACGGGTCAGGATAAAGTTCCTTCTTTTTCTTCTTCGGCTTCTTCTTTTTCTTGGAACTACTCGACGGCGAGATTGAAGTCGGACCATCTCCACCCTCCTCCAACGACACTTTATTCGCAAACTTGTTGCTAAGATCATCTTCTATGTTTGTGTCAGAAACGACACTGCACAGTTGCTGTTTGTTTTGCTCACGAAGCAAATAGTTGCAATCTGGGGAGCTTTTTAGGTGGCTGAGACATTGATTCCATTTCTTGAATTGTTTACCACATCCCGGGTTATGGCAGTGATATTTCGGTTTCTGTGGCGTGATAGAAGAAGGGTCCGCGGGTGTGACAGAACCCTTGGCCACGAATAGAAAAACTTCGTCGGAATCCGAATCTTTGTCCGGGACAAGCGACTCAGCAAAGCTGTACGTAGTGTCAAGCGCTTCTTCGTCCGGGACAGGCGACACAGCAAAGCCGAACCCATTGTCATCAAGATTCATAAAGTTTAAGGATTGGAGATTGGTATTAACGATGGACGTTTGAACGGAGGGCTGTGGCCGGGGATAATATCTAGAAGGTCGAAGAGTGCAGATGGGTTTGATTAAATTGCTAAGGGGAGATAAAAAGTTATGTGGTTATGAGCCAGATTTTTGGTCTTGAAATTTAGCCATTTAAAACCCCTCAGAGCTATCATACATGCTGATCAGCATATTCAATATGCTGTTAATCTTGTCATTGGCTCGCCACGGAGCGGTGGGCCTTCTCAACCCTCGATCGATGGCTCTCTCTCGGTTGAGTGTTTTGCGTGTTTCCACCTCCTCCCCCTCCTCCTCCTCCACCCAACTCAACCCCTACCCCAACCCCAACAACCCCACCCCTCCCCCTGCGCCCCGCAGGAGGCCAAGCTCTAACGTGATAAATTGGTATCCAGGTCACATTTCGTCCGCTGAGAAGCAGCTTTCAACGACCTTGAAATCCTGCGACATTGTTATTGAAGTTCGAGACGGTCGAATTCCCCTCTCGACCTCCCACCCTTCCGTCCTGGAATGGTCCGGGGGCAAGCCTCGCGTTGTTGTGGTCACTCGGCCCGACATGGTTCCCAAGAATGCCCAGCGGGAGTGGGAGGGGTTTTGGAAAACCCTCTCGATTGGTGAGGCCGGGGTCGACGAGTTCGGCATCGAGCGAGTTGAGGACAAGGACATGCTGAATCGAATCAAGCAGGTTGAGGATTTGAGGCGACTGTATACGGATAAGTCTAATAAATACGACGACGATGCGTACATCTCGTTGAGCTACACTTACGTGAACGGCAAATCAGGGGGCAAGGTGAGTGAGCTAGCGAGCGAACGAACGATTGAATCAGCCACCTACATCCACTTTTTAACTAACCCTCTCATTCGCTCCGCTCGGCGCAATACAGCCTTTGATTAAATTGAAGCGCATGATCCAGAAGGAATGCCTTCACGTCACCGCGAGGCGAAAGTCCCGCGGTCTTGAGCCCCGAGCATTACGAGTCGGAGTGATTGGCTACCCGAATGTTGGGAAGGTGAGCGAGCGAAGCGAGCGAGCCTTGTGGAAGACGAGCATACTCGCGATGAATCAACAAGTGCGAAATGGCTATCCATAGCCACTACTAAACTAAACATTATTCCACTGAATTCTTTTTGTCTCGTTCGTCTCCCCCCTCGCTTCGTTGAAAATGCGCCTCGCTTCGCTCGGCGCAGTCGGCCATCATCAATCGAATTCTCGGCCGCAAGCGGGTCAAGTCTGCAGGTGAGTGAGCGAAGCCAGCGAGCCTTGCGGAAGACGAGCATACTCGCGATGAAATGAAGTGCGCGAAACGGCTACAGACATAACGGCTGCATCCACTACTAAGCTAACCCACCCATTTCGTGTGGCACCTTCTTCGCTCGGCGCAGACATTCCCGGCCTCACCAGATCACTCACATGGGTTAAGGTTAAGGCGGAGAGGGACAGCACCGGTGCGCTGAAGGGCGCGAGTTCGCTGGACCGAACTTTTGAGGTACGAGCGAAGCGAAGCGAGCGAGCCTTGTGACGAAAGAGTGCAACGAAGCGCGACTAGCCCACTCCTAATTCACTCTTGCTCTCGTGCTTCGTTTAAAAATGCCCCTCGCACCTTCTTCGCTCGGCGCAGCTCCTCGATTCGCCGGGCATCATCCCCGCGGATCTGGTAGACCAGCACGGAGCCATGCTCCTTGCAGCGTGCAACTCCATCGGGCGCAACGCCTACGACAACCAGAATGTGTGCATATACTTTTTGGATACGATTTTTGAGCTCTTCGATCAAGGCAAGGAAAAAGTTTACTTTCCGAAATTGCGCGAATTGTCGAGCAAGCGCTGGGGGGTTGATATGTTCGGCGACAATGGTGATCTTATTGTTGAGAACGGCGAGGACGTGCTGCACGCTGTTGCTGATGCGACGTGCAAGGGCGATCTGGAAAATGCCAGCCTGAAAATTTTGCAGGACTTTAGGCATGGGAGACTGGGCGAAGTGTGCCTCCAAATTGCACCGCGCGGCGGGCGGAGAAAAGAAGAGAAAGAAGACGAAGAAGGAGAAGGAGAAGGAAGGGAGGGGGCGAAGGGGGTGGAGGGGGGAGTGGGTTCAGAGGAGGCAAGAGAGATTGAATTGCGGAGAGAGAGCGCAAAGGTTGAATTGAATGAGAAAGGAATAGAATTGCCGGTCACGCACGCTCCAACGACTAAAGGGAAATTTGAGGGGTGGTAAAGAGACACCACACAAGAGACACCACACACAATTTAAGATATTAATCGGTCGACGAAAAAAAGGAAAGGTCTAAAAGAAATAGGTTTGAGCTTAATTCGCAATAAATTCCTTATACGCAGCCAGCATTCCATTCTTTGATTCAATAAACATGTCACCCATTCGACCGTTCTTGAAAAATCCAACAGCAACCACCGCAGCAGTAATTGCACTCCCCCTCCTTCCAAGCTCCTTGAACGCCAGTGCCGCCCCCACGGCCATCACCCCCAGGCCAAAATGAAGCCTTTTGAATGTCGTCCCGTCCAGTCTGTCCCTATCCGTGGCGCTCTTTAAACAAATTGCCACCTTCCCAGCCAGTATGAACCTCCCAATACTCCACAACTTCACCGCTAAAAAAGCCTGATTTCTGACTCCTCCGCACTTGGTCTTTATCATGATTACCTCGTGAATTAACCCCAGGCTGCAAAAGAAAAAAGTCAGGAGATACGGAAACGTGGACAGGATGTTCCTTGGTTTCGTTGTGATGGTCTTTATTGTCCGCCGAATTGTGTTAACCAGCTCGGCTCTCACGAGCCGCCACTCGAACTTGTCAGACACGTAGTTGACCCCCTGCGCTCCGATGACCCAGCCGTAGCAGCTTAAAACTGCCGCATAGACGTGGACGGCAGCTCCACTTGCACCAAGGAACGGAAAGTTCGCAAGATGGGCGAAAAGAGAAAAGAGAGAGTACAAAGTCACTATTAATGAAGCAAGGAAAGCAAAACGAATGAAGCGAGCCAAACGAATACAAACGAATACGAATACGAATACGAATACGAAACGAATACGATATACGAATTGAGAGGAATAATGTTAGTGAAGGACGTGATGTCTGTAGCCATTTCGCGTAATTCAGCTGCGATCAGTATAGCCGAGCACAGCGGAAAGGGGGGGGGGGTGCGGGGGGTTCCACAAAGCTCGCTTCACTAGCTCACCTGCCATGTTCAGTCCCTTGTAGGTGTCGCTGTGAAGGTTTGAGTTGATTGTGGCAGATTTAAGACTCCAGGTTATTATCGCGGCTAAAATGGGGGCCGTGGAGGGTAGGAGGTGGGTCGGGTTATTGAGGAGGACTGCACGAATATGGGGCTTGTGGGTGTCAATTGCAAGAGCTGTGAAAAGGAGGGTTGTGGTTTTGTATCCTGATGATTGGGAGGACACAAAGTTGGATGAAGAAGATGTGTTTATCCCAACGATTTCGGGCTCGACCGAATCATCGTAGAGGGGGGTGGAAAAGAGAGAGTTGAATCTAGACCTGCCCAGACAGTTTTGTCGAAGAGGAGCTAGTTGAGTGAGGGGGGTGGTGTAAGCAATGGATATGGAGATGACATAGCAGAATGCAAACTGATGCATTTTTGGGTGGTTATTTATCGACCCCCCCAAAGTACCAAATCTGTAATCGGGTCGGCTTTCCTCGTAATAATTGTATTAAGAGAGTTTAATTTATAGAGACGTTTATAGAGACCTTACGGATATACAAAAACACAAAATTTTTAACCATCAATCAGCCTCAAAAATGTTTTTTTCCTCCAATTCAGACATGCCCGCAACGACTGCATCAACCCTGCTCACTCCCATTGCTAAGTGGTGCATGTCCGAGTGTCCATTCAATAATCGATTCACGGAAACTCAATGCGAAAATTTTCTTTCTCATGTCCTGGTAGCCCTCCTCACCATCACCCTGTACCACTTCATTTGCAAATCCTCGTCCAAAGCCTCCTCCTCCTCCTCCTCCTCCTCCTCCTCCTCCTCCAAACCCACTAATACGTCATGTGCACCAGAATACACCGCCTCCACTTCCTGGCTTCAATCGATTTCGACTAGATTTTCCGAGTTTGCCTCCTCACCTCCTTCAAGTTCCTTGGACAAGTCAAAGTTCATGGCGGTCTTCGACGACCTGACCATGTCGATTCTTGACGTGTGCCGCTCCAACGAAATGCCCGCTGCGGGTATCGACTGGATCCGCGATATGATTCGGTACACTGTAGTTGGTGGGAAGCTCAACCGTGGCCTCCAGGTCATCATCGTTCAGCGCACCCTGTCGAAATCCAACACCTTGTCGGATTTGGAGTTTGCGAGGGCTAGCATTCTGGGCTGGTCTATCGAGTTCCTCCAGGCCTTCTTCTTGGTCGCCGACGATGTTATGGATGACAGCGTGACGAGGCGCGGCCAGCCCTGCTGGTACAAAAGGGGAGAGGTCGGCATGATCGCCATCAACGACAGTTTCTTGCTTGAGAGTTTTGTCTTCACGTTGCTGAAGCAGTACTTCGGGCACGAGACCTACTACATGAAGCTCGTTGAGCTGTTCATCAACGTCGTGCAAAAGACCGAGTTCGGCCAGCTGTTGGATCTGACATCTCAGCCCCAGGAGAATGGAGCGTTCAAGATTGAGCTGGAGGTGAGCGGCTGCATCCTCTACTAAACTAAAAACTAAACTAACCCTCACTTTGCAGAGGTTCACGCTGGAGAGGTATTCGCTCATTGTCAAGTACAAGACAGCGTACTACACTTTCTACTTGCCCATTGCGATTGGGATGATTACGAGTGGGATTACGGACGAGAAGGCCTTCAAGGTGTGCGAAGAGGTGTGCTGCGCCATGGGCGAGTACTTCCAGGTCCAGGACGATTTCCTCGACTGCTATGGGGACGCTGCTACGATTGGCAAGATCGGAACTGATATCCAGGACAACAAGTGCTCGTGGCTCATCGTCCAGGCGCTCAAGCGCGCCTCTGCCAAGCAGAAAGACGTTCTGGCCGTCAACTACGGACGCGACGAGCCGAAGAAGATTGCCAAGGTTAAGGCGGTTTATGAGGAGATTGGCATGCAGAAGATTTTCGATCAGTACGAGAATGATTCGTATGCGTTGATTCAGGAGAAGCTCGGAAAGGTTGAGAGTTTCATGCCGCGGGACATTTTCGAGTTGCTTTTGAAGAAGATTTATAAGAGAAGCAAATAAATTGAGAGTGAGTGAGTGAGTGAGTGAGTGAATGTAAAGAGCGGGGAGGAAGGGGTTAAAAATAATAAAAGACAATCAAACACGTTGCTCTAAACTTTGGTGTAATACATCTGACTAATAATGAGTTGCTGCCCACACTGTTTTGGCATAATCGTGAATTTTCTTCTTTTTTGACCCCTTCCCCTTTTTTGTCGGGGACGCATCGGTACTCCAAACATTCTGCAGCCTCTCTGGTATGTACAATTTCTCATCACCTCCATTGATCCAAGAACTGCGCCGCACAAATTGGTTAGTTGGGTGAAGATTTGTGTGCGGAAGCTCCATGTTCTTCATCATTGCCGGATTGCATCTCGCTCGCTCACTCGCTTCGCTCGCTCACCCGATTTTAGTCTCGTCGAAGTACGGATCTTCTAGCATCCCATCTTCGTTGTCGTCATTGGCGATGATGATCGTCTTCCTCCTCCTCGCAGTTCGCAAAATAACATCTCTCACCAGGTTTTCTTCCTTCCGCACACTAAGATCTACGTCCCGGTAATATGGCTTCTCTGACAGCTCCTTGAACTCCTTCTCCCCCTTATCGAATTTCCTGTTGCTTGCTCTTAGCTTTGCCTCGCTCTTCTTGCTTTGATTAGACAAATATCTGAGCACGGCCCCAACACTCGCCTCAATTTCCGGGTCGTATTCCTCCGTAGATGACATTTTCCCCTTCGAGTCGATCCGACTCTTAATGTGCTCGTAGAGCCCCTCAGCCCGCCTGTTGTACTTCTTCACAACTGCCTCGTTTGTCTCAAAGTACCGTTTCACGTACTTCTTGCACCCGACGCAAAAGTCAAGCGAAAGCTTGCAATGCACGCAAGTTGAGGTGCGCAGGCTGAGCTGCTTCCTGTACGCCTCCTTCCCCGAGTCGGAAGTGGACGACCGCTGCATGATGATGGAACCGCGGCGGGAGCTGGCCACGGTGGAGTGGTGGTCATCGAGCTTGTCGTGTATTTGTGTTTGTTTTTTTATTTGTTTTT
>Ga0114994_10002343_pt1 | contig 13831 bp, 9 predicted proteins | sample ArcticOcean_MG_C_9_FD_87043 | JGI IMG/M metagenome (GOLD analysis project Ga0114994, IMG submission 87043) | Marine microbial communities from western Arctic Ocean - ArcticOcean_MG_CB2_152 | ecosystem: Environmental > Aquatic > Marine > Oceanic | place: Arctic Ocean: Canada Basin | collected... | reverse complement strand
TTAAGAGAAGAAGGGTCGGAACAACCATACACATAAGGAATACAAGAATTATTATCAACATTAGATAAAGGGTTAAAATTAAACATTGTGCTATCAGTACATCCATATATAGGAAGTATACAACTAAAATCATCTGTATTACAGCTATCACAGAAGTTTAAGGCTATTGGATTTGTACACCCTAACAGTACTCCTATACATGTAGAGTTATCTGTATTTGCTAATGGGTCGTAATTAAATGCTGCTGTATCCATACACCCATAAAAATAAGGTATGCATGAATTATTATCTGTGTTGGCCGTTGGGTCATAATTAAATTGAGACGCATCCATACATCCAAGTATAACTGGAAGACAAGAGGTATCCTCAACATTAGCTAAAACATTATAATTAAATGCTAAAGGGTCTGTGCATCCATAAACAACTCCAATACAACTACCATCATCAGTATTTGCTAGTGAGTCGTAATTAAATGCTAATTGGCTCATACAACCATATATTATAGCAATACAAGTGTCTGGAACATTAGCGTTAGGATTGTAGTTAAATGCTAAAGGCTGCATACACCCTGTTACAATTGCTATACATGAGCCAGTAAGCTCTGTGTTAGCTAAAGGATTGTAGTTAAGCGCTAGCGGATTCATACATCCTAAAATAACTAAAGTACTACAAGATCCATTATCATAATCATAATTAGCGCTGTATTCTAAATAAACAGGATTTGTACACCCTGGATTGTAATAGCAACTAACATCATCTGTGTTTGCTAAACTATCATAGTTAATAGCTGTTGGGTATGTACATCCAAATATCTTTTCAATACATAAATTACCACAATAAGTTGATGTTTTATATTTAAACAAAGGCTGTATAAAAGGAGCTAATACTTCTATCATTATATCTCCTAAAGGATTTGTTAATTTAAATCCACAATGAGAAGCTGTTAAAGAAGCTTGTTGTGAAATGTAAAACTTAAACTCGACCTCCATTGGTGAGTTTAGATTTATTATAAAGTCTTGTGTATATAAAGCAGTATCTATAGTATAGTACCACGTATTAGTATCTTGTTTGACTTCTAAGTACGATGATTGCCATCCATCGCCTATCAGATCATTGAGTGTTAGTATATAATCACAATTAGGTATCAATGCCATTGTATTAGCTACTGGGTCATAGTTATACATACTATCGTCTATACATCCAAATACTTTTAAAGTATTACATGAACCGTCGTCTGTATCAGCTAAAGGGTTAAACTCTACATACATGTGATCCATGCAGCCCATGACGGGTGGGCAAGCATCAGATACAAAAAAGTGCATTGAATCATTACCAAAAGCAGGATCTGTACCAAACACAAGAGTGTCATTACATTGTTTAACATAATAAGATCCATCTAAACCGCCCCACATAGCCCCATTTAATCCATCACCATAACTATCATATATTGTAAATACTAAATTACCTTCTGGCAACATAACAGGTATTACCATAGACTGATAATTAACAGCACTATAATAAGGTCCATCAGAAGCAACTATAGTTCCAGTCGTATCTTTTATATCCCAAGATGTTTCTGACATATATTGATCTAAATAAATATGTACAGACGATGGAACTTGTCCAAATACAGTAAGTGGTAATAATAGTAATACTAGTAGTTTCTTCATTTTAAAAATCACTCATTAGTTGGTTATCAATTTCTTCTTGTACTTCTTCTTTTGTAGCTACCATCTTAAAACTTAAATCAGCTTGGAACCTAGCTACTTCAACTCCATCTTTAAATATTATAATAGTAGGTATAACTGCTATCTTATGTTTCTTTTGCAGCTCCGTGTCTTTACTTACATCTATATATGCAGCTGTTTGAATATCTGTAAGGTCATATGCCCACTCTACTTTATTACTCTCGTTCCACCCTGCATTAAATACTGCTATAGACATCTGCCCATACGACGCATTACTAAGTAACATAAAAAATATTATTAACATATACATACCAAATATTTTCCAAGTTACATCAGGCTTTTCCATTATCTGTTATATAATTTATCCTCTATTCTTTCAAGAGTCTTTTTCATTTCGTCTACATCTGATTTTGTATCCATAATAGTCTGCCTAATCATTTTATCTTTCATATCAAACTCCATACGAGTAACTTCTGGGTCTGGTGGTACTGGCATTTCCATAGCCCTTGCTATATCAGCTTGCAGCATAAACCACATACTAACTAGTGTAAATATTAACGCTGCAATTCCTCCTAATGTTTTTATACTTAACTTTAAGGTTGTATCTTCGTTTAGTTCTTTGTCCATTATTTTTTACATTTTACAGGACACCATCCTAAACATACTTTACCAAACGTTATTGCCTTAACAGCCTTACATATAAATTTCTTCATTTTTTATTTTTAAAATATTATATAATTTACTCCTAGTTTAAAGTCATACCACTCTCTATTCCAATACTTATTATATTTGCCCTCTACAAAGTATCCTAAATTTTTATTTACCTTTATACCATATATTAATCCTGCAGAATAATCATACCATTGATCCTCTGTTATGTAATTATGGTAAGAGAACTCACTGCCATCATTGTAGTGGTACGGCATTAAATTGCCCCATGCGTGCAACCATGTGTTTTTCTTATATTTATAATAATCAAACCCAAACACTAAAGAGTGTTGAATTATCTTTTTTAACTCGCCCCTTTTCTTTTCTGTATACTCTGCTAGAACTTGAGGTATAACTACTTCTTTCCATACTTCAGCACTATTAGCAACTATATTTCCACTAGGATCAGTATATTCATTCGCATATAAATCATAACTATATCCTTCTTCTATAGCTAAATGCGTATAATGTAAACTACCATTATCCAACAACCACTCTGCTAAAGGATCATATCCATAAGGCTCAGCAAGTCTATGTGCTGCGCCTATGCTAAAAGACAAGTCTGAGTTTTTCTTAACTCTATATCTTTCTGACAATTCAAAATATTCTATATCTGCAAATCCGTCTTTTAAATATTCTACTTTAGCAGCAAATTGATTAACACAATAAGGACCATCACATGCGTCGTCAGAGCTATATCTAATAAAATGATGTTGATCTATATAGTCAACTCCTTGTTGCCTAGCATAATCGATTTCAAATAAATATTCAAATCCTTGTACTTTACCAACTGTAGCTGCATCACTGTAGTTAGACTCAGTACCGTCATAAAAAGTATTAGCTTTATTTTCATATCCAAATCTAGCTATCTTTCGTATACCAAATGTAATAGAGTAATCATAAGGAGTGTTTATAACACCTTCTTCTAATTGCCCTGAAGTAATAGCAAATGTAGATCTAGGAGATAACGATGTTCCACCGTTAACTGCTCCATACACAGTAGAAAATTTTAATTGTTTTTTAAACTCAGATTTAAAATCAAAATCTATTTGAGCATTAACTGTAAAGCTAATTAAAAGGATTAATAAAATATTTAGAATTTTGTTCATTACCCTGATACTTTCACTGCTCCACTACTATTCCATAATTGACCAGCACTTCCTGGATCCCTGGTTGGTAATGAATCTCCCATTGTGTTTGGTAATAGAAGCTCAGCACTTATTACATATCTTCTTAACTCATCTATATCTTCTTGCATTTGTTGCATTTGATATAGCATGGCTGCTTCAGCAGGATAAGCTTCTAATGTAGTGTGATTTCCAGCGTCAAATTTAGCTTTCATTGCGGCTTTTATATCGCCTGATCTTGAATGTATTGCTTCTTGTTTTTTACTTGCTAATGCCATATTGTTTTTATATTAATGCTAAGGTTACTGTAGCTCCATATATGAGAATATTTGCTGCTCCAGGAGTACATTTAATTACTAAATCTTGAGTTGCTGATGAAGGTATGTTTGTTATTGCTTGGTTTGTGTTGAACGTAGCGTTTGTTGATGCGACCGCATTTGTAGAACCAGTTTGGTAGTTAAATGGTGAGATAACTGCGGCGTTAGAAGTATTAGCACTTGCGTGTACTTGAACGTATGTTACTTTGAATAGTGGTGGTATTTCCACAAATGCGTAGAAATCATCAGTAGTACCGTGCCCCCTAACTGCTAGCGTATTAGCTACAGCGTCATGAACATACGCCGGTCTTCCAGTATCAGGATTGTTCTTAAACTCATTAGGAAATACTTTTATTGTTAGTGATTGAGTTTTAATGTGGTTACCTTCTATTGAAGCTGCTCCAGCTGCAACTCTTTCAAAAGTACAGTCAGGCTCTTCTAAACTGATTGACCCAGTAGTTGTTACAACACCAGTTATATTTGTATTACCTTCTAATTCAATTGTAGTGGCAGCATCTAAAGTTAAAACAGTACCTTCTATATCAACAGTTGTCCCTGAAGTAATAGTTGATGCTCCTGTAACATCTATATCTAAGACACCTGCGTCTATATCAACTATAGACCCAGCATTTGCATCAGCATCTAAATGAAAAGCAACTCCTGCTAAATGTTCAGTAATTATACGGACGTCACTAGCAGATCCTTGAGACATTATTGTTGTTTGACCCCCAGAATCAAAGTACTGTGCTCCTGCTGATGTAATGGCTGTTGCTCCCGCTACATCTACGTCTAGCCCTCCCGCAGTAGCATTTATATCTATTGCGTTAGTTCCTGTTCCTGCAGAGTTAATTGATAGTACTTGCGCTCCTCCTCCAACTACCGCTAAAGAAAGATCTTTACCAGATCCTGTAACGTGTATGTTAGAGTCATCTGTACCATCTATAGATATAGTAGTTCCATCTAACGATGCAGCTCCTAGTGCATTTAAATCTAAAATACCAGCATCGATTTTAACTTCTGAGCCAGCGTCAGCATCTGCATCTATAAAAAATGCTAATCCTGCTGTATGAGCTGAAGTTAAACCAATATGCCCATCAGCCGAGGTAGTATCTAGTGTAATTTGATCTACAGCATCTATATTAATATCATGAGCAGAGTCTATACTAACATTACCAGCGACTGAGGTTGTTGTTAATATAATATGATCTACTGCATCTATTGTTACATTATCAGCAGAATCAATATTTATATTACCTGCATCTAATGTTGCTACTCCTGTTACGTTTAAATCTAAAATACCTGCGTCAATTTTAACAATTGAACCTGCATCAGCATCAGCATCTATATGAAATGCAAGGCCTGCAGTGTGTTCAGTAATCATTCTTATATCACTTGCATTTCCCTGGGACATTATAGTTGTTTGTCCGCTAGAGTCAAAAGTTTGAGCACCTACTGTTGTAATGACTGTTGCTCCTTCTACGTCTACATCTAACCCACCTGCAGTGGCGTTTATGTCTATTGCATTGGTTCCTGTACCAGCTGAAGTAAGTGATAACACTTGAGCACCACCACCAACTACACCTACAGTAAGGTCTTTACCAGACCCTGTGACATTTATATTAGAATCGTCTGTTCCGTCTATAGACACAGTAGCCGCATCTATTGTAGCAGTTCCTGTAACATCTATATCTAGAATACCAGCATCAATATCTACAATCGATCCTGCGTTTGCATTTGCATCTAAATGGAATGCTGTTCCCGCTAAATGCTCAGTGATTACTCTAACATCGCTTGCGCTCCCTTGAGCTAATATAGTAATTTGCCCGCTAGCGTCAATGGTAGATATTCCAGTTGTAGTAGTTATATGTGTAGCAGCATTAAGCGTGCTAGCTCCTGTTACATCTATGTCTAAAATACCAGCGTCAATTTGTACTTCTGAAGCTGCATTTGCGTTTGCGTCAAGGTGGAAAGCAACTCCTGCTGTGTGAGCGGTAGTTATTTTAATATCACTTGCTGCTCCTGCGGTATCAATAGTAATTGCACCTGAAGTATCTATATCTAAAGCTACAGCATCTAAATCTAAATTTCCAGATCCATCATAAGCTAATGCTTCTGTATCATCTCCAAATGTTGCTCCAGTAGCACCTGCAATTGTAACTGTAGAAGCTGCATCTATAGTAGTAGCACCATCTGAATCTATATCCAATATACCTGCATCTATATTTAATATTGAACCTGCAGTTCCATTACATTCAATTTTAATTGCCTCTCCTGCTGTATGTTCTGAGACGATATGAATATTACTAGCAGCTCCTTCACCTGCTATATACATACTACCATCACCAATACCAATTATATCTACATTACCATCTACTTGGAGGCCTCCCCATTTTTTTGCTGTTGTTCCTATACTACCTTCATTATCGGCTCTAGGGACTATATTTTTTGTTGCCATATTCTTTTATTTTTTATATTATTAAATTACTTCAGGCATTATATCACCATTTGAATCTATATCCCAGCACTCACTAATACTAGGAGATACTTCTGGCATAATGTCGCCACCCCCATCTAAATCCCAAGTATCACAAAAATCTGTAATAATATCTTGGGGTCGTAAGTTCTGCACTCCATCATCCTCAAAAAAGCAACATAAAGTAAATTGACTTAAGACTGGATAATTAGCTAAACGTATATTACTAATACCTAATATGTTTTGTAATATAGTCACTATTTATAGTATGCCATTATTGACCCATCCACTAAAGCTACAGCTTTAAAATCTCCGTAGTATGGAAGTCCTGTTATTAAATCTATATCTGTAGTTACAGTATTAGCTCCATTTTCCTCCCAATTTACAATAGATGCAGAAACATCTAAAGTTGTATTATCCGCTATAGCTATTATACAATAAAAGTGCCCATAGTGTTTAGCTGTATTGTTTATTACATTAGCCCCCTGCTGTCCATAAGGAGCCTTTAGTAGATCTTCTACCATATTTGTTGTGTCCCTATCTTTTATTAATGCCATATTTTCTTATTTATTAATTATCGATTACTATCTTACGAATACTCATTATTTGTTTTGCACTAATATCAAAAGGTAGCTTATCAGAATAAATAGTATAAAGTTGAATAGTAGCTTCTTCTTCTAATAGCTTTTCAACTTCTTTTAATTGTTCCTGTCTAGCTTGTTCAAGATCTTTATGCTCATCTTCTAATTTTTTAGCTGCAGCTTCGTTTCCGTCTTTATGTAACTTTTGAACTTCTTCAGCTACCTTTCTAAACTCATCTGTTGGTTTACTTGCTTCTTCAATGTGTTTTAATTCTTTCTGAATATTCTCTATGTTTTTAGCTACTACCATAGCGAATTTAACTCCACGCAATTCTGAACATTCGTTTAGACCTTGCATTAATTCTACTAACTGCCTGTTTGTTACTGTTTGTGTTGCCATCGTTTTAAATTTATTTAGTTTATATTAGTTTATGCGGGTGTTGCAAAATACGGAACCCACTTATCCGTGCCATTTATATTTATTCTTGCCCATCCATCATTTGCGTTTGTGTGATTAGGAAATGTTCCATGTAAACTAGAAACGCATGTAGACGCATCTGTTGCTGATGATCCAGTAAATATGATGAATGGTTCATCATTGTCATTTTGATCTAACTCTAAACAAGCGGCTCCAGTTGTATCGTTTTGTATGTCAACTACAGCATTGTTATTAGCTCCTGTACTACCAAAGGTAAAGTGTTTATTAGATCCGTGAATTTTCATAACTTGAGCAATAGTACCTCCATCAGTTACAGAAAGATTAATATCTCCATCTCCTGATCCTGAATTACCTGCTAATAAATTAATAGCTCCTCCTGCAGCAGTGCCGTTTGCAGCACCTCCAGATAATGTTATAGCTCCTCCAGCTGTATTACTAGCTGTACCAGCAGAGCCAGTTATTTTAAATTCATTACCAGCTCCTGTACTAGGAGACATAACGTTTATTTCTCTTGTGTCACCAGATGTAAAAGATATATTATCTCCTACAGTTAATGCTGCAGTATTAGTAGTATCATATGTTGCAGTAGGACCACTGTGTCCTATAAAAACTCTACCAGTAGTATCAATGTTTATACCTTCCGATGAGCCATCACCACTAAGCCATCCTATTCCTAAGTCTAAATTATGACCATTTAAACTAACTTCATTATTAAAAACTACTGATGATGTAAATGTAACGTCATTTAAATCCACATTTAAAGTATGTGGAGAAGTAGTAAGATCCCAAGCTAATCCCGCACCTGCTGGTATTAAAGTAGAGAGTGATGCATACTCTGCATTTAAGCCGTCAGTTTTTAAAACTTGATTAGCTGTTCCTACTCCAGATAGAGTTAATGCATTTATAGCAGATTGTTGATTTAAAGCTCCTGTACCTCCGTTTTCTATAGATAGTACGCTTACTCCTCCGTCAGATGCTAAATCTATAGTTTGTAAAAATTTAGATTTCTCATTGTTGCAACTATTTAAATCTAATTCTGCTGGATAAAAGTTTGCCATGATAGTTCCACTAGAAGTATTAAAAGCTAAAAGATTTGTATTAGATTTAATACTTTTTAATTTAATTCTATTCCCTGTAGTAGATTCTATCAATCCAACTCCAATACCACTATTAGTTACAGTTGTAGCTAAATCAGATGCTTTAAATTTTGCTTCTCTATTACTTGTAATATCTGCTATATACACATACCAAGCTCCAGCATTAATCTGTTCTATTACTGCGTTTTGTAAATTTTTTATTTTTGTATTTGCCATAGTTTTATTTTTTAAAAGTCAAAATTCTGTATGTCATCTACTCCGTCTACCCCTCTTATAGGAGAAGATGATTCGTTTGGATCTGGTAGATAATCAACATCTTCGTCTGTTTTAGCCTTGCTTGCGCAGTCTGGGCAGATCTTTGTTAAATAAGTGGTCCAAGTTAGTAAAATTTTAGGAGATAAGCAAGACCCGCGGAACCCTAATCCGAATCTTTTTATTAAGTATCTTATTAACAATACCCTCCACACATCTATAGTATTGTAAGTGAAACTGTTCATATCTAGTACTCCTCCTAGCATTTTATCATAAACAGTAGTAGCAAGATTACCTACACATCCTACAATATCTTCAAGATCGTCAAGACATTCAGGGCAGTCTGGTTCTGCTGAAGCCGTTCCCGCACATCTAAATACACCATTACAGTATGTTAAATGCTGCGTTCCTGTACATTCGTGTCCTACAAATTGAGCAGTTGTAGAATGAAACTCTCCATTTATATAAGACTCACTTGATATTGGAGTTCCTCCCCCATCTAGTACAGTTATATTTTGAAGGTCTGTAGCTGTAAGTGTAGGGTCTGCTAAGTACGCAACTGTTGGTATACCCCCTACATTTTGATTATATAATTCAAATGCAAAAGCTGCTGGTCCCGTAACATTTTTACCATCAAATTGTAAAGTATGTTTTCCTGGGAGTAAAGCTATAGGAAATAAATTCCAAAATGTATTATTAGATGTTTGATTAAGTAAATGTATATACACCTGCCCGTCTACACTAAATCTAACTTCATCGTCTCCAGCTAAAGCTAGTATAAAATTAGTAGCAACTGGTATATCTATAGTACATATTGTAATACCAGGTCTAGAATTAACAGGCTGATGAGCTGTAGTAGTAGAAGTATATTGATTAAACCATTGAGGCCATATACCTATATCTTTTAATCTATTATTATATACTGGGAAGTTCATAGTCCAAGATGGATCTGTTGCTAAGATACCTGCTCCAACGTCTATAACTTCAGCTTCTCCTGGTAGAGTAGGTAGTTGCGATGTGAATGGTAATAAATTTACATCTTGACCTACAGGAACTGGTGATGTATAAGTACCTCCAGTCCATACTCCAAATATTTTAGCGCCAACTTGCCCCCAAGTTAAAGTGTTTGCGCAGCAAGGCATGTTTTGAGCTACAGTAACTGCTGTCCAATTATTCTTCCATACTCCAGATATATTTAAACAATCTACAGGATTATTAACACCTCCTATAACTGTACCTGCATTAGCATCAAAACATTTACCATATAACGGTGCAGCTTCATTTTCAAATCCTATACATGTATTGAAGTTTGGATTAACTATTAAATTTCCAGTCCATACTCCTGCAGCGTTAGTACAATCTATGTAATTATTATTACCTGCAACACTACAAGTACCAGTATTTAAGTCTTCTGTGTATTGATTTTCATCTAACTCATAACCTGGAGGACACCCACAATCACAGTTTTCCGCTCCAAATATATCGATAAGATTTAACATTCCATTATCTAAAACGGCTGCTGCACAATTATCACAATTTTCTATTGGAGCTATAAGTGGAGAACCACTTGTCCCTCCATATGATGATGCAGGTGCATCTATTACATTATTAGTAACTCTAACAACATACATAGCTTCTAGTGCCGCCGCTCCAAGTGGAGCAGTAACAGATAAATTTGTTAGAGTAAATTCTACTGGTGCTCCCATTTGAGCTTGTGTTGGTGTATAATAGAAATAACCTTGAGAATTTAAACCGCCATCTATTTCAGGACATATTTCAGTACCTGCACTAGTTTCTGTTAATTGAAAACACCATCCGCTATTATTTGCGCTACATGATGGAGTTCCACATTCGTGTCCTCCTTGCCCTCCTCCTGCTGTAAAATCAAATTTTACTTGATGGTCTGCACAACAATCTAAATTACAAGATCCTGTTCCTGGCACATCACAACAAACATCTCCGTAATAAGGAGAAAATAAATTACTATCATATGATAAAGAAGATGCTCCTGGATCTTCTATAAATACTTCAATTGCCCAGTTCATACCTGGCCACCAAAAATCTTCTTGAACTTCAAATGTAAATGTTCCATTAGTACCCCCCATAATAGATACTCCTGTGTGTCCTGTTGTAGTAACATTTAAATTAGATATACTTTCTAACTCTACTTTTGTACCTCCATTCCATATAGCTACTGAATGATCTGCAAATATATCTACAAAATCTGCATAACAATTATCCTCTGTACAATCTACACAAAAGTTAACACATGTAGCTGGTCCTCCAGGATTACAATCTTCTATCATATCATCAAACATAGGATTAAAGCAAGGACTAGCATCATGAACCCATATTCTATATATACCAGAATCTAAATTATCAAAACCATAATATGTAATATTAGTATTAGCATCTACTATAGAAGTCCAAGTTCCTGGCGTTGTTGTGCTAGCATTATAATTAGTTATATTAAATATTGTAGGCCCACTGTCAGTAGCATTAGGATCAGTATTGACCCAATGTAGACCATCGTCAATACTGTAATATAAATCTCCTACTCCTCCACTTGCAGTAATAGTTATAGACCCACATCCACAATCATTACAATAAGGATGAGTATATTGTATGTCCTCAATAAGTACTGGGTTGTTTGCTATAGTCCAAGTACCTGTAACAGTTTCACCACAAAAGTCTGTAACAGTAACTTCATAATCCCCAGGGCATAACGCTCTTATATCTTCAATAGTGGCTCCAGGCCACGTAGCAGTATTAGTTGTACTAGTATGAGCCCCTGAAGTAGTTATCCATGAATATGTAAATGGTCCAACTCCATCATGTACAGTCAAATCAATTTCTCCACTACACTCGTCGCAACAGTTAGAATCGACAACTACAGCGCTTAAAGTCATAGGAACATATGGACTTAAAGGTATTTGATCTGCTACTGTAGGACCTTGACAACTATTAACTACACTGACTAAATATATATAAATATCTAATCCTCCAGTTAAGCTTAGGTTATTTCCACTAACAGTTTCTGTCCAAGTGTTGTCTACTAAGAGGCCTACTAAATCTGTAGAATTAAAAGATACTGTCCCTCCAGAATTTTGTATTTGAACAAATGTAGCATTATCTGTACTAAACCACAACTCAAACGGAAAGTCTCCTACAGTATTTGAAACTTCAAAAGTCCCATCATCTCCAGTCACACAAGTAGGTCCAGTTGTTTTTGGAATAGCAGTATCTTCAATAGCATTAGCTAAAATAATCTGCGTTATTGTTTCTGAGCATCCATTTTGATCAGTTACTGTCACAGTGTAAGTTCCTCCTATTAAATTAGAATCTCCTGTTGGTGTGTCTGGTGTGTAAGCCGCTCCGTCTTTAGTCCATACAAATGTATATCCCGGAGTCCCTCCAGTTGGCGTTACCTCAATTGTTCCGTCGTTTGTTGAAGCGCATGAGACGTCTGAGTATGTATAATTTACTACTATAGAATTTCCACCTCCGAGTACAAATGTCATGTCATGAGTACATCCTGTAGCGGTTACAGTTATTGTAATAGTATATTGTGTAGCGGATGTAACTCCCGATACTTCATATTCTCCATTTGCTGGACTACCAAGTATAACCCAAGTTCCTACTGACGCTCCACTGTTAAAATCAATTAGATTTGTAATAGTATAATCATTAGCATTTATAAGATTTCCACTACTATCTTCTGCAATAATTGTAAATTGGGTTGGCCCAGGAGTACAAGGAGCAACGTAATTGTTTAGTATAGCTGTAGGAGAGTTTCCTTCAGTTAAAACAACACCTAACTCTTCAGCTGTACATCCATTTGAGTCTGTAACTTGAATGTCCCAAGATCCAGCACCTAATCCTGTTATAGTTGCAGTTGAAGAAAGAATCCAAGTACTAGTACCATTTAATTTATATGCATACGTATAAGTCCCACTACCTGCATTTGGAACTAATTGTATTGTTCCAGTTCCGCCACCACAAACAGCGCTTGTTGCAATATAACTTAAGCCTACAGTAGGTACTATTCCTATAGTAAAACTACCTGATACATCACAGCTATCAGGATCTACTAGAGTATAAGTATAAGTACCAGCACCTAAACCATTATTAGAAACATTTATTGTAGTAGTAGTAGATGTTAATGGTGTATTAGTAAAACTTAAACTAGGACCAGTAACACTAAACAAATAAGTTACATTAGGAGTAACATCCCAAGACATAGAAAATGATCCGTCAGAACCAGCACATGTTTCATCTGTAATTGTAGGGGCGAAAAGCAAACTATGTGTGGCCCCTGCAATACTTAGAGTGTACGTACCTGCATTGTCAGTACAACCAGTTGCATCTGAAACATTGATTATATATTGCCCTGCAAAAAGAGGACTAGCAGTTTGTACAGCAGATGCACTTCCTGCAGTACCAGAAACAATTGCAACACCTCCACTAGTAATTGTCCAACTATAAGGTGCAGTACCTGTAGGATTATTAGGGTCATCACAAGTAAATTGTATCTGCCCATATGTATTACACGTAGGACTAATTATTTGAACTAAATTTATTGTAGGAGCTACACCTTGATTAGTTACAGTAAACATTTCTGAATAGCTACATCCTGTTGACCTATCAATCACCATTAACATATGGTTCCCAGGACAGACAAGCGAAGCTTTACCGCAAGAACCAGTAATAGGAATACTGGTTCCTCCAGCATCAGTCCAAAGTCCAGTTCCTGTATGATTACTATAAGGTCCAGCTGAAAATATAGGTGTAACTGTTTGCCCAGTAAAAAGCCATAGAATATCAGCATTTTCCATATTCACTGTAGTAAGATCTGTATTTATCTGCACAGATCCAGCACAAGAAGTATTACATCCCCCATAATTTGTTACAGCCACACTTAAATTAATAGGTCCATCTGGACAACTTGCAAAGCTATTATAATAAAGAGTACTCCCATTAAAGTTACGCTGTGGACCTGTGGAGTAAGAATTCCAAGGAGTATAGTCTATCCTATCAAACCTAACAATCATTGGAGTATAAAAAGGATTAGTACCATTATAACTACCTAATGAAGTTGATTCAATCTCCTCAGAAACACTAGAATTAAAAGCTACATTACCACTTATAG
>Ga0114994_10002342_pt1 | contig 13831 bp, 7 predicted proteins | sample ArcticOcean_MG_C_9_FD_87043 | JGI IMG/M metagenome (GOLD analysis project Ga0114994, IMG submission 87043) | Marine microbial communities from western Arctic Ocean - ArcticOcean_MG_CB2_152 | ecosystem: Environmental > Aquatic > Marine > Oceanic | place: Arctic Ocean: Canada Basin | collected... | reverse complement strand
TTATACTAAATTAGATGTAGGAGGAAGTGGAGGACAATATATGGATTCTAGTTTAAATTTACCGTGGGGTGGAACTATAGTATCAATTGGGTATGGATTAGATGTATCAGGACAAAGAAGTAATAATTCAGTTCAAGTGGGTGGATATCCCACAAATCAATTTACATTTGATGTCTCTCTTGGGTGGTGGAATGGATCCAATCCCAATTATAACTCAAAAAATTGGACTACATCTCAAGATAATGTTGCTTATCCGGAATACTTATATAATAGTGTAGCAAATACCTATTATGCGGTTAATCGTGCGGAAGATTTTTCCAGAACACAAGTTTATTATACAGGAGCAAATAAAGCTGATGGAGTAATTATTCCTTCAAGATCTACAGTAACAAGTGACTATAATAATTTTTTAAATGTATATGTATCATTAAATGCTACTAATGATGAGACATATCAAACTTATCCTGCTATACCCAGAAATGGTTATAGTCCTGTTATAACTAATATTTACTTTTTGGGAGATAATAGTGGTATTAATTTTACAGACACATCTGTCTATAAATTAGCAGCTAATTATGGAACAGCAAAAACATCAATTAATCCTGGAATTGGAGATTTAGATATTTCTTTTGTAGATGTAAATTCAATGTTAGGAAAAACTTGTAGTGGTGAAGATATATGTTATATAGAATCAAAAGTAACAGGTAATAGTGGTACCATTTTAAATTTGAGTTCAACACCTAGAAAGGGATTTACAGGTCAAGATAGCCCTGTAGATAATAGTAATACAAATCTCACATTAAGTTCTTCTGCAACAATTGAGTTAGAAGGTGCACCTGTAGATATAAGAAAAAAAGGATTTTACTTAGGATTTGACTTGAGTCAAGTAAAATTGACAGATATATCGCTAGGAGTATTACCTGATATATGTAACAATTTATATCAACCTTATAAATGGGAACTTGAACAGAAGGTTAAAAAAAGTGATGGAAACATAGATGTGTCTTCATTAACTCCTTTTGAGTTTAATTTAGCTAAAAAACCTGAACAAAATACAAGTTTATCTAATATTTCTATATCAGTAATTAATCCAACTTTAACTGGAACGGCTAAGTTTTACGGATTAGCATTACCAACGAATTCTAGCGATGATTTAAAATTTCCAGTTTCATTTACAATTAATAATTTAGATCCTATATGGGCTCCGATCGATGCTACTTCAATAGCATCTTTATACGATGTATCATTAGTTTATGATCCTAATGGCCAGACATCATCATATAGTAATGGAGGAATAGATAGACAAAATTCAAGTTGGGTTCCTAGTGGAACAAATACCACATATACTCCTACTATAACAGATTTAACAGTAGATTATACTGGATCTGTCAGTTCGGATTATAATAATTTTAAGTATTCAAGAGATATATCTGGTACTAATTATGGCGCTGGAGAACAATTTAAAATAGCAATAAATTTAAGAAATAATGTTACTTTAAGTCCAACTAATTCTCAAACACATACAGTTTCAAGTGATTTATCTGGAAATGGAAAAGCATGGTGGTGGGATTTTACATGGGATATTGGATATGTTAATATACCCACACAAACTCAACCACCTTCATCAATCTTTACTTTACCATCTAGTACTGCTATTACTTTAATGAAATCCTTAGATCCAACAACAATTTCTTTTGCCAATTCAATTCCCAGTGATTTTGATGGAACTGATTTATTAACATATGAAACGGCTATGTGGGCAAAAGATGGTTGGTTTGGAGATAGCAGTGCTAGTAATCCTTTTGATGGAAAAGAATATCCATATATTGATTTCAGTAATAATTTCTATGGTCTCAATGAAGATTATAGTGTTTATGATGGAAGTGGATCTACCTTTGATATATCTTATGGAAATAATATTAATACACTATCAACAAGTCAAACAACATTGAGCTACACAAATGTTAAATGGTTAGTATTTAAAGTATTATGGACAAGTGTATCAGCAGGTCAAAAATTAAATTTTACTGTTAGTGGATCTAAAGGGAATGGTTCATCACAAACACTCCAATGGCCGAATGATTATATACTTTTTTATTTAGAACAAAATCTTGGTGGATCTCCTGTTTATATAGTAAATACAGGCGGAGGTGGTGTTTCAAGTAGTTTTACACCGTGGTTAGATGTTCAAAATTCAAGTAGAGCTGGATCACAAAGAAATTCATTTCAATATGCTCAAAGTTTTAGTGCATCATCCAAAGGACAAAATAATGGTGCAAACTTTTTTGGAAGTGGAACATCAGGAACATTAACTTCCATTAATAGATTTAGAGTAGGACCTGCTCAAATAAACCAATATTTAGCTTTTGGATTAATGCCTGGTATAAAATTTACAGGGTTAACAATAACATTTGGATAAAAGTTTATATATAATTAATTTTTTAAATTATATATATATATATGTCTGGAACAAACTATTTAGATAACAATAACCAAACAAGTTTGCTATTTAAACGATTTCAAAATAAAGTACAAGCTGGTATAAATACTGGCTCTGGGTCAACTGACTATAGTAATGAAACAACCAAAGCATTAAAAAATGTATTTAATAGTTCTATTTTTGCTGAAGATGTACCTTTAGAATTACCCAACGATTATTGGATTAATGAATTAGATATTTGTGGTAATATCACGGAGTCAGTTTGGGATAATTCCAGTAATCAAACTATTGGCTCTTTTCAAATACCAAACACTCCCTTAACTTTTTATAAAGATATATTTTTAAAACCATGTCAAGGTACAAATAACGCGTGGTATTTATTATCAGGAGGTTTATCAACAGATAATAATGTAATTAAAAATATGATTCCATATAATTACCAACCCGTTAATGATTCAACGTATACTCCCATAGTAAAATATTGGAATGGATCTTCATGGCAATCTCAAGGTCAAAACAATTATAATCCAACTGGATTAAATTGGATCATAGATTATGAATCTGGTGTATTAGAGTTTTATCAAACTGATACAATCTTGAATAATTCATTTAATATTGATTATAGTAGTCCACCCGACTCTTCTCAAAATAGACCTAGAATATCATGTATTTGTTATACGGGACAAATGGGTATAACTGGTTCTGGGAGTGGGGGGTCGGGCAAAATAACGGTTGGTGATATTAGTAATGGAATTATTCAAAATCAACTAGATGTATCAGCTATTTATTTTGATGAGGAAGGATTTGATGTTAGTTTAAATGTAACAGATAAAACAGCAATAATAACCAATAAAGGAGGGAGTGGATCTGGTGGTGGTGGAATTGCAGATTTATCTTATAATTTGTTTAATATTCCACTTGCACCAACTGATGGTTCCGGATATTTAAATGAAAATTTAGGAACTGGAACTATTGTTTTAAAATGGACTAATCCAGTAAATTATCAAGCTGCATTGCCTTTTGGTAAATATACTACATATCCTAATGGAACTAGCGACATCAGTCTTGTTGATATAGATAGATTACCATTTCATAGACATTTAAATATAGAATACTTACAATATTCTGGTGGAATTCCTGATAACTCCGCGAACTTGAATTCATCTTGGGTAGATTTATCAATTAATAATCCTAATCCTAAACAAACAGTTTTACCAAATACTCTAACTGAAGCGTATTTAATAGGTAATGATGGAAGTTCTACAGTAGATTTATGCGGTAATCCCAACGATGTAAATAATGCTCCTTATGAACGAGTATCTTTTAGTCTATTAGAATTAGGTAAAGGTTATCAATTTAGAATTTATCTAGATAACAGGGGTACAACAGACCCAAATGGTTATCCAGTAACTGACCCACTATATGGTCAAGATGTTTCATGGAATTATTTATACATTCCTGATTCTTCAAACGATTATATTGAATTAGGAAGTTTTGGTCCAGCTATAGCTCCTGATGGTGCAGAAATAACAAATAGCAGTTATAATGAATTTGATGTAAAACTTTCAACTACAAATAATGCTGATGCTTCGTTAAATACTCCTTTTCCCATTAATCTAAATTTAAATTTAGAATATGCATTTGGTATAGGTATTAGTGGCGAAGTTGATGCAAGTAGTCAACAAATGTCTAATGATAGATATGATGTCTTATATTCAGGAACAGGAAATTATCCATTTAATATTCCTGATATATCAAGTGCTTTCCAAAGACAAAACAGTGTCACTTTACATTATACAGTATTAGAAAGTGATTTGTCAGCTTGTCCACAATTCAAATATACATTGAATAATTTATATGGTGTTAATAGTGCTTTTCCAAATGATTTAAGCCATAATTTAGATATATCATACACGAAAATATTACCAAAACCTAGTAGAACTGAAGCAATTTTATCAGTAAATTCTGATTGGCGAACTACATTGGACTCTTCTTCTGTATTTAATAATGATGCTATTGTTATCGATAATTCGAGTGGTTATGTTTTTGATTTAAGTGCAAATCCTGCTGTTTCTGATGCATTAACTGCTAATACATTATCAGTTACATTTTTAGAAAATTCAAGTAATTATGATGGAGAAGTATTGAATAGCCCGAATGGTGATAAATTTGTGGCAAACAATTTCAGTACTAACCTAATAGGTATTGATTCAAGTGGAACAAAATGTTCTTATCTACATGCTAGTGTATCCAACGCATCTGCTGTTCAAGATGCTAGTGGTAATCCTACAATTGGTTATTTAGATGTAAGTAGCTCTGATTTGAGTAACAGTGATTTTTTGATTCAATCCAAGGTTGTTGAAGCTGGTAAAACACCTAAATTTCAAAATCACGGTTATTATACTGGATTAAATATTACGAATTTAACAATTAATAACATAAACTTGAGCAAATATCCTGATATTTCAAATAATAATTATGCTCCATATCAATTTAGAATTCAACATTATTACAATAATCCTGCTACTGTAAATGGAAATGTTAACTGGGACACAGGTGGAAATTATAAGTTTAAAGATTTTAATATTGGTAAACGTCCGGATGGACCTATACAATATACATTAAATGGCTACAATAATCCATCTCCTTCACCAAATAATTATTTAATGGGATTAAGAAGACCTAATCCATCATCTAATATTTTGATAGATTATAGTTATAATTTATTTGATATAAATCCTACATGGGCTTCGCCTACAATAACATCAGTTGGTGGTTTATCAAAAAGTACATTATATTATGAACCAATTTCATTAACCACTGGACAATCAGTAGGTTCATCGCATATATCAACATATCCAGGTGATGGAATCACTACAAGCAAAGATATAATTCCAGGTTTACAAATATCGAGCGGATTTTATACAACTACACAAAAATATTCTAGAACATACAGCACTGGACCACAATTTGCAATTCAAGGGAAACATATTAATAATGTATCATATCCATTAGACCCATCAACTATACCGCAACAAAATATATCATTTGGTGTATTAAATGAGAGATTGTGGTGGGATTATACTTGGGGAGGAACAGGTAGTCAACCAACTGATCTACCCAGTGGATTTTTTTCAACAACACCTTCTTCAGCATTTTCTTCAATTCAATTTATTAAAGCAATTGGATATAAAGGATGGTCAAATGATACTAGTTATGATCATACAATTTCTATATCAGGAGAACAATTAATGTGGGCAAATAGTAAATTTGTAGGAGTAGATGATGCTCCATCATCCGCCAATTATCCTTATATTGATTTCAGTAGTAATTTTTATAATCCTAATGGAGAATTACTAAATTACAATAGTTATGATTTAACTGGAATAAGTGGAGAAAGTTTTTCTCAAACTTATACATCAACACCAGCTCAAAATAATTTTTGGAACCAAACACAAGGACTTAGTGCTACTGTAAATAGAGTATTAAAATATATAACAATTAATATAGATTGTCCTTATAGAAATATTTTTGTAAACTATAATGGATTTGTTGCTCAAGATTTTATTTATCAACTTACTTTAAATAGTGGTGGAATAGTTCATGAACCAAATACAGGAACTACATCAGGAGGTTATTGGGTATTCCATAATGAAAAAAATATAGGTGGATCTACTTTTGGACCATTTGATGGTCAAAAATTATGGACTACCGCAACTGGTACTTCAGGTGGAAGTGGTTCATATGTTCAAAATACCGGAATAGATAATGATGGATACAAAATAGCTTTCCCTTCACAAACTACTGGAATAAAATCAATTTTACAGATTAGTATAGGTTTACCAAGTGATTTGGCAGATAGTATTACTACTGTAGATATTATATTCAAAGCAGTCTAATTAAATAATAATAATAAAATATTAAAATTATTATTATTTATAAATTATATAAATGGCTTCAAATGATCAAAAAACTGAATTATTTTTTAAGACTTTTAATAATACTGTAAATGCCGATCAAGGACAATCTTTTGCTGCAATAGATAATAAGTATCCTTTTAGAGATTATGTATTAAATGAATCAATATTTTCCAATGATATTCCTTCAAATATAGCCGATTTTAGTGTTAATTATTTTGGCACAGATTATTATGGAATTGCTGCTTTAGATTTAAGTAATAGCGGTGCAATATCCGGTTTACCATCACAACCTTTAGGTATAAGTTATGAATTACCTGGAACAAATTTAAAATATTATTATAAAGTTGAATTAGATTTTGCTTTAGCAAATAATTTTCAGACTTGGTATTTACCAACTGATGATATAAGTAGTAATAATAGTTTACTAAGAGATTCTATTCCTTTTAATTATGATTCAGAATTTAAATCTTATTTTCCTGCTTTATATGATAATTCTGGAACATATGCTTACGGATTGTATAGTAATACAGTTCCATGGTTAATGGATTACAAATCTGGTTTTATTGAATATTATACAGCTAGTAATAATGATGCACAAATTATATATAATTCTGGGGCTCCAAATGGAACTCTAGGCAAACCTAGATTTTCATTTGTAAAATATATTGGTGCCAAAGGAGCTTCTGGAGGAGGCGGAGGAGGTGGAGGAGATATATCCTTTAATGATTTAAGCGTTAATAATTTAGATGTTTCCAATAATTTAAATGTAGGTAATAATCTTATCGTTAATAATACTCAATTTTTACAGACAATTGGTCCTGAGCTGTTAACTATTAATACTATAAAATTTTTCAGAATAGCACAAATTAATATGTCAGATCAACTTCCTGCAAATTCAGGACCTACAGTATGCTCTGGCAGATTCATGATTAAAACAGAAGATGTTCCATCTACATGTATTGAATTCATTGCTGGGTTTTATTCAGACAAGTTTACATTAAATGATCCTTCAGGATCCGCACCAAATTATCCATCAAATATTAAGCCATTTATAAAAGTTATACATAGTAATGGTCAAGATATAATCCAAAATGGTATTAATTTTATTTGTATTGGGATTGATGGAACTTCTTCTGGAACTCCAGATCAATCTAATATAGAATTAATTATTGGTTTTAAACAAGGATCTCAACCAGTTTCTAATGCTACAGTTAGATTATATGATAACAATGAAGGAACTGGTAATAATGATAGTGATTATAGAGATTGGACATTAGATGAAAGTTTTACACAAACTACTGGACCATTAAATACCCCGAGTTATAATATTGTAAAACAAGTAAATATAGACACATTCAATACTAATCCTACTGGTAATTCTGTAGCTATAAGTAGTCTAGATAGTGAAACATTTATGGGAAATGTAAATGTGGGTGAAAAATTAACGGTATTGAATGGAATTGATATATCAGGCGACATTAATATTATTGAATCATCTGGTGAATTGGATATTAGTGGAACTGTTAATTTAACAACTAATATGGAAATTGGTAATAATTTACATGTTTCGAATAAATTAGTTGTTGATGGAGATACATATTTAAAGGATGTATCTACAAATAGTATTTATGTAAAACCCGCTTCCACGGTTTGGACAACGGATATTCGTGCCGAATTTATTCGACCTATAAACTATTTCAATATGAATAATGAAATAAAATTTCAAGAAGCAAATATAAAGTTTAATAGTAGTACTAATGGAGGTCATATAATTGATGTAAGTGCTATTACATCAGATGGTGATAATCTATTATTAAATGGAGGATTAGAATTTAATAACGCTTCTGATATTAGTAATACAATTGTTAATTTAAATAGTATTTATCCTTCCGGAATCATTGGTAGTAAAATTCTTAATATTTATGGCGATATACTTAATATTTATGGTGATATAGATATGAGTGATAATAATATTACTAATATTAAGACAATAATACCAGGACAAAATCAAAATAATTTATTGACTATATCTGGTGATTTATTGGTAGACGGGTCACTTAATATATTAAGCATATCTCCACCATCAGGTAGTAATAATATCGATATATTTGGAAATTTACTTATGAATGATTTTAAAATAAGTAATGTTGGAGAGCTTATTATGAATGGTAATATTGATTTATCAGGAAATAATATATTAAAAGGAGATATAATAGTAACTAATACATTAAGAGTACAAGAGGTACAAGGTAATACTAATATACCGTTAGAAATAGATTCCAATAACGCAAATTTAAATATACTAGCAACCACCGGAAACTGTAATATTTCTCAAGGAATGGTAACATATAATGCAGTAGAATTAGACATGTCCGGAGATGGCATTTTAGATATAACAACCAAAAATGGTCAATCTAGTGCTCCAGGCTACGCAACAGGGGGGTTAGAAATAACAACAATTAATAATAAAGATAAAGCACCTCATACATTTTATAACGCAATACCTAGTACATTAATATCAGAATTGTCTAATAATGATATGCCGAATGGTTCAATAGCAGTGATGAAAAATATTGGTTTAGATGTACAATCTCAATATATGTCATTACCAATAATAAAATTATCTAATAATTCTGAAGGCACATCTTTATATAAATACATGTATTTGGGAAATGAAAATACATATACATTTTTTAATAGAAGACCCGGTAGAGATGACCGGTTTACGACGCGTGGATCTGATACGACGACAGGCGGGTCCCCATATACAAAAGATATATCTAGTGGATTTGTCCCAAATACAGCAACCAGATATGTTCAAGGAAGTGGAGGTATTTCATATTGGTATTGGGATGTTTCAAATACAACTATAAGTAGTCCAACAGAAAGCATATGTAAATTTGAAGTATCAAATCCAATTAGTCAGATGAATCCATTAGGTAGATTTTGGACAACAACAGATTATAGTGGAAATGATTTAACAGAATGGGAGCCCGATGCCGGGGGGGATTGGCCAGTATATGCTATAACTGCTATTCCATCACGAAATAACATTGGTCCCTACACGCCTCGAGAAGGTTATATAACCGAAATATCTTATTATTTTCCTTTCTGGCAACAATCAGAGACAATTGGTATAGCTGGTCCTATTATTTTTAGAAATTTAGGGACTGGAACACCATCAGGATCTGATGCGCCATATGTATCAATATATATAGATGGTAATGAGACAAAAGGGACGACGATTGGTGGAAGTCCTATAGGAGATGTAGAATTAAAAAGATATCCAGCATCTGCAAGTACACCAACATTAATAAAAGGTACAGGTGATACAATAACACTTCCACCTGAAAAATGGATATATGTGGGTAAAAATGCAAATTTAAGTCAGATAGTTAAAATGAAAATATATATTCCACCCATAGGAAGTGGTTATGATGGAATGTCTGTAGGAGTAGCAGGTGGAAATATAGCAGCAACAAATATGGCAAATATTGGAAACCTTCCCCAAAATAATACAAATGTCACAGATATGTATGATATAGGTGCGATACAAGGTCATTTAAATATAGTATCATTACCTAGTTATATATCACCTTAAATAATTAATAAAAATACTAAATTATTAATTATTTAATCAGAACTAGTTGTTTTGTAAACATAATCTCCTTTATAAAGACCATCTTGAACAGCTTGTTCAGAGTATTTTAATCCGCCCCAATTTACATCCATAGCATTAGTGCTGTTAGGTCCAGTAGTTTCTTGTTCATGGAACATTTTATCTAAAGGAGTATATTGACCCTCATATAAATTCATAGGGTCATAAGCAGGGAAAGAATTATTATTATAAGGAGCATCATCCCTACCAGCATCTACTAATTTAGTTTGAGGAGGTCTTTGAGTTGATAATGGGATAGCTTGTGCGTCAGAACCATAAGTTAAAACGGGTGGTAATCCTCCTTGAGGGTCAGTAGGGCTTGGTCTAAATTTATAAATAGGTTTACCTTGAGTATCGTAAGAATGTTGTAAAAATAATACAGGACAATTAATATTTTGACTTCTTTGCCAATCTAAAAACTCAACATATTCTTCTAAATTATTAAATTTAATAGGATTAACACCAGGTATTTTAGCCAATCGAGAATTATGTAAATATAATTCTTTACCTTTTTGTATTAAAATATTAGGACAACTGTTTTTAGTAACATCAAATCCTTCAATAATATCTTTGGAAGTATAATTACAAGTAAAATATAATCCTAATATGAAAACAACAAGTATTGAAATTAACTTTAACATATATATATTAAATGACGATAAATAATTTTTCATAATTTCTCTCTTGGTAAAATAAAATATAGGAAAAATATATATGAAAATAGTGTATGTCAAAGATACTAATGCGTTGGAATTCGATAAACAAAATAAACAAAATATTGTATTTGCGAAATATTTTAGTCCAGGATGCCCAGCTTGTATAGCTATGGAATCAGAATGGGACGATATGTGTAAAGATATTGATGATAAATATAATACCGATTTGATTCTAGCCCAGATAGATCCTACTGGAATGAGTAAATTGGAAAAGACAGCTACATATAGTGATGTAGATTATGTTCCGAGTATAGTAATTTTAAAAAATGGGAAAAAAATTGCTGAGTATGATGGTCCTAAAAACAAAGATAATATGATAGAATTTCTACTAAAAGGTGGATATGTAAAACATAAAATGAAAGGAGGTTCTAAAAAAAGTAAAGGAAGAAAGTCTAAAAGTAATCGAGGAAAAAGAAAAAATACTAGAAGAAATAGAAGAGGTTCTGGCGCATCAATGTCAAAAGCATCAATTAATAAAAATAAAAAGTCAACTGTTGATAAGAGAGATAAAGACGATTTTAATTTTGTAGAAAATGAAAGATGGTTTAAACCATTTTTAGTGGCATTAAATAATTATTTTGACACTAGTCATACAATAACTTATATGGAAACACAAGATTTTGCCATTAGAAATGTTGATAAAGTATTCAGACCTAAAGGATTTGTTACAACACCAGCCTGGGAATATCGTGCTGATTGGATAGAGTGTCCTAGAAAGCAAAGTATTGAACTTAATAGTAATTGTAGAGAAAGTCGTGGTTTTGGAAACAGATATGTTCCGAATTCAAGAAAATTCAATCCAAAATATAATAATTTAAAATCAGGTGATGTAAGATTAAAAAATGACCTAAAATTGGCTAAAGACAGTTATGAATATCTTAAATATATGAAAGAAATTGATATTATAGTAAGAACACCAAGTAGCGATTATACTAGATTTAGTAGCGAAGGAGATGAAAATAAAAAATTTATGGAAAATATGCGGGAAATCCAAAGTGGTCAGGATATAGAAGATCCATATACAGCAATATTGGAAACATATGGATATGATAAACCAGTATCTATAGAGGAACTTAAACAAGTACACCAGGAAACAAAAAAATTGATGGATGAGACTCATGGTATGATTGATGAGAGATTAAGTAAAGAACCAATCTCTGGTGGAAAAAAATCCAGAAGAAAGAGAGGAAGAAAAAGAAAATTGTCAAGAAGAAGAAAATTGTCAAGAAAACATTAATTTAAATTAATACGTTTAAAGATATTTAGATATATTAATTATGGAGGGATTTCAAGAAGATATAAAGAAATGGGTTACTTTAGATAGTCAATTAAAAGTTTTAAACGACCGATCCAAAGATATAAAAAATGAGAGAAATGAGTTATCTGATAACATAATGTCTTTTGTGGATGATAATAATCTCTCATCATCCATTATTAAAATTAGTGACGGAAGATTAAAATTTGCTACAAATAAACAAACATCGCCAATAACATTGGGGTTTTTAGATAAATGTTTAATGGAGTTATTTAATAACGAAGAGAAGGTGGGTCAAATAATGGATTATATAAAAGAGAAGAGAGAAGTAAAATATAATTCCGATATTAAGCGCTTTTATAATAATTAATTTATGTCACTAATATGTATATGGATTTGGATTTAGATATTGATAAGGATTTTGTATTTACAACTGATAAAAATGGATGTTTAAGAGGAGGCGGGTTTAAAATAGAATCACACTTATTAAACGAAACTATGAATAATAAAGATGTTCAGACAGGAGGAAATGTAAATATAGTGAATAGTTTTAAAAATTTAGTGGTCCCAGCTGGTTTATTTTATGCTCAGAAGAAGGTTCAGAAAAATAAATCAATTCATTATGAATATAAAGATGAAGAATTAACTGAAGAATTATATGACAAATTGTTAAATATGGTCGAACCAGACAATAAAAAATTACACGCTAGAAAAAGTAAATCCAAAAAAGAAAAACGAAAGAGAAACTCGCGAAAAGTTAAAAAATAATATTGAATAAATTTTAATTAAATATTATTTGTATAATTTGTATAATTTTAATAATATACAGAAGTATATGATGTTACCATTATTAATAGGAATTGCTCTTTTGTTTTGTGTATATTTTTATATACATAAAACACAAAATCCAATTAAAGAAACAATGAAAAATAAAGAACTCGAATCTGAAAAAGAACAAGAACCATTTATTCCGAGTGACTCATTTATTGGTTCGAAAAATGGATATGTTTTTAAAAAAGATGATAAAGGTCTTGGATATTATTTAGATATTAGATAAGACTCCAAACATTTTTATTAAATGGTGCCACTAAAATATCAGGTATTTTTTGTCTCCAATAATCGACTAATTTCTCTTCTTTAATATCCTTTAATGTTCTAGGATATAATGGTTGGGTATTCATCATATCCTTTTCTTCTTGTGTAATTTTAGGTTTATATCCATAACAATTAGCACCGAATCGAACATTAGGATTAGCAATATAACCACCGTTAATACCAGCTCTACCGCAATCATTTTCATGTCCGTCTACCTTTTGTAAGTAATTCCAAGTATCTTTTTGTGTAGGGAATAATGCCAATTGACTATCAGACCAACCATAACTACACCATTCGGCACCATTTTTATACGAGTTTTCTACTTCACTATATGTAGCTAATCTTCCACCATATGCTTTACATAACGCACCGGCATTATCATAAGTGAATTTATTACCAGGGACATGATATACTTGTTCTTTAATTTTAATTTCAGGAACAGGAGCAATACCTTGATTTGGGGCATCAGGTTGAGCAACAGTGAGATCAATCGAAGGTGTTGTAGTAAATAAGTTATTTAACTGAGCAGTTAAATTAATGTTAAAAAAGTATTGTAATCCATTTAATAAAATAACAGCTATAACCACACCCCCAAGTAAAACTGTTAATATTTTTCCAGAACCATTACTAGTAGATTCAGACGAACCTTCTTTTTTTCCTAAAGTAGAAAATAGGGTGGCAAATAATATTATAATTACAGCTAATAATAAGAGCGATGGAACACCTAAATTAATCCCCATATTATTG
>Ga0114994_10002340_pt1 | contig 13836 bp, 9 predicted proteins | sample ArcticOcean_MG_C_9_FD_87043 | JGI IMG/M metagenome (GOLD analysis project Ga0114994, IMG submission 87043) | Marine microbial communities from western Arctic Ocean - ArcticOcean_MG_CB2_152 | ecosystem: Environmental > Aquatic > Marine > Oceanic | place: Arctic Ocean: Canada Basin | collected... | reverse complement strand
TATCCTCACCCGCATAAGCAACAATAGGGTCTGTTACTAGAACTGATAACGTATCCGTATTAGTACAGCCAGTAGAAGTCTCAGTGAAAGTGTACACCACTTCATAAGTGCCGTTAGCTACAGAAGAAGGGTTGAATACTCCCGTCGGGGTAACAGCTCCAGCTGCATCGCCGACTCCAGTAAATACTCCAACGCCACCCTCGAAAAGGCCAGGGCTATAACCCAGCAGTTGAGCAGGGATAGGTTGGTTGCAGAACTCAACGTCAGGGCCAGCGTAGACTTCAGGTAAGGGATTAATAAGGACGTTAAAGCTGATATAGTTTTGGCACCCATTAGAATCGGTAACCATAATCTCAATTTGTTGAATTCCCTGAGTATCCCAGGAGTTGATAGCACCAAAGCCATCTATGACTATCATGTCCATATCGGTCAGCCACTCAACTTCATAAGGTGCGGTGCCTCCAGTAATTGTTAGTTCAAAAAAGCCCACCTCATCTACGCATAAACTGTCGGGGCCTTCCCAATAAATATTGGGTCTTTCATAAATTTCTAAAATCAAGATGTCTTCTGTGTAGCATGTGTTTTCACCATATTCGTAAGTATAGATGTATATCCCAGGGTCAAATCCAGAAACATCAATACTATAAGGTGCTACAGGAGGAATGTTGACTCCCGACCATAAACCATCTTGAGGGAAAAATCCTTGAAGTAATAGTGTCGTGTCAACATTACAGACTGATATGTTAGGACCGGTTTGAGCAAAAACTGTTGGGACAACATTAATAATTAATGAATCAGTGTTTATGCATCCCAGGGCATCAGTGTAGGTATAGATGACCTCACTCGATCCGACGCCAATTATAGCGGGGTCAATTTGGCCAGAGGAATCGTTTGTCACGCCTAATCCAGCCCATATGCCACCTTGAGGATTATTTCCTGATAGATTTGTTAAAATAGATTGGTCGCAAAACAGCTCGTCTGGTCCAGCCTGAACAACCGGAAGTTCATATACTTCAATGTTAATTATATCCGATGATTGACATCCGTTACTGTCAACAACATAAGCGGTCAAAGAGGTGAAGGACGGGTCAATTACTGTTGAGAATTCTAAATATACTTCAGATAAATTTTCCTCTGACCATGAAACTACATAGTCGGGTGTCCCGAATGTAACTTGAGCTGAAAGTATCAGTTCCTCTTGATCACATATAGAAATATTGTCAATTATGTCAATTACAGGGAGCGGATAAGCTACAATTTCAAAATCCTCAGTTGATGAGCAAGAGACGTTTTGATAATTAATCGTTCCCGTTACAGTTTCCGTTGTACTGCCGTTAATGATGTATGTGACAGGGGTTCCGCTAGTTGGGGAAACTGGATTGTTAGATGTCCAAGAGTATTCTTCTGCTCCTGTTGCTGAAATTGATATTGTATTACCAATACAATCACCCGGTGGTAAAGTTGTATTAATTATTGGGTTTGCACTTACTTCAACAATTATATCGCTTGTGTTTGTGCCACATATATTTGATGCCGAAGCTTGAATCGTTTGGATTCCAGCATCTGGAAACAAAACACTAATAGGCCCGTATTCAACTGAAAAAAGCTGATCATTTACTAGCCAATCTATTGTATAGGTGTCGTAATTCCCGTCATCAAATTGTATAATGCTGGACGTTATCTCTTCCCCCTCACAAATGAAATATTCGTCCGAGCCGATTGTTAAATCCGGGATATCGTAGGCTTCTATTTCAAATGAAGTAACTCCGTCGATGTTACAGTTAAGGGGTAATAAATTCTCTGGAGGAGCGTGAATAAGGTTTATTTGATAATCAACGGCTTCTAATAGTATGACCGTTGGGTTTTCGGAATCTGGGCCAAATCCATCTGCCCATATATAACTACCGCCTATTATCTCCCAATTTCTATCGATTGAACCACATGGCAAGGGAGGTGTTATGTCTGAAAGGTTAATTTCTAATGGTATACAACCATTGTTTGGAAAATGACTCTCTTCTGGCTCAAGAAGCTCCGGGTAGACACAAATCTCATGATCATCTTCTCCATTTGAACAAACAGCTAATTGTTCTAAAACATTAATCTGATATAGTCCCGGTTCAAGAAAAGTAGTTTCAAACACAGAACTTGTGTCAGGATTTGAAGCATTCGGCAATGAAGATGGGTCCGGAGGAATTTGTCCTTGCATAGGTATCACATACCAGTTTGGTGCTCCATCTTCACACTCGTCATTTGAATCAGAATCCACCCAAGTTCCTGTTGATGGAGAAGAAAAGCTAACTAATTCATTTACACATGCTATTGTATCTCCTGTTATGTTAGGTGCTGGCTCAAGATGAATTCTCACTGGGTCAACTGATGTAATTGACTCGCCACAACCATTTGAAGCCCTGATGATGAAATAAAATGAGTTTGGTGATTCATTGGGGGTGGTATAACCGCATGAAGAAATAGAATATTCATGGCTAACCTCAACTTCTTCAGTAGTTGGGTCCATAAGGTCCAACAACTCTTGATGAGTGTATGTTGTTTCAAGTGAGCCATCTCCCCAATACACCTCATAAACTGTTGAAATTTCATTTTGAATGAAGTTTGTAATTGGAAACGTTAGTTCAACAGGGCTACATAAGCCATCCGTATTTCCAGGATTTGCTGATCCTATTTGAGGATTATTGCCAACGAATAATTCTTCATTAATAGTAGTGATGCATCCATTTAATCCGAGTAATTCTAAATTAATGTAGTAAACTCCAATAGTATCATAACCTGGACTTTCTATCTCAAATGTTGGCTGGAAAGGTGGGGCGGTATAAAAAAGCGTTTCCCCTAAACCCCAGTCTATACTTATTTGGTCAATCCCAAATTGAAAAAATGGCTCAGGAGTAAAGGTCAATATTACTGTTTCACTTTCGTCATCTGAAAGACTAGTACATATTGGCAAAATCTCCAGATCAGTCCCGGGATTTGGTGTTTGTAGGACCGCAACATTTTGAGTAACAGAAGATTCACAGCCGTTTGCATCGGTAATTGTGAGATTGACTGGCACTTCTGAAGACATTCCCCCATCAACAATTATATCAACTGTTGGACTTGATTCAAATGACTGGCCATATTCTCCATTATTTCCAAAGGACCATTCGTAATTTGATCCTAGTCCGCCGGTGGAATTATTCTCAAATGCAATTCCTTGATTACCACACTCACCTTCATTAAAAACATTAAAGTCTGCAATGGGCGGGCCTCCGGGTTGGCAATCACAAGAAAAATACTCATACTCATCTACTATGTCTGTCAAAGAGTATTCCTCTGAGCATACGCAGGTTATAGACTGTGCTGGGTCAACGATGCTTTCAAGAATAATTTCTATAGTAAGAGTTAAATTCTCCTGAGTAAGAGCATAACTATTATTAATCGTGGCATTATTGTCACCAACAATTTGCAGGAAAGCTGGGTCACTTGCTAGCCAGGAGTAATTTATAGTTAAATCATAAGCCGCAGTATCATATTGAAATTCTATAGGATTAATCCCCACAGTTATATCACAAGAATCTGTTCCCATGACATCTAGTGTAAAGTCTATTGAATCACATAAGTTCGGAGAGTTAGGGATTGTTATGTTTTCTTCTATAACACCCTGACAACCATTAGTATCTATGACTGTTAGAGCTACAGGAAGTGGCAAAATACTATTATCGTCGACTGTCACAAAAGTCAAGCCGTAATCTATTTCATTTGAAGTGATAGTGTTAGCATCTACACCAAATGTCCACTCTAAATCATAAAGCTGCTCCTCAACTGTAGTGTTGTAAAAAAGCACCTCTACTTCTCCACATCCATATATGTATTCAACATCAAAACTTGGAACTGGCGGTCCTCCTGGTTGGCAATCACAAGACCATGGGTAGTTGTTTATGTCAATTAACTCCGGGAAAAACGTGGTGAAGGGGCAGTAACATGTGTCAGGGATCTCTCCTGTTGAAATCACCTCGAATATCATCGTAATCGAATCTGCCTCTAGTGCGTCATTGTTTAAAATGGTGGTCGTGGGTCCGGAGCCTGCACTGACACCGTCCAGCTCCCATGTCACATTAACCTCAAAACCATCAAAGGAATATTGAGGAGCAATCAGGATTATATCACAAGAGTCAGAATCTTCAGACAATATTGGCTGAACAGGCTGAACAGAAGGAGGGAATAATAAATCACAAAGTAAGGAACAGTCTTGAGCAAATAAATTCTGAGAGTGGGTTGAAAAAACGACCAATAGTAAAATGGGTAGTCGTCGGAAGTGATGTTTAAGTTGGCTAACAATCATTTCCTTAATTAGTTAATCTAGTTCCATACGCAAACTTACCCTTCCAGTAATTAGACGTGATACTAGCAATAGAGACACCTCTGCTTGATGATGTGTGTAAGAACTCGTACTGTCCTAAATAAATCCCCACATGAGTAATAAATTTACTCGTGCTATATGTCTTTGTAAAGAATACCAAATCTCCTTTTCGCAGATCTCTCATATCGCTGATAATAGTTCCATAGCGGGCTTGTTCTTGTGCTATCCTGGGTATTGTAGTTATATCGTTGAGCTTAAAAGCTTGGTATATCAGCCCGGAACAATCAATCCCGGTTTTTGATAACCCGCCCATTACATGAGGAGCGCCCATAAATGTTTTTGCTGATTCTATGACGCTATTGATGCTGCTTTTGTTAATCGAAATGTTTTTTTCAAGTCCGCCTCGCTTAAACGATATGAATGCAGCTGTTGAAGCAAATCTTATTTCGATTTGACTGAGCTGACTCTTATCCTTAGAACTTGACGAGGAAGAGACTGAAGTGTTAGAAGATGAGTCAAAACCTTCAATTGTTAAATTAAGAGTTAGTATTTGATCTTTAAGCTCCCCGTTCTCCTCGTTAAGAATCGTTTGGGCACGATTAATCTCCCGCACTTGACTCTCGAGAGCGGATATTTCGTTTTCCTGATTAACAATCAAGGCCTTCTTAGATGACGCACAGGAGTTTAATAAAAAAACTGTACATAGGCCTAGCACATATACCAGTGATTTATTGTAAGTCATTGGGTAGGTTAAAGACGTTATAGTCTTAGCGGTAAATATAGTTTAAATAGCTGTACGGTAGGAAGTACATTTGCAGAACACGAACAATACTTTAAGCATAATGAGCTCAGAAGACGGATTGAAGAAGATAATTAGCCACGCAAAAGAGTATGGTTTCGTGTTTCCTAGCAGTGAAATATATGACGGCCTTAGTGCTGCTTATGACTACGGACAGTTAGGTTCTGAGCTTAAAAATAACATCAAAGAATATTGGTGGACGGCAATGGTGCGCATGAACGATAATATCGTCGGGATTGACGCCTCGATATTCATGCACCCCACTACCTGGAAGGCTTCGGGACACGTTGATGCATTTAACGACCCCCTCATCGATAATAAGGATAGCAAGAAACGCTACAGGGCGGACGTGCTGATCGAAGATTACATCGCGAAGATTGAGGGGAAAATCGGTAAGGATGTTGCGAAGGGAGTTAAGCGTTTCGGTGATGATTTCAATGAGGCTGAGTTTCGAGCGACGAACCCCAACGTGCTTAGACGCCAGGCCACTATTGACGAAATCAACGAGAAGTTCAGGTCTGCTATGAATGCCGAAAATCTAGAGGCGGTGAAAGCTGTGATAGAAGAACTCGGTATTGTCTGCCCTGTGAGTGGCTCAAAAAACTGGACGGATGTTCGCCAGTTTAATTTGATGTTTAGCACAGAGCTTGGAGCAGTGAGTGGTGATGCTGGGATTATTTACCTGCGTCCCGAGACTGCTCAAGGTATTTTTGTCAACTTTTTAAACGTACAGAAGTCGGGGCGTATGAAGCTTCCTTTCGGGATAGCTCAAATCGGAAAAGCCTTCAGAAACGAGATTATTGCGCGACAATTCATTTTCCGTATGCGTGAATTTGAACAGATGGAGATGCAGTTCTTTATCAAGCCTGGAACTCAATCAGAATGGTATGACCATTGGAAGGGAGAGCGCGAAAAGTGGCATGCTTCTCTCGGCTTGGGAGACGAAAACTATCGATTCCACGATCACATAAAGCTCGCACACTATGCTGACGCTGCCTGCGATATCGAATTCAATTTCCCAATGGGGTTCAAAGAACTCGAGGGCATACACTCCAGAACAGATTTTGATCTTAAATCTCATGAAGAGCACAGTGGGCGTAAACTTCGCTTCTTCGACCCCGAAACGAAAGAGAGTTTTATCCCATATGTTGTGGAAACATCCATCGGTTTAGATAGAATGTTTCTCGCCATACTAAGCAATGCATATACTGAGGAGCAGCTTGAGGGAGGAAACGAAAGAACAGTTCTGCGCATCCCTCCAGCTTTAGCTCCTGTAAAAGTGGCTGTCCTTCCTCTTATAAAAAAGGATGGACTACCAGAAAAGGGCCGCGAAATCCTAGCCGCCCTTCGACTCAAGCACAATGTTCAGTTTGACGAAAAAGACGCAATCGGTCGTCGCTACCGTCGCCAAGACGCAATTGGGACACCTCTTTGCATAACTGTCGATCACGATACACTCGACGACAATGCCGTTACCGTCCGAGAGCGCGATGGAATGACTCAAGAGAGAATTCCAATAGCTGAACTTCCTGCTTACGTTGAGTCTAAGGTGGGAATGCACACACTATTTGCTTAAGACATGAAACTGTCAGAGCTGAACTTAAAAAATCGTAGGGCACTTGTCCGCGTAGATTTTAACGTCCCACTCGATCAGAATTTCGAGGTGTTAGACGACACTAGAATCCGCCGCGCTATTCCTACCATCAAGTTTTTACTTGATGCCGGTGCGTCAGTGGTGCTTATGAGTCATCTCGGCAGACCCGAAGGACCTTCTCGCGAATTCAGTCTAGCACACGTCGTTTCTTGCCTTGAAAATCTCATCGGAACTACCGTTAAATTTGCTTCGGATTGTGTTGGGGATGACGCCCTAGAAATCACTCAACCACTCAAGTCTGGTGAGATCGTTCTCCTCGAAAATTTGCGCTTTCACGAAGAAGAAAAAGCAGGGGACGAATTCTTTGCTGGTCAGCTTGCCGAAAATGGCGACGTATACATAAACGACGCTTTCGGAACCGCCCACCGTGCTCATGCCTCAACTGCCGTTATCGCTCGTTTCTTCTATGAAAATAGGGCTTTCGGACTTTTACTTCAGGGCGAAATCGAAGCCTTGAGCAAAGTAATGACAGAACCTTCTCGCCCACTTCTAGCCATCATAGGTGGGGCTAAAGTGAGCTCGAAGCTTGCCATTCTCGAAAACCTCGTTGATAAAGTTGATAGACTGATGATAGGTGGAGGGATGGCGTACACTTTCGTTCTTGCCCAAGGTGGAAAGGTCGGTAATAGCTTAGTGGAGGAAGATATGGTCGGAAGGGCTGAGGCAATTTTGGAGAAAGCTGCGGCGCGCGGTGTAGAGGTGTATTTGCCGCTGGATTCGGTTTGTGCAGACAAGTTCGCCGCTGATGCAAACGTTGCCGTTCACGCAACTTCGGAAATTCCCGATGGTTGGATGGGCCTCGATATTGGTCCAGCTTCGAGCGAGCGATTTGCCAAGGCGGTAAGATCTAGTAAAACCGTTCTGTGGAATGGTCCCATGGGCGTATTTGAATTTGAAGCCTTTGCTAACGGAACATTTACTGTTGCTGCGGCTTTAAGGGATGCGACTATAGACGGAGCCTACACGCTGGTAGGTGGTGGCGATTCTGTTGCTGCGATTAATGCGGCTGGTCTTGCTGACGATGTCAGCTATATCAGCACAGGGGGGGGGGCTATGCTTGAATACCTTGAAGGATCTGAATTACCGGGCATCGCAGCGATTTAACTCCGTTGAAAGTCAACCAATGGGTTGACAAATTCTCTAATGAATTGTGCTTCGTGTTTCGTTTCAAAGATTTTACAACACACACATCATTTGACTATGAAAAAAGTCAACCAATGGGTTGACTAATTCCCAAGCGAATTTACCTCTCCAGTATTTCATTCATGACGAACATGCTTTTCACCTGAGAGATGTTGTCCATTGCTGCAAGTCGCTGAGTTATGAATTTATGATAAGCATCCATGTCTGAAACGTGTACTTCTATCATGTAGTCCGAGGATCCGGTTAGGTGGTAACAGGATTTAACTTCTCGGAAGCCTCCTATGTTGTGTTCAAAGTCCTCAAGTGCGGCGCGTTCGTGGAGTTTCAAGTTAACATTGCAAAAGGCTCGTATTTCTGACCCCATTTTACGCCTGTCCAGCTTAACGGTGTAGCCTTGAATAACTCCATCGGACTCTAGCCTTTTCACTCGAGCAAATACAGCACTACGGCTTAAGCCAGTTAGTTCGCTCAAATCTTGCATGCTGGAACGCCCATCAAACATCAAATGTTCGACAATTGTTCTGTCTAAAGCGTCTAGAAGATTCATTTGTTCTGTTTTAACACATTACGAAAGCACAATTTAGCACAATCAACACTGTTTTAATCTATTATGCTACATTTGTTCTGCACACCACGCCTTTAACAAAACAAATAACTAGGTTTACAACATGAAACCGAACAAAGACAAAGACCTACACCTAGAGACTCGCTCACTTTTCGCTGGATACGATCCTGCAGATAACCATGGAGCTGTTAAACCACCTATACACCCAGCATCGACATTCGTTTTCCCAAGCGCAGCAGCTGGAGCAGCTCACATGGAGACGGCTTACGGAGTTGAGGGAGCTGAAACGCCTCCAGAAAATGGGTTTATCTACAGTAGACTAGGGAATCCAACACTAAATGTGGCTGAGACACGTCTCGCTACCTGGGATAGCACGGATGCAGCTGCAGTCTTTGCCAGTGGAATGGCGGCGATTAGCACTACGATATTTGCGTGGACAGGGCCAGGCAGACCGCTCTGGTATGTAGGGCCACTCTATGGCGGAACACAACACATTGTCGACGACATACTTCCTACCATGGGTGTGGAGGTGAAGAGACTTGATAGCTTAGACGATCTTGAGGGAATGGAGGGACAGACTCCCGGTATGATTTATCTCGAAACACCTGCAAACCCTACTCTTAAACTGCATCGTATTAAAACTGCCACTGAATATGCTAAAGCTCACACTACGGAAGAGCACAGAGTTCTGGTAGTAGTGGACAACACGTTCCTAGGGCCTATTATGCAGAGGCCGCTAGAATTAGGAGTGGACTTGAATGTGTATTCTGCAACTAAATATCTGGGTGGACACAGTGATGTGGTGGCTGGGGCAGTGAGTGGTGAAGCTGAGGCGATGGCTAAGGTGTTTGAATACAGAACGTTCTTTGGGGGGATGGCTGATCCCTTTACAAGTTGGTTGCTCTCTAGATCTATGGAAACATTACATATTAGAGTGGAGAGGCAGGTTGAATCGACAAGGAAAATTCTTGACTATCTACAGGAAACTCCGGGCACACCTATTAAAGGCATAAACAGAATATATTCCGCTTGGGAGCAGGATTTAGCAGCAATAGGTGACTTTAAGTCTGCTGCAATAGCCCAAGAGCAACAACAGAACGGGGGCGCAATGTTGGCGATTGAAGTACCTGGAGGACGAGAGGCTGCATTTGCTTTTCTTGACGCACTGAAAGTGTTTAAGCTCGCTGTGAGTTTGGGCTCTACTGAATCACTGGCTGAACATCCAGCAAGTATGACTCACGCAGGTGTGCCTGCAGACGAAAAACTTAGGCACGGTGTGACTGAGGGTATGGTTAGGTTGTCTGTAGGAATTGAAAACTCGGAGGATTTGATCAATGATATCGCTCAAGCACTTGAAGCAGCTTGTGGCGTTTCGAATAAGTGTGAAGTGAGCGTTAGTGTGTAACTTCACACATATGATTAGGAAGGTCGTACTTGTTTTATGTGTGTTTCTGGGGAGTACTGGGGCATGGGCTCAGGCGCCTACCTATGCATATAGCGATTCGCAATTAAGGTGGAGTGAAGTAGATTGTCACGTGGAAGGTGGAATGGTGAGGAAGGGGAACAATTGGAGAGGGAAGGTGGAGTATACTGTGAGGGGAGAAAAGATTTTTGCAGGGTTTAGCAGCTCTAGTTTTGATTTGGCATACACCTTAAGAGACGGTAAACTGAGTATTGGCGATTCCTTTTTTACCGATGCTATCAGTTATTCTATGGTTGAAAACCGCATCTATGTTGGTGATAGTTATTTCCCGCTGGACCTTGCTTACACGATTAGTCCTGACGGGATGAATCGAGGCGTAATGTGTGTTTACAAGGGTGATAGCATAAGCCCGTTCGATGTGGTTGCGTACTTGCAGGGGGTCCCAACTCAGACCGAGATTATCGCTTTGCTTTTAACGATGGGATTACTTTAGATTGTATATTACACTACTCTTGATTTATGGGCTTAACAAAATCACATATCCTGGCTGTTTTATGCATGTTGTTTTTTATGGCAGATACATCTGCCCAAACCACTCACAGCATAGCTCGTCAATGGAATGAAGTGTTGTTAGATGCGATAAGGAAAGACAAGGCAAGGCCTACTGTACACGCTAGGAACTTATTTCATTCATCAGTAATTATGTTTGATGCTTTTGCTGTTTATGACGAAGAGGCACATCCATTATTGCTGGATGGTGGTTGGGTCGATTATGAGGTTGATTTTTACGGGGTGGATTTCGTTGAGGATGGAGAAGAGAGAGTGGAACTAGTGGAAGAAGCTATTAATTATGGTATGTATAGGCTATTAAGTCATCGATTCGAGGAGTCCCCAGGGGCTCTAATTAGCCTAGCGGAAATCGAAAGTCTTTTCCTTAGCCATGGTGGAGACATAGGCTACACTTCATTGGATTACATCTCTGACGGAGGGGCGGCTCTTGGAAACTTTCTGGCATTCAATATGATCGCTTTTGGGCTACAGGACGGGAGTAATGAGGTGAATGGATATGCAAACCAATACTATTTGCCCTCGAATCCTGAATTGTATATCGAGTTAGATGCTGGGAACCCAGGGCTAGTGAATCCTAATTCTTGGCAGCCCATTAATTTAAGTGAGTTTATAGGACAATCTGGGGTTGCGAGTGTTGAAACGCCTGAGTTTCTCGGACCGGAGTGGGGTAATGTTATGTCTTTTAGCATTCCTGAGAGCGAGCGCAGTGTGTTCACAAGGGATGGGGACGCATACTCGGTTTGGATGGATCAGGGTTCACCTCCATTAATAGATGTTAATACGACAGAGGGGTTCGAAGATCCATATCAATGGGGATTCAGTATGGTGCTTAGATGGTCCGCCCATATGGACCCCGCTGACGGAGTTATGATGGACATCAGTCCCTCTAGTATAGGCAATTTGTCACAAGATCTTTTCGAACTTGATTATGAGGACTACGATTTAATATACAATTGGGAGGAAGGCGGAGATGTAAGTGAGGGGCACTCCGAAAATCCTTTTACAGGTTCTGTTTATGAAGCCCAAATTGTAAATCGCGGTGATTACAGCAGGGTTTTAGCTGAGTTTTGGGCTGACGGTCCGGATTCTGAAACACCTCCCGGACACTGGTTCGTACTTTTAAATTATGTTTCTGATCATCCCGACTTCACCCCTAGGTGGCACGGAGAAGGAGAAGAGCTTGATAGATTAGAGTGGGATATTCTTTCGTATTTCACATTAGGCGGTACAGTACACGATGCTGCAATTGCAGCATGGAGTCACAAAGGATGGTATGATTATTTACGACCTGTTTCCGCTTTAAGGTGGATGGCAGACAGGGGGCAATGCACAAATCCTGACGAGCCAAGTTTCAATCTGGCTGGGCTACCTCTTGTCGAAGGTTGGTCAGATATGGTGGGCCTATCAGACCCCTTATTCCCTAACCTAACTGATGTAGGAAAAACAAAGGTCCATGCCTGGAAAGGGCCAGGCTACATAGTCAACCCTGAATCTGACGTCGCGGGCGTTGATTGGATCCTGGCGGAAAACTGGTGGCCATACCAGCGCCCCTCATTCGTCACCCCGCCTTTCGCTGGGTACATAAGTGGTCACTCTACATTTTCGCGTGCCGCCGCTGAGGTAATGACCGTCATCACTGGAGACGCCTTCTTCCCAGGAGGCATGGGAGAGTTCCTAGCTCCACAAAACGAATTTCTTATCTTCGAAGACGGCCCTTCACAGGACGTCGTCCTCCAATGGGCCACATATCGCGATGCATCCGACCAGTGCTCACTCTCTCGCATATGGGGCGGTATTCACCCTCCTGCGGACGACATTCCCGGCCGTCGCCTAGGCCTCCAAGTAGCAACCTATGCCCTCTCCCAAGCCGATTTCTTCATCAACCTATCCCCTTCCGGCCCCTCTAACACCTGCGCCGCCGACCTCAGCGGCAATGGCTCCATCGGCGTCGAAGACATGCTGACCCTGTTAAGTTCGTTCGGCACTAACGTTGATGATTTCGGCAACTCCGGCTCCGCCGACTTCAACTCCGACGGAATTATCGGAGTCGACGACATGCTCGCCTTCCTAAGCTTGTACGGTACAACGTGCCCTTAGTTCAGTAAACAACTTCCGTAAAATAAGTAATGCTGTTCTCGAAGGTTTTTTCTACCCTTCAATGCTACACGTCTCTGCTCTTAAGCTTCTTCTAGTCGGAAAGTAAACCCCTCCATGATTTGGTTTACCAAAAGCTTCTCACAAGCCTCCGTAACCTTCGCCTCAGCAACACTTTTATCCGCCGCCTCTATCTCCATCGTCACGTGCTTGCCAATTCTCACCCCTACAATTTCATCAAGTCCCATCTGAGGCATAGTGCTGCTTACAGCCTTTCCTTGAGGATCTAAAAGCGCCGGTAAAGGCATAATGTCTATTTCTGCTTTAAACTTCATGTTCTGAGAGCTTTATGAATTCATTTAGGAGACGTCACAAGCGAGACTCCTGAGTACAAAAGTACGCACAACGGAACGGCTGCATACACGTTTCCCCAAGCAAACCACGTTCCTGCAAAAACACCCACGCACCCAGCCCCAATAACATACCTAATCCTATCAACCCTCTCATCAAACCCCCAATTCTTCATAGATACGATCTTCCTTTTCATCACCATCATTAACGGCAATCCGACGAGGCCTATCCCTACAATTACGGCATAAGTCATTATCTCAATCCTCCCAAAATCTCTCCCAGACATCGCCCCTCTCCACATCATTATGCCCATCCAGTAAAGCCCCACCGCTGGAACGGGAAGACCTGTGAAAAAAAGGTTTGGCCCCTTATTCTCATCCTTCATTGCATCTACGTTATACCTCGCAAGCCTATACGCAGCAGCCATCACAAGCAAAAACGGCACTAGCATCGTCACGCTCTCCCGCGCACCAGATTCCTGCAAAATATTGTAAGCAACGAAAGCCGACGCCAGCCCACCCGTCACTAGATCAGCCAGCGAATCCAGCTGCGCGCCCATCGGCCCTTCTACCTTCAGCCACCTAGCCACCATCCCATCTAACCCATCACACAACATCGCTCCTAACCACACTAACGCAACCACACCGATAGCAAACGGCTCTTCCCCCGCGCTAGAAGTCACAGCAGCCCAACACACAAAAGTTCCTCCTATTAAATTCCCCATAGTCAGGGCGTTCGGCAACAGCGATTTCATATTCATCTCACGAAGATAGTATCTGGTGACATCATAATAGAAACCTTGTGTATATTTGCAGCCTCTGGTCCGATGGCCGAGTGGCTAGGCTCAGCTCTGCAAAAGCTGCTACAGCGGTTCGAATCCGCTTCG
>Ga0114994_10002339_pt1 | contig 13836 bp, 15 predicted proteins | sample ArcticOcean_MG_C_9_FD_87043 | JGI IMG/M metagenome (GOLD analysis project Ga0114994, IMG submission 87043) | Marine microbial communities from western Arctic Ocean - ArcticOcean_MG_CB2_152 | ecosystem: Environmental > Aquatic > Marine > Oceanic | place: Arctic Ocean: Canada Basin | collected... | reverse complement strand
TCTCGATTATGACAATTTTGTCGCACACGGCGAACAGAATTCGCAACACCTGCGCGGAGCGAAACAAAATTTTAGTACGTTAGTAGTGGATGTGGATGTGGATGCGGATGTGGATATGAAATGTGGCGCGCCATTCCAATTCCATTCCATTCTCACCTTGTTCGAAACGTTGCCGTCGCTCGCAACTCCAGCCTCGATCAATTTCACGCACTGCTCAACGAAGAGCTTTATCTCCAACGAGATGAGTGCCAAACCGCTGTCGTCGTCGTCTAGTAAATTTTCAACGAAGCTCAACACGCAGTCGAGGGACTTTGCGTTTGCGGAGGGGGACAAACAGTCGAATATTGACTTGGTTTGGGAAGGAGTTAACAAGATGATTGTGGTCGGCGATTTGGAGATTGTCACCATTAATTGAAGGAGACTGGGAGCCTCGTTGGAGATTTCCTGGTTTTCTATAGCTAAGAGGAGGGAAGAAAGGGAGTTGGAGAGGGCCGCATTGAATCGGGGTTTAATTAGGGAAATCTGAGAGGTGAGGTCGTGGGTTTGGGTTGGCGTGTTGTAGGTTTCGAAGCACGTGATAAAGCTCTTATAAGTTAGGGAGCGAATCGCTTTCATATCACCTCCGCCAGGCTGGCCTGAGTGGCCACTTTCGCTGTATTCCAAAAACTTCAGTAAAAGGTTTAGAAACGTCCCTACGTGGGAGACAACTTGGTGGCCCATTTTCCCCATTACATCTCTCAGCAAGTTCAAAAACCCGACCAGCCTGCTCTGGGCGATTTCTGATAGATTCACGTTCTGCCCATTGCCACTGTCAATAAAGTTTTTGGCCTGCTGCAAGGTAGTGAAGCCGGGTTGCGTTGCTTTGGCACTTCTTGTTTCAAATTGTCTGAGCATCAAGAACAGCAACTCGTCGCACTGGTGCGGCTCAAAGTTCGTCATGAACGACAAAATTGCCACTCGCCTCGTTGCCGGCGTGTCCTTGACCCGCTGCGCCGAGCGAAGAAGGTGCGAAGTAAATTGAGTAGGTTAGTTCAGTAGTGGATGTAGCCTTCTGTAGCCATTTCGCGGGATTCATCGCTCACCTTGCTCGTGCCCTTGGTGTTGTTCGCCTTCAGCTTTCCAAACATGATTCGCGTTAGAATTTTAACGAGCTCGTCTGCGTGCTCGGTCGGAACAGATCGCCAGTCAAACTTGGTCATGGATTCTCGGAAATTTTCCACGCTAACAAGCGCCCCGAGGATCTCCACGTAGGGCTTCACGTGGGGAAGCTTGTATCTGAAGATAGCGCTAAGCGCCGGCGTGGAGATCTGCGAATCTGCCGAGGACAGCAGCGAGGTCAATATTTTGAGCACCACATCACATTTGTACAGCTGGAAGGCGCCGAGCGAAGCGAGGCGCATAAAAAAATATATTGGTTAGTTAAGTTGTGGCTGTCTTCCTCAAGCAAGGTTCGCCCACTTCGCTCGCTCACCTGCTTCGGAGAGGTTATGCCGCTCAAAATTTTCAGCCAGCTTCGTAGTGAGTTGCTGACGGACTTGATGGAGGAGAGGGGAGGGGGGGTGGTGGTGGTTACTGCTGTTGTGGTTGAGGATAATTCGTGTTGTTGATCCTCCTCCGACTCCGCCATCAAGGCAACTTTCCCGTCCGGATCGTCGCTGTGCACAGCGTAGAACTTGTTGGATAGGAAGTCGAAAAACACGGGAACGAACACCTTGCTTTTGCTCAGCATCAGCCTGGGCGCGCGTTCCAAGCACTCTAGCACCAAACCCTTGTATGTTTCGTTGTCGGTAGTAGGGAGAGATTTTTCAATGTTATCCACAGCTTGTTGCGCGTCCGAATCCTTCAAAATACCTGCTTCGGCCGCAGCATCCTCCTCTCCCTCTCCCTCTTCCTCAACGTCAGACCTGCTCATGACCATCACCAAACATTCCTTGTAGGGACCAAAAACCTCGTCAACGTAGTGCTCGTTCAAGCCGGCAAAGCAGTTGAGGACAGCAGGCCAAATGCTGCTCAGCTTGACCGTCAGCATCCCCAGCAAGAAGTTGCACAGAGCAGACACAACCGATTTGTCCTCAATCTTTCCATTCCTGCCCAGTATTTCCAGTTTGGATAGGTGGAGAGTGAAATTCCTCTCGTTCGAAAGTGACACCTCGAGCTGCTGAGTTTGTAGCATGGTGAGGAGAACTTGGGATTTGGGACTGACGGCACAGAGGAGCTCGAGGGTTTTTTGCCGTAGCAATTTGTTGGAGGAGCAGAGATTGATTCCGAGGGAGGTGACGAGGGAATTGGTGGTTGTGTTGGTGTCGGCCTCGGCGGCTTTAAAGTACGCCGCTCCGCATTTTACTACGTCGTAGTCGGAAGGGGAAAGGTGGATCATTGACAGGATTTGACCCTTCAAGGAATTTAGCTTTTTGGTGTTGTTATTTTTCGCCAGTAGGTGAATCAGGCAGGTGATTGCCTTTGGGTTAGGGTTAGGGTTGGGGTTGGACTGGAGGACTTTGGTGAGTTTTTCAATTTGTTTTGCCGAAAAATGCTCTCCCTTGACCAGGTTCGGGAGCGTCATTAATGCGAGGTCGAAATCGGAATTGGCACTGGAACTGGCATTCTTCGTTTCAAGCACATCTACGATCAACCCGTACAACTTCGCGGAACCGGTCACCCCAAGCGTGATTCTGCCGTCGTTGTTGTCCAAAATTTTATTGCAGATTTGCAAGTCGTTCCCGGCAAAACTCATCAACGACGACATCAGCTCCTCCTTCCCGACGCCCTCCTCCATGTGAGGCAGCAGATCGCAGGCCAACGTGGAGGCGACTACTTTATCGTTGGTGATCAAGATGGACATCGAGGGCAAGATTTTACTGCGCGCCAAGCGAAAGAGCAAGAGGGGGTTAGTTAGAAGTGGGTTAGGAGCGGAATCGACCGCAACTCCAACGTATTGAGGTTTTAGACACTCGAAATTGGACACGGTGACAGGTTCGGCCAGGCGCATCTTTTTTGTGTGAGGGTGTTGTTCAGGGACGGTCCAGATCAGGGGCATCTGCACGTCAATGTGAAATCTTAAAAAAAGGCAAATAAAAGGCGAATCACTGAATCGGCCGTAACTCCAACGTATTGAGGTTTTAGACACTCGAAATTGGACACGGTGACAGGTTCGGCCAGGCGCATCTTTTTGGTGTGAGGGTGTTGTTCAGGGACGGTCCAGATCAGGGGCATCTATCTGCACGTCAATGTGAAATCTTAAAAAAGGCAAATAAAAGGCGGTTAAAAAAAAAAACGACCACAGACAGCTCCAACGCACAATTCCTTTAGACACTCAGAATTGGACACAATGGCTAGTTATTCCACGCATCTTTTTGGTGCGAGGGTGTTGTTCAGGGACGGAGTGGAAATTAGGAGAAACTCACCTTTGCATTAGCTTGTTCAAATCGTTGATTTTGGGCTCGCTCGAAGCTTTCCAATCGATTTTCCAGACCGTGACGATGAGGTCTAGAACGGAGGCTTTGAAGGCTCGGTTATTGCCATTGAAGTCGGTAGTAGCGGCAAGGGTGAGCATTGAAGAGAGGGAAGTGACGATTTGGGTGGATTCGATGTTTCCGTCAAACATTGACCCCGAACGGTAGCCAAAGATACGCCGCAGGAGGATAGTGATTAGGTTATTGGAGTGGCCTGGTGGGGTGGAAAATATGGTAAACAGGGAGGTAACCATGGCAGTTCCAAACTCGCCATCCTGGAGATGCCTGCAGCAGAGGAGCACGAAGAGCTTGAGGATTTTTTCCTCCACGTGGACGTTTGTGTCTTGCAAGGAGTGCTTGAATATAATGTCGAAAAACATGGACGCTTTGGATTGGAGCCTGTTGGCAGTTCCCTTGACGGTGTGAAACAGGAGCCGCGCTACTCCATCCAAGAGCGCAGCAAACTTTTTCGCCGTTGAGTTTTTCTTGTTGCTGGAGGCGGTGGCGGGGGAGGAGGAGGATAGAGGGTCGAAATAGTCGCCAATCACACCGTTGACCGCCTTCATCAACTTCGAAAAATGCTTCTTGAAGTCCTTGGGGTGTTTGCAACGGCGCAGATTCATACTGAAGACCTCGGCCGCCATGTTCCGAATGTACACTTTCCGGTGGCCGATCAGCGGCGAGTAGTAGATTCGTAATTTGTCAATACCATTCTCAGCCTCGCTGTTGTAGGAGTACTTGATTAGGAAGTTGAGGGTTTTGAGGGACTCTTGAGAAAGGATTGGATTGTCAATTCCGTCGCCCACGCCGAACTTTATTATCGCTTGGAAGGTGCTGTGGAAGTGGGTAGGCTTGAATTCGGATTGAGTGTCTCGGGCGAGAACGCCTATCAAGTTGACTATATCGTGGGACGCATTGGACTGGGAATTTGGCTCGGTTAGGGAGGTGATCAGGTTCTCTATTATTGTGTCGAAATGTATAAGGATTTCCGGAAGGGAGCGAGTCAGGGGATAGAGTTTACGGTGGAGCGTTTTGAATTGTTTGGTGAGGTTAAGCTCATAGAAGTAGGCTAGCTGGGTTGCAAAGAAAGAGGAGGAGGTGAGAATAGTTTTGCCAGAAGAGATCGTTTCGGTGTCCGGATTGTGGATATTGTAGGAGGAGGATGATATTGACGACTTTATGTTCGCCGAGGTTGTTTTGGCAAGGGTGGAAGTGGACTGGTAGCGAAGTTTATTATTTCCACCTGATGTGTTGAGCTGTTTGGGAACGTTGGAGATGGATGACATGGTTGAGGTTTGAATGTGAAGGTGTATTTGGTTCCCTTGGCACCTTGGGGGGGGAATAAAAGTCGATTACAAAATAACAATGAAAGGTCTTAATTTTTGTCAAACTTTTTTTATTTTGGTTGCATACGCCACGGTCAGGACACGACACGACACGACACGACACGACACGACACGACATGTCCTACTACCTGGCCAAGGCTTTGGCGAACTCGGAGACCTTTTCTGAGTACTTGAGACTTAGGATTCAGGACAGGACATTGATAAATGTATTTGGCGACGACAAATTTCCGAGCTATATCACGGTCGATTCATCGAAGGTACTACTTTCGGCTCTCCAAACACGAATAGAGAAGCACCCGGAGACCGATCTCGTCCCAATTGCGTCAGCGTGTTTCTTGGCCACAACGAAACACGCATCCACGCTCACATTGCAGAGCTGCTTCATTCCTCTACATTCTCTGCTAATGTCACTCGTCACCCGCAGCCTCCTCCGCAACCTCAAACAGTTCTTCAAACAACTGAAAATCTTCGTGTTCGCTAACCAGCCAGTGAACGAAAAACCAATCCTTGCCATGGTTGATTTGCTTCTGATGATAGCCCTCTCGGAAGACGACAACGAGGCAACTAAGCACGTGCTGCTCCGGTTTGCCCAGTTCCTAGTGTTCTTGCACAGCCGAAAAAGCGACCAGGACAAGAAATACATTGCTACCTTCACGCAATCTTTTTCAACTCTCGCCACTAAGGTTGCGGCAACATATAGATGCGCCGACAAGATATTTGCTTCACTGTGCGACTACCTCTTCACCGTTCCGAGCACGGAGGGGGGGAGACTGTGCCTCTACCACATTGACGAATTGACGAACGGCAATCGTGTGGATATTGTTGGAAATTGTCTGCAAAAAAGCAAAAACGATTCCCTTCGCTTGCTTACTGAGTACATTTCACACCATGCTCTTTATAGAATTGACGCGGATGCTTTCTTCAAGGTACTTGATTTGCTCTTAATGGAGGCTCTCTTGCTTTACGAAATAATTCTCGAAAACAACAGTAACAACGCCAGCGAGTATTTCGTAACGCTCCTAAAAACCGTACGATACTTGACACTATCGACTAAGCCAAGGCCGGATACGTTCGCAGCAGGGCTAAGTGAGAGAGCCAACAAAATCAGCTTCTTGGTCGACGATAACGATTTGCTTAAAAATGATGATAAAAACGAAAATGAATTCCCGTGGACGTCGGATTTCAGGCCCGTTCCACGCGGAAAATTGCTACAGACGTTCTTCAATGAGTACTGCGGGGAAGGGAAAATCACCAAGAAGGATAAGGAGAAGGAGACGAAGAAGAAGTTTGACCCGGAATTGACAGTATTTTCCTACGGATTTGCGGACATTTTATGTCGTCTGTCTTATCAAAGAATCAAGATGTGCCGGCTTGTGTCGCGTAGCTGGAGAGATTTCATAGACACTAGCATTTACTCGGACTACCTGTGGAAGGAGGTCTACTTCGTCCATGGATTTGTGGTGAACAAGAAGAGAAAGGACACGATTTACCACTCTTTGTTCAAACAAAAAATAGTCAAAAGGAGGAAAAGAAAAGAAAAGGCCGCACGTCTTGGCTTCAAAATGGTAGATGAGTGAAAGGGAAAATGAATAGTTTATTATTTTTTAGGTTTGGAGGATGTCTTGTTCAAAATTATCCAAAAAAAGGGAGCTGTGAATGTTTTTTAGTTCAGGAATGTCGAGATACACGAACTTCAACTTTCTTTGAATGTTTGGGGGAAACAGAGGAGTGAAAATCTTCGCCAAGGCGGTGAGAAGCCGAGGAAGGTTGGCAAGGACCGTTGCTCTGGAAAGCAAGGGATAGTAAATTGAAGTCTGCTTGGAGACCTTTGACAGAACGTTTCGAAAATCACTGCTGCCCAAAAGATTTGTACCCGACAAGTCGTTGAGCGTCACGACGCTCTGCAACGTATCGGAAGTTCTACTACATCTGTCGGAAAGGAGAAACTGCACCTCCTTGGCATAGGTATAGAACTCCGTCAACTGGTCAACTGAAACGCTCTTCATCAGCTCTTTGTCATCGACGTTGCCCGCTTTGACAATATACAGGAGATCATTGGAGGGAAGGGGGAGTCTGGCCATTATAGAGTTGCGTGGTGTTATGAACTTCGTGACGATCGAGGAGTGAGGGGCCATCGAGAGGATTGGATCGTTGTTGAAGACATCGTTTTGGTAAGCGAGTTCAACAGCTTTTCTTGCCACAGCTAGCATTGGCGCCTGGGCAGCACGATACTCGAATGTGGCAGTGATGGCTGATTGAGCTTTCTCAAGATCAAACACGTTGTTATTGTTGGTATATTGGTGGACGAACCGCATGTAGAAAATGTCGTCAAATTGAATTTGGGTTTGGGTTGATGGAGGAGGAGGGGGGGCGACCACTTGTAATTTGTTGATGTTGGTTGAATGCGAAGTCACCATCTGCCCCAAGCTCTGATTCGAGCTGAACAACGGCCTTAGGCTCTGCCTCGAATTCATAAATTGCACCGAGTTCGGTCTCAATGTAGTCGATAATGAATTGCTTGTGCTCAAAATGAGCAGAATGAGTAAAGCCACCATGATAAGAGAGTTTTGTAGTTAGTTTTGTTAAAAAAATTGTAAATTTTAGTTCTGATTCACTCTTCACACCAGGGCACTATCTGATTAAACAAATTACGCTTGTTTTTGTTTTTGAATACCACACTCTCTTAATAGCTCCTTCCCTCTAATTTATAGCTAGATGGCGTCTTTCACAGTGTCTTCGCCACACTATTCTTCCTATATTGACACAAATATGAATACCCTACATCAACTTTCAGCGACTCTAAAATCTATTTCCACGGCCTGCAAGGATTTTCAGGCAGAGGGGCTGAACTTTGTCAACTCCACAAAAAACCTGTCTGCCAAATGTAGCACAATTCAAAACCCAAAACTCCCATCGATCTTAGGACCCGAGGTTGCCTCGACCCTGAACACCCTGGCCCACGTTCTTTCCCACGTTGGCGAAGCCCAAACGCAGCTCTTCGACTCTCTCAACGCTTCTCTGACGATGGCGTTTTCCGAGTTTGCAGACCAGGAGCTTGCGCTTGGGACGAAGCTGAACAACGAGTACTACTCAAAAGAAGCGGACGAGGACACAGCGCTCGAAAAGTACCTCCACGGCGATGTTGTTGGCGTTGGTTCAGCTGTGCAAGGTGCCGTGGCTGCGGGTTCGGGTGCGCTTCGAAATTTTGGCTCGAATTTGAAAAAGTGGGGTGCCAGAAAAAACTCAGAATCCGCTTTGTCGGTGCCTACTGCAAATGCCGTAGTAGTGGTCGAGGAGAATTTGAAGGAGAATTTGAAGGTCCCCCAAACTGTCAAGCAAACGGCCCAAATTAAGCTCAACCTGGAAACTGTGAAGCTGAAAAAGACCGAAGCCGAATTGGCTAGATTCAACTTGCTCCAGTACTTCGAGGCGCTCAAGAATCGCAAGAACTTTGAAATCGGCGAGAAGGCGCTGGCAAGTTTGTACGGCTTCAAGGCCTTCTTCGGCCAGTGCAGCGACGTGAGTGATCTGAGTGGGGTGCTGGCGGAAATTCAGAACAAGCAGGAGTTGGAGCGGACGAAATTCAAGGCGCACCAGGAACCGTGGGAGGGGAGGAAGGAAAATTTGCATCGAAAAATCACCGAGGTGGAGGCCGCGGTGACAGTGTCAACGACCTTTCTGTCCGCATTGAGTTGCGGAGACGCTCTGGCCACGGGCATGTTAGAAGTTAAGAACTGTAAAAAATTGGAAGAGGTCGAGAAGGAGAGTGGCGTGTGGTCCATCAACGACGAGATGAACGAAATGGCAATCTACGAGCGGACAAAAACCAAGGGCGTCTACATTGAGGGTGAGCGAGCGAAGCGAGCGAGCCTTGTGACAAAAAAGAAGAAGAGTGTGAAGCGACTAACCCACTCCTAATTCCACTCTTGCTCTCGTGCTTCGTTAAAATGCGCCTCGCACCGTCTTCGCTCGGCACCCACTCCTAATTTAAAATGCGCCTCGCACCGTCTTCGCTCGGCGCAGGTTTTCTCTACAAGAAATCGACGGGGGCGCTCTCCATGAGCACGTGGAATAAGAGGTGGTTCATTTTAGACAAAGATGGTCTGCACTATCTTCGCGGCGGTGTCATCAAGAGCCACGCTCACGGGGTGGGTGGCAACGAGAACTTAGAAATGGTAAAGGTAGCGGATACTCTGCTGACCACCGTCAAAGAGGTTCGGCCTGATTTGATGTTTAACGAAGAAGGAAATTTCAAGAATCCCGGAAATCACAATCTGAGGTGGAGCTTCGAGATTATAAGTGCGACAAACCGCCCGTACACACTGCAGGCTGCTGGCCCGTTGCAGCATGCAAACTGGTTGACCGCAATTAGAAAGGGCATCGAGCGCCAACTTACCCAGAGCGTGCCGACACCAACGCCGAAGAAAAATTATGACTTTGTCTTTGTGGAAGGAGGAGAGCAGGCACCGAACAAGGTCACGTTCGACGACAACGTGGTGGGCAGCGGCGTGAAGCACCTCCAGAGCTCGAACAGCGTAGTTGAAAACAGCGACTCAGGCTCTGGGAGCTCAAACTCAAACTCAAACTCAAGCTCAAGCTCAAGCTCAATCAAGTTCTACAACTCGTCAAACGATGCCGAGGGAGCGCTGTTCGCTGCCGGGAATGCAACACCGGTTCTGCGGAGGTGAGCGAGCGAAGCGAGCGAGCCTTGAGGAAGACGAGAAATATATACGAGCCAGCGACTCGAATACGAGCCACTACTAAGCCCTTCGCACCTTCTTCGCTCGGCGCAGATTCGCCTCAAACATCAGCGAGATCAACAAGCGGCTTGATGCTGGAATGGTAGTCAGCTCGCTGGATTTAGGGGAGGGGGACGGAGAGGATGTAAAAGGCGAGGCTTACACACCGAGTCCGCGATCGCGGAGCATAGAAGTAAGCCCCAGGGCTTTGGAGATTTTGAAGCTCAACCCGAGTTGTGTAGATTGCGGTGAGGGCACAAGTCCTGATTGGGTTTGTCTCAAGTTTGGAGGTGAGTGAGGCGGAGCGAGCGAGCCGTGTGAGTGAAGTGCGAAGCGACTAATTTTTACTCTCTTGCTCTCTCTCGTGCTTCATTGAAAATGCGCACAATCTCGCTTCGCTCGGCGCAGTAATTTTCTGTCAAGAGTGCTGCGGCGTCCATCGCCAGCTAGGGACGCACGTAAGCGTGTGCAGGAGCTTGACCCTGGATGCACTGAGCAACGTTGAGTTCGATCTGATTTTGCGGAGAGGGAACGAAAGAATGAACCATATAACCGAGTGCAGCATGCAGGCGGGGTGGAAGAAGTTAGAGGTGGACAGCAGCAGGGAGGAGAGGCTCAAATACGTGCAAAGCAAGTACGAGTATCTTGCTTTCTGCACCGAACAGAATGTCGAAACGGCTTGTGAAGACTTAATTATTGGTGTCGTCGAAAAGGATTTGGTCAAGGTGCACAAGGCCATATTGGGTGGGGCAAGCGTTACCGAGGAGTTAATAGCTGGGGTTGAGGATGACGAGGCTATTGTGGCATTAATGAAATTTTATATAAGGAGATAGGGAGATAAAGGAGAAAAAAAGAGATTTGTTTTTGTTGTTTGGTTTGTTGTTTGTTTGTTTGTACTGTTAGGCAGGTCTGGTATCGACTCTCCCCGTTTTCAAGTGTGGATCATCACTAAACTCATTTGGACGTTTCCAGGATACTGGGGGATACAAATATGCCAACAGCAATATTACAAATGTACCCCAGTAGTATTCAGTGCTTAACTCAATGTGAAAGAAGAGAGCAAAGGGGAGGAAAAAGAAGATTGTCGCGGCAAAATTAAGTAGAGCATCTTTAATTGGAACAGTGTGAAATTTCATATTGTTGAGAGAGAGTGGGGGCTTGTCGCTGTCTGTCTGGACTGGGTCTGACACCAAAGGGTGAGTAACGAGATGCTATTGGTGGAATGAAGGGTGGAAAGTAAAAAATTACGAGCTGCACAGTGACAGAGGCAAAAGTGCGTGAGCACGTGAGCTCCACAAATTTTTAATATTTCATAAAACAATGGCTTCTTCTTCTTCTTCCAATGACCCAGCGAGCCTCCTGAACACTCTGGTTACTGTTGTGGGAACTTCCCGTGCTGATTTAAATGGCTCGATCGGAAAAGTCACATCGTTTATTTCAGAGAAGGATCGTTACTCCATTCTGTGTTCAGATGGATCTATCAAGAACCTCAAAGTTGACAACCTCTCCAAGGGCAACCAGCTCGCTCTTTCTTACAAGTACAAGCTTCAAACCTACAAGCATGCGGCCTTCAACTCACCCCAATCGAAGGACATGTTCAAGCAGGCCGGTGAAGTCAAGAATACCCTTGATCAATTCCTTTCCACTCTCCCTACGGCCAAGGTAGTCAATTCACAATCCTTATTCATTTTCTGTTGTGTAGTTTTCAATTTGCACGCGTGGTTTCGCGGCATTGTCAAGACTCTCTTGCTGATCATGTTTTGTTACTACCCAATGGTTCTCTTCCTTCCATGCTGGAAGCAGACGAGGAGCGTGAAGGGCGCTTGGAAGCTGCTCTTCTCCTCAATCAAGGACGCGCTGGTGAAGGCAACTGGTCAGCGTTGGATCAGCGAAAAGATGGTGATGGTTCTTTTTGGAGTCATGGCTGTTTTTGTCGTCAAGGCCATAATTACGAGTCCCCCTAGTCCTTCTCCCGGTCCTTCTCCCGGTACTTCCTCCTCCTTCTCTTCCTCTACCCCTACCATGAGCAACGCGTTAATAGATCAGGTATACGCCGCCGGGTTCAACGACGGAACCGACGGAAAGCTGTACGGGGCTTCCCTCAAGCAGTTCCTAAAGGGCGATGGTGGCTCTGGCTCTGGCTCTGGCTCCGTTGATTTTGCCGAAGACTACTCCAACAACTACCCCCCCCCCTCGGAAGCCTCCCCCCCCCCTGCCGATGATTCCCTCGGTATGACTGGAACTTTCACGCTCGCCCTCTTCGGGAAACTAATTTACGACCTCGGCAAGGAGCCAGGAGGCGGCTGGAACCCGGCTATGTTCCCTGTCAACTACCAAACCATCGGAGCGATGAGGTGCATGATGCCCCTGTTCGGAATGGCCAGAATCTTACCCAAACTGCTGAAGATGGTTGGTTTTGGCAAGTAAAAAAAAGGTTTATCAAAAAAATAAAAAAAAATAATTTTAAATCCCCATCCTGTTACGCAACTCCTCCTTAATAATCTCTAGCTCCTCGCCCATTCCCAAAGCTACGTCGCTGTTCTCCTGAGCCCTCCGTATCAGATACGGCATAACCTCGTCCACCTTCCCATAAGGAACGTACTGCGAGCAAAAATGAAGCGTTTAGTTTACAGATGAACAAAGCGAGCTGCGAGGGAAGCGAGCCAACAACACCTACACTAGTTGCGACTAGCAAGCGAAGCGAGCAGCAAGCGAAGCGACTAGCAAGCGAAGCGAGCAGCAAGCGAGCCAGCAACACCTACACTAGTTGCGACTAGCAAGCGAAGCGAGCAGCAAGCGAAGCGACTAGCAAGCGAAGCGACTAGCAAGCGAAGCGACTAGCAAGCGAAGCGACTAGCAAGCGAAGCGAGCAGCAAGCGAAGCGAGCAGCAAGCGAAGCGAGCAGCAAGCGAAGCGAGCAGCAAGCGAGCCAGCAACACCTACACTAGTTGCGACTAGCTCGCTTCGCTTCTCTTCTCTTCGCTTCTCTTCGCTTCGCTTCTCTTCTCTTCGCTTCTCTTCGCTTCGCTTCGCGCGGTATGGCTCACGGTAAGGCTCGCTTCGCTCACTCACCTTATACGCATTATACTTGTTCTTGCCCAAGGCAAAAGTTAGGTTGTCTCTCATTCCAAGAAGCTGGGCAAAGTGTGCGCCCAGATCGTCCTCCCCACTCCCAATAATTTTCACGGCCTTCTCAATTGTTTCCTGGTTGTGGCTTCCAAGCATGACTTCGGCGGACGTTTTGAACTGCCTCCTGTGCTCGAACAACCACTCCACCGTACGGTTGTAGCAATCGTGTGTGTTCTGCAAGCTGTCGTGAATGGGACTCGCGCGGTTCAAATCCTGCGCCGAGCGAAGCGAAACGAGGCGCATTTTAAACGAAGATTGAAAGCAGTGAGCGAGCAAAAATAGTTGAGTAGGTTAGTTCAGTAGTGGATGCTGTCACAAGGCGAGCGGAGACGGAATGAAACTCACCTCGGCCCTGCCGTTCTCTGCCACCATATATGCTCCCCTCACAAGCTTCGCGGCGAAGTGGAACTCGCCCTTCTTGGCCCTCCTCACATCCATTTTCACCCTCTTCGTCGCATCCTTCAAATAGCACTGGTACGTGTTGAAAACGATTGGCACGTCCGTCTTGTCGAAACTATTGTATTTCTGCATGAGCTGCAGGGTGAAATTATCAATAGCAGGTTGGAACCAGGTTTGCTCGGCGTCAATCAGCAGCCGAACCTGCGCCGGAGCGAGCGAGCGAGTAAGCGATTGGGTTAGGGTGTGGGTATGTTGTGGATAGGTTGTGGATAAGCGAGCGAGCAAAAGAATAAAATTATTATGTGCGAACGAAGCCGAGCCAGCAACATCATACACTAGTTGTGACTAGCTCGCTTCGCTTGCGGCTAACTCTCGCTCACCTTGCGATCGAACGCAAATTTGGCAATTTCGTCCAGCCTTCGTTTTGTATTTGCAAGCGCGATAAGGTCTTCCTCGTCGGGGGCTGACTTGAACAAGCTCCCCTCAATTTTGCAGCGGCTGACCAACTTCGGCACATCGGTTGGCTGTAACAGTTTACTCCACTCGATTACGCTTATCCTGCCCAAATTCTCGGGATCGAGCCTGTCCAGCAAATCATTCATAAATCCGTGTTTGCTCTAGCAACAACACTTGGGTTAGTTTTATTCCTTGCGCAGCGCAGCGGTGGGGGTCCCCCACCCCCTCCCCAACCCAAGCAAATCCACACCTCAAAAACTTCAAAAATAAACCCACAAACCCCCACCCCCCCCCCCACCCCCCCCCCACCACCCT
>Ga0114994_10002337_pt1 | contig 13841 bp, 8 predicted proteins | sample ArcticOcean_MG_C_9_FD_87043 | JGI IMG/M metagenome (GOLD analysis project Ga0114994, IMG submission 87043) | Marine microbial communities from western Arctic Ocean - ArcticOcean_MG_CB2_152 | ecosystem: Environmental > Aquatic > Marine > Oceanic | place: Arctic Ocean: Canada Basin | collected... | reverse complement strand
TCCGACGAAGATTTACTTGAGGAGTTTTCAAACGCGGATAAGGAGAGTTTAGAGACGACGTACGGAAGGACATTAGCGGCTTTGACCACTTGGAACTCGCTTAAAAATAGCGAATCCTCGCAAAATCCGTTCGGCGACGTTCCTAAAATTAAAGCCTTGCAGAGGAAACCGGAGGAGGAGGTGAAAGATGTCGAAATGATAGATGATTAATCGATGTTGTCATCGTCGCGTAGAAGTGTACCGCTATTATAGTGTGTTTGTTGTTGTTGTTGTTGTTGTCTAGTAGCTCTTGTATATAATTATCGAAGAAAAAAGAAAGTCTCTTCGGGGAAAACGCATAAATTACAGTCACAGGACGCGAAAAGAAATCTTTTTCTTTTTCGCTCGCGTCATACTTACGTCACACTCATAACCACAAAATACAACACACGCACGCGACCTTTCGATCGAATCCAATCCATTCCATTCCATTAAATGGCGCCACCGGCTGGTTTTGATTATTCCAAGTGGGATAAGCTCGAGTTGAGCGACGACGAAGACTTACACCCGGGCGCGCAATTTATCGAAGCGAACACTCTTCGAAGAATCAAGAGAGAAAGTCAACAGAATAAAGCGTCTGATATTGACGCGAAAATCGAAGAATACGAGAAATCTATCAAAGAAACGAAGAAGAGGATTAAAACACTGGAGATTGACATCGTCGAAGATAGATTCGCGGTCGACGAGGACGCGTTGAAAAGCGTGAGAGACGAATTGGAAAATCTGGAAACGACGCTTCGAGAAACCCAGGAAAAGCTTGAAGCTGAAAAGAAGAAACGAACGTTTAGCGCAGAAGAATTGTGTAAAGTCACTACTTCAAAAACACTCGTCGGCAAGGATTGCATGCCAACGGAAGTTTCGGAAAATGTTCAGGCGCAGAAAATGACGCACGAGGCGTATTGCGAAAAATACGAGAAAGAGCTGGATACGCTCGCGGAAGGCGGAGACATAGAGACGAAAAGTCAAAATAAGAATCCATATGCCCGCATAGAGGCGTATCTCTCGAAACATACGTACTTGGTGTGCGAACACGCGCTCGGATATCTCTTGCTCAAAGCTCTGTATGAAGAAATGGACGGCGTTGTTGGTCGAGACAAGGTACTTAGTACGGCCAAAGCCGGTTTCTCGCTGAAATCTATTTCCGATTTTGCGACTGCGAATAAAAGAACTATGTTGGACCAATACAAACCGTTTTTCGTGCGTTTACTGGAAAACGAGGAAAAAGTTCTGCACGAATATGAGCTCGCCGAGATGGATTACGTCGAAAAGCTCATCGAACGCGCGGAAAAGAAAAAAATGGAAGAAGAAGCAGAAGCGAAAAAAGTGGAAGGGACCACCCAAACAGGAGTAGAAGAAATAGAAAATCCGCCGTTAGGACCAGGAGGCCTCAATCCGATTGAAGTTTTCGAGAGCTTGCCGGAAAAAATGCAAACAGCTTTTGAGTCCGGTGACGTTGAAGCGCTTCGTGAATACGTCAACGGCCTTTCTATGAAGGATGCCAAGTTTTACATGCGAAGAATGGTTGACAGTGGTTTGTGGGTTCCTCAAGAAGGCGAACATCCGGGGACCGCGTTAGTTGACTCGGGTGATGATGAAGAAGAAAAAGAAAAAGTCAGAGACGATGATGATGAAACGAAAGCAACCTAGGAAGCATTAGAGAGTAAATAGCTACATACTACAATCAGCAATAACAATACTACTAAAGTACAATCAATAAGATTAAAGCAAGCAGAGAGTTTCGTCATCATCAACTTTACCATCACCTTTGTCCTTTGGCGGCCATCCTCGCGTTTAGCATTCGGGCTTGCTCCCTCGCCTTATCTATCAGCTCCTGTGCATCTGGACCTCCAAAATTTTCCTCATTTTGTTGGACGAAACTTATATTCGTTCTATTTCTAGTTCTATCTTCCGCCTCGGCTCTTTGCCTCGCTGCTATTTTCTCGTACGAGTCTTCTTCCTCTTCTTGCTTTTTTTGTTCTCGTCGTCCTGGGAGTTCACTTCCATCTTGCTCCACACCAAAGTGTTCAACGACAGATTGAAGAAAGTTGGGGTTGCGGAAACCTTTCGGTCCTCTCAGTTGACTGTTTATATTCAGTCGAGTCGTTCTTTTCGCCTCTAAATACTTCTCCACGCGCGCTTGTATCTCCGTATTTATTTCTTCGTTTTTCTTCTTCTTGTTGTTATTCCTTCTTCTGCTACTTTCGAACGTGGAAGGAACGCTGAGTGGACGTTGACGTTGTCGTCGTCGCCGCTCCCTACCAATATCGTCTTCTTCTTCTTCTTCTTCTTCTTCTTTTTCTCTGTGAGTCTTCTTCTCTTTATCATCCTTCTTATCTTTGTCTGATTCGCTCTCCTCGTCCTCGCTTCCATAGCCTTGAACGAGGGAGGAAATCATCTGCTTTCTCGAAATTTTTATGGAACTTTTTCATGATGATGTGTTTTTTGAGAAGAAGAAGAAGAAGAAGAAAAAGCGTCATTTACTCACAAGTCACACTTTCAATAGAAGAAGAAGAATACACAACGTGCACTAATAATAAAAATGATAGGAGATAAAAGAAGAAGAAAACGAAGAAGGGAATAACAGCATGTCTGGAGAACATCATTCGCATTCGCGACACGATGAGATCTCTTTCGACTCGGAAATGCAATCTTTCTGGCACAGGTTTGAGCAAATACATCAACATCGTCGTGAAGGCACAAAATTAATGCTTCAAAAAAGCGACGTCGTGAATGCGCGTGCGCACGGGTCGGAGGAACTCGAAATCGTGTTGGATAAAGTGCACGCGTCCGAGGAAGAGAATAGACGTTTAAGACGGGAAGTTGACGAGCTCAGTATCAAGTTACAACGACGAAAAGTAAACAAAAGGCTTTCATCCATCAAAAATCAAAAACAGAACGAAAAAGGAGAAGAGGACGAGGAAGATTTTTTCAATTACGATTCGCTTCCGCTCTATTCTGAATACGTCAAAAAGCGACAACGTCAGCGAACAGGAGGGTGAAAACAATAAATGCGAGTGCTGCTATCACTCAAGAGCGCTTGATTATTATCACAATCACTAAAGGATTTACTATCACTTGTAAAAAAACTATTTGTACCATCATCATTGAACGCGAATCGGATCGCTTTCGTGCCTGGAATAGCTTCGGAAACGCAACTTTACCAATCGCGTTCCCAAAGGTATTCTTGAATCTGAGTACAGATACTTTTGCACGATATCAATCTCGTCCTCGTCTAAGTATTCGACGGCTTCGGCGGTGTTTTCGTCGGCGTTGGCATCTTTCTTCACGTATTCATCGTTATTATTATTCATCTTCAGAAACCGAGGCGAAACCGCTTTCAACACCGTCTCGAGAAGAGGCACAAAAAAGTTTGCAATCGATTCCGTTTCGGACAAAAGTTTCGTTCGATAGATTTGCATGTTCAATCTCTTGACTTTTCGAACGTCACCAGGTTTGATGTAACTGTGCGCGACAAAGTCTGGTAAAATCCGAACACCTACGGGCGTGCCTTCCCAGAAGGAGAGCTCGTCGTCTTCTTCTAAAAGTTCGTCGGCGATTTGTTTACCAAACAACGATTGCTCCAGCGATCCGATCAGCGTGTTCGTTACGCTGTTCGTAGATGACGAAGATTTTGAGTCGACAACGGGACCATTACCCCTGAAATCTTTGTTTCCATACGACGGCGGTGGCTTTGGCTTTGCGTTTGCTATTTTTTTCAACTTTCGACCATTTTTATATACCCACTTTTGGTTCGATCCACTCCCCGAATGCCGATCGAGAACTTCTCCACCGTTTATTAAAAGACGCGCTTTAAAAACTTCTTCACGATCTTTAGCTTGTAAACGAGATTCCTCTGCGAAATCAGCTGCTTCAACCGTTAGGTGCATGTTCATCAAGGCGGCCCGCTCGGCGTTTGCTTTGCTCGGAACTCGCACGCTATCCGCACCACTGAAGACGACGTAATCCTTCTTTACGCCAAACTGCGCTCCATTTGCACCCCACTTGTCCGGATATACACGCTCAATGTGTAAGTAATTCAAGTTGAATTCTTGCATTCGCCGCATTTTTTCTCGAAATTTGAGTTCATCGCGCAAAATAATACCCTCCGGATTCTTTGACGCGTCTTCAACTTCAACAGAATCTACCGTCAACCCTTCTTCTTGCCCGGCGAATTCAATGAAAACGACTAAACCGGCACCGGCGCTTAGTTTAGTTACCGTGCCTTCGTTCTTTTTTACCTCTCGGAAAAACGCGTTCATTTCTGCCTCCGTTCTCTTCCGCCCGCCTTCTTCGACTCGCATTCGTGAACTCGTCCGATCGAGTTTCGCGTAAATCCAATTACTCAAGCTCGCATCGTGCGTGACTACGTAGTAATTGAAATTTGTTTCGTGCACGACGTAGCCGGGTTCACCTTCTAACTGCGAGAATCTGACGGAACTTTTTGAGGTGTCGAGCAACCGCTGTTTCATGGACCGGTCGACGATTCCATTTGGATTCTTGTTTACTTTTTCACTAATTTTTCTAGGTGACGACGAATTCGACGACAGGTACTTCAAAGCGCCCTCATCTCTGACAAACTGCGCAAATTCTCTCGCGTTATGTACGTCTCGAACTATCTTTTCGTTGTTCCTTCTTCGTGTTCTTCCTTCATCGTCGTCGTCGTCGTAATACTCGTCGCCATCGTCGTCGCCGAAAAGATTGTGACCGATTGATTCCAACGCGTCCACAACTCTCGTGAACATGGTAGGTTTTTCTCGCTGCATGTGTTTCTTATCTTTCCACTTTTCAAAATCTTCTTCGCCGTGTCCTTCATTGGTCTCGGTTTTTAGTTCGTAATTCATCGGGTGATGTTTGTTTTCTCTATCGTAAATACTCCTAAGCGCGAGTCTTCGTCGCTCTAACTCCCGCGCTTCCCACGCAACCTCCTTCGCGCGTTGATCACGCATCCGCGCGGCAGACATCCAAGCCTCGCCTTTCATCGGTCCAGTGTTCACGTCCCCTTTCCATGTCCACGCGAAAGGGAAGTGAACTGGACACCTCTGGGCGTACTGTTTCCTCCCGCCTTCGCCTTCCCACTTTCCGCGCGCATCTGGATTGATGGTGACGTATTGACTCGCCTCGTCGCATTGGCACACCATGTGCGAAGCGACGCCGTTCTGCGAGGGCAAGGTTCCTTGTATATCTTCCAAATTTTGCGGCGGAGAGAAGTACAACTGTTTATGTTGTGTCGCTGTGGTTCTTATTTTTTGTTGGTGCTGGTGCTGGTGCTGGTGTTCATCTCGTCGTCGTTCTCTCGCGTTGTTCTGCACGACGTTTTCGTTTTCTGAAAACTGCGCGAAAGCGCTCGGTGGGAATTTTGGATTGGACGCTTTCGTGGCGACGACGAACGTTTCGTCTTCAGTTGAGAACCAATCGTTATTATCGCTATATTTCTTGTTGTCTTTTCTCCGGTTGTGTTCGGCAAGGAAATGTTGTTCACCTAAATACGCTTGCGCTTTCAACCTCTCTCGCATCTGTTTCTCTCGTTGGTCCCGACTGACTTCTTCTTCTTTTCTAGTCATCATCATCGTCGTCGTCGTCGTCGTCGTCGCGGGAGTACCATTATCACCGGTGCTCGTGGTGGCGAGATTCTCCTCGTCCAAGTTTACCATTTTCTTCGTGTTGTTGCGTGTGTTCAAATAATAAAACACAACACGCGCGGTGGCGCGAATGCGGGCAAACAAAAGGCAGTCTTCTTCTTGAACTCTCCACCCGTCGTTTTGCAAGAAAGCAAGAGAAAAATGTAACACCCTTTCTCTCTTTTCTTCGATATAAAAAAAAGATCTCTGCTACAGTTCTTTACTTTTAAATCAGGACGCCACGCTTTTGCGCGCGCGCTCATCTCTCGTACCTCTTTTGATAGAACTTTCCGAGAAAGAACAGACGAAGAACGTCGCATTGATCGCCAAGTGAAAGAGTCGCGTCTGTTCTTTTATCATCACAGTAAAAGAAGAAGAATTGAAATCAGAGAGGACGGAGGCAAAAGAGAGAGTAAAATGAGGTACAGCCAAACGCACTCGCCGGAATCGCAATCTTTGATACTCAACAACAAGTACACGAGCTGGAGCGCTTACTTCGGCGTGGATGCGTTTTTAAACGCGGTGTGGCACAATGTTTTTAGCATGAGCGTTTTAGCTTCGTTGCTTTTCCTTTCCGTGACGATCGGAGCGATGTCTTTACCTCCACCAACACATTTCTACACGAAACACACGGGGGCAGCTGAAAACTCGTCTTCATCGTCGTCGACGTCGACGACGAACAAACTTCTCACGACGTTCTTCTCTCTGAGACGAACCAATGCTGGCGGTAACAAGAAAGGCAATAAGATTAAGAATTACGTCGTGAACAACAACGATGATAACAAAAACAAAAACAAACAGGCAGAAGGAAAACTTGGGAACAGTTATCACATACCGAGTTCCTTATCGTATAAAGATATTTTGGATTCGCGAACGATGCTTCTTCCAGAACAACCGCGAATGCCAATGCACATACTAAGCTGGACGCCGCAATACGAGTTCACCATGTGGACTCTCAAACAAGTCGACAAGGAGTTGAATGTGGACGACAGATCATCGGGCGCGGTTGACTTTTTATACGCCGTCGCTTCGACTGAGTTTGCCGATAGATTCGATGCGTCGAATGCTGAGAACCGACCGTTCCATATGGGTTGGGCGACGCAAGACTACCCACAGAACCCGTGCGCTGGGTCGAGTAGCGGATGTGGCTCTATGCCGGCGCCAATATTCACCTTTGGAACGATACCGAAGGACCCAACAAAGATAGCTGGATTATTACAAGCGCCGACGTTGCCGCTCGCCCCGTGCATCGCGCACGCATATAACCCAGATAAATACGCTCAGTGCGACTGGTTTTCGTCACCATCGCAATGCTCGGGAGATAGAATGTACATCGAAACGTACGATAGCAACGCGGCAAGAATAGATAAGTACAACTCGCTCATTCCAAAATTGGTTTGGAGAGGATCAGATTGGCGATATCTTTCAGAGTACGAAAGTGTCGGAACTGGGAGTGGATTTGAGTTTTTGCACCAACTCGGGCTGTGCCACGCGAGTCGGTCTACAATCATAGATGCCGTGTTGCACTCGTCGCCGGCGAGCACGGTGGAAAAGCGAGTTCCACCGCGATTGTACGCCGCCGTACTCGGGTCGTTGAATCCGGAGAGTTTCGACATAAAGTTTACGGACAGAAACGAACACGCGCCGCAATCTTCCTGCATCGACGATAAATTCAATCTTTTCACCTCTGACGAGATGGACGCTTGCGATTACTCAAATTACAAGTATCTCGCGGACTTTGGAGGTGGAGGCGGTACTTCGTGGAAATCTACCCTTTGGTTTCTTGGCATGCCTGGCGTTCTGTTTCATCACGAAACGCCGATGCGAGATTCGTTCTACGACGACATTCAGCCGTGGGTGCATTATATTCCTCTCGACGAGGATCTTTCAAATTTAGAAGAACGGGTGAACTGGGCCAAGGAAAATCCGGACGAATGCGCGTCTATTTCCAAACGCGCGACGCAGTTTGCGAAGAAAATGATGAGCACGGATGGCTTAATAGAACACACGAAGAAGACGTTCGTGGAACCGTTTGGGAAATATATCGACGCGTACGAAATACTTCCCTCCGACCAGAAGGTTTCTACGGCAGACTTAAGTACAAAGTATTCCAGTGGTGGTTTAGAGACGGTGAAGTATGCGCCTAGTGAACCGGCATATTTAGGCAACGCGGAACGCGGAGAGTAAGAGAAGCAGAGGAATAAAAACGTACAGCAATTTGTAAAAAAAAAACATCTGACTATAATTATTACACGCGCTGGCCGGCACGCCTGGAATTTACTACAACGATCACTATTGGACTATTTCAAAATTGCTTTTGCTATCGGTGCTAATCCGCGCTTCAGATCTCCATCGAGAAACGGATCTGTGCGATCATCCTCGAGGAATCGAAACGCGTTTCTAAATTCATCCACGTTTGCATCGATGGGAGCATCCCAATGCGCCGGAACGATGCTCTTTATAGATTCTCCCCAACGTGCGCTCACGCGATCGACCCAATTACGAACTGCTCTTGGGTTTTGCGCATACAGAAGCGTCCGAACGACCGGAGGTACGAGTAAACGATTCGATATGGACTCAAAATTCGTTTCCCATCCGTCGGTCCAAACGACTTCACTCGGTGAAACCAATTCTTCGTGTTCTGGAAAGAAGAAAGATACGAGCAGCGCTGTTTTCTTCCAACCCGCGAGAACGTTTTCCGGCGTATCATCCGGTTGAGGATCTTTCGTCGATCGTTTCGAGACGAGGAGAAGTTCTTCTTTCGAAGATAAGACCGGCGGCGTCAAGGGAATCTTCGCGAGCGCGTCGGTGACAATCAACATGCCAGTTTTGACATCAAAAAATGCGCACTCCTTTATTTGAATATTTTTATTCGCGACGTTAAACGCACCAACATCGAGAGTCTCGTAGTTGATTTCGTCTTTCCACGCTGGCTGTTTCGTTGCCATTCGCGCTTCATCGTTGGATTCCGAGAGAACAAACACGTTTGATTCTGTGCCGTAGACGTACGCGTTGGAGACGTTCTCGACTGGGAACGAAAACTGGCCAGGAGCGACCCATATTTCAGCCTCGGGCCACCTTTCGTGAGCATCCCGGGCAAATATTTTGTGTTCTAAAGCATATGTCGGTACTACTATCGAAGCTACGCGGGCTGAAGAAGATGAAGAAGCGGACGATGACGATGGTGCATATTCACCTACATCCGCGGCGCAAGATTCGACGAGTTGGAAAAATTCATCAGTCGGAGCGAGCGGATTGTGCACCCACAAGTCGCCGGAAGATAAGCGAACGACAACGCACCGCAAAGGCGTTTCTAGAGGTCCTAATTCAATTGTCTGTTCCAAGGCCCAGCATCTGTCTTCTACCAACGTCGTCTTTATCGTTTTCTTCGTTCCTTCACCGAGAAAAGGCTTGAAAAGCGTCGGAAACCTTTGCGTGAAAGTTTGTTGTTGTTGTTGTTGTTGTTGTTGCTCTGCAAAAGCTGATATTTTATGTCCTGTTTGAAGAAACATGGCGTTGCTGTGAGCCAATAGCAGCGTCATCCACGACACGAAGTCTCTTCGCGACGAATTTTCGGCTTTGAGCACCTTCCTTCGCTCTCTTTGCCCTCTTCTGTTGTTGTTTTCAACTTTGTCCTCGTCTGTTTTCTTCGTCTTCTTCATCGTCTTCAACAGCATCGCCGTCGTCGTCTTTTTGTTCTGTGATTTTAAAGAAGGAGAAAAAGATGATACGAAATCACGCGCAGTCCGGGAGCGGTCACTCCCTGTGTTTAGGGAGGAGAAGGACGCGAGCGAAGGTATGGACATCTCTGTTAATTCATTGGGTGTGGTGGTTGAGAAATAAGAAGAGAATTTTTGCCGCGAAAATCGAAAAATGCAAAAATCCATTACTTCCCTCTCAATTCTTCACTTTTGCTTCTCTCTCTCTCTCTCTCTCGGTCGCGCGCGCGCGAAGTCTTGTCAGTCCTTTAAAAAAGCACGAAGAGGAAGAGAAAGATGGCTGATTTTCAATTCCTACTCCCAGATCGTCTGAAGTCTCGATTAGACCATAATCAGCAGCATCAGAGAAAGTCAGAGTCGTTCGAGCACCGGTTAGCAAAAGCTCAATTGAAGCGACAGGTAAAGAGTTCTTGAATTCATTCTTCTTCTTCTTCTTCTTCTTCTTCTTCTTCTTCTTGGATAAAACACTAACGCTGTGCATTCATCTCTCTCATTCGTCCAGGCTTTTCTTGAATGGACGGTGCAAAAAGCGTCGAGCATGTCCTCGCCTCCTCGGCGAAGGAAGAAGAATTCCAATTCTAAGAATTTTCCTTCGCCTCCAATTGATGGAAGACGTCCAACATCGATGATAAGACAACTCGTGAATGAGAACGATGAAAATTTTTCGTCCTCGCGTTATTCGCAAAAACCGAAAAGACGTCTATTTTTTGACTCTAACGAATGGGAGGATGCACGTACCAACGTCGAGAAAGAAGAAAAAAACGCTAACATCGACAGCGAGGAGAGTGCTGCGCACAGAAATAGGTGTTTGGAGCAAAAACTCGCCCGCGCCGAGGCGTTGCATTCGCTCAGCGTTCAAAGTAAGCGCGAAAAAGCAAACGCGTTCAATTGCCGTCACGAAGACGTAGTAAAAGCGCAAAAGAACTTCAACAAGGAGAAAATATTGCAGAAGTCTCAAATGTTAGAAGAGAAGCTACGCAGCGCGGCTATGAAACGATCCTACGTGCTCTTTCGCAAAGGAATTCGCGCCAAGTGCGGAGTGCAACAATCTCCAGAAAAAGCTTTAGAGCGCTTACAACACCTCCACCGAGTCGAACGCGTTCAGAGACTCTGGAGAGTTTATACAGAGAGTCGATCGTCTACAGAAGCTTTGGGTAAAAGTATATCCGAGAAGTTATCGTTTGATATCACGCAGAAAAGTTCGAACTACGACGAGTTCGTATCGTTGCTGCAAGATGCGAACGTGTTGGACGGAATGCGGCTCTGGTTGAAACGCTTAGATTCTCGATTAGACGCGCTCGGCGCGGAACAGAGCATTGCGACGCGATCACATCTTCGACTCCTATTTCCTACGACCAAGAAGATCGCGTGTCATCATCAATGCCGCAATCCTCGTATCGATTCTTGGGGCGATTTTGGTATCCCAAGATTTCCAACTCGTATCCTCATGTGCGCTTATATGGTGTGCGCTCACCCAGAAATGGTAACGGGAGAATACGCCACGGAGGATGATGAACCGTACGAAGTACGAGAGCTTCGAAGCGCGTCCGCGCGTTTGGTGAAAGCCATCGATGCAACTATTGAATTTTCCTCTGAGCAGATCAAGAATGGCTCGAAAAACGCGCTCATGTTTAACGAACTAGTTGTGCAGTTTGCGCAAATCTGGGACGAATACGTTCGGGCCTTCAGCATCTGGAAAACGAACGACGCGACTGCGTTAGAAGCAGAGTTAGTCCGCATCGCCGTAGCTATGGAGGCATCCATGCTGAGAAAATACGGAGAAGTTTCGTCACAAGCAAATGCAGAAGAGCCAATCGATGATATTCGCGCCATCCGCGAGCAAACGTGCTCTGATAGAGAGCTTTTGAGAACGAAAGTGAGAGAACTTAGCGGTGACGTTGGAGTTTTAAGATTTGACGACGCCATACGCGCAACTCGTGAGAGCGTAAGAGCTGAAAGACTGGCTGCGTTGGACTCGCTGGAGGAAACCAAAGATTCTTCGCTCCATGAATCCGAAGGACACGCCTCCGAAAAGAAGTTTGAAGAACGGTGCAAACAGCGCTTTCAGCATTCGCAACAATTATTGCGAGAGAAAGAAGAGGCGAAGAAAAATCTAGCGCAAGGAAAAAACGAGCGCTTACAGCGCATGTCAATAATGGCAGAATTACTCGCAGACATCACGTGGCTACCATTTCAGTTAGAAGACACCGTATTGGACCACAGCGCGAAGGATACAACCACAACAACCGTGTCATCAGTTGCTGGACTCGAGCATCGGGTACACATCCACGCGAAAAACGCGTTCTGGGACTTGATTCGAGAAACATTAGATTCCCCGGCGCTCGATGCGTCCAGCGGAGACAACATCGTGTCGGTGAACATTCGCGAGTTAGTCGCTCTCATTCACTCCCTCGTGCCGGAGTCCTGGAAGCGCAGCGATGTGACTACACAACGCGCGTTCGAATTGTTGAACGAACGAGAGCTCTCGCGAATAATTTTTGCGCAAAAGGATACAGCGCTCTTAAAATCACTTTTAAAGAGTACTCTGGACGCTTCGTTCGCGTTACTAGTCGCTCTCGGTAGCGATGCACGCGAACCGCATTCGAAAACAAAACGCGAATCTTTGTTGAGCGCGTTAGAAAACGCGTCGTATTCCGGGACGATAGTTCTCACGCTCCAATTTTTATGGGATATGGCCAACGAACTCAAAGAGGACATCTCCAGAGGGAAAACCATCGTCGCCGTTGAGAAACTGCGTCGTCTCTTGCGCGGGCCCGATAGCGATGATGCTATATCTTGGATTCAAGATACGTTTAGTCAACTATACAACCTCGACGCGACTCCGTGTGATGAAGCCTTACCTAATACCAGGAAGTGGCTTTTCAAAAGTGCTTGCGAACTGGCGCCGTTGGTCGAATCCAGCGGTCTTGGTCGAGAAGCTTTGAAGAATCAACCGTCCGCGCCGAGCGCAAAGAACACTCATAGCATTCCAGAGAGGATTTGCGCGGGATTGAAAGACACATCCGTCTATTCCAAGAAGGACCCGAGAGGAAGTCGCCCTGGAGAGGATGAAAGCGTTCCCGTAAACTGGACTGGCGTTCGAGCCAGTTCGTGCGAAGGTGTGGTTCGATTGATGTTTGTCGATCTCATTTGTCACCGAGATGAACACTCTGAGTTACCAGAAACGTTGCGTTTTGATGCGGCGCGAATCCATCGAGCGCAGGATTCATTCCAGCGCCTCCTGTTGTCGTGCGCTTGCCTCGCTTTGGTCGAACAGGTGCTCCCGGCGGGCGTCTCTGTCACGCCAGAGATGAAGCGTGATTTAAACAAACGCGTCTCCGCAATTCTGCGCGATGACGCGAGCAAACTCAAGGACGTCGCCACAGAAGTTGCTCGAACAGTTGGTTCTTCGCAAAGTACATCCACAATATCACTCGTCGAGCGTATGCTGCTGAAACTGATTGGCGAAGGCACCCGGGAAGAAAAGAACGCCCCGGTAAAATCATCTGATGATATTTCGAAGGCTTTGCTAAAAAACGTGCGGGAAGCGCTCGTTGCGAGAGTTCTCGGCGGTAAGAATGCACGTGAACCTATGATTTCTCGTTTGAACAACTGTCGATCGGGGATCGTCGCGGAAGAATTCGACGCTTTGGCTGTTCGCATCCACGCGCTCGCCCAGACGTCTTTCGTCATACACAAAAGCGCCGTGTACGACCCTCTTGTGCTCAAAGCGTACGAAACTTCGGAAGAACTGTAGCAGAAGTATATGGATATGTGCCCAGGTACGTATGGGTTATGTAGTGGTTTGTGTATGAATACAATTTTGAGATTTTAAGAGTAACATAATCGCGTTCATCTCTCCTCTTTCATCTTCTCATCAGGGTCCTGACAAACTTATGAAAGCTGTGATAGGAGTGATTTCAGTGAAACAGTGTCTTCTTTTCTCGAGTTTCGCGACACCTCATTACATTTCCACTCTGAGAAAGATGAAGTTATCGATACGCCCAAACTTAACATCCTCGCGCTCAGCCACGGGCGCTTTCTCCTCTTCTTCTTCTCAACCTTCCACGGGGAAACGACTGAGAAGACCGACGACGAAGTTCTCTCTTTCTTCTTCTTCGCGTCGGCACTTACTTAAGCCTTGGACCTCATCATCATCGTCGTCGTCGTCATCAAATATCCACACCGCGAGGCGGAGATTTTCAATCTGTGCCGCGTATAATAATAATAATAATAACAACAAGAAGAAGAGTAGCGATTTCAATAACTACGGAGAAGAAGATGACGATTTTGATGAACCAGTGCCTGGACCAGGAGGCCGTATCGAGTCAGATGCCATCCAAAGAAACGTCAGAGATTCCGTGATTAAAGCCATAGACCAAAGTCAAAACCGGAGAGTTACGGCCGGAGACGTCGCGTCTTCCTCAGGCATTCAACTCTTCGATGCCACGCAAGCGTTAACTGC
>Ga0114994_10002335_pt1 | contig 13846 bp, 12 predicted proteins | sample ArcticOcean_MG_C_9_FD_87043 | JGI IMG/M metagenome (GOLD analysis project Ga0114994, IMG submission 87043) | Marine microbial communities from western Arctic Ocean - ArcticOcean_MG_CB2_152 | ecosystem: Environmental > Aquatic > Marine > Oceanic | place: Arctic Ocean: Canada Basin | collected... | reverse complement strand
TCCTTTGATATTGGGTTTTTCTGAGGCAAGAGGTTAATACTAAACCACAGTACCGGAGAGGTGTCGTTAATGGTTCGGTTTTGGTTGAGAGGCAGTTTAACGTTCTATTCGGAGCCCGGATGTAGGTTATTACAGGGGTTTAAGCAGGTGGGTAATGTCGTAAAAAACCCGAAAATACTGTGGCGGGATATGGCTGGTCAACCTTGAAAGCCGCGACCGCCTAGAACTTCGGGCGGTCAATCAACAGCGATCAAGGTGTCAATGTGAATAGGCAATGCGGCTGGGTTTCAGCCGGGTCGGGCGTAGCTTGCCTTTAGATATTTCCACGCTGGCTTATTTTTACCTGGCTATGTTGTTTGTTGAGTAGCGGGCCAATCAGCGTTTCCTCTGCCATATTAGTCTTGCTTGCTGGCTTCTTCTTTTGCTTGATGATTAGGCGGAGTTGGAGTGTTTAAAAAAGTAAAAAATAAATGCACCAAAACCACAAAAGCAATATCTTCAGTATTCACCATTAGGCGACTCAGGCCTAAACCTGCAAAAAAGACGCCGATACAGTTAATGAATTTCCAGCGCAACGTTATAAAGTGTATACAGGCAAACAGTAGGTTACTGGCTATAGCGGCTGGGAATACACCGATAGGCTCCGCGAGGAGGTTTGGTAATATCAATCGAAAAGCGAACTCCTCCATGGTAGAAATAAACAACAGGTAGGCTATCCAAGCCACTTCAATTTGGTTGATTTTATGACCCGTAAACAGGAGAAAAATAAGACAGAATAGAAGTAGGGTAGATAGCGCCGTGAGATAAAAAAATGGCGCTGACAGCAGTGAGACTGAACCCCACCTGATCGCTGTCAAAGTACTGGGTAAAAATAAACACGCCAGTGCAACAAACCCCATAGTTAAGCCATGACGCAAAAAAACCTGACGAAACGTAGCTACGAAACTTCCTTTGGCTGATGCTTTACGTTGCAAGCGTCTTTCTAGTGCAGGATCCCTGAAGGTGTCAGTTGCCATTTTTTTATATGCCTAATATTGCTAGTGATGCGGTGAAATGAGACCAAATTAATTACATTAGAGGGGTAGAGTTGGAATAAATCAGATACGCGGATAGTTGATCTTTGGAGAAAGACCGCACCCTAAACTATCCTGAATGAATTATCGCGCTAAGGGTTACGTTAAAATAAAAATGACCGGCCTTCGAATGGATCTGGCATTAATAGCGTGCAGCGAGATGAATGACTTAGTGCTTATTTGTGTCAATGAATTTACAGCGAGACGACTAAAGAAAGCGGTGTTGACTAATCATTTAAGAAACTAACTATACGTGTGTTAACCAAAACGGGTTTTTCATAATGTGGCAAATGTCCGGCTTCATCAACGCTCAAAAATTCCGTCTTAACCACGGCTCTTATTCTTTTATTACCTTCAAATGGCACTGTTTGGTCTTCTTTGCCCCAAATAAGCATCACTGGTTTGTTAAGTGCACCAAGCTGAATATATGTAGGTAGCCTATCGCCACTGTAGTTTCTTCTCGTCGATAAAATAGCGCGCTTAAACCCACGATATTGCATTTGAACTTTAAATTTCTCAGCCCAATCGGGGTGATTTCCCGGACGGTAAAAATCAGTAATTTGGGCGTCTGACATAGAAGGCGCGATTAAAACATTCATGATGTATTCGCCAATGAAAGGTAATGCTAGTAGTGATATCTTTGCTGCCTCATGCGCAGGGTCAATCAACACGACTTTTCGTACTTTTTCCGGATGCGCGGTCGTGTAATCGGCGACTATGGGGCCCCCCATTGACAATCCTACGATGTGGATAGGTTCGGTTACTTCTTGGGCTAGGAGTAAGGTGTCAATTTGTTCCAAGAATAATTCTCGGTTGTAGGCGAGGTCAGGGCGTGAGGAATAACCTCGTCCATAGAGGTCGTACCTGATAACTCGGAACCCATTTTTCACTAGGGCATTAAAAGTGGGCTCCCATATATAATAAGGGACGGAAAACCCGTGCACGAGTAAAACGGTTTGTGATGCCCTGGGGCCAGAGTCCTCATAATGGGTAAGTCCGTGTGAGGATTCGATGAAGTCACCCGGTGCAAGCGCGCGTTGATCCTTGTTAAGTTCTTGGGTTTCCACGTTAAAGTAGAACGGAAGCGCTACCAAAATAATGCCGACCAGCACTGCTATGCTGCCACTCATGTATTGGAAATATTTCATGCTAGTTAGGTATTGACTGTCTGAAGTGTATCGGAATTATAGCAGGGTGATGATACGCTCAAATGCGCGATTGACGGTTGAGCAACAGAAAGCCCCGGACTTTTGTTATTGAGGTCGTTCCCTCATGGGAATGGAACATTAGCTTTCGCTGGAAGCAGCGCGGCTGCTTATCAGCCTAATTCGCATTGTCTTAATGTCATTAAGCATCACGTAGAGGCAGGGGATTAGAATAAGGGTAATGACTGTCGCAAACAGAATGCCAAAGCCCAGTGAGACGGCCATTGGGATAACGAGTTGAGCAGACAGGCTTGTTTCTGTCAGGATAGGTAGTAGTCCAAAAAAAGTGGTAAGAGACGTTAGCATAATGGCTCGGAACCGCTCGGTCCCAGCCTTAATAGCCGCTTCTACAATATCCATTCCGTTCGCCACAGACTTGTTGACGAAATCGACCAGAATAATACTGTCATTCACTACTACGCCGGCCAAGGCAATAATGCCGTAGACAGAGAGTGCGCTAAAGGGGATGCCAACGATAATGTGCCCGATAAGTGCGCCAATCATTCCAAATGGAATCACTCCCATGATGATAAGGGGCTGTAGATACGATTTCAGTGGAATGGCCATAAGGGCATAAATGCCGAATAACGCGAGCGTGGTGGTCAGAAGCATGCGCTGGGTCAGTTCGTCTTCTTCCTGACTTGCACCACCGAGCTCGATTCGCACATTGGGATGTCTTTGAGCCAGTTGTAAAGCGAAATCACCGAATATCACATCGTCTACTATCTTTCCGGGTTGAGTGATCGTCTTATTGATATCAGCGGAGATAATAATCGCGCGCTTACCCCAAGTGCGGCGGATAGTAGAAGGTGAGACTCTGGTTTCGAGTTCTGCAACCGCGGTGAATGGGACCTCGTCACCATCCCTGGTCCTGATATACATGGATTCAAGGTTACCCATTGATTCACGTTCTTCCCGTGGATAGCGAACCATGACCTTCACTTCTTCGCGGCCACGCTGCAGTCTTTGGGCTTCAACACCATAAAATGCGGCTCGCACCTGGCTAGCAAGATCTGTAAGTGCTAAGCCAAGGGCCTCTGCAGAGGACTTAATCTTAAGGTTTATTTCAGGAATGCTGCCGGTGTTGGAATTCTCAATATCGTACACCCCGTCGTAGGTTCTTAGGTGTTGATGCAGTAACTCTGCTGCAACTTCCAGTTCTTTGATATTCGGTGAAATCAGTTTGAAGTTAATGTCTTTGCTATGACCATGAGACTTTTGCGCACCGTTGATCTGAATTGTTTTCACGCCAGAGAGTTCACCAACACTATTTCGCCAGTTTACGGCGATGTTTTCTGGGCTCTGCGAAAGTGAATCTACGGGCTTAAGCTCAGCGATCACATTACCATTGGTATTGGAAACATAAGCGGCGATGTTCTTTAGGAACTTATCATCTTCAGGTTGCTCCTCATTGAGTAAAACAAGCGAGTCGTTAAGCCGTTCGATAACCTTGACGACTTGTGCTGGCGATGTTCCATCGACCATTTCCACTTGTGCCCTAATGAAATCAGTAGACATGCTCGGAAAGAAAACCGTTTTGATATAAGGGCCCATCACGAACCCAGTGGCCAATATCAACATGCCGACGAACACTGCGAGTGTGGTGTAACGCGCGTTAATCGATTTGATCAGTAGTGGTCGGTATTTGTACTCAACAAGATATTTCAGCCCATCGGCAAACCTGTTCTGGAATTGTCGCAATGGCGAATGGTCGTTGGCCGGCAACGGCTTCATACTTGCCAGATGTGCTGGAAGAATTAGCTTTGATTCAATGATTGAAAATAGCAGGCACAGAACAACGACAGAGCCGATGGCGGCGGGCAAAGCACCGAATCCGCCGGGCACTGTGAGCAAAGGGATAAAGGTTGCCACCGTTGTTAATACACCAAAGGTTGCTGGCATGGCGACACGCTTGGCACCACGAATAACATTGTCTAGCGAATGGCCATCGCGTTCGCTGGCGGTCTGTACGCTCTCACCAATAATGATGGCGTCGTCTACTACAATACCCAGCACCAAAATGAACCCGAAAAGGCTCAATAAATTGAGAGAACCATCCGCCAAGGGTAACAGGGCGAACGCGCCCAGAAATGCGATCGGCATACCCAGCATCACCCAGAAGGCTAGTTGCACCCTAAGGAATATGCCCAGGATAACAAGCACCAACACAATGCCCATTGTCATGTTAGACACCATGATGTTGATTGATTCCGAAAGGTAGGCGGTACCGTTGCCCCAGGATTCTATTGAGATACCATCCGGTAGTGTCTGGCTTCTTGTTTTCACATAATCCGTCACCTCATTTGAAATATTTATCTGGTTCTGTTCGCCCACTGCAAAAACAGAAATACCAATGCTGGGTTTTCCATTGAACATTGAATAGAACTGGGCTTCTTGGAATCCATCGCTGATCTTTGCAATATCCCCTAATGTTAGTCGTGTGCCATCTGATTTATGGATAAGCATGATTTTTTCAAAGTCTACTTTCCGATAGGCCTGACCCTCCGCTCTAAGTAGGATATCTCCGGAATCTGATCTAATAGAACCCGCTGGTAGGTCCAGGGATGACCGACGAATAGCTTTCGCCACATCATCGAGGCTCAAACCATACTGCCGCAATCTAGACTCTTTTAGTTCAACACTAATTTCATAAGGTCGTGCGCCCTGGATATCTGCCTTGGTAACGCTGGGTAAAGAAAGAATTTCATCCTGAATCGTAGAGACTAGACCTTTCATCGTGACTTCATCCAGATCACCATAGATCTGGACGCTGATTGCGCGTTGTTGGCGCTGGTTCCTATAGATTACTGGGTTTTCTATGGACCCAGGTAAATTGGCAATCCGATCTACTGCCATCTTTACTTCGTCAAGGATAGCCAATGCGTCGTAATTGGTATCAACTTCCAACCGTACCCTGGCCAATGATGGGTTAGAGTATGAACGCATATCGGCAATGCCTTCGATGTTTCGCACAGCTTCTTCGATTCGAGTAACTACACCAGATTCCACCTCGCCAGGAGAAGCCCCGGGAAATGGAACGTCGATGCTGATCACGTCAAGCTGAACATCCGGCATGAGTTGTGTGCGTATGGTCGACGCAGAGAAAATCCCAGTCAGGATGATCACGAACATTAAAAGATTCGCCGCTACCTGATTTCTTGCGAACCAGGAGATGATGCCCTTGTGAGGATCTATTGTTTCCACGATCTGTCCCTACTCTTGTTTTGGTCTTCCTAGTAACGCACTAAAGTCCCGGGTAAAGGGTTTTCAGGTACCGTTAGACAAACTAGTTCGCCTGACTTCAAGCCCGACTGAACTAAAACGGATTGCTCGTCAGCACGGGCAATGACGACAGTGACAGCTGTTAATCTATTGTTGTCGGCGACTGTCCATATTTTGTTGTCCCTGCGCAGCGCTCTGCGTGGTAGTCGAATCACGTTTTCTAACAGCTTACCTTCGATAGCAGCGTCAACAAAAGTTCCCATTCGAAGAGGGTGCTCCCAGCCCTTTGAGTACCTATTGTAGGGATCGTTAATCTGTGCAACGAGATATAAAACACGGCTACGTTCATCGAATACGCCTTCCGTTCGTATAATTCGACCTTGCCAGGTGTTGAGTTGGCCCCCGATACTGGCTGACAACACAACCTCAGGCCCACTACCTTTTACCAGTTCATACTCATCCAGGTTGAGGTAAGGCAATTGGCTATCCGGCAGGGGTAATCGTATTTCGGCAACCTCAACCGAAAACGTGACGGCTAGAGGCGAGCCTGAATTGACGAACTGACCAATATCAGCTCGCTTTTCTCGAACCAGCCCATCATAGGGTGCCCTGATGACCGTACGATCGAGATCACCCTGACGCTTTTCTAGATCTGCTTTTGCGAATTCAAGGCTTGCTAAGGCTTCAGCCTGTTGTGGTTTCCGCATGGCTAGATCAGTAGCGGCCTTACTGGACCGCAGTACTGATTGCGCTCGTTCCCAGTCTTCCCTAGCGTAATCGGCGAGTCCGGTTTCGCGAGTGACGTTTGTTTCAGCCGCTCTAACTGAGGCCTGCGCACGTTTTACCTCTGCGCGATAGTTTCGGTCATCGATTCGAACTAGAACGTCTCCCTTGCTGAAGAATCCGCCAGCGACAAATGCGGGGGAAACATCGATTATCAATCCGGACACTTCAGAGATCAGGGTCGTCTGGGTTCTTGGTGTCACACTGCCCTGAGCGGTCACGGTGATTTTCTCGTTAGTAGCATTCACCCGCATGACATCCACAAACATCGTGGGTGGTTTTTTATCAATAGTTTGTGGCGGTTCTTTTTGCATGAACATCCATACGGCAGCTGCGGTGCTGACCGCAATGATGACAATGGGTAAGATTATTTTTGAAAGCATAAGCCCTGATTGTACACTTCATCGGTTCATGTGGTTATACGGTCAAACGCTAGATTTCTGTCGTTTATTAGCTATGCATCAAATCGTCCTCGAGAACCCGGTGCTGCGTCATGTACTAGCGGTAAATATGGTTTACTAAGGGCGGTGAGCTTCCGCAATTATAAAAGTTAAACCCATGTAGCGAGCCAGTTATGTTGTTGGTAGGCAGCCTGGCGAAAATCGATGGGGGTTTTATTTCAGGCTGGACACAGTGGCGAATACCATAGGCGGTGTAGGTCGTATTAACAGGTCACTACTTATCCCGGTTGGCTATTAGAACTGGATCCTTTAAGCCGTCAAGCCTGCCTTTCCAGGTTGGAGATTTACCTAAATCGTCAGCATTCGTTTCCGGGTTGGTGACACTCCAGATAGCGAGCAGCATCAGGACGATGTTGCTCTAAAACGTCACGATCAGAGTGTTCAATAAGGTCTTCTGCAATATTGATTATTAAGTATTTATATATCGATGTATGATTCACGACATAAAGAAACGGTGTGCAAAGAGTGGTACATAAATCGATCAAGAAGTAGGCAGGACTGAGTGAAAGCTATAGAAAATCTCCTCCTCGTACGGTGCTTAATAATCTCTTGCCGTGAAGGACACCGTAGCTCTAACACAGCTGCAAAGCCCATGATCGTGGGTCAACCGACAATTATTCGCAGAATTAAAAGCTTGAGAAAACCGCTATTCAATCAATACTTCATTAGAGAAGACAGGATGCCGAACCCACGGAGACTGCATTGAAGTTTATATCCGAGGGGGAGAAAATGGCGAAGTTCCAATGAACAGGATCGGCATATTTGTTGATGTTCAAAATATCTACTACACCACCAGGCAGGTTTATGGCCGCCAATTTAATTATCGTAAACTCTGGGAAAAAGTTAGCGCGGGCGGAGAAATCGTTATTGCCAATGCCTATGCGATTGACGCGGGAGACGAGAGGCAGCTCAAATTCCAGAACGCACTGAAGCACATTGGTTTCAACGTGCGCCTTAAACCTTATATTCAGCGAAGAGATGGTTCTGCTAAAGGTGATTGGGATGTTGGGATTGCGATTGATGTGCTAGATGCTGCGCGAAATATCGATACTGTAGTACTGCTGTCTGGCGACGGAGATTTTGATTTACTCCTGGAAAGAGTGAAGACGGGATCTAACATTACCGCCGAGGTTTTTGGCGTAAAAGAACTGACTTCCAATTCCTTAATAAAATCCGCTAGCTTTTTTCACCCGATTGAAGAGGAGCTACTATTGTAGCGATGTTAAAGAGACATTGGGTCGACGCGGTAAGTGCCGAGAGAAGGATTGTTAAATAATTCGTAACTCACTAGCTTTAATCATGAAAAGTCTCTACCGACGACATACATTGGCCATACTCCCCGGTTAGAAAAGGAGATTGGGAATAGGTCTCTGTATTTAGGAGCGTCATAGTTTTATGGGATCTCGAACAACCCGTAATGCGCCGCTATAATTACTGACTTACAAGTCCGCGTACTTCGACATTTTAGTTCTTACTTTTCGAACATAATCACGCGTTTCACGCCTAATATGGCGGTTGGTAAGGAACCAATAAAATTCACGGGCTGTCATCATGTTAATGCGGTCTATAGCCTGCTTTCGGTTACCAGAGGAGTTCAAGCTTCGCCACAAATTACCAGCCCCACCGTTATAGCTGGCTATCATAGCGTCTTCGAGTTTTATAGGATCGTTAATTCCAGCTAGATACCGACCTGCGAGGATACTTAAATAGCCGCTACCTACCTCTATATTTTGGACTGGTTGATAAAGGTAAACGGAACTGGGCGTATGCGAGTAACCTTTGATGTGGCTAAAGTAGTCTTGCCCTGCGGTGTCAGCCTTGATTTGCATCAATCCTAACGCGTTAGAGCTAGAACGTGCCATTGGGTTAAAGGCACTTTCAGTTTCCATAATGGCCATCACCAGGGCCGGTTTCACGCGGTGTAAGCGAGTAGATTTAAGTACGTAGCGAACATACTTTGCGCCAGCGAGTTGTTTATGGGTCGCGACCATGGATAGCACAATACTGAAATCACCTGCATGCTTAAGTTCATTGTAAATCAGAAAATTGGCAAATCGTTCTGCGCGCCAAACCGATGCAATGCTCTCACCATCGTGGTCTTTAATTTGACTGAAAAAAAACGGTTTCTTTGTTTTTTGATTGATTAGGCCAAAATCAAAGGCCGTATGGGCATCAATAACGCTAGGATCTATCTGAGTTAGTAATACTTCAACAATGCTTTGTTTAAGCCCGGAGATTGTCTTTGAAGAGATCACTACGAGGCCGCTCTCAAAATCAATTAGCGTTTTCCCTGAGCTATCGCTGCGATAAGAGAAAATAGAGGGAATAGTCGATCCGTTAGCATCGGATGTGTTTTTATACTCTCGTAATAAAGCCGCTACTTCTGGTGGGTAGTGTTCTAATTCACCCGCTTTTGCCCATAGAGTTATGAAACAGAGAGCGCACAATATTCCGCGAATAATCCGCGCCCTATGAAGCGATAGGGTAATTGTGGTCTTGGCTGTAAATAAAAAGATATGAGTGCCCTGATGCTTGATTTTTGCTTCTATGAAGGACTGCTTTTTAAGGGTGATGGTACGATTTCTAGTGCCAATACTTTTGTGCTGAGGCGCTTATTGTTGGCTATAAAAGAAGGAGACACTAAAGGTTTTGCTAACGTCATCCGCATTTTTTTTGAAACTGGTTTTTAAGGGGAGGTTAGTAACTCTAACACGGACCTATAGCTACTGAGCAGCAGCGTGGACGCAACCTAGTTCAGAACATGCCAATTATCAGGGTAATGCCTGGACATGCGCCAAGCACGAAAAAGAGCGGTCAACTGACTTTATTTAGTCGGCTTTGCCAAGTTTTCTCATGGGTAAGCAACAGACCTACATGCAGCTTTGCCGGATGTTAGTCGGCCTGTTGGGCTCAGACGAAAGCTGTCTCAGTTTGCCTTCAGTTTGAGAGCATTCCTCCGAAATTGAGGCTTTTGTTATCTGGCTGGCTAATTTAAAAGCTGCAGGAACTAGGCTTCAAAAAGTGGTCTTAGTTTGCTCTAGCGCGAAATCGTGTGAAATATCCATTATTTGTTGAATTTCCACTACGTTACCATCTGGGTCTCGGCCATAGGTTGCGCGAATTGGGCTACCTTCAAAGCTTGGTGGGGGACAATTAAATGTCATTCCGTTTTGGCTTAGGCGTTCGTACTCTTGATCTATATCTTTAACGTCAAGACAGAAATGCGTGTAGCCGTGGTTGTTAACGCCATATTGAGGGTCTATGGGTTCGCCGGGTGGATTCACATATTCGAAAAATTCCATATAGGCGTTGCCTATTTTTAGCATTGCCTGTTTAGCATGAGAGTCTTTAAGCCCGACGATGCCATCGATAACCGCTGAACCTTTTTTCCAGCCACCTTCGTAGACTACTTCTGCGCCAATAATATCGCGATAAAAAGCGACGATTCGTTCTAGATTAGGAGTCGAAATAGCAACGTGATGAATGCCTCGAATCATAAACGTTCTCTTAGGTTTTTTAGGTGAACAGCATCATGAGGCTAAAACCTAGGTTGATTCAATAGGAATTACGACATTGGCGCTAAAATAAAAGTAGTGCGACGTCGCTAAGGCTCTTTAATTCATTCAGAGCACAGGTCAAGCCGAGCCCTAACACATGGGTAACTACGTCAATTTGGCAAAACTCGGTGCTTGTCGCGCCCGGATAATGACCGTCCGTTGAGAGTCCGACCTGTTTGAACTTGCTTGATGGCAACTACAGTTTAGAGATCGATCACGAGACAGGCTCTCTATGATTCCTAGCCGATCGCACCTTGATTAGCTAGCGTATCCATTTGCTTCGAGGTCATGCCGAGTTCGGTAAGAATTTCAACGGTGTGCTCGCCAACTTCTGGTGATACCAAGTGTGGTTTTGTTGGCGTGCCTTCAAATCTGACCGGCGTCCTGGGTAATAGCATATGACCTCCCCGCGGATGCTGACTGGATTCGATAATGCCCATTGCTAGGACCTGTGGATCATTCATGACGTCTGCGCGCGAATTTGCCTTAGCAACCGGAATACCGTTTTCTGCGAGCAGGTCAACGATTTCGTCTGTGCTATATGATGAAGTATCGGCTCCGAGATGATGTGAGACGATGTGTCCATCTCTTGTCTTACTGACCTCGTACATATCAGCAAGGTCTCCGGCGTACTGCACATCATCGCCCTCAAAGCTGTAATTCCACATGAGGTCGGGCCAATTAAAATAGATCCCGGCATCTAGCATCGACAACTTGATATGTTGACCTCCAGCACCATTCACCCTTGCGAACAAGGCCGCTGTAATTCCTTGAGCGGCGATGAGCGCAGTGACTTTGTCGTAAATAATCGTGCGTACCATTTTAGGCTCGCCGGTTGACTGGGCATCCACAACACCGCTGATCCCTTGAATCACATAATCGTACACGCGCTGTTCGGCGTAAGGTCCGATTTCACCCATGCCGCTGATTGATGCGTAAATTAGTTCAGCGTGATCTTGCTTCAAGTCATTGTAGCCAAGTCCCAGTTTGTCCATCTTTCCAGGCCGATAATTTTGAATGACAACATCAACATTCTGGGCGAGTTTGGAAGCGATGCGCGCACCGTCCGGGTGCTTTAGGTTGAGGCCTATTGATCGCTTGTTGCGATTGATCATGGCGAAAATTGCGCTAAGGCCATTTCTACTCGCGCCAAGCTGGCGGATGCCGTCACCCCAACCTGGCGGCTCTACTTTAATAACATCGGCGCCTTGGTCTGCGAGGATCACTGCTGCCATGGGGCCAGACACGACAGAGCAAAGGTCGAGTACCTTTACCCCGGCCAGAGGCCCCGTTGCTTTTAGTTTGTTCATTGGCTGGGATGTGATGGGTTGGGTTGATTTATTTTCTGACTATGCGGGAATAGTGGTTGAAAATCATCCGATCATTTCTGGGAATAATAGTCTTGAGTGTTCGATGGCGAGTTGGATATCTCCCAGGTCAAGTCCAACTCAAGTTGGATGAACATCAGCAAAGCAAGTAAAACGGATATTCTATTTAGTCAAGAATCACTTGCTTATCCATTTACTGAAACAAGAACCCTACAATCGTTAGTACAATGGTGTAGGGGATGGCCATTATCACCATACGCACATATCCCAGTTGAATCAGCGGTGCGAGCGCAGAGGTTAGGAGAAATAGAAATGCTGCCTGGCCATTCGGGGTTGCAACAGAAGGAAGGTTTGTTCCGGTATTTATACTGACCGCCAAGCTATCGAAATGTGCCCTCGAAATATCACCGGCATCAAATGCAGCCTTCACTTCATTTATATATACGGTAGCTACGAATACATTGTCAGAGATTGCCGACAAGACTCCGTTTGCCAGAAAAAATGCACGTGGTTGATCTTCAATAGGTAATGCCAGCACCCATTGGATGATGGGGCTAAAGAGGTGCAGATCATGAATCATCCCGACGACGATGAAGAAGATACAGAGTAGCGAAACGAAAGGTAAAGACTCCTCAAAGGCATGACCTATTTGGTGCTCTTTGTTGATCCCTGTGAGTGCGGTCACCGCAACAAGTAGGCACAATCCAATAAGGCCGACTTCCATAATATGCAGCGCCAGCCCAATTACTAGAAGAACACCGCAGATTCCTTGTACAACAAGGCCATAAGTTTCTCTTTGTGTTCTTTTTTCGTCCTCTTCCTGAATGTAGCCTTTTAGTATTGATCGGACTTGCGGGTCCAGTTTCGCTCCGTACCCCAAAATTCCTGTCAGTTCAAGCGCAATGCATGTCAGAAAACCGGCAATAACCGCAGGTATTGTGACGTGCGACATTTCTTGCGCAAACTGAATAAAATCCCAACCCATCTTGTCGGCGATCAGCAGGTTTTGGGGTTCTCCTACCATCGTAGTTACGCCACCAAGCGCTGTACCAATTGCGCCATGCATTACCAGGCTGCGAACGAACGCCCTAAATTTTTCCAAGCTATCATCACTTAATACACCTTGACCTGAGGCGCCGTCGTGGTAAATATTTGCAATGTTCGCTGAACGTGTTTTCTCGTAGACGCCATACAAGGCAACAAAAACAGCAATCAGCACGGCCGTAACGGTTAATGCATCAAGGAAGGCTGAAAGAAAAGCTGCCATCACTGAGAACACCAATGAGAGCATCCATTTACTCCGCACATTCACGATTAGTTTCGCAAATACAAACGTTAGCAGTGGCTTCATGAAGTAAATGAAGCTCACCATAAATATCAACAGAGCAAGTACACCAAGGTTTGCCTGTATCTCATGCCACACCGTCTCCGGCGACGTTAAACCTAGTGCAAGGATTCCCAGGCCCAGAAGTCCGCCACTTTGCAGTGGGTAACATTTTAAAGCCATGGCAAGGGTAAGGATAAACATTCCTAGAAACATCCATCCGATGACGGTCGTCCCCACAACCATTTTTAATGGAAAGCAGAGGACCAGGAAAACCAAGATAGACAGTTTGAACCAGTTGGGGCTGTCACCTAAAAATTCTCTATATGCTATTCGGGTCATTTAATATCTTCCATGGCTGATTTCTTACTAATTGCATCGTATTATCTTCGCGCAGGTTTTTGAGCACGCGGAAATAACGATAAACTAAGTTTGGAGTTTTATTTATACCACAAAATCTATGTCAGTCTGAATATTCTTGAGGGATAGGTTGCAGCGTATTTAACAGTAGGCTAATTTTCCTAGGGCCTTTCTTGTTCCTCTGTCAAAAGTATCTTTTAACGATCTGCATTCTTGTTTTCAAGGTGTTTTATATTTTTACCAGTGTAACTAATTTTTTCGAGTGGCCAAACTCTGGAGCGAAGAAGATATCTAATAAAATAATTTTTCCGCAAAAGGTAAACTGAAAGTTATTTCAATCACTGCTGATTTTGAACTGGCTAAATTGATTTTCGATTCGATATATATATACGGCTTTAAATAATTTGGTTGCACAAAATAAGCGACCTTCTAGTGCGAGGCGAGGTTACTCCCAACGCTAAATAGAGATTCATCAAAATGCTGTTGGGAATAGATCACAAACCGTCTTTTGAAAGGCCTGCCCAAGTTACCTG
>Ga0114994_10002332_pt1 | contig 13851 bp, 10 predicted proteins | sample ArcticOcean_MG_C_9_FD_87043 | JGI IMG/M metagenome (GOLD analysis project Ga0114994, IMG submission 87043) | Marine microbial communities from western Arctic Ocean - ArcticOcean_MG_CB2_152 | ecosystem: Environmental > Aquatic > Marine > Oceanic | place: Arctic Ocean: Canada Basin | collected... | reverse complement strand
GCGGCACGCCGCCGCCGCCGCCGCCCCTGTCAAACGCCGCGCCACCCCGCGGCGGCTTCCGCCCGCCGCTGCCGCCGGGCCCGCCGCCGCGCGTCCGCCGCCGGCCGCCGCCGCCGCCCGGAGCGCCGCCGCCGCACGCGTTCCCCCGGCCGCCGGCGAAACGCGCCGCCGCCGCCGCGGGCCCGGTCGGGCCCGCGAGGCCCAAGGGACCCAAGGTCCTGGGCCGCGCCGTCGGCGTCGCTGACCTCGTGCGTGACCAGACGTTCGTGCCCGCGCGCGTCCGCGGCGTGCGGCGCGCGCCGGTGAACGCCAAGCGGAAGCGGCCGACCGCGGCGACAACGTCGGCGCCGGCGCAGATCCACGCGGCGCGAGCGCCGGCGCCGGCGCCCGCGGACGCATTCTCGGCGTTCATGGACGAAATGAAGGCTCTGCCCGAGCCGGGTGAGTAAGTTGGTACTTGTACGTTGCTTTACACAGGAGGGGTTGCCATCACGAACGCCGCGATGTCGGAGATGCGGTAGAGGCCGAGCTCGTGGCGCTTCGAGCCCGGGCTTGCGGTGCGGCGGCCAATCACGTGGAAGAGGATGCGGCGGCGCCAGTGCGTTCGGAGACGCAAGCGTGGCGGGGGTGGGATGGGGTCGACGAGCGCGAGCATATGTTCATATCTGCTCGTGGGGTCGTGAACGCGCGGCGCCATTGATTGTACTATCCATAGCGGAGACAAGTTATCTGATTCGTGTATGTCAGCGCCCCGACTGATGAGCAGGCGCGCGACATCCAATTGTAACATTTTGCATGCTATCCACAGCGGGGAATTTGAATTTAATAAAAAATCCATCGGATGCACCTCGACGCCGCGATCAAGCAAGAGACGCGCCACAGGATGATCACCCGCCCTGGCAGCAAGCCACAGCGGGTTCTGCCAGCGGGAGACATCGTAATCCAAGGAAGTGCCGTAATCAATGAGTAATTGGCACAGTTCGGCGGTATCTTCTGAATTGTTACCACAAACAACCGTTAGCGGCGGTAGTCCTCCAAATGGGATTATGTTGGGATCAGCACCGCGGGCCAGAAGTAGCTTTACTAAATTGATGGGTCCGTGCTGGCATGCAGTGACCAGCGCCGTAGTACCGTTGGCAGTTCCATTGACGGGAGCGCCGAAATTAAGAATTCGCTTGACTTCCTCGCAAGTGCCAGACCTGCAAGCAGTGTCCAGGCGGACGGTCAGTTCCACCGATTGTATGTGTGCTCTAAAAGCTTGTTCTGAGAGCATGTCCTAGAATTGCGCAGCCGCGCGCAGGCGTGCTCGTTGCTCTCGCAGGCGTCGACTGGTGTTTTCGGAGGGCCAGCTGCTGTGGTATATCGGCCCCACTTCACGATGTCACCCCGTCCCTGATCAATGAAACTGATGACCCAAAATACCCGTACGACTTTGCGTACGGGTTTCTCTCGTTAAGTAACACTTATCAGACGACGCAAACGCGCATCATCCATCGGTTGCTGTTGTGCGTAGTGACACTGACTGCTGTGCATTACTGCAGTGGTGGTCGGTTGTCGAACGCTGCAGCAGTACGCCCAGCAATCAAGCTTGCCACAAAAGCCACTTTGGTGGACAGCATACAAAAGCGCGATGCTCCAAGTCTCCGCCCACTTCGCCGCGAACCACCCGGCCTTCGCTGCGCACCGCGGAGTACAGCCGCTGCCTCCGCCAGCGGCCGCCACCGCCGCGCCCGTCGACGCCGACGCCGACGACGCCGACTACGTGCTCGCCATGTCGCCCGAGTGGGCCGCCAAGCTCAAGCCGACGATCGAGCGGCTCCGGGCGCGCGACGGCGGCGGGCAACCGCGCAAAAAAGCGGGCGCGAAGAAGAAGAAGAAGAAGCGCAACAAAGCGGCGGACAAGGCGCCGCTGCCGCCCCCGGCCGCGGACCTCGAGGCCCTCGCGGCCGCCGCGCGGGAGTACGCAGCCGCGCGCAGCGACGATGTGGAGGGCGAGCCCCAGGCGCGGACCATCGCCGCGCCGGACGACGCCGCGGCCGAGGCGGCGCCGACGCTCACGCAATCGCTCGAGAATAGGAGGGACCAGCTTCTGTCGTGGGTCGGTCTAAGTTGACATACTGTACTGGAAGTAAGCCCAAGGCACGTCTCATCCAACGTCCAACCTGTACCGCGCGGGTTTCGTGCGCTTCAGTTGACAGCAATTTGCAGCACAGCGGTCGCGCTCGTGATTGCGCTGCACTGAGAGCCGCACTAATCTTGAGCTGTTCGCGCTCGCGGCGAAGGCTGCCCCTTTAGGTATGGCTTCGGGCCTCCGCCGCAGTTCGGGTGGCGCCTGGCTCGACGAGGCCGACGACGATGCGGACGCCTCGCCCCGCTCCGCCGGCACCGCGTCCTCGGCGGCGTCGCCAACGCAGTTCCTGGACGAGACCGAGTCGTCACCGCCGAGGGCGCTCGATGCGAGCCCCCAAGCTTTGGACGATGGACGCTACCGCGAGAGCATCCACGCGCTGGAAGCCGAGGTCGACACGTTGTTATCGCGCGCCGCCGGGAGAGGTGGCGCGAGGGCCAAACGGGACCGGGACCGCGAGCGGGACCGGCGGCGGGAAGCTAGTGAGGGCATGCACCTGGAGAACGCGCAGCTCCGGAGCGACGTGGCCAAGGCCCACCGCGAAATCGAGCGCCTGCGGGCGGCCTGCGCGTCGGCGCAGACCGACGCGGAGCGGTGCGCCCGCGCGGCCGCGCGCGCCGCGGAGCGGGCCGCGGCCAATGAACTTGATGTAGTTGGAGCCGCGCAACGGCGCGACGAGGCCGTGGGCGCCGCCAAGACCGAGTACGTGGCCCTCATGGACCGGCAGGCCACAGTGCACTCAAAGGCGGTCGCGGCGCTCCAGGAACGCTACGATATAGAAAGGGAGGCGCGGCTCGGGGTCGAGGCGAAGACCACGTCGTTGAGTGCGGACGTCGCGTCGCTTGAATCGGAAACGCGGACCCTGGGCGAGAAGTGTACGACCCTGACCGCATCGTTGAAAGCGGAAACGGCGCGCGCGGCCAAGGCCGAGGCCGCGTGTATGGCATGTAAGGAGGAGGCGCTACGCAGTTCAAAGCACGCGGAGCGCATGACCGCCGCGCTGGAGGAGGCGGCCACGCGCGCCGCCGCGAGCGAGGAAACTGGCAAGGCCGCGCAGCGCGACGCCGTGCGGGCCAAGACCGACGCGGCGTCGGCCGCGGACCGGCGGACGGCCGCGGAAGCCGCGGCGAAGCGGGCAGAAAATCAGCGCAAGTCCTTCGAGCAGCAGCTCGCCTACGCCCGCAAGGACGTCGAGGCCGCCCGGGCGCGGGAGGCGGAGCAGCGCGAGCGCGTCGCCGAGCTCTCGAAGACGAACAGGGACTTCATTGTGGAACGGCGGAAGTTGGAAGCGCGGGAGGTCGACCTGGAGATGCGGGAGAAGTCTGCCGGGCCCGCGAAGCGCGACGAGCGGCGGTTCCGTGGGCTCACGGACCTGAAGCCCATGGATGTCGCGGAGCTGCCCGAGGCGGCGCTCGGGGCGTGGCGGAGGAGGCCTTAGTCGTGTAAGCGTTGTAGAACAATTCCGCTCAGACTCGGAGAAGCACTGGCCAGCACGGCTATTAGAAGTGCACTTGCAACTTGAATGTCCCGATGACGCCGTCGACCCGGACGCGACGTTCGCCGCCACTGCGTCCGCGCGACGGCGTTGAGGTCCACGCCGCCGACGAAACCGTAGCCTGGCCCGGGGTACTAGTATAGTATGCTATGTCTTCTCCTTACCCTTCCCCCGGTCGACCGTCAACCGGGACTTGATGCCCGCCTGCGTTAATAAGTCGGGGATGGCGCTCTTGATCTGCGACCCCTCGAGCTGTCCGTGCTGCACCCCCGCGTCCCACTGGGCCGCCGTCCAGCCGTTCGCTTCGAGGGACGCGATGTGTTCCGCGTCCGTGATGGCGTTCTCGACCTGGTACTTGGCCAGGAACTCGCGCTCGGCGGAGTGCACGACGCCGTCCGCGAGCGCCACGCGCATGATGAGTTCGTACATCGTCACCCGCACGTCCTCCTGCATGATCGTGGGTAAGCGTTTGGTCACGACCGGACCGCCCGTGGCCTTCCTCGCTGCTTCTTTCGCCGCGTAGTCGTACTGGCCTCTCCTTCTCAGGCCTTCGACCAGGTCGAAGTATAGTACATTCAAAATAGCGGCCTCGATGGCGGGGTTCTCGTCCATCGCGCTCCGTAGCGCGCCGTAGGAGAACTCCACGACGCGGCTGGGCTCCGCGGCTAAAGCTGTCGACGGATAGGGTTGGGCTCTGACCGAGGGATCTAAGAGGGCAGTGCCCCCGATCACGCACCCGCGAATGGGGACCTGCAAACTATTGGGCATGGTCTGGCCGTCGGCCGGCCGCGCAATGTCGCGTTTCGCGCGGTACCGGTACAGTCTCTTCAGCGAGCCGTCGTCCGAGGTCTCATAACTATCAACAGACCCCGTCGCCACTAAAACAATGCGGTCCATGGACTCGCCCGCCCGCACCAACGCCTCGCCGGGCTGGAGCGTCCTCCAGGTAGATTTCCTCATCATCGCGAAGAAGTTGTCCGGACTGACGCCGTACGGCCGGAGGGCGGACTCGTACAGGGCCATCTCCTCCTTCGTGAAGTAGAGCTCCTTCTTCTCCCCTAAAAAGAGTAACGGAGCCATGCCCAGTAGGCACCCGACCGTAATTCCAATGATCGTCGCCCAGGTCTTCACCACTCGGCAGCTCCGTAACGCGAGCTGTTCTAAGGAAAGTGCTTTGGTCCGGGGCTTCCCAATAATCTTTTCGGAGTAGCGGTCGATGAGATCGCCCGCGCCGATGCCGACCACGTCACTGAGCAAATTACCGAAGCCGGCCGCGCACATGGTGGACAAGCCCAGCGTGACACCGATGGACTTATCGATGGCGTCGCCGGCCACGATCATGATCAGGTTGTCCGCGAACCCAAAGCCCACGAAGGGGATGCCGTTGGCGAGCGCGAGGCGCCACAACTGGGCCCTCGACGGCGGCTCTACCTTTTCTGTTTGCCTCGCGCGCGGCGGCACGGTGGAGAGCGCGCGGCGCGCGGTGGAGAGGGTGCGGCGCCACATGACTGCGTGTCGGCAGCGCGCAGCGCAGTGCGCAGCGCGCAGCCACCACTGCTCCTGGAACTGTGGCTACACCGCCGTTTCTTGCGCTCCGTGCGACTTAAGTTCAATTAGATCTATCGGCGGCGGAGGCGAGCCGACCAAAGGAAGTGCATGTGACGGATCGGATAGATTTTGGCAGAGTGTAAAACCCGTGCCGACATGAGCTCGCGGGTTTTTTAGCCGGCCAAGACTCCCCCGTCCTTCCCAAGGAGATGGTCAGCCACATCATCACGTTCTACTCTTCCCTCGGCTACGGAGACATTCACTAGGGGGGGCGTTAGGGGGAGCGTAATGGCCAGAAGATGCAGCGGTACTATACGCAGCATTCAATGAGGGCACAATCTTATCAGAGCGCCTCCACGACCTCCCCGCGAAAAGGAGGCGGTGGCGGCGTCACGCACGACGCCCGCAGCTCCGCGTTCATGCGCAGGCGCCGCTTCGCGACGGCCTCGGCGCCGTCGAGCGCGCGCGCGAGCTCCGCGCGCCGGGCGCGCCGCCGCTCGAGGCGCGCCGCGGCCTCCGCGGCGGTCCGCTCGTCGGAGCCGTCGAGCCGGCGCGCCAGGGCGTCCAGTGCGTCCTGGTCCAGGGCTGCCTGCGCCCGCGCCGCGTCGGCCTTGGCGGCGAAGGCGTCCTCGTCGCGGCCCGCGGCCGCGCGCGCGGCGTCGGCCCGCGCGCGGTCGCGCGCCAGCCGCTCCTCGAGGCGCTTGATGTCGTCCACCGCGTCCCGCAGCCGCGCGCGCCGCGCCTCGACGGCGCTCTGGGCCCCCGAGGCTTGGAGCGTCGCCGCCTCGAGCGCCTGCTTGACGTCCGAACCCCGTTGAGCCACCGCGTCCTTTAACTCATTGAGCCTCGGCGCGATAATTGTAGAAGCGACCCTCGATGCCTCCACTAACGCCTCGGCGTCCACCGGGCCCACGTCGAGCCGCAAATCGCGGCCGTCCGCGTTCTTCGCACTTTCCGGGACCAGCTGCAATCGAAGGGCCGCCCTACTATACGTCCGGGCATCCGCCACGCACGCCTGGGCGCAGGTCCGCATGCTCGTCTCCACCTTGCTGATCTCCTTGAACTCGGACGAGGCCCGCCGCTGCCGCCTCCGCTGGGACAGCTGCTCCTCCAAGCGCGAGAGGTCCCGCAACAAGCGCTCCACGAGCGGCGCGTCCCGCTGGGCCGTCGCAGCCGCTTCCCGCGTCGCGGTCACGTTCGCCTGGGCGCGGTGCGCGTCCAGTCGCGCGGCCGCGGCCGCGGCGGACTTTTCAGCTAAAGACGCGTCCGCGTGCAACAAACTCCGTTCGCTCTCGTCCGCCTGGAGCGCCGCCCGATCCCTTAGACCCTCCGCATTCGAGCGGTCCTCCACCGCTTTTGCCAAAGACGCCGCGGCATTTTTTAGTGATGCTATTTTAGCTAATGACGCGTCCCGTTTCGCCCGCGCCGTCTCCCGTTCGCTGCAGGCGTCCTGCTCCCGCTGCACAAAGGCCTCCTCGAGTCGCGCGTTCAACGCGTCGCCGGCCTGGTCGTCACCAGCTAAAAATAAAGCGTACGCGTCCGAGGCGTACTCATAAAAGACGCGATCAGCGCCGTGCGCTTGCAAGCGCGACGCGACGTGGCCTTCGCTTGTTGTGGTGGTGCGCTTGCGGTCGTGCTCGATCAAGTCTACGAGCCACAGCAGAGCCGCTAGGAGAGGCGGCCACGTGTGCGCCGTTCCGACCGCAGCCAATGCTGTTCTAGAAATGGGGAAGGGGTACCGCAGCTTCTTGAAGACGTCCACGAACTCGTCGTCGAACTTGCGACCCGAGTCGCGGCGCCAGGACGCGTCCAACAGGCGCAGGAGAAACGTCGCCGTGTCCTCGAAGTCCCGACCCGTCGGTCGGGCCAACGCTTGCGTGGTGCACGCTCCAGAAAAACCTTCGGTCCGCAGGAAGTCCCCGAGTTTTTCTACCGATTGTTTGACGTACGTCTTGTCGCCGACCGGCCGCGGCTCCCGCGCCTTTCTCGGCCGCGTGGTTGAGGGCGTCAGGCCCCTATTATGACGGGTAGAAGCTCTAGCGGACCACTTGTGCTTGGAGGCGCTGAAGGTCGTCGCGCGGCCCGCGCCCACCGGCGTGAAGGTGGCGCTCGTCGCGTTGGTCGTCGCGGTGGCCGTCGTCGCGCGCCGGGGCGTCACGGAGGGCGCCATGGTGACGCGCGGCCGCGCCGACGAGCGGCGGGTCGACGCGTGGGACTGGGCGCGGGCGTTGAGCGGCATCTTGTCTTGTGTGTCTTGTGTCCGGCGCGCGGACCTCGGTAGGCTGCGAGGGCTGTTTAAACTTGAAACGCTGGCGTTTCTCCACCGCCTTGAGCGGCCAGCAACCAGCCAGCAAGAGTGGACTGTAGGGAGGCTCTGAGCGTCCTGTGGTGAGCAAAAGGCCCTTGGTAGCCTGTAACCTTGGCCTCTTTTGCGCGCTTTTATTTTGATTTGTGCTGCGCAAAACGGGTTTTGCGCACGCTTGCCCCGCGACGCTATGGGTTCCCAAGCGCAACGAAGTTCGCCGCGAAGCACGCCCGCAACAGGGTATACTCCGCGGCCGGCACGGGTTTTTTACTCGATTTTGCCATCTTTGGCCGGGTGGGAGCGGCAGACATCGCCAGTGCTGCAAAGAAATTACGGGGCGTTTGATACGTCAAGCCTCTCACACAAATACACAACGCATCAACAAACAACTTGGCTGGACAAGCCTGGACAGCCTGCACCATTATTGGCTAGACAAGCTGCTTGTCACACCGATGATGCCGAGCCGGCAGGATTACGCAGCAAGGCTGTGCGCCGCCGGCGCGACCGCGGCACTCGCCCTGTCCATGCTCGAACGCGTCCGGCGGCGCCACGCGGCCGCGCGGGAGGCCACGGGACTCATTGCCCAACTGAAAGCCCTGAATTCGACGGCCGCGCTCGTCGTGACCAACGCGCGGGGCGACGCCTTCGCCGCGAAGGCCCTGGCGACGTACGTCCGCAGGACCTGCGGTAGTTCGACGGGTCTTGCGTTGGCGGACGCGAGGCGACTCATAAAGCACTGCACATCCACGACGCCGCCAAAAGCCCACGCGTTCGCACCATCCGGGGACGCGAAGCGTTTGATACATGTCTTGGTGCGAGGTGGTGTGGACCCCCAACTCCTCCACGACCGGTTTCCGCGGATCAAGGGGGCGTACGCGCAGCAGGCGCTGGACTACGGCCCCAATTCGCGCTACGGCGACCGCTGGAAGATCTCGTGCTATTTAGTAGTATTAGAAAAGTGGAAGCCGAAGATCATGCCGCATCTGCCAATGGTCGAGGCGCTGAGCGACGTCGTGCAATTATGTTGCCGGGGCTTTGAAAATTGGTACGCGGAGCGCTTTTCTAGAACGCGCCACGCCTCGGTGATGAACGCCTTCGTGACGCGGTATAGGCCAAGACCCGACGAGAGCGAGCTGAAGCGGCACATCGACGGCGCCAATGTGGACGGCTCGGTCATTCTAGCATTACCGACGGACGAGCCGTTCGAGGGCGGCGCGCTGAAGGTCTGGGACCCCAAGTCCACTTTACACGAGTACGCCATGGCGCCGGGCGACTGCATTTTTTTAGATACGCGCGTGTGGCACCAGGGGTGCGCCATCTCCTCGGGCGCGCGCTACGCGCTGGTGCTGTTTTTGAGGCTGGATAAGAAGTTACCCTACGCGTAGTCGACCTTGTCCGTGAGCCACTGGAAGCCCGGCTCGACGTTCTTGCCGGTCACGACGGTCGTCTCCAGGACCTTCACGTCCAGCCGGTGCTGCGCCTGGAGCGCGTCCAGCTGCAGCGCGGCCTTGATCTGGTCCAATGCAAGCACGGAGGACCGCGGCGAGTCCTCGACTTGGGGCGCCTCCACCGCTTTGCCCTCGTCCTCGGAAGCGTCGGCGGCCGGCGCCGGCGCCTCACTTATCGGGTTCTCCGTCATGGTCTGGCCGTCGTTCTTGTTGCACAGCACCAGCAAAGGCATCTTTTTTAAAGCAGGGTGGCAGTAGAGCTGGTGCAGCTCGCGCCTCGCTAAGTCCAACCTGTCTAAGTCCGTGGCGTCGACCACGTAAATGACGGCGTGGACATGAGCACAAAACATCAACCACGCCCGCCGCCAATTTTCCTTCCCGGACACGTCCCAGACGCGCCAGTGGACGCGCGACTGGCGGGCGCACCGCGCGGTCGCGGATCGCGTCATTCCAAACTCGACGAGTTGGTGGCCGCACGTGGGCGCCGTGTGGAGCTCGTCGACGCCGTGCTTTCGAGCCCACTTCTCTAGATTCCGTCGCACGGCCGGCACGCAACATAAAATAGTGGTCTTCCCGACACCGTCGAGGCCACAGATCAAGGCGGCCCGCGTTTTTTTTCTCGCGATCAACGCGCCGCAGCACGTGCGTTCACATGCGTCCAGGCAACTCCGCAAGCTCTCCGTGCAGGCGCTGAGCTTGTCCTCGCAGCGGAGGAAGAGCTGATCCATTGCTTTGTGGTTGTGCTCCTCGGCGGGTCGGGGCAGCCCGCTGGCGGCGGGGGATTCGAATGCTGCTGGTCGCGCTTCTTTCCCGTGTGCTGGTGTCTGCGGGCTGCGGTCGACGGTGGCGTGCCAATTTGGGCCGGCGGCAAAAACACCCAAAAAGCCCGCGGCTGAGAGCCTAGAGCCCTGGGATTTTCGAACGGTCGGTAGCCTCGACGATCGGTCCATTGCGAGGCAGGCGTCGACTTGTTTTTAGAAACCCGCACGAAAGAAAATGTCAAAAATCGACTCGGAGCTCGAGCCAGACGAGCAGCATCGGCGCATTGAGTCGTTGTGCTCAGCGAAAGTAATTAGTGCACATCAGTGCGCAACGGGCGAAGAAAGCGGTCGCAGCGCCTCAGCGCTGAGGCAGAGCGAGAAGAAGCCGACAGCAGTCCGAGTGTGACGCGCGGCGCGGAAGCGGACGCAACGCGCGGACGAGTCCGCATCCGAGTCGGCAGCGATGGTGCTCTTCCACACGAATCAAATCGGCGAGCCGGGCCTCATCTGGTGGGAGGTGCTTATCGTCGCTGCGTGTTTCGAGGCCCTCTACCTCGGCCTCGGCGTGCTCTTCCGGCATGTAGCAACGAAAAAAGGCGTCGCGCTCGACGCGAAGCGCAAGAAGGCGTTCGCCAGGGACGGCAACTCCTACGCCGTCTCCCTGCTCCACGCCACCGTCGTGGCACTGAGGAGCTTGAAGCACCTGTACGACCTGCGCGACGCGCCGCTCTGGCCCAAGTTCAACCAGCTCCAGTACGGGTCGCCGACGCCCTGGGCCCAGGGGGCCGCCGGCGTCGAGCCGACGAACACTATTTTCCTGGCCTTCCTGTTGTACGACCTGGTGCATGTGCTCCGGGAGTACCCTCGATTAGGATCAGTGGACACGATCGCGCATCACCTCGGCTTCATGGTCTGTGCGACAGTGTGCGGCTATAACCGGGTCTTCCCCTGGCCCTTTTCGTGGATGGCCGTGGGCGAGGTCTCTACGTTACCACTCAATCTCAGATGGTTCCTCATCAACTCGGGGCGCGGGGATACGGTGTTGATGAAGATGACGAATACTGTTTTCGCTTTTACGTTCTTCGTTGGGCGCGTCGTCTTGTTCGGCCTCGGTTTGCTGCACATGTGGATCAACCGGGAGCCCTGGGTCCTGGGCCCGTGCCGGCGCGTGGCCGGGCTGCACTTCGTGGTTGGTTTGTTCGTGGCCGGATACCTCCTGAACCTGATGTGGTTCCGGAAGATCCTGCAAATGGGGCGCCGGCCGCCGCGCAAGGCGCGGAGCGAGTAACGTGGTAGTGATATGCTTCAAGTGCCAACCCTACTGGGTGCAGCGCGACGCATATTGTCCATAAACCCGCACGTAAAGTGCAAAACCCGTGTCATAGATTGGTTGCGACAGCGGCCTTACCGTGTCATAGACTAGTTCTCGGCGTATTTATTGCCTCACTGAGCGCGTCGAGCCGTAACAGCACGCATTTCGCAGCCGTAACAGCACACAAGCTGACAGCCTCATCACAGCTGTACGCACGCGCCAGCAGCAGCGTAGGAACAGCGCATACGTCGTACGTGGCGATGGGCCGCTACGGCGGCGCCTTCGCCGGGCGCCCCGACGACGCGGACACGGCGCCCGAGGCGAAGGCCGCCCGCGCCCGCGCCCTCTTCCCGGCCGGCAGCCTGCCGCCGCCCCAGCTCCTCGTCCCGGAGGGCGAGCGCGACCGCTGCCGCTTCAGCTTCTCGAGGACCACGGGGGCGCTGGAGTACGCGGAACAAGGCATCGTGGGGCCCGTATCTGAAAAGGGCCACCGTTTAGCCTCGCGACGCGTCTCGGCGGCGCTCAACGCCGTGGTGAACGCGCTGACGCCCGTGCTGGCGCGGAATTTGAGGGCCGCCCACGTGCACGCGCCGCGAAATGGTTCTACGCCCGTCGTGGCGTTCATGTACGAAGGCCCCTGTGGCGACGAAAGTGCCTGGCGGCGTGACGCCGTGACCTTGCGCCTGGCCGTAAGCTGCAGCATCATCGGCCGGTTCAAGGGCTTAGGGCTAGTGGAAGGCAATGATTTCGTCCGCGAAACATTAAATCTAGACGACGGCCGCTCACTCGCATATGAGTTTCCCGAAGGAAGTTTCTGCCACCCGAACGGCTCCGCCAATGAAAAAACCGTGAGCTGGCTGTGTGCAAGGGCATCTAGGATCGCACTCCAGTTGTACTGCGGCAACCTCCTGGAGCTCTACTGCGGCGCGGGCAACCACACGTGCGCGCTCGCGAAGTATTTCGACCGCGTGGTGGCGGTTGAAGTCGACGCGAAATTGGTAGAGGCGGCCCAGCGCAACCTGAAGGCCAATAACGTCACGAACGCGACGGTCGTGGCCGACGCCGTGGGCCAGCGCCGCGGAATATTGCAGGCCGTGCTGAAGAGACGGTGCTGGGACGGCGTCGCGTTTGATTCTATTTTGGTCGACCCGCCGCGGCGCGGCCTGGACGACGCTACGCTAAATGCGCTCGCGGGCTTCGGGAACGTGCTGGTCGTCGCGTGCAACCCGGAGAAGCTGGCCCAGGACTGCGACGTGCTCCTAAAAACGCACCGCATTGCCGCGTTCGCCGTCGTCGACGGCTTCCCGGGGACGCCGCACGTGGAGATCCTGGCGCACTTCGCTGGGCGCGACGGCGCCCCGGCGGCCTAGTCGCTTGTGCGTGTAAAACAATCATGTACTTAGTCTCCCAGCCAGCTCCGCGTGCGAAACTGGGCCGCCCCCAGGCTCTTCGCGAGCGCTTCGACCTGCGCCACGTCGACGTCGGGCCGGTCTACAGCAGTCACCTCGACATCCACCACCATCGACGCGCGCTTTATGAATGCGCAGGCGTCGTCGAAGGCCCCCGGTTCGCGCGGCTCCAGCAATTCGTCGTACGTCTCAGCATCCGCGGCCGGCAGGAACACCGACACCGTTTCCACCAACGGTAGCGCGGCGAACACGACCTCCTCAAGCATGCCCCCCCGCCGCCTCCACACTGTACCAATGTAGCGTATATCGCACCCCAAAGTATTCAAACGAAACTTCGCGCCGGAGCCCTGGGCCAGACTCAACGTTTCTACAACGACGTCCGCGGCGGCCAGCGGGTCGCCCTCACCCTGGATCACGACGTGCTCCGCGCCCGTGGCCGCGATCCAGTCACGCACGAGGTCGTTGAACTCGGCCGCGGACGGCTCCGCCGCGCCCTCGGCCAAGGGCTCGAAGCCCGAGTCGCTGGTGGTAGTTTTCGCGGCCCGCGACGCGGGAAGCGGCGCGAGTCCGGCATCTTTCTTTGTGAATTCTGCTCCGCGGCACGAGCGCATCGTATTCTTAGCGGGTGACCGCGCTGTTGGTGCAAGATACAAGGAGTCCAAGACGTACGCGATGCCGGGCCGGAAGCTGGAGAGCGACTGCAGCGTCGCGAGGCTCACCGGCGCCATGGTTGTCGACGCCGAGCGCTTGCTCGCCAATGCCTGGTCCTGCCAGGCGGCCGTGCCCCAGTAGGCGCGTCGTGCAAAGTTAAGAGCGCGGGACTGCAGCATTAGTGATTTAGTGGTGCTGTAGGCTGTAGTTGCTTAATGCCTTGCTGTCACGCTCGGCTTTGACGAATACCACTGACGATTACTAGGCGCTGACGCGTTCACACGCAGGGCTCTATTCAGGTACAGTACGCTCTCGCAGAGGCTTATTCGTCGTCCAGGTTACAGGTAGGTATCGGTCTGCTTCCTCAGCAATTTGCTTGCTGTAGTGCAGCTAAGTGGTCGCACGAGGCGTGGACAAACGTCGACGCAGGAGAGCTGCACGGGTTTTTGAACGCGATCGACGCGGACGCGTGCACGATGCGGACACGTCCTGCGCAGTGCAGCCGCCAAGCAAAATTGCAGGGGTTGGTGTAGCAAACGCTACTTATCACAAACTAACTCACCGCGCGACTGTGCTTCGCACGCGGCTTCAGTTCTCAGTTTCCGCCGCGGAGGCGGAGCACAAGGTGGAGCGTCGACTCCTTCTGGATGTTGTAGTCCGAGAGCGTGCGGCCATCTTCTAATTGCTTCCCGGCGAAGATCAGGCGCTGCTGGTCGGGCGGGATGCCCTCCTTGTCCTGGATCTTCTGCTTCACATTATCGATGGTGTCGCTCGGCTCGACGTCGAGCGTGATC
>Ga0114994_10002325_pt1 | contig 13873 bp, 14 predicted proteins | sample ArcticOcean_MG_C_9_FD_87043 | JGI IMG/M metagenome (GOLD analysis project Ga0114994, IMG submission 87043) | Marine microbial communities from western Arctic Ocean - ArcticOcean_MG_CB2_152 | ecosystem: Environmental > Aquatic > Marine > Oceanic | place: Arctic Ocean: Canada Basin | collected... | reverse complement strand
TGTCGACGTCGCTGCCGTCGCGGACGCGGTCGCCGCCGTCCTGGAGGTGCTCGGCTCGCCGGTCGACAAAAATTACCGCTACCCACGGCCCGGTGGCCACCACCTCCCCGTGTGCAACAGGCAGAACCGTGTCTGGCGCGCACCGATCGACTGCGGCTATTAACTTAGTAAGGTTCCAAAATATTTCAAATTTGTATATGCATTGCCCAGTCAGTCCCCGAGAGGGCGCCGACTCAAGATGAGGCTCCGGTTGGGTAGGGCGGTTTCGGTGCCACCGGGGCCCGCTTCGGAGTAGTGCAGCACGCATGGCGTTGGCGCGTAATGCGGAGTGCCCGTGTTCTGGACGCGGTTCCGAGATGGTCACTGGCATGCACACCACATTTGATGGCCCGCCGAAGTTCGAGGTCGACCGGAGCGACTTCGCCCGTCACGGTCGATTAGAGAACCTTTGGTCCCAAGCTCATGACACCGTGACATCGAGCGCGGAATCCTGTAGTTGCTCATGGGAGACGATCCGAGTCCGCCGCGGGAAATTGAAAATCTACGGCTTTCAAGTTACCGATTCCTCATATCTATTTTCAAGTTTCAAGCACCGGCCCGGGCTGGGTAATACAGTGGGTATCCTAGCCGTGCAGGGAGAAGGCCTCTAGAAGCTAGGTGTATATCCGTCCTTAGGGTATGATTCTTCCCTTAATTTTTAATTTATTTATTACTAGAAGTATATATATATGTCCGACCTCGGCACCTCACGGTTTTTAGTCCCCCGGGGCTCAATGCGAAAGCACGCGGCGAGGGAAAGCGCCGGCCCTCTCCGGTCCCAGGGAAGCGTCAGCGGAGGCTTCGCGCGGCTCATCGCAGGGGGCCTTCCGAGTCGCCACTTCGGACTCCGAGTCGGCGGAGCCTGAGATGGGCACCTGCAGCCACGCCCTTGCGCCGATTTTCCCCAACCAACAATTCGGAGTCATCCGTAGCCGCCGAGGCACATGTCCAATTTTGGCCCGAGGTACATGCCCATCTCCATCTTCTCGAGAGGGAAGCTAGAGGCGGAATAAAATTTAAATAGAATCAAAGCGGGTTTTACACAAATCCGGGCCCCGCTCTTAAATTTAAGCTCATCTTGCTATAAGCGCTTTGTCACCGGCTTTGTACACAATGGATGTCCTGGATTTTCGCATCGGCGCCGTCGTCGAGGCGTCGGCGGTGGCCTTCGGCAGGGCGTTTGCGGACCAAGCGCCAGTGGGTGCCGTCTATCGCGGCATGGTCATAGGGCGCGACGAGGACGATGATAACGGTGTCGCGGAGGGAAGGAGGATCTGGAGCGTGCATTACGATGACGACGACACCGTCTGGCCGACGGCTCAAGAGCACCTGACGCCTGTCCGCGCAGAGCCAGAGGAGATCGCGAGGGCACGAAGGCTAGACTCCGCGCGGGCACAACCGGAACCGACCCCGGCGAAGAAGCGCACGACTGCGGCGATACCGCCGCCGAGGCGGACCGCGATGGCGAGGCCGACTGACCTCACGCACTTCAGGGTCGGCACCGGCGCGGCGTCGGCAGTGCCGCGACCCGCGGTCCGCGCGCCCGCGGCGCCCGACGGCGCGCCTGGCGCGGCGCAGCCCTCGCAGCGGCCCGTGTGGGCCCTGGGTGCGAGCGACTCGAGCCGTCCCCGCGCGAGTAGCAGCGACGACGCCGTCGACGCCGCCGGCCGCCGCTGGGCCGCCGTCCAGGCGGTTGCGCGGCGCGTGCCGTCGCCGGCGTTCGACGCGTCTCCCGCGAAGAAGGCGTACAAGCGCGCGCGACGCGTCGACGCCGTGGCTGGCGGGCCGCACCAGCGCCGGCTCTTCGCGCTCCTGGACCTCGACGGCACGTTGTTCCACATGTTGCCCGAGGCCGAGGTGCCGACGAACCTCGACGCGATTTGCGAGGGCGTCGTGCCGCTCGACGCTCCGGTCCCGGGCCCCGCGGTGGCGGCGACCCCCGCGCGACACGTCCTCTGCGTGCGCAAGGGCACGCGCGCGCTGCTCGCGGCGTTGCGCGCCTGCGGCGCAACCGTGCGCGTGGTCACGGCGAATCTCATGGGGGTCGAAGCCGTCGCGGCGCTCGCGGCGCACGAGGCGGCGACCGAGGCTTCGGCCGGCGACGCGCTCCAAGGATGGTGCGGGGCGCTCGACGTCACGGTCGTCGTCGACCGCACGCCGGGGTCGAAGCGGCTGCCGGACGACGTCGCAGCCGCGCTCCGCGCGCAACGAACGGCGCGCTGCGTCATTCTCGATGACAATCCGACGGCCTGGGCAGCGCCGGCGAAGCCGCACGTTTGGGTCGTCCCGCAGTTCGACGTGCGGCGACCGTTGACCTCGCAGGAACTCCACGCCGAGCTACGGCTCCTTCCGAGCATCTCCGAGCGCTGCCGCGCCTTTTTGGCGCCGCCAGCTCACGCGCCGCCCGCCACCAGGAGGACGGCGCCCGCATCGGCCCCGATTCCCCGGTCTGCGCCGGAGCTGGCGCCCGCCTCGGCCCCCAGGCCCCCGTCGCAGCCGATCGTCAGCGTCGCTCGAGGTCTCGGCGCCGCCCGAGGGAAAAGGGGCCGGACTCGCGGACGCCGTCGAACACCCGCGCCGTCCGAAACCGACGACGAGAAGGAAGCGGACGACTCTCGCGAGACGACGCGGGGTGCGGTCCGGCGAAGGAGCGAACGGCGCCGAACACCAACGCGCCGCGCCGCCGAGGTCGACGACGACGACGAGGAAGACTGGGACTTGGTGCCCGAGGAGGAGGAGGAGGAGGACGACGACAACGATTGGGGTCGCCCGGCGCGCCCGGCGCCGCGCAAACGCCGCCGAATCAAGGAAGAGGAGACCGAAGGGGACTCAGAAGAGGAAGTCCTCGAATCTGGCCGCGTCTAAGGTATGCCACCACCGCCAGCCACCTCGCTCTGTCATTTGTGCAGTTAACTAAAGTCTTTCTTCTCCCTCAAGTGCCGGCGTCGCCTCCGAGCAATTCCCTGAGCTAACCCTCGGGGTGACGGCGTATGAGGGCGGAGAGTGGGCCGGGCGTACGGTCACGCAGGCCTCGCGTCCGGCGCGGTGGCTACTAGTAGGCTGTCTAGCTCTAAGCAAAGGCATAAATAAATTGCAAATCGAGAACGGAGGACGTGAAAGGTCAACATTTCGCCGCTTCGCAGTCGCCGCCCCCGCGCCCCCGGCTTCCCAATGGCGACACTTTGGACAGCTAGGGTATGAAGAGAGAAGTGGGCCCCGCCCCGGCCGAACTTCACTTGCCTCCCTCGGTTACCCCGAGCGCCATGCTGGGCACGGCCCCGGGAGAGCTCGCTCCGAGTCAACTTCAAGTTTGAACTTGAAAGCTTAGCGGCCAAGTAGGCCATCTTACTTGAAGTTAGGCCTAGTGGGACTACCATGGTAGACGGTATATTATAGTAGATGCCAGTGCACGCCCCCCTTTGGAGTTCCCCTTGGGTAGTATTAGAGCAGCCTAGGGGTCCCTAGTGACTGTCGGCCGGGGGCAGGGGCAGGGGCTAGTCGCAGTTCGGGCAGCTTGGCAGGCGCAATGTCTCGTTTGGCCTGTAGAGAAGCCGCTGGGCTTCGTGAGCTTGGCGCCAGTATGACGAATTCGTCACGCGCTCGAAGAAGGTTGTCGCGGTCTTGTACTCGATGATTATCTGCGAGAGGGTCGCCGCAAGCGCATCCTGAGGCCCAGGTTGGCAGAAGTGCGTGCAGTCAGTGTAGAACGTGTCCGGGTGCGATTGGCCTGCAGACCGCAGCATCTCGCTGGGGATCATAGCGAGGCGGCCCGCTAGGAAACTCTCGAGTGAATGCCGCGACCGGGCCGGCACGCACCGGAGGCACTTGTGCCCGATGGTCGCGAGAGGCATCTCGTAGTGGCCGTCGACGGCGTGCGCACAGTCCGCGCCCTCCGAGCCCCGATGATTTCCAAAGTGCTGAATCGACCGCTCGACGAGCAGCCGCCACGGATACAGGGACAGTTGCTCGTAGTACAAAGCACGACCCGCCTCGGAGTCCGTAGTCGGGTGTAAATTGTAAAGTAAATCCTCGAGTGGTTTTTTGTTGTTGTGGTGAAGGTCATTTTGCTCGACGAGAATTTCTTTTTTGGCGTTCGCGCGCTTGCCTGCGGGAATGCGCGAATTATCGTCGGGGTCTCGAGTCGGGGTGATCCCCTGGGTGCCGCGGGGATGTGCCAGGTTGCCCCCCTCGAATCGACGGCGCGTTTCAAAGGATCCCATGTTTTCTCCCCACGCGGATGCGCGTGCCGGCGTAGAGTCCCGGCCAGAACTGCAGCGTACCGGGCCACCATTCGATTGACCCGCCGCCCCGCAGTTTTACGTTGCTCCCTGGCGAGAGCCGAAATCGCGCGGCCGCCTCACCCTTCTCCCACAAGGGGTTGTACGTTGCGATGAGCCGCGTCGGCAGGAGGCAGCTCAGCGTGATGAAGAGTTGGCGCATGATTGAGTCGCCCCGGATCAGGAGTCGCCGCCCCCCGAGCGCGTCTACGAGCGCATCGCCATCGACGGCGGGGAAAGTGCAGTTCGGTAGCTCGTAGCGCCGGTGGCGCCATGCGTGCCCACCGGTCTCAAGCCAACGCCGCCGCCAGCGAGGCCAGTTCTTTTCGGCGTACTTCCAGTCCTTGAGGCCGGTGCCTGCCACGGTGTAGTTGAATGCCCGCTCCGTGCCAAGACCACTCCCGCAGGCATGTACGTACTCCTCGAGCGGGCACCGCAGGTCACCGAACGACATATTCCGAGCGTCGCGGACTACGCGTTCTACGCCTCGATCGACCCAGCGTGTGCGATTCGGCGCAAAGGCCTCAAACGAAGCGGATGTCGCGGTGGTATCCCAGTGACCACCCAGAAGATTCTCGTGCGCAAAGTCTTCGGGTCGCGTAAAACACCCGTGTCCCCCCTCTGCCAGGCGGGCGAGGGAAAACGGCAGAAGAGTCCTCAGACCGGAACTCATCAACTAGGACCACACAAAAGCCTAAGCGTTAAGATGCTTATGCAAGGACGATGATGTAAAAGCTGCCCAACCCGGCGTGATTAAAGCTCTGCCAGAAGCCGCTGGGAGCATACAGCTGTACTGGGTGTTCAGCAGCATCGAACCCCGCACCGTCGGACCGCCGAAAGGAGATTCAGTCCCATGGGAGGAGAAGACTTAGTATCAGACTTAGATACTATACGACCTGACCTGACGGGTTTTACTCCCCCCCGACGAATTACCTTCGGACGGTGCGGGGTCTGACAAGTAAGAATGGCCGAGATCAGACCGCCAGTCTTCTGGGCACGCGTCCCGTAGGCGCGCGCGGCCCGGGGCACCGCAGCACCGCCCACTGGCGGCAGCCCGCGTACATGTGAGTAGTGAAATAAATATGCGCCTCGGGCCGGGCGCTTCGGTCCTAGTACTAGTAAGTGACAGGCGGACTGTGTCCGAGTCACGGTTTGATTGCTAGTTACTTCAAGGTCCCTAGGATACGCCACGCGAAGGTGCGCAGGGCCCGGGGTCGGCACCGTCGACCGCGCGGGGGTAAGACCCTCAGGCTTAAGGCGTCGTGTACATGTTTCTTGACGCTTCAAGTTAAACCAGCGGCCGCGGCGTTTGAGCCTCACTGCCAGTGCCGTAATAGAAGGATACACACCAAAGTTATAGAACACGACTATCGAGGAGCAAGTCGGAGTCATAGGACTCCGGTCACTTGCCAGCCTGAGTGTAAGATCTAGTGGAGTACTAGTACTAGTACTCAATGTACGCTCCGATTCCAGCCTGGGGCAGGCCTGAGCCGCCGGGACCGGAAAGGCGCGTGGCCCGGCGCCTGCGAGCGCACCGTGGACGAGTCAGGGGGCGCAAATCAAGTTACCCCCCGGCGGTGCCTCGCGGGTACATCCGGGACCCTACGTGGCCCACAGCACTACGTTTGCTCCGCGAGCGCCCGAACGCGGGCGACGGCGGCGGCGAACTGGCCGGGGTCGAGCGCCAGAAGAAACGCCCCACCGCCGAGGTCGGTGGCGTCACGGGACGCGCGCGCGAACTCGTCGTCGTGGAAGCTCGCGCACGAAACTGCGACGCGCGCCTTCTTCGTGCGCGGGGCGGCAGCCGGCGCGTCGGCGGCGCGGACCGGGACGACGAGCGCGTCCGCTTCGAACGCGGCAGTGTCGAGGTCGGCGGCGAAGCACTCGAACGCGGCGGCGACGACCTTTGGCGGCGTGTTCACGAAGAACGCGTGCACGACGAGCACCGGCCGCGCCGCGCCCGCCACGAGCGCGCCGAGGCACGCGCGCGCCGCGTCGACGCCTGCATGCGCGCCCGCGTCGTAGGCGGCCAGGTCGACGGCGGCGACGAAGCCTATCAGGTCGTCGCCGCCGCCCGAGCCGATGACGGTGCCAGCGGATCGGGGGTCGCTCGCGAGCAAGTCGGCCAGCGCGGCCAGCGCGGGCCTGGGCGCAACGTCCGCGAGCGGGTGCTTCCGGAGCAAGCCCAAAATGCTCGGCGCGTGCCGCTCCTGCGGGTCGTCGAAGTCGAAATCTATATCTTCCAGGCCCTCCTCGGCGAGCGGTTCGTCCAGGCGCAGCGGCGCTGCCTCGGGCTCGGACTCGGACTCGGACTCGGATTCCCGGACGGCACGCGGTCTGCGGGACATAAGCTGGGCGCTGTTCTCCGGAATAACGCCAGAGTAGTGTGTCAAATGATCGATCTATATATCGCTAAGGCGTGGCACCGGGGTTTACTCGATACAGCTGTATTATGCTGAACGCGCGCGCGAAACCCGTCTATCTAGCCGCTCGGCCCTCTCGCGCAGGGCACCGGAGCTCGATGCCTAGAGAATCTAGCCTTAGTATTACTCTGTAGCCGAATGTGCTCGTCAGGCAGCTTCCAAACAGCGGTTCCTCCGCCACGTGTTTCGCCCTTTAAGATACGACACGCGACCCGCTTTGTTTGGTGAGGGCGATGCACGGCTGGCGCCGGGGGAAAGGCGTAGAGTCTGGCGCTGTAACAAAAATTAATAACCCGCACCTTGTGATGAAATTCCAACATTGCTGAAGTCCATTGCTCCGTGCTGTCCGTGATTGTAAACTAGTCGACGCCCTGGCCTGGAGTCCTTTACTTTTTCAACTTGAAAGACCCCCCTGCGTTATGTGGTATGGTTCTGAGCTGGGCACGAGGGGGTGCGCATGCGGCGCGTCTGAGATAACGCCCGCACGATAGCATGCAGCACATTGGCAGTACTCTGCCGGACAAGTAGCGCACTCGTAGCGCGCGGCCCCGTCGTCGATGGCGGCGCCGCACCTGTCGCAAAACCACTCCAGGATGGTCACGTACTCATCGTCAGACTCGCCTAGCGTTTTGACCGGCGGCGGTGGTGCTGGCCACCCCTCGCCCCAGAAACTCTTGGCTCTGCGAGACGTGCCGGTCGCTGCGATCGTGAAGAGTGGCGTCGCGGCACGCGTCGAGACCGTCGCTAGCCGCGCGAATTGAAACTCGCCGATTGGTGCCGGTGCGCCCGTCACGTTCTCGGAACAAGCGAAGCGTACGCGTTTCTTCCCTCTCGCCTTGGCTGGGGCCGTCCGCAGCGCCGACTTCATCGCGAAAGACGTTTTGCATCGGCCTGCAGTACGTTGCAGGAGTCTCGAAGACCAAAAACGCTCTAGACACCTACGCGTTTTGTGTGTCCTACAAGCTGGTACGCGTTTTGTAGGGCTACGGAGCTGTAGGGTATAGGGTAAGAGAGCTTTGGAGGGGGGTTTTCGGGTCGTTAACTAACAAGCGCCGGGACGACGTCACGTTCGAGACGCTGTTTGGGAGCTGCCCCAGGCTGACGAGCACACTCCTCGGCTACAGGGCAACACCAAGAAAAATAGTCAGACACCGCCGCCAGTAGCTACTACACTACAGAATATGATAGTCACATAGATACTATTCAAGTTATAGCCGCGCTATACGGTAAGTACGGGTTTCAGTCACGTACGCCCCAAAGTGTACATTGGTTGCTAGCGCGCCGCTGCCCGAATCGATGGCGAGCAGTGACCAGTGGGGCAGCCAATAGATGCCAGCCACATAGCTTCGAGATGCGGCACGCCGTCGCCGCGCTGCTATTGAGCGGCGTGCTGTGCGCGGGCCTCACGCCCGTCGCGCCGCACTGCCTCACGCCGCGCGGCAATCGCTACGTCGTGATGCTCTCGGCCTTCGAGCAGATGAACAAGAACATCGCGGTCGTCGCAGAGGTCGCCGCGTGGGCGAGGAAACTGGGCCGGACGTTCGTCGAGCCGACGTACTGCTACAGCCGCGTCGCGCCGCCCTTCGATTCGATGGAAGCGGGTGGGCCGGTTCTGCGAAAGGAACTAGGGAACCATGCCGGTAAATTGCGAGATCTCAACCGCACCGACCTCTGGAACTGTAGCATCGCGAAGGAGCGCCTGAGCGCCGTGCGCGACGTCGGTGGCCTCTGCCGCGGCGTGCCGACGATCTCGCCCGGGACGTTCCTGCGACGGCTCGCGCAAAGACCAGCGCTTAAGGAGAGCATCGCTGTCTTCTTCCAAGGCACGCATCTCAAGGAAGTCCTCGAAGGGAGCCAAGGCAAGGCTATCGTCTACTTGGTGGGCCTCCATCGCCGGCACGTATCGAATCAGGATATCGCGGACGGCGAATGCATCACGAAACCGTGCCACGGGCTCACGGCAGGCCCGGCGCCTTCATTAATCAAGGACGCTAGGAAGGCTGCGGACCGAGCTAGACCCTACACGTGCATCAACGTGCGCTCGGAGACGACGCTGACAAGCGCTTCGCTGGGCTGTCCCACGAAAATCTACGCCGCCGCCGCGCGAGCGTGGATCGCGCTGCCGGAAGCCAGAAACGGCACTCAACTGATCGTGTCGGACCTGTACTCGGCGACGTCGGGCACGTATACAGCAGGGGGGCGCCACGACCATTTTAAGGCCATCCTGCGCGCGCGGCTTGAGAAGCTGCTGTTCGGCGGCGGCAGCACTTCCGCGGAGAAGCCGCGGCCGCTGAACGCACGGAGCTGCGGAATCGGGCAGCAGGCGCTGCTCAAGACGTCGTTCAAGCGCTTCTGCGCGTGGTGCGCCGTGCTGAATCATCGCGTCGACCGTCGCGCCATCTTCATGGTAGCTCCTCGATGGCGTGGCGGCACGGGTCGCTCGCCGCTCGCTCTATTGATGTCCGCACAGGTGGTGCAACGCGCGGGGGAACTGCACGGCGTGCGACCTCTGCTACCCCGCGCAACCCGGGGGGCGCCGGCGCCTCGTGGCCGCAGTAGGACCCCGACGGGTACCCCGCGAGGCCTACCCCGCGCAGCCTGCGGGGCACCGGCGCCTCGTGGCCGTCTCCGGGATCCGGAAGGCCCCCCTCGAGGCGCTGCTGCGGCGGGAGGCCCCCGGCTCGGCGAAGGCGGCCATGACGGAGCAGGTGCTCTGCGCCCTCGCGGACACCGTTGCGAGCCGCGCAGAAATCACACGCCACGGCCGCGACGGCTCCTCGTTGGCGGGGGGCATGCGGGTTGGTTGTATTAGCACCCGACTCACCGATCGATGTCCACCCAGGTCGTTATGTGCGCCAAGCCGCAGGGCTGCCCATGCGGGCGCGGCCGGCACAGCGGCTTCGTGAGCGCGATCTGGGCGTACCGCGCGCAGCTAGGCCGGTCCGTGGAGGCCGACGCCGCGGGGGGCGTATTTAGTTTTTGATACCCTATCGCTAGTACCCAGGGTACAGTCAAAAAGGTCATGGTATAACTTTTGAAACCGTGACTTTGAACTCCTTTACGGTCACTAGGACCTGCCCTTCGAACGCTCAGCTAACCGTAGAGTAGTTCACACCGTCCCCCTTGCAGGGGGCAGGTCCGCGACGGACAGAAAATCGGCGCGGGGGGCGTTCACTGGCAAGTTCGTTCGGGTTTAAAGACTTTTTGAAACTTACAGCTGTATAAACATCCGTGTCGCCGATTTCGGGTTTTGGGAGTCACGGCGCCCTGGGTCTTCGTGACCAGTGGTATCTAATATCATGATTTCAACTTGAACTTCAAGTTGAGTCTACACTATCGTCCAAGGCCCGCCGACTCGGATTCTGTTGCCCGGGCCAGTGCCAGTGGCTCGCCGGGCTCTAGTGATTCAACTTGAAGTCGCTGGTGCCATTGGCAGTGCCTTCAAGTTCAAGTTTAGTGCGGCTTTTTCAAAGTTATCCAAGTACTCATGCCGGTCCGGGGTGCAGAGGCAGCCTCTCACGAGGTTGCCAAGAATATGATGATGATTTACGGCGGCTATATATTATGATGATTTTATTATTACTTTAGTTTAGTTACACTAGCGTCTTATTGTTCGGTCCGAGTCCCGTTGGATCGGGTCACTCAGGTTGGACCGCCCGAACGCGCAAGCACGTTCGGGTCAACGAAACGCGCAACCGCAGCAAGCACCCAAGCTCAGCCAAACCCGGGTCTGCGGCACGCGGGCATCAGCCGCTCGCGATTAGCACCCGAAACACGAGCAGCCCCAACACCTGTAGGGGCAAGCCGGCGGTAGCAGCAGCAGCAGCAGCAGCCCCCCCCCCGGAGCGAGCGCCGCCGCGCCACGAAAAGGAAATGGGCTGGATGACGAGCATAAGCATCGCCGCGAAGGCGTCGCGCGACCGGCTGCTGGGTGATTCCGCGCGACCGGTCGCGGCGGTGGCCTCGTCGGCGCGGGCCGCGGCGATGCCGCAGGTTCGCGTCGTCGATGAGCCGTCGGTGTGCCAGAGCCTCGGCGAGGGCGTCTACGAGCTACCCGCCATGATCCCCCGCGCCGTGTGCGCGCGGGTCGTCGCTGAGGTGTCGGCGCGTGTCAGCAACGGGAGCGCCACCGACCGCGGCACCAGTCTGAAGACGGCGAACGTCTACGTCCGGGACCTCGCCGACGCCGAGGACGTCTACCGGGCGCGCGACAGTGCAGAATTCAACGCGTCACGGTCTTCACCGGCCTAGTCCAGATGAAGTATCGAACTCGCGGATCGATTTCCACGCAGGCGCTCGACGCCGGCTGCCACCTCGTGGAACTTTGCACGGGGCGCCTCGTGACGTACGAGCGCAAGAAGGCCTTCATCATCACCTAAGACGCGACGTCGACCAAGGTTCGTCGCGGCGGCAGCGCATCTCTTCGCGACCCCTCTTTCTGGCGCGCAGGTCAACGGCCGGGGCCTCACGAAGCACAAGGACCGCACGGAGAATCGGACGTGCCAGGCGAACACGCTCCTCATTACGCTCGACTGTCGAGACGCTTACGGCGGCGGTGGCACAAAATTTTACCCTCCCGCGGCCAAGAAACAGCCTTTCGTCGTCCGACCCGCGCGACGGCCGCGTTGTTCGAGTCGGGGCACCCGCGACGAACCGTTGACGCCGCGCAGGTTTGCGGCGGGGGCGTGACGTTCACACCCGACGTGGACCACGAGGGCGTCGCGCTCACGCGCGGTGCGCGTCGCGTGGTCGCCATCTTCACCGACGAGTGCTCGAAGAAGGCCGCGCCGGAGCGCAACGGCGCCCGCGAAGCCCAGCGCCAGGCTGCCCTCCAAGTCTTCGGTCGTCTCAAGCCGCCGTCCCGCGCGGCGCCATGACAGGCACTTCGGCCACCGGACAGTGACCGCGACGCCGGAATTCGGTCGAGCGCCCGGCAAAATCGCCCTGGAGCCCAAGAAGAACCGGCTTCTATGAAACACGCACATCGCGCACATCATACACCATGTAAACATGTTTTCAACACCACATCCAAGTTCGTCCTAGAGAGCCGCTATTCTATTTTACTCCGCCGCCTCGCGAAGAAGAGGAAGACGACGATGGGGAGCTGCTCGAGGAGGACGAACTTGAGCTGCCCGAGTCGCTCGAGTCCGAGGACGACGAGCCCGAGGACGAAGACGAGTCCGAAGACGAGTCCGAGTCCGAGTCCGAGGACGAGGCGCCGACGGCGGCGCGGGCGGCGGCCATCTGCTGCTCCATGATGCGCTTGGGTGCCTCCTTGAGGTGCTTGCGAAGCGCATCCGTGAGGCCGCCCAGGCCGATCGACGTGAAAAAATTGATGGCGAAGCGTGTGTCCCGCGGATTCTCGCGCGGGAAGAGGCCCGCGAAGACGTCGGACATGTACTGATCGTTGAACCGGTCCCGGAGCGTCGCGAGGCCCAGGTGCTCCGCGAGTTCCTGGCAGAGGATCTTGACGAAGATCCGCGACGACGACGTCGTCTCCTCCTCGTTGAGACGTACGTATTCGAGGCACGTCCAGGGCAGCGCGTCCGTCTCCAGCAGGTGCGCGAAGAACTTGGCCACGTTCCGCAGCTTGTTTGTCTCGAGACGGTGGATCATCGCGTACTGCTCCTCGAACGCCTTGTCGAAGGCCTCCTGCCAGGCCTTGGTCATGACGCAGAACCGCTGCCCGAGCAGGCCGTAGTAGCGCAGGTATGTTCGCTCTTGCGAACAGCACTCGATCAGCATGTTGCATAGCTCCATCTCCAGCCCCGACCGGATGTCGAGCTTCATGGGCTTGTGCGCGCACTCCTCGAAGCCCACGCTCGACATGATCGTCAAGTAGATCGTCCGGCGAAGATTCACGAGGTCCTGCTCCGTGAGGTCCTGGATTGGGCCGACCTCGGCCGGCGCGGCCGCGGCCGGTGCTTCGTCGTCGTCGTCGTCGGCGTCGTCGTCCTCATCGCCGAGGATCTCGCGCTTGATCTCGCCCCACGCGGCCTCGTGCGCCTCGAAGTCGTCGTCGACCTTGAAAACGTCCAGCGCCTCCTCGCGGTCGACCTTGTCGTCCAGGGAGAGTTCAAAGGTTATCTGGTCGTCCCGCTCCACCAGGTCCAGGTCGTCGGGCACCGCCGGATAGTCGGCGAACCCGGCCTTGCGCGCGGCGAAGAGGCCCTCGATCGTGTATTGGACGCGCTTGTCGATGGTGCCTGGGCGAACCGACGTCGGTTAATCGCGCGACGCGGGCTCGGACGACGCGAGAGAGCGGGGGTCAGGGGATCAGCGCAAAAGGTCTGACGACGGCGCGGGTTGACACCCTCGTGCAAGATGCCGCGGAATCGCTCGAAGACCGCCAGGAGGCCCCGGGGCGAGACCTCGTCGAGGAGCTGGCCGACCTCCTTGGAGAACTGAACCGCGATTTCGACCGAGTCGTCCGTCGGGTCGTCGAGGAGCACGGTGAGCAGCTGCAGCGCCACGAGCTCGTGGGCTACCTGGTGGTTGCAGAGGTGCGCGAGGAACTTGGCGAAGCCCGTGGCGACGACCTTATCGCGGCGGCGGTACGCGCGCCGGAAGCCGACGAGGACGCGCTTCAGCAGGAGCTCACCGTTCTCAGGGAGCTTGGTGTTGAGGACGGCGACCAGCGCCGCGTAAATGTGCGTGAACCCGGGCGACGCGAGTTGGGCCTTCATGAGAGCGCGACAGAGGACGCCGCGGCCGCGGACGAGGTTGAGCTCGAGCAGCTCCGGGACGATCGACCGGATGTTCCCGATGTTCACCTTGTTCACGAGGCCGTTGATGCCCTTGCGCAGCGCCTCCCAGGACAGTCGCTGGAACTCGGCCGACCGCTTGTCCTTGTCCGCCATCTCCTGTCGCAACGCCGCGAGTTTGAACGGCGGCACGTAGATGCCGCCCGTCCGCCCTAACTTCGCGTTCTCCGCCGCCTGGCGCGCGACCATCGACGAGCCCTCGCCGGCTGCAGGCGCCGAGCGCGCGCGCTTCGCGGCGCGCACCACGCCGTCGTCGTCAGCCATTGTTGGTTTAGCTCAAGTCAGCGTCTAATCAGCGTGCATTTTACGAATAACTATGGTCAATTCGGGTTTTGGGAGGCGCGCGCCTAGGGAAGCGTAGGGGGGGGGG
>Ga0114994_10002324_pt1 | contig 13875 bp, 9 predicted proteins | sample ArcticOcean_MG_C_9_FD_87043 | JGI IMG/M metagenome (GOLD analysis project Ga0114994, IMG submission 87043) | Marine microbial communities from western Arctic Ocean - ArcticOcean_MG_CB2_152 | ecosystem: Environmental > Aquatic > Marine > Oceanic | place: Arctic Ocean: Canada Basin | collected... | reverse complement strand
GGTGTGGCGAAGAGGCGAGCGGCGAAGAACAGCGTTCTGGCGAGCGGCGCAAAACACACTAGGGGCTAGTGGCGCAAAACCTACTAGGACCTGTGTGACCCGTACCGTTAACGGTACGGGTCAAGTGCCGAGGAGCGCGCCACTTTTGATTATACGCTCTTCGATGACCATTGGGATGGCATTTTCGACACACCGGCCGCGGATCTTTTCCCGTTCCTATTCGCCGCTTACCCCCGGGTCCGCGTCATCCTGTCCTTGCGCAACGGGAAGGAGTGGGTACGGCGGCGTGCGCGTACGGGGGGGCTGCCCGTTGCGGAAAGGCGCGTCCGGGGAAACGATTTGAAGGCCCGGTCCCCGATGCCCTTCGCGGCGCTGTCGAGCCAGTCCGTGGACTCGATCATGCTGCGCGAGGCGGACACGTACGGCCACGCGCGGGGGAGCTCGGCCGTGGACGGAAGCCTGCTACTCGAGGCCCACAACATGCTCGTGCGGTGCCTGGTGTCGCCGGAGCAGCTTCTCGAGGTAAACCTGTTCGAGGCGGACAGCGCGGAGACGCGGCGTCGCATCGAGGCCTTCGTTGCATTTGGCACGAAGTAGGCCCCAAAAACTCATCATCTAGCACCACTCGCCATCATCATCTACTCCTCAGTTCGCTTTGTCGAATTCCAAAAACTCATCATATCATCTGGCGCTTCCCCGCAGTGGAGGCGCGTCTCCTCTGACACTTCCCATCCCTATCCATCATATCATCTGGCGCGCGCGTCTCCTCTGACACTCCCCATCCCTATCCATCGTCAACTAATATTAACCCAAGAGTATTCATTTTCGGATGAACATCAACAGGGATTCCTTTAATATCCTGCGAAAAGCGTGCGTGCGGGTAGTTTTGGGTTGGATTAGACGGGTTTCGCTGCTTTGAGTTCATACAAATCGAGAGAGCATAGCCCCAAGCAATCACTGGAGCACCTTAGCGACACTCGTATAGAGCATAGCTGCGACCCGGCAAAGCGCAGCAAAGCACGGCCCGCAGTCAGCACCAGCAAGGACCATGCCAAAAAAAGGCGGAGATGGGATGTCCGACTCGGACGACGACGACCTCTTCTGCGCGCCGCGCGCCGCGAAGCCGCGGCCGCCGCCCAAGAAGAAGGCCAAGGCCGCGGGCATGAGCATCCTGGACCAGGTCATGGCCGCCGACGCGAAGACGGAGGCCCGCGTCACGCAGCTCCAAGCGTTGAACGCGGCCTCACGCGCGGACCTGGAGGAGAGCACGGGCGCCGCGCCGTCGACGGCGGCACCCGTGCAGATCGACTGGGACTATATCCGGCGCAAGCCCGGGTCCAGCGCCGCCAAGGCGGCGGCGGCCCTCCGGGCTGTGGACGCGCGGCCGGGCGGCGACGCAGGCGTGGAGGTCATGCTGGGGTGTTCGACGCGCCGGCGCGTCCGCGCGCCCGACGCGGCCGCGGCCGAAACCTTGCTCGACGGGGCGCGCACCGCGGTAGCTAAGGAGAAAGGCGAGCTCGCCCGGGCCTTCGCCGCGCTCATCGCTGATGATAGTACCAAAAAGACGCCGGCGGCGCGCAACGCCCTGCTCGAGGCGCTCGGCGGACGCTACGCCGCGTTGTACGCGCTCGCGAAGCCGTGCGTCGTGCCGCCGGCTCTCTCGCGGTGGCTCCAGCTCACCTGCGCCCTGGACGCGCGGCCGGCGGTCGCGCGCGGCGCGCTCGAGACGCTCATCGCGCTCCCGCAAAGCCGCCCGCCGGACGCGCTCCCAAGGCCTTGGCTTGACGAGGGCGTCATAGACGCCGTCCTCGCGCTCTACGTGGCTGACGCGGACGTCGCGCCGGACGAGGACGCCTGCCGGCGCCTCGACCGCGCGCTGGCCGCCTGGGCCGCGGGCGTCGAACGCCGCCTTCTTGATCACGAGGCGCTGCAGCGCTTGGCCGCCACGTGCATCTCCCTCGCCCACGACGGGAACGTCGCGACGGCGCCCGGCGGCGGCGCGGCCGCGCGCGACTGCGCGCGGGCCTGTCTGAGGGCGATGGCGGACGCCGGCGGCGATATATATATTGTCGCGGGCGACCCCCGCGCGTCGCGCGACGCGGCGCGGCGGTGCGTCTCCGTGCTGCGCGCGCTGCCGCCGCCCACGACCGACGGGTGGCGGGCGGCGACGGAGCGCTGCTGCCGGGCCGTGTTCCGGGCGGCGCTCGCGGACGCGTCCGCGGACGACGTCGAGGCGATCGACGCCTGCGCGCACGCCCTGCGCGCCGTGTCCCGGGACGACCCGCCGCTAGGCGCGCACGCGACGCTGTACGCGCTCCTGTGCGCGGTCGCGGCGCTCCACGCGTGCTGCGGCGGCGCCGCGAGCGACGCCCACGACGCGCTCGCGACAGAAGCCGAGCAGCTGCGCAAGCGGGTTGCCTCGCTGGACGCGACGGCGGCGCGCAACGCTGAGTTCCTCGACACGTTGATCGCGACGTGCCACCAGGACCGCGACGCGCGGGCGCGGAAGGGCCTGGTCCAGCGGACGATCGCCGCCGCGGGCGCGCCGGCGGCGCCGGACCCTTAAGTAACCTCTTCGAACGCGAGCCTGAGTTCAATAAACCGGGCGAGAACACTAGCTTGTAGTTAACGGGGAACACGCGCGCCACCCTAGAAGGAGAAGCCGCCCGGCCCGAAGCCGCCGGGCATGGAGTCTTGCTTCGGCGGCATGTGCGCCTGCTGCCGCGGCGGCGCGGCCATGCCGCGCGGCGACATCATCGGCGACGGCATACCCCTGCCGCCCGCCATGCCGTAGCCTTGCTGCGGCGGCATGGGCGGCCGCTGCGCGTAGCCCCCCTGCTGCTGTGGCGCGTAGCCCATCTGCTGCTGCGGCGCGTAGCCCATCTGCTGCTGCGGCGGGAAGCCCATCTGTTGTTGCGGCGGGTAACCGCGCGGCATCTGCTGTTGCGGCGGCCGCGCGTAGCCCATCTGTTGTTGCGGCGGGAAGCCCATCTGCTGCTGCGGCGCGGTCGGTTGTATCGTCATCGGACGCGACCCATTGCCCATGGGTGGTCCCCGCGGTCGGCCCTGCGCCGCCCGCTGCGCCGGAAAGCCGCCGGGCATGGGCTCGCCGCGCTGCATCGGCATGGGCCCGCCGCGCTGCATCGCCGGCGGCGCGTTGAACATGGAGAGGATCGCGTCGGCCGACGCCGGCGCGGGCTGCGGTGCCGGCGGTGCCGGTGCGCTCGCGCCGAAGGCGTCGAAGCCGGCAGCTGCCGGCGCGCCCGTCCCGAAGGCGTCGAAGGGCGCCGCTTGCGGTTGTTGCGGTGCGCCGAAGGCCGCGAACGGCGCTTGGGCCGCAGCTTGCGGCGGAGAGGGCGCGCCGAAGGCCGCGAACGCCTGGGCCGGCGCCGCGGGCTCGGGCGCGTCGAAGGAGAGGAGGTCGGGCGCGGCTTTAGCGGGCTTCGCGACCGCCGCCTTCCTTCCCGTTTTCAAGCGCGGCTTGCTCGACTTCTTGACGGGCTCGGGCGTCGGCTCCGGCGCCCTAGCCCGGTTTCCGGGCTTGGCGCCGCGCCGCGGGTCGCCCTTGCCGTTATCTGGGACATAGGAATTCATCTCGTACTTGTCCCGGATGAAGCGGTTCATCTCGTTCACCGAAGAGTCCTGGGTCGGCTTCTTCAAGGAGGCAGGCAGCTTGGCCTCGAAGTAGGCGTTCGCGTTGTTGTTGCCCCACTCCTTCATTTTTTTGTACTGCTTCTCGGTCCAGTTGTCCATGTTCACGGAGCGCACGAAACTTAAATGGGTGCCCAGGCCTCTATGTAACCCGCTGCAGTTGAAGCAGACGAAGACGCCCAGGGACGCCGAGGCCCAGTTGGGCTTGGGGCACCCGCAGTCGGCGCAGAAGTTGTTGCCCGGGAGCTTGAGCAGGGCCTCGACCTTCTTGGCGACGGACATGGTTACGCGTCTAGGTATGTCTATGGAGCGCGCGGCGGGTTTTGCGAAGCAGCGCCGCGTCGAGGTATCGCTATGTAGCGCGCGTCGGAGTGCTCAACAGGCCCAGCGCTAAACATGGCTCGAGCGGTTTTTCGTGCGCCGTCGCAGCGCAGGCGTCTAATATTTAGCGTATGTCCGTACTGGCTGCGCGGTGGCAAAACGCCACAGTAAGTAGTGCAACCTGACAGCACTCGTGGCGTTATCGGAGCGCGACTGAGACGGCTTTGGCAAAACCCGTTTTCCAAAAAGTTGCGACGAGGCGTTCGACGAGGTTCTTCCACGCATGCAGGACTCGCTCCTGGCTTGGGCAGAGTGCCCTTTCGACAGCTCCCGATCTGTGCGGGTTTTGCGCGTAGCAGTATGGCTCGCAAGAGACTATCTGAGAGCTAAGCACTCATCAAGCCGCAGAGAGCTGGGGAGAGTCTCGAGAACTTGATCTGCCCACGTCGTAGAGATTCCGGTTTGCTTGCTCCCTCAGAGCTCAGCTTGCTCAGAGCTCAGCAAGACTCAAATGATTTCATCATCACTGCGGCTGGCAGCCCTGAGCATATGTACAGGAGCACTGCAGCCAGCACGTTGCGGCGACCGGCGCGGCGTGCGCCGACGAGCCAAGGAACAGGACGACCGCGTGCCGTGTCCTGAACCCATCTACTCCGACGAGGCCGTCGTCGCTTTATGCATGAACGCGATGGCCAACAACGACGCGCCCATACCGGACGCGGGCCTGCGGACGTGCTGGAACTTCAGCGGCGACATGTGCCGGGCGGCGGTCGGCGGCTCGCTGGATGCCTTTCTCAAGTACGCGCGGAACCCGACCTTCGCGCAGCTCGTGGATCACGAGTCGTGGAGCGGCCAACTGGGCAACCGGATCCCCGCGACGCAGACGCGCGGCGCGCTCACGACGACAATGGTCACCGTCCAGACGAATCGCGGCCAGGAGCGCAAGTTCCTCTGGACCCTGCAGCAGCAGCGGCGGCCCCCGGACCAGGGCTGCTGGCTCGTGTACGAGTGTTTGTACCGATACAGCGTCCTACTCTCGAAGAGCGTCTCTCGAATGTATCACACCACCCACCGGTCTATTTCTATACAGGTACGTCGAGAACGCGATCCAGAAGACGCTGTAGTCGCCTCCGCGACGTGTTGTGTAATGAGTACAAGAATACTAGTACAGTTAATTCCACCGCCCGATGCGCGCGAGTAGTTCAACGCGCAGCCCAAAGGCGTCGCAAGCAATATACGGAGGGATCGGCTCGAACGCGATAGCGAGCGCGTCCTCGCCCGGCGCATGCTTTGCGTAAGCAATGAGAGCCGTCGCGGGGCACACCGCGTGCGGCGACTCGTCGACGAGGCGCGCGGCTGCGTCGCGCCATGCATATAAATCGACGAAGCGGCGGGCTTGCCGGTCGTCGCGTGGGAGGCGCTTGTCGCGGTCGGCCGCGAGCGCCGACGAGCGCGGCGGCCGCCAGAGCGCGCGTGCCGGCGCGGCCTGCGCGTCTGCGAAAGCTGCCCTGGCCAGTGCGGGGGCCTCCGCTATCTTATTCCAGAGCGCGGCGTCGAGCGCCAGTAAATGTGTGGCGTCGCCTCGCGCGTAGTCGATCTGGTCGGAAGAGAGCGGTCGCTCCCGCCAATCGCAGTTCTGGAAACGGCGCTTCAGAACAGAGGCGCGCTCGGCCCATGCGGCGTCTACGACGCCACCAGCGACCAAGAGGTCGACGAGGCCGAGGGGAAGCTTCAGGAACTTGGCGGCGCATTGCGTATCGGAGCAATTCACGACGCGGATCCCGAAGTCGCGATCTAAACGCGGGATGTCAACTCCCTCGCACGAGTGAAAAATCTTCCGGACGGCCGGGTCGGCGCAGACCGCTCTTAGCGCCGGTCCGATGTCGGACCGCAGTGTCACGCAGTCGACGACGTAGTCCTGGGCCGCCGTCGAGATCTGCAGCAAGCACGCAAAGCCCTCGTAGGAGTGCTCAGAATGGGCTTCTATGTCTATGGCAATCGCCTTCGACAATTCGAGTTGCTGCGCCATCGCCCGCAGCGCGGCCGGCGTTTCGACTTATGTGACCGGAATCTGGGCCGGCCGTGCTGCCGGCGCGGGGCGCGGCGGGCCGGATTCGAGGAGCGAGGCGGTCGCGCGCGCGTGCTCCAACGCCTCAACGCCTCCGGCGCACGGTGCCCACGCGCCATTGTCGAACTTCTCCCAAGCGTCGTTGGCGACGCGCCGCAGGTCGTTGCGCGGCACCGGCCACGCGTGCTGCGGCCGCGTGAGTCGCGCCGAAGCCAACGCAGCGACCTCCGCGGCGGTGCGCGCGCCGTGCGGGTCCGGCCTGCTTCGCCGCGACGCGACGCACCGCCGCCCGCCATCGCTCACGTCCTCGCTCCAGTGGTGCAGGCCCAAGGTTCCGCAGACGCCGTGCGCGCGGCTCCGGTCCCGCGCCGAGAGCGACGTGGGTAGCCACGCGGTGTCGTCGTCGACGCGCTCCAGGAGGCGTTGGCCGGGCGGTGGCGGGAACCGGTTGGCAAACGCTGCGAGCGCCGCGGTGATCTCGTTGCCGCGGTCTTGGCCTCGACCTCTGCCTCTGCCTCGACCGCGGCCTCTGCGGGCGCGTCCGCGGCTGCGTCCGCGCTCCATACGTCGAATCGATGCAATCGATGCCGTCCGTGCGTGCAGCTATGCGCGTAATGCAGCGTAATGCATGCCTTTGGCGCTTGGCATTTTTGGCAGCGCACAAACGGGTTTTTCGTGCGGGTTTCACGCGTTGTATGCGTCTTCCGCCACCGCTCCAGAAACGTAAGAGCGTCCCGTACACGAGTATCCAGAGCCATCTGCTGGCGCCGTCAAAACCGCAAGCTGCAGTGCGCGGCGCGGCACGGCTCGGGCACTGACCTCTGCGCGGCTGCAATACTCGCTTGTTGTACGGGTCGGACAGGCTTCTGATTAGCCACTGTTCGCTCGCAGCGTGTGCAAACTCCTGCTAACAGCTCCTGGATCCCACCATGGCTGCACGGCGGCGTCTCGCGGCAGCTGTGGTAATAGCAGCGAGCCATGCCCTCGCCCCGCCCAGAGTGGTCGTCACTGGCGTCGGCGCCCTGACGGGCGTGGGCAACACGTACGAGGAGACGTGGCGCAACGTCTGCGCCGGGAAGACGGGCGTCGCGACCGTCACGGCCTTTGACGACGTGGAGCGGTTCGGGAGCACGGTCGGCTGCCAAGTGAGAGACTTCGACGGCAAGGCCTGGTTCGCCTCGCCCAAGACGGCCAACGCGAATGATAGATATACCCACTTGGCCATGGCCGCGGCTAGACAGGCGTACGACGACAGCGGGTTGAAGGACCACGACCCGGACCGCGTGGGCGTCATGATCGGCTCGGCGTTCGGGGGCATCGGGACCATCGAGAGTGAGATGGAAAGGATGCAGAAGCGGGGTCCGCGGAAGGTCTCGCCCTTTGCGATCCCCGCCATGCTGGGGAACACGGCAAGTGGGGTCGTCGGCATCGAGCTCAATTGCCGGGGGCCGAACTTCGGAGTGGTCAGTGCGTGTGCATCCGGCACCCACGCCATCGGCGAGGCGATGCTCGCCATTCAAAGGGGCGACGCCGACGTCGTTCTTTGCGGCGGGTCCGAGGCGGCCATGACGCCGCTGATGTACGGGGGCTTCGGGGCCATGAAGGCCATGTGCGCCAAGTATAATGATACTCCTGAAAAAGCATCGAGGCCCTTCGACAATGATAGGGCGGGTTTTGTGATGGGCGAGGGCGCGGGTGTTGTGGTCTTAGAAAGTCTCGCCCACGCCCAAAAGCGAGGAGCGTCCATCTACGCGGAGCTCGCGGGCTACGGTGCGACGTGCGACGCGCACCACATCACGACGCCGGCGCCGGAGGGCGCCGGTCTCGCGCGGTGCCTGGATGTGGCATTACAGCACGCTCAACTAAAACCGGCCGACGTGCAGTACGTGAACGCCCACGGCACGTCGACCGCGTACAACGACAAGTTCGAAACGATGGCCCTGAAGACGGTGTTCGGCGCGCACGCGGCCCAGCTCCGCATCTCAAGCACCAAGGGCGCCACGGGCCACACCATGGGCGCGGCCGGCGGCATCGAGACGGTCCTCACGTGCCTGGCGGTGAAGAGGGACACGTGCCCGCCGACGATCAACCTGGAGACCCCGGACCCGGAGTGCGACCTGAACTACGTCTCGAGCGGCTCCGAGGCGATGAGCGTGGACGTGGCCATCACGCAGAACTTGGGCTTCGGCGGCCACAACGGCGTGCTCGTCTTCAAGAAGGTCTAAATCTTAATCGAAGAAACGTGTGGGGGGTAGAGGGCCGCGTCAATGGCGTTCGTGAGAACTTGTAGAATTTCCGCGAGGCGCTCACGCCTCGCCGCGGGCGGCAGCCGGCGCCTTGGGCGTCTCGGCCACGCCTCTGATGCGCCGGAAGAAGCAGCACCAGAAGAGGACGTTGAAGAAGGGTGCGACGACGAAGAGGATCACGGCGGCCAGTTTGCTCGTCGAGGACGCGTACTTCCAGTTCAGCGACGCGTAGATGTAGCGGTCGTTCGATCAGTTCTTTAGGCCCGTTACGAAGTGAACATATGACCACACGACGCACAGAAACGTGTAGACCATGAAGGCGAGGCCGTGAATAAGATACATGGGCTGGTTACTGAACGCCTGGTCTAATACCATGAGCACAAAATTGACGCCGTGCGTAAACGGGGAGATCGGGAACAACGTGCCGTCGTACACCAGGCCCCAGTAAAACACGAAGATAAGGAACGACGCCGGCAGCGCTACACCTTGTAAAATCCAGGCCGCCCGGCAGTACCACGGCGTGCGCTCCGGCGCGTCCGCCGTGCCTTCCACATCGTTGAAATAGAAAGCTTTGGCGGTAGTGGCGAAGGCCAGTCCCAGATATACGGTCTCGATCAATGCTCCTTGATGAGTCAAATAAATGGGCCAGCATCGGCCCTTGCCGGTAAATTGCTCGATCGTGATGGATGCCACCGTAATGGCCAGCATGCCCGCGAAAAGTATCCCGCGGAACGCCAGGTAATGCCGGCAGTCCTTGAAAATCGTTGAGCTGCCGAAATAGCGCACCCACCGCCCATCATACTCGTCCAGGGCGAAGTCTCTGCGTTCTCTGGACCACTCCGCGCTGCACGTCTTGCAGAGCGAGTGCGACATGTGCTGTCACGGCTGCCCTCGAACTTGAAAAATAAGCTCTGTCAAACCCGCACGTTTTTGCGCTTCGATTCGATTGCGCGCCGCTGAATTGACTATAGTCATCCACATCGCGCGCTGCTGTAGTTGGACATCGCGCCCTGAGTCATAGACGGTGGTTACTACCTCGACGGGTTCCGCGGCGCTGTGCTAAAAGCAAGCATAGGAGGAGCGGCTGCCGAGATGGGCAGCACTCACCGCCCGCGCGGCAGCGCGAATAATCACGGGCTCGTGGCTGCCATCGCGGGTGTCGTCCTCCTCTGCGGCGTCGTGAGCGTGCAGAACACGCAGGCGTCCGTGGCTTTTTCCAAGGAACAGGGCATGGCGCGCGCGGCCCAGCGTCCGGGTACCGATGTGGACACCGCGGCCGACGCGACGTGGTGGTCCTTTTGGCGGGTCGTGCACGCGCTGCCGCACGCCTACGACGCGGCGACGGCGCAGATACTGGGCGCGGGCGACCGCGGCCACGCGTCGCTCGACCGCGCCCTCGCCGAGAAGAAGGCGGAGATCGAGCGGCTCCGGGCGCAGACGGCCGCCCTGAAGGCGGAGCAGGCGCGGATCCTGGCGGGGGCGCGGGCGCGCGCAGCCGCGCCGGCGTCGGTCGGCCTGCCGGCGGAGGAGCTCCCCGCGGCCGGCCCTCCGGCGGCCGACCCGGCGGCGGCCGCCGCCGAGGCGGCGACGCAGAAGTACGAGGCGCGCCGCGCCGCGCGCCGCGTGGCGCCGAGGCGCGCGGCGGCCATTGAGCCCGCCGGCACCGACCGCGCGCTCCGGGGTATTGTCAAGAAGCGCCACGCGCGGCTGCGGAACGCGGCGGCCAGTTGTACCCTGGTCGTGCGCGCCCAGGACGGCAACAAGGGCGACGCCGAGGGCGACGAGTCCACCTGGTTAAGATGCGACGCTGTGCAGACCGAAGGCGTCGAGGCCGTCTTCGAGGTGACGCAGGGCGGGGCCCCGGACACGCTCCGGTTAAAAAGTCTGGCGAACAACTTGTATGTGGAGATGGTGCCACCGACGCGTCGGCTGGGCTGGGTCGTCCGGGCGGTGGTCCAAGACCCGGGAAAGCGGACGCTGCCCACCTGCGACTTCCGGCAGGACGGCAAGAGCTTCAAGGCCGTGGCTGCAAATGGCGCGATCACGGTCATCGTCGACGGCCAGCTGCGCGACTCGAACACGGTCCGCGGCCACGGCAACAAGCCAAACAACGCCCAGGGCGGAAACAAAAATGATCGCTACGCGCAGTTCGTCGTGCAGTATTTAAATGATGAGGACCTAGAAAAGGCGAAAACGGCGCAAATTATTGTAGAGAAGGAACAGACCGCTCTCTTGACCACGCCGGCCGAGGTCGCGTGCACAACTAAATGCGTGGTGAGCTACGGCCTGTATGGGACGGACCCCAAGTACAACCAAGGTGCAATCAGAAACGCGGAGCTCGTCAAAACCATTTTCCCGGGCTGGACGGCGCGCTTTTATCATAGGGAGGACGTGCCCGTTTCTATCCTTAACGAGTTGAAGGAATTGGGCGCCGAGCTCGTCCTCATGTCCAAGGGGTCGCAGACCACAAAAGGCGCGATCGCGGGCATGTTCTGGCGGTTTTTGGTCGCGGACGACGATACGGTGGAGCGGTTTATCGTGCGGGACTCGGATTCGCGCTTGAACGCGCGAGAGGCGCACGCCGTGGCCGAGTGGATGCGCAGTGGCGAGAAGGTGCATACGATCCGCGACCACCCGAACCACGACCGGCCCCTAAACGGCGGGCTCTGGGGCGGTACCAAGGGGTGCATCCCGGGGGGCATCGCCGAGCACATCCGCAAGTTCGCCAACAAGCAGGGCTACGGCGGCGACCTCCAGTTTTTGAACGAGGTCGTCTGGCCCCGCGTCAAGCACTCCCAATTGGCCCACGACGCGTACACGTGCCGCAAGTACCCCAATTCTAAACCGTTCCCCACGAAGCGCCCGGACAACTACCAGCACGTCGGCCAGGTCTTCGACTCGCGCGATAGGAGTCGCGCGCGGGATATCAACGGCGCGCCGCGGCGTCCTGGGACAGCTTGACATTGTTGCTGCTCGACGGCGTGGGGGGTGACGCGCGACTCACATTTCCTCACACGCAGGCTACATGCGCGGCCGCAAGATCCCGCCGCAGTGTCGCAAGCGCGAGGATTGGTGGTACGGGTAAGACAAGGGAAGGTATCTTAACGTACAGTCTAGCGCCGGCCGAACGCGTCCAGCGCGTCGTCGCGCGGCGGCGTCCGGGTGCGGGGCGCGGACGCCCCGGGCTTCCGCGCCGCGACGTCGCCGCGGACCTGCGCCCGCGCGCGCTCGAGCAGCTCGATCTTGTGCTGGCGCGCCGCACTACTTTCAGCGCGCTTCGCCCGCAAACTCTTCGAGGACCGCCGCGCCATCGGGTTCTCGACGTCCTCGCCGGGCCAGTAGCCCTCGCTCTGCTTGGCGTAGCGCGTATCTCTGACATAAATGGGGTCCGGTAGCCCGAAGCCGTAGGGGTAGGCGCCCCCGACCTCGTTGTCCAGCCAGTACGGCTTCTGCTTCTCCCGCCTCGAGTAGAAGTAGTAGCCCAGCGGCGCGAACTCCGCCAAATAGTTCCCGACGCGCATGAGCATGAACGTAAAAAAGTACATGCCCGGGTCCACGTCCGCCGTGGCCGCGAGGACGATGCCCGCGATCAGGAACCCGAAGGAGCAGATGGACACAATATATAACCCTTGCTTCCCCGCGTCGATGCAGCAGTCTCGACACAACCAGCAGGCCCCGTGCAAGCACCCGCCCGGCTGGATACAGGGGCACGTGGCCATGAAGCGGAGGAGGGCGTCGTACGCCACTAACGCTATTGATGCTAATGTAATATAGACGCCGTACTCCACCAACCCGTTGTGGGGCGGGTGCTTGTTCTGCACCAGCGCCGACAAAAACAACGTGAAACAAATCACGCAGCACAAATAACAGATCCGATCAAACCTTTCGAAGTGGTGCATCGCGTGGCCCCTACATATAGAGATGAGCGTGTGCTCGTTGGCCACGTAGAACCACCAGTCCTCCCGCCAGCTGTCTGTAGAACCGAACCACACGACCCTTCCCCGCGTGAAGCCCTCCCGCAAGGCCTGCTCGTTCGAGCCATTGGCGGTCGACGGTCGTCGGAACTCCGTGGGCATCGCGGCGCCGCCGCTCGGCGCGTCGGACCCGCTGTTCGACGCGTCCATGGCCGCGGCCTGGTCCCAGGCCGGGCGGCTGCTGCTGGTTTGGGACGGGGCGTCCGGGCGCTGCCAGTCGTCGGCGGGCACCGCCTCGTCCCTAAAACTGCTGCTGCTGTCCGGGGGCGTCGGGCGCTGCCAGTGGTCGAGGGAATTCATGCGACCGGTGTGTCGCGTCGAGTGCGTGCAGCCGCGTCGGGTTTCAGGTCTGCAGTTGCTCCAGCTGGGAGGTTAGCGTGTGCAGCGCGTGTCGCGCTATCGGCTGGCGTAGTTATCGGAGCTACAGTCCGCAACTGCGCAACTGTCTCCGTCCGCAGGGAGCCTCTCCCAGAGCTGGGAACTGGCACGGCTGGCAAAATTCCGGAACCCGTCTAACCTGCGCGGCCATGACGCTTCTATGGGTACGGAAAGGGCATTAAGGAAACATACCTACCAGAAAGGAGAGAAAGGTGCTTCGGAAAAGGCCGCCAAAACTAGAGGTCGGCCGAGAAGGCCCGCGCCGACCGGCCCGGGCGGTGCCCGTTCGGGTCCCGCCCGTTCTTGTCCAACGATGGGTCCCGCGCGCGCTTGCGCGGCGGCGGCGCCGGCGGCCGCGCGGGCGTCGCGAGCAGCGCCGACGGCGGCGGCCCGCTGAAGGGCGCGGCGGCCCGCGCCGCGGCCGAGCCCTGCTCGGCGCCCCGCGCCGCGACGAGGGCGCACACGCTGTTCAACCCGACAGCCGGCAGGAAGGCGCACACGTTCAGGACGGCGCCGGTCTCCGAACACGCGCGCGCCACACACAGGTCGGGCAGCCCCTGCGCGCAGTCCGGGCAGCCCCGCTGGCGGCAGCGGCCGCAGCCCGCCGCTAATAAGGAAGCGTAGGGCCGCGCGTCGACGCAGAGCTGCGCCTCGCCCACCAGCGCGACGCACGCTTGGTAATCCGCGACCCACCGTTCGGCGAGGCGCGCCAAAGCGTCGCCGAACTCCCTGACAACAGACCCCTCGGGGTTGTAGTCCCGGCAGTTCTGGAAGACGCGCCGCAGGTCCGCGTCGACGTGCTCGGGCGTAGTGTACGTGCCCGCATGTAATCTATCTCCGATGTCCCGGAGACAGATCGGACTGGAGCTCACGCGGCTCTCGTAGTCGCCGTAGCGCTGCGTATCCACGGGCAGCTCGAAGAAGAAGCTGGTTTGGACGCGCGCGCCCTCGTGCCGCGAGCAGTGCGCCCGCAAGCGCTCCAACAGCACGACGCGCGACCTCGTACTCGTAGTCCACGCCTGCACCGCCTGGTCAAATGACCCCGCCCCTAACGCGTCGGGCACCCTCATAGAAGGATCATTTGCCAGTCTTGCAAAACGGTCCCGCTGCGCTCTTCTAGAAGTGGCCGCGGCGTACTCGGCGAAGGCCCGTAGACCTTGCACGACCTCGTCGTGCTCCAGGTCCTCACTATCACCATCATCATGACAGGCGTGCCAGACCGGGGGGCCCGCCAGCT
>Ga0114994_10002319_pt1 | contig 13884 bp, 8 predicted proteins | sample ArcticOcean_MG_C_9_FD_87043 | JGI IMG/M metagenome (GOLD analysis project Ga0114994, IMG submission 87043) | Marine microbial communities from western Arctic Ocean - ArcticOcean_MG_CB2_152 | ecosystem: Environmental > Aquatic > Marine > Oceanic | place: Arctic Ocean: Canada Basin | collected... | reverse complement strand
TGGCGCGCGTCGACGCCGCCGATGCCCTCTACCCCGGTCGCCTGGCCGGCCCCCGCGCCGTCCCCCTGGACGGCCGCCGAGGCGCCCACGCGGCCGGTGTCCCCCTGGACGGCCCCTGCGGCAAGCACTCCGACCGCCCTCCAGGAGAAGATGCAGGACGCGATCAAGAGCCAACGTGCTGCAGCAGACTCGGGCGCGGAACCTATAAATTTGGTGGCAAACATCCGCGGGACGGGCTCGAGGTCATGCGTTTGTTGTTCATCTTTGCCCTCGAAAAATACCCGACGACACACACCAGGCACCTATGTGCCGCGGGACTCGCCGAGTGTTTGCTAGCAGAGCACTTGGTTGATGAAGCCTGGCGCCTCTTGGGCAAGGAGTGCCCCTTGGCGTCGGATGATCTCGGGATTGGCCACGCCACTTCACTTGGCCTCCATTTCCAGGCCACGCGAGCCCTCTACAAGCGGCACTTTTTTGGCCGCGATGGTTACGATGGTTACCGCGGCGACCTGATTGGTTCCATCGGAACGCACAAAACTACCCACGCGATAGCGGCAAAAGTCCTCGGGAGCGATCATCCGTTAACGCGCAAGATCGCCGCGTCATTTTTGAAGTGTTTCGAGGAGCAGCTCGACTGGAGCCTCGACGACATACCGGAGGAGCATCTCGCGCATCGCAAACTTCTGACACTAGTAGAGAGTAAGTAACACAATTCTTAGAGGACCTTCTTCGCCGAGTTCATGTAGGGCCGCAGGACCCACTCCACGTCCGCGTCGGCCTGGTCCAGCGTCCCGAGGCGGATCATGTAGGGCTGCATCTCGAAGCGCGGGCCCATCTCCCGCAGGTCCACGTCCTTGCCTTCCCTGGTAGCGGCGTGGTGCCGGAAGCTGACGCGGTCCTCGGCGTTGTAGAAGGTGCAGATGCGCTCGTGGCCCTCGCTCTTCGGGACGGGGAAGAGGCACTTCAAGACCGTCGTCAGCCGCCGCGCCAGGGGCTTCGTCGCGTCGAAGTCGTGGAAGATAAGGTGCGGCGCGATGTCCGACGAATACGAGGGCGGCTTGTCGACGTCGTGCCTTAAGACGCAATTTGACAGCGTGAAGTAGGTGGTCGGTCCTAAAGGTAAGTGGCACACTACTAACCCGTCGGGCTGGCCCCGCGTCTCGTGAACTAATATCAAGTCCGTGAACTCGCCTCTACGAGTAGCGTCCACGAGCGCCGACACGCGCGCGTTGCCCCGATTCACTCGTGTCGAGTTGGGCAGCATGTGTTTTAACTCTTTGGAGAACTGCTTCAAGCGCGACGAGGGGTCCCTTGAGGTAGAAATGCATACTTTTGCTTGCCTTTCTCCCGTCAAACTCCGGGCGTATTCATCGTCTAAAAAGCCGGGCGCTTGATTCAGCGGCCCGCCGCGGCTCGGGTCGAGCTCGTCCAGGCGTCTTAACTCGGCCTCCTCGTCCCGTAGCTCGGTGGGGATGGGCTTGCCGGCGGCCAGCGCCTCGGCGACCTGTCGTTTCTTCTCGTAGACCTCTTTTTCGCGGCCCTCGAGGCTGCGCCGGTAGAGGTACTCCCGCCGGAGCCGGACCTGGCGGCGCGAGAGCGCCGACATGGTCGCTGGTTGCTACGTCGCAGCGGTGGTGCTCTGCGGCGATGTTATTGCTGTGAGAGCTCTGGCGACACTTCGCACGCGGCTTCTTCCTGCGCAGCGACAAGTGGATAGCAGCGGTGACCGATGCGACTACTGAAAGCCAGAAGTGGTTCGGATAGCGAGCTGCTGGGAGTTGCGAGAGGCTTTTTTGCGTGCCTCGCCAGAAACCCGCACGCTGCTTTGGCTCAGCGCAGCGCGGCGCTCGTACGGGCCCATACGCGTGTGCCAGCAGCTCAAGGCGTATTCTGAGACTTGTCGGACCTAGCCTGACCCGCATCCACACGCGCTGTCGCTGCGCGCCGCTGCCGCACAAACTAGCACTCACCAGCAGTGCACCTCAGCCTCACGCGCGCTTGCCGCTGCGCGCTATGGTCGTTCGAATCCGCCTGGCGCGCTTCGGCCGCAAGCACCGCCCGTTCTACCGCATCGTGGTCGCCGACGCCCGGAGCCCGCGCGACGGCCGGCACATCGAGCGCGTGGGCACCTACGACCCGCTGCCCGGCAAGGACGGCATCAAGGAGGTGCGCATCCGCGCCGAGCGCATCCGCTACTGGATGGCGTGCGGCGCGCAGCCCTCGTCCAAGGTCGCGTGGCTCCTCGGCAAGGCGGGCATCCTCCCCGAGCAGCCGCGGCCGGAGCCCGTCCAGACGTCGACGCGGGCCTTTTCGACGCAGCGGCGGCTCGCGCCCCTCATTGGGGCCGTGGGCGCGTTCCGCAGCGACCTCGTCGTGCGGCGCGTCGTCGACGAGCTCGACCCGTGTGGCTAATTCTTGAATACAAACTTACCGAGACACTAGTTTCGTCACAAACTACTAACTTCTTCCCCACCTTTTCCAGGTAGTCCGTGTTCGAGAAGGGAAACGCCGGTGTCGATATGCTCTGCTCGGCGAGGCGCGGTTGGACCTGGCTCACGTAGATCTGCGTGCGGAGATCAACCGGTGAGGCTCATCTGGGCGACGACGTGGTCGCGTCGACGGCGTCGAGGCGTCAGGTTTGAAGAACTATAACACTGGTCGCGGACGTCGGCGCCGACGGCGAGGAGCGGCCAAATGAGGAGCGCGATAGGGATGCCCTTCTTCTTCGCGACAGCTTCGCCCGTCTTGGGTGGCTTGGCTGTGACGACGACTCTTGGTCGCGTGGTCGCTGGACGCACCACAAACGCACTAGAGCACGAGAGCAGCAGTGTGAGGAGGAATTGGCAGCGCATGGTTGACCCTGCAAGTAGCAGGAGGGCTGTGGCAGTGCCTAGACGTCTTCGAAAGACTTCGAAGTCCAGTAATGCGGCCAACAGAGTGGGTGTGCGCGCTCGAGCGCTCAGAGACGCTCTTCGTGCGGGTTTATCAGCCCAATCGACTGGCCGAGTGACGCCTCAGACACTGCCGTATACGCACGCACGACGGGCCACGAATTGTTAACGGTATTATCGCGGTGGTCCTTCCTACCGCTGCTGCCGTGCTTGGTAATTTAGCCGCCCCAGGCCACAACCACATACCAGGGGCCTCCCGACAGTCAGGAGAGCAGCGCAGCACTGCCCATGGGCGCTTCACACGAAGGCACGGTGCCCTGCGAGAACGACTGCCAGCACTTCAAGGCGCACAACCACCTACGAACGATCGCGGCCGTCGGCGACAGCATCACGTACGGGACGTGCGCTTCTGAGCGCGCGCTGAAGGCCTGGCCCTCACAGCTCCAGCGCGGCTACCTGTGGCAGGACCCGACGGTCCAAGTCTTGAACTTCGGCGCGTCCGGCCGGACCATGCGCCGGAGCGGCGACAAGCCCTATTGGGACGATAGCGAGTTTGAACGAGCGCAAGCGTCCGGCGCGGACGCCTTCGTCATTGGGTTGGGCACGAACGACGCCAAGTCCTATAATTGGGACCGGGACGCGTTTGAGCAGGACTACGTGGACATGGTCACTATTTTCCAGAGGCTAGGGGAGGTCTACCTCATCGTGCCGCCTCCTTTATATGAAGACGGCGCCTACGACATGAACGCGACGGTGATCAACCACGTCTTCCCGCACCTCATTCCGCGCATCGCGAACGCCACGGGCGCGACGTTGATCGACGTGTTCGGCGCGCTGGGCGGCGTTTCATTGAGCACCCCGGAGCTTTTTTGCGACTACCAGAGCTGCGACGCCTGCCACCCGAACGACGCGGGGTATGACCGGTTGGCGGGCGTCGTATTTCGCAGTCTCTTCTACCGGCCCGACCTTCCACTTTTGGCGGGGCCCGTGGTCAACCCGCCGCTGAACGCGCCCCAGGTGGTTACCGAGTGGAAGCCGCCGGCCTCCTTTTATCTGGCCATGGCCCCGGCGATCGCGCTGGCCGTCGTCATCGCGAATGTGTGCCTCGGCGTCTTCTGGACCTGCTACCACACGGCGCGCGCCTGCGGCGGCCCGCAGCGGCGGCCGGCCCAGCCCTACGCGACCGTGCCGCGGGGGACGCCGGCCCCGCGCAGGGACGTCGAGCTCGCGTAGTCCCGCGGGGCGACGTCGAGCTCGCCAGTTTTCCCTGAGTATTATCGTATTGTTTATTTGCTGCGTCGTTGGGGTTGTTGCGGTTGTTGTGACGGTGCGGGGGACTAATGGGCGGATTTATCAAGTTGGGGACGGGTTTCTTCGGGCTGACGCGGGCTCTCACAAGGATTGCGCTCGTGTGACTGGCTTGCATAACCACAGCTCTGCACCAGAGCAACAGGACAGCAATAGGCTGGCACCAGAGCAACACATATTGCACCAGTAAAAGAGCATTGCCCAGGATGCAGCCTGTGATCCACGCACTGCTGCTCGCCTCGGCTGCAGCATTCAGCCCCAAGGATGCGGCCGCACCGCTGTTTGCAGCCCAGCAAGCGGCCCTAGCCAAGATCCAAGCCGCGCTGCCTTTAGACGTGAAGAGCTACCCCGCAGACCTCGGCCTGGACACGTTCGCGACGGCCGACGGCGGGTCCGGAGCAATGCAGGCCTGGGAGGCACAGGGCCCGGCGAACATCGCCTGGGCGTCCGATCTGCGCATCGAGGGCCCCACCACGGTCGCTTCCCTCACCGTCTGGTGCTCGCCGCTCAAGGACGTGCCCCACCTCTGCGTGCGGACGACGGCCACGGCCGACGCCGTCGACGTGGTGATGGACTTTAGACCCAGAGCCGAAGGCGGCTACGAGACGATGCTCGAGGACGGCTCCTACCCCGAGCCCGATTCTCGGGAGGCATTCATGACCAAAGGTAAAAGAACGGACCTGGACAAGCGCTTCTATGACGGCGTGCGGGACCTCTGCGCCTCGGTGGGCGGCGACGCCGCGCCGGCGGGCGGGCTCGAAGGGTTGAAAAAGCAGGCCGCGTCGCCGGTCGCGGTGGATGCCCGCCTCGACGCGTCCGATGCCTCGATCGCCAAGGCAGCGGCGCTCTACGAGCCGGCCGTGGACGCGTGGCTCGCGTGGTGCGCGGACGACAGCCACGCGCTGAAGCCCGGCATGCAGGTCACGTCGACGTACGCGCGCGACACCAAGCTGCGCGCGAACAACTACGGCATCCTCTCTGATTACTATTCAGGGCTCTTCGGCGCGGACGAGGGCGCGAACATCGCTGCCGGGGACGCCGGGCCGCTCGACGAGGCCTACGTCGGCGGGGCGAGCTAGGGGACCCCGGTAAGTAGCAGGCTACTTCATTCACAAAACTTCTTACCCGTCTCGCGTGCACGGGCACTCGTGCATGTGCCCCGCGGGCCAGTGCGCGTGTTGGCACACCTCGCTGCAGTAGCGGCGGCGATATACGCGCGGGACACTCCGGCAGCCCCCGCAATAGGGAAGCGCCCTCAAAGAGAGGGGGCCGGTGGTCCCGCAATAAGAGCACGTCCGCTTGTTGAGCTGTACCGCTCGAACTCTCCACCTATATTCTTTGTTCTCCTGAAGTAGCCGCGTGCACTCCTTGATGACGTCTCTGTTCTCTTTAATACTTCGGTTGATTTCGCCGCGCAAAATATGATGGGTCGGCACGTCGCGTGCAACGTCTTCCAGGGAAGCACTAGACCATTGCGCCTTCAACAACCTCCACTGAAGGATGCGCCGTTCAATAGACATCCGCCGCGCCCGGGGCCAAGAGCTTTGACACTCCCCGACTGCGCCGAGGTGTTTATCTCCGTTTTCTACAAAATTCATAAGGCGCGGGCTCTCTGGATCCTGATCTGCAGCAATTATTCGCTCCGCCGTGTCGAATCATTTCCGCGCCTTGGTGACCTCATTCGGCAGCTTGATGTCTCGTTGCCACCTCCTGTGTGAGATGCCGCCGTCCAGACCGAGGGCGCCCGCCTCGGCGGCGGCCGCTCGGTAGACCTTGAGCAAATCCTGAAGGGCCAAGATGGTTTTATCACATGGTAAAACCCCACCAGCCCCACTTTTTACGCACGTTTCCATCGCGATGAGGTGTTGTGAACACAGGCTGATGAGCGAGTCCAAGGACAGATCACAATCTCCTGCAGTAATTAATTTAGTGGTGTCAAGCGCCCAATTTGCGGCCGCGACAGCGTTCACGACAGATGCATGTTCAGCCCTGATACTGAGGCTCTCAGGCTTGTGTATAGGTTGAGTTGATCGGTCCCGTCGCGAGCCAGGCATCATCAAAACCGACGCGCGGACCCCGTACTCACAAATTCAGTTGCGCCGCTGATGCACTAGCACGGTGGCACGAACACAAATGAAAACCCGCACACTGTAAAATTTGAGGCAACGCTCGCGGGGCGTAGCCCCCCCCCTACGCTTCCCTAGGCGCGCGACTCCCAAAACCCGAATTGACTATAGTTATTCGCAGGCAACTAGTCACTTACCTCCCCTACTTCCGCGGACGAGTCGTCGTCGTAGTTCTCCGACGAGGCCTCCTCGGCGACGGACGCGAGCGACCCGCCGACCGGCCGCACGTAGGTGTGGGGCAGGTACCCCTCGCGGCCCCCCTCCACGGTCGTCGCGTAGACCCAGCCGTCCGCGCCCTCGGCGAGGTCCGCTATTGGCACCAGGAGGGCCTCGCCCTTGGCCACGGTCAACTCCGTGTCGCCGTCCGCGGAGAAGCCGTGCACCGCGACGCACCGTTTCAAGCCCCGCGCCGCGAGCGCCTCGTCGTCCTCGGCCACCGGCACGTCGTCGACGATGTCGTCGTTGGGCGCCGCGAAGTCGTCGCCGTAGGTCTCGTCCTCCGACTTCTCGCGCGAGAAGTCGTCCTCGTACGGGTCTTTGGAGACGTCGGTGTCGTCCCCGAAGTCCTCTCCGTAACTCGACTCCTCGCCCACGACCTGCAAATACCCGCAGGGCACGAAGCCGTCGCCGGTCCCGTCGACCTTTTTGGCGAAGAGCCAGCCGTCCGAATCGTCCAAATCCTTGCGGTCGCAGTAGACATGCTCGTTCTTCCCCAGACTCAGCTCGTTGTCGTTCTGCGCCGCGAAGCTCGAGATGGCCTTGCACTCGCACTGCTTCTGCTCGTGCTTCTGCTTGGCGGCCGCGACGCGGCCCCGCAGCGCGGCCTGTAGCCGCGTGACGGCCTCGTCGTCCCGGACTTTCCGCCGGTGTTGTATATCTTTTTTCGCGGTGCGTCTTCTTTCCGACGCCTGGAGCATCGTGGCGGCACCGTCGTCGCGCGTTCGTCTCCGCTGCAATAGATCGAGCTTCGCTCGTCGTCGGCGCTCGGCGCCCTGGAGCATTGTGGCCATGCCGTCGTCGCGCTCGTCCCGGCGCTGCTGGACGGCCTGCTTCGCATTTCGGCGGCGGACTGAGCCCTGAAGCATCGTCGCGGCGCCGTCGTCTCTAACTTGAGAGTCGTCCCGGGCTTGCCGCCGTCGTTGCATCTCCAGCTTCGCGGTCCGCCGCCGCTCCGATGCTTGCAGCATCGTCGCCGCGCCGTCATCTCGGACGTGGCGCCGCTGCCGTACTTCCAGCCGAGCGGTCCGTCGCCGTTCAGAAGCTTGCAACATGGTCGCCGCGGAGCCGTCGCGGCGTTGCCTCTTCTGGGACACCTCGAGCCGCGCGGTTCGTCTTCGTTCCGCCGCCTGGAGCATCGTGACGACCGCTTCGGTCTCGTCGACGGCCTCCACGACCGGCGGTGCCGGCGGCGGCGGCCGGCGCCGCGCCTGGAGACCGCGGTAGGAAGATTGTAATTTTGTTGCGGCGCCGTCGTCCCGGCCGCGGCGCCGTCGGTGCGTTTCAATTTTTGCGGCGCGGCCGCGTTCCGCGGCCTGCAATCGCGACGCGGCCCCGTCGAGCGCCGCCGCTTCCCGCACTCGCAGCGCCTCGGCTGCGGCATGGGCGCTGTCGAGCGCCGCCGCCTCCTGCAGCCGCACCACCTCCGCCGCCGCCTCGGCGCGCATGCTCTTTTCGAGCTTAGAAGCGCGCGCCGCGACCGCCCGCTTCTTCGCGCCGCGCGACCGCTCCGCCGCCTGCAGTCGCGTGGCGGACCGCGCCAGGGCCTCCGCCTCCGCTCGTGCAGCGGCTTCGGCCTCGGCCCGCGCTTGGGCCTCGGCCCGGGCGCGGGCCGCGGCCTCGGCGCGTTGTAGCGCCTCGGCGCGCTGTTGCTTCAACGCCGCGGACTGCTTCCGCGCGCCGCGGCCCCGCTCAGACGCGGCGAGGCGCGTCGCCGCCGTCGCGAGCATTTCGGCCTCGGCCCGGGCGGCTGCCTCGGCCCTCGCGACGAGCTCGGCCTTCCGCGCGCGAGCCGCTTCTGCTTTGATCTTGGCCGTCCGACCCCGCTCGGCGGCCTGGAGGCGCGTCGCGGCCCCCGTCAAGGCGGTCTGCGTCCTTACCGCGGCGATGGCCGCTTTTGCGTTGCGTCCTCGTTCCGCGGCTTGGAGTCGCGTCGCCGCGCCGCATAGCTGCTCGGCCCAGGCCTCTGCCTCTGCCTCGCGCTCCGCTTCGGCGTCGCGCGCTGATTGCTCGCGGTCGACGAGCTCCCGCGCCAAAGCGTCCTTGCGCTGGCGCCGCTCCGCGTCCTTCTGAGCCGCCGCTTCCGCCTCGCGGCGCTCTCTAGCTTCCCGTTCTAGGGTCGCGACGCGATCCTTCTCCGCGATTTCGCGCACGCGCCGTTCCTCCGCGAGACGCGTGTGGTCCGCCGCCTTCCGCTCCTTCGCGGCGGTTTCCTGCTGATCTTCGAACTCCTGCCGCGCCGTCTCTCGCGATGCCACTTCCGCTTCCCGTCGCTTCTTGGCGGACGCGCGCTCTCGCTTCGCACTTTCGAGGTCAGCCTGGGCCTTCTTCCGCGCGGACGCCCGCTCCGCTGGCGACTTGGGCAGCGGCGTCTTCCCGGGCGTCTTCTTACCGGGCTCGGGAGAGAACGCCGGCCGCGCGGGCGAGAGCACGAACCCGTCGCCCGTAGTCGGCGTGATCTCCCTCTTGGCCTCGCGCAGAAAGGCCGTCTTCTTCCGCCCGTGCGTGCCGCGCCACGCGTCGTCCTTCGCCGGCTCGACGAAGTCGTCGGCGTAGTCGGCCTCCTCCGCCTCCGTGGTAGTACTCTTCTTGCCCTGTTTGTTAGTGCGCTTCGCCAGCTCCGCACTCTTTTCTAACCGAGCCACGCGCGCCTTCTCGCGCGCCACCAACGTCCGCTCCCTCTTAAGAAGCTCCTTCTCTTGCGCGAGCGCCTTGCGTAGGCGCGCCACCGTCTTGTTCTCCTTGGAGGCCAGCTGCTGGCGGAGTCGCTCGATGGCCGCGGCCGTCTCGTTCGGCGCCGCCTGCAGCTTGGGCGGCGGCGGCGGCTTCGCCGTGGATGGTCTCGCGGCTCGGGCCGACTGCGGCCGTCTCCGAGTGAGCCGCGCCGACAGCGGCCGCGCCTTCTTCTTTTCGGGCGCACGCTTCGGCAATTCCAGCGGCCGCGTCACGTCGACGACCAGCTGCTGCGCCGCGTCGGCGTCCATCCAGAGGTCGAATTTGGCCCGCGCGAGCGGGACGCCGTTGACGAAGACGTGTTGCGACGTTGCCATGATACTGTTAGCTGGGCTGCCTTTTTACTCTTGCTGCCTTTTCTCGGGCAGGGCAGCGCCAAACGCTACGCGAACCGCAGCTGTAGGGTGGCTGGGGTGCTGCGGAGTAGCTCTGATGCCGCCCTGACGACGCAGCGCCCTGGCGCGCCCGAGTTTGTGCAGTGCACAGCGCAACCGCTGCACAGGCGGGTCGTCGACTCGGCACCCTCTACCTTTCAAAATAGGATCTATTGTGCGCCTGCGAGGCGTGTGGAGTGCCCAGGACGGCGTGTTCGTTTTTGCATTTTGACGAGACGGGTTTTTCTTCTGTTCCAGCAGCCTTGAGGTGGCGTGTTCCACGGCGCCCTGATCAAGCCTGAACGTTCTGCTTTAGCGCAGACGCTTCCAGCCGTGCGACTCCGACGTCTCCAACTTCCAGCCGTGCGTACGACGCGCCTCCCACGATGGTTTCATCGCTCCCGGCGCTGGCCGTCATCGCCGCCACACTCCCCCGCCTCGGCGCGCTGCCGCGCAAGCCGCACGGCCCGACGCCGCGCGGCGGCTCGACGGTCCCGCACCAGCGTCGCGGCCAGCTCCCCCCCGACGCGGACTTGAGGGAGGCCGAGGACCTGGGCCAGAATGCGACCACGACCGAGGCCGTCGCGGCCGGCCGGCAGAATAGGAAGCTCCCCTGGTTCTGCGACCGGGATGCCAGTAGGTTCATCCTCTTCCCGTTAAAAGACCCCGAGCTCTGGCAGTTCTACAAGAAGGCCGAGGCGAGCTTCTGGACGGCCGAGGAGGTGGACCTGGGCCAGGACAAGCAGCACTGGAACAACTTGGATGCGGGCGAGAAGTACTTTTTGAGCCGCGTGCTCGCGTTCTTCGCGTCCTCCGACGGCATCGTCGCCGAGAATTTGATGGAGAGGTTTGGGAAAGAAGTAACATTACCGGAAGCGCGCTTCTTCTACGCGTTCCAAGGCGCCATCGAGTCCGTGCACCAGGAGATGTACTCGCTGCTCTTGGAGACGTACGTGGAGGATCCCCAGGAACGATCGGAATTAACAAGGGCCCACGAGACGCTGGCCTGCGTCAAGGCCAAGGCCGACTGGGCCCAGTCCTGGACCGCGGATAAGGACGCGTCCTTCGCTTCGAGATTGGTCGCCTTTACGGCAGTGGAGGGCATTTTTTTTTCGGGCAGCTTCGCGTCCATCTTCTGGCTGCGGAAGCGCGGGGTCCTGCCCGGGCTGGGTTTTGCCAACGAACTCATTTCCCGAGATGAGGGCCTGCACTGCGACTTCGCGTGTGCGTTGTACCAGCGCTTGGACAAGGAAGACCGGTTGAGCGACGACGAAGCCACGGCCATCATCACGGACGCCGTGGCCGTGGAATTGGCGTTCGTGACGGAAGCACTGCCGGTCACGCTAGTGGGCATGAACGCGGACCTCATGTGCGAGTACGTCAGATTTGTCGCGGACCGCTTGCTGGGCGCGCTGGGCCACCCGAAGGCCTACGGGGCCACGAACCCCTTCGACTTCATGGAGCTCGTGTCCCTCACGGGCAAGACGAACTTCTTCGAAAAAAGGGTGGGCGAGTACGCCAAGGCCAACGTGGCCGGGAACGCGGGCTTCGACTTCGCCATGGACGCGGACGTGTAAGGAAGTGCGTGTGTTTTTCGTCGGCGGCGGCGGGGGGCGTCGTCTTCTTGATGGCGCTAGGACTTGTGAGTTTGTTGTTACGGTGCTAGGACTAGTGGGCGGGGCCCGGGGGGGAGACACCGCGCTTCGCCGATTTATCGGCGGCGGGCGCGGGCCGCGTCTTTCTTAATAGCATACTTCCTTCTGGCTAGGACTTGTGGGCGGAGTCCAGTAAACCCGCACAATAAAACCCGCGCCCTTGCATTTTTTGCGCGCGCGTCGCGACACTCAAGAGCGAGTTGATTGGTCGTGGTTGCTGGTACGCGCAGACGACTGCAACTCTGCTAGACTTGTCCACGCGACCTCCTGCAAGCGTCGCGCGCTGGCCGCAAAGCCCGCCGAGATTTGAGTTTGAGCGCGCTCCGCGAGCCCACGACTCTATACGCCGTCGCGCAGCGGCCATGTCGACTCCAATACCTTTGGATGACATGCTCGAGCAGCTCCAGCAGCTCGCGGCGTCGGTCATGGGCGTGGACGAGGCGCCGGAGCCCGTCGTGGCCTTATGTTGTAGGGTGCTGGGCTCCACGCTGGCGACGCAGGCGCCCGCCCAGCGGCGCGCGCGGCGCGAGTTCGGCGGCGATGCGCGCGCCAAACGCTTGAAGGACGTGGACGGCATGCGGACGAATGTTGAACAAACAAAGGGTGCGCAAGCAGCATTAAGGTTCGACGAGTTGCGCCAAACCCTAAGGGATGCCGATGCCTTAAGTACGGCGGGCGCGGATTCAATCGTGGAACTGCTGGGTCTGGTGAGCGGCGACCGGCCGCGGGGGTCCTTCGCGTCGGTCTGTTCTCCGGGCGGCGGCTTCTCGCGCGCGCCGGGTGTGCTCGACGAGGAGGAGCGGCCGGACTGGGGCCTCGCGGGCTGGCGGGCCGCGCCGCCGCCGGTCGCCACGGGCCTCGATTGCGAGGCCGAGGAGCGGTTATTGGTGAGGGACTGCTTGTACGCGCTGCAGGGCATCGACGGGCGGTACATTACGCGCGACGCGGGGGAGGACGCGGTGCACACGGTCGATCGCCTGGTGGCCCCCAAGCTGTCGACCTTGGACGGCGTGCGCGAGGTCTGCGAGCTGGGCTGGCTCTACGAGCGCTGCGAGGCCTTTTGCGCGTCGCCCCTCGTGAACGAGGGCCGGTGCCGCGGCGCGCTGCGGGCCGCGGTGCGCGACGAGCTCTCGGACTACTACCGGCTGGTGGCGGTGCTCGAGGCCCAGCTCCGGGACGACGCGGCGCCCCTCTCCCTGCGGCGGTTGTTGGTGTGGCTCGTGGAGCCGCTGGAGCGGCTGCGGTTGCTGGCGAACGCGTGCGACGCGTGCGCGCCGCCGGACGTCAAGGGCGGCGCGCTCTGCGCCTCGCTGGCGCGGTTGGCCACGCACGGCGACGAGCGCGTCGCGGATCTGGTCGAAGGGTTGCTCGCGAAAACCGCCGCGCCGGTCCTCGCGGGCATTCAACGGTGGGTTTGCTCGGGCCGCCTCAGCCCCGACCCGGCGCATGAGTTCTTCGTCCAGGAAACGGGGGAAGACGGCGACTTCTGGGCGAGCCGCTACGAGCTCAACGCGCGGATGGTGCCGACTTTTATTTCCGCCGAAGTGGCCGAGAAAATTCTGATCGTGGGCAAGACCATCACCTTTTTGAGAAGGTGCTGCGAAGATGATAGGCCCGCCTTTGCCGTGCCGAACGACCAGGCCTTCACGTACGGGTCCCACGCCCTGGCCAGTGTGGTCGAGGAGGCCTACCAGCGGACCAATATGAGAGTGCTCAAGGCCCTGAAGGAGGACTTCCGGCTACTGGACCACCTCAAGGCCCTGGAGAGCTGCGTTTTACTAGCGCAGGGGGACTTCGCCATGCAATTGGTAGATGGATTGGACGCGGCGGCGGCGAAGCGGCGCGGCGCCTTCGGGAGCTCGGGCGCGGACGCCGTGGCCGCCCTCGACAATGCAATCAAGTCGTCGAACGCGGCGCGGCTCCACCCATCTGCCGTGCAGCGCTTAAAGGTCGTGGTCCAGGAGGGCGCAGATATTAGTTTTGGATTAGATTACGACGCGACGCCGCCCATCGACGCGATCGTCGACGCGGACGCGCGCACCTTTTACGCCCAGAGCTTCCACGCGTTGCGCGCGCGGCGGCGCGTCGAGGCGAGACTCACGGACGCCTGGCGCTCGCTGGCGCTGGCGCGGCGCGTGCGAGGATTAGGGACCATGGAGAAGCGCGCGCTGCGGAAGGCGGCCCTGGCTAGAAATGAAATGGCGACGCTGTCCGCGACGGTGAGCGCCCACGTGGCCGACGCCTTCGCGGGCACCTGGAAGCGGCTCGAGGAAGATGTAAGTGCGGCTTCGGGCCTGGACGAGGTCAGGCGGGCGCACCGGGCGTACCTGGATTCTATCGCCTCGGACGCCTTATTTGCCCCGCGCAACACGGTCCGGGACAAGGACGTGCCGCCCGACGAAGATTTGGCTGCGGGAGCCTTAGCGACGCACCTGGAGGCTACTCTAGCCGCGGCCCAGCGGTTCTGCGCGCTGGTCGACGCGTTCGTCGCCGACGCCGTCGCGGGCGACGCGCGGGCCATTACGCTGGCGGACCGCCTCGACGACTCGACCCAGCACTTCAAGGCGGCGGCGCGGCGCTT
>Ga0114994_10002316_pt1 | contig 13893 bp, 13 predicted proteins | sample ArcticOcean_MG_C_9_FD_87043 | JGI IMG/M metagenome (GOLD analysis project Ga0114994, IMG submission 87043) | Marine microbial communities from western Arctic Ocean - ArcticOcean_MG_CB2_152 | ecosystem: Environmental > Aquatic > Marine > Oceanic | place: Arctic Ocean: Canada Basin | collected... | reverse complement strand
TTCTGAAGGTAAGCTTGTAATTAAAAACTCTGGAAAAAAAGTGTTAGTCGGACCTTCTGAATCGATGTCAAAATCTAAAAAAAATACTGTTGACCCAGAAGAAATGATCAATATGTACGGAGCAGATTCTATTAGATGGTTTATGTTATCAGATAGTCCTCCAGAGAGAGATGTTCAGTGGTCGCAAGATGGGGTTTCTGCCGCCTTTAAATTTATTCAAAAACTTTGGAAACTAAATGATGAGATTACAAATATGAAAGATGTTGAATCGTTACTTGGGAATTTGAATTTAAAAAAAGCTGTTAACAAAACAATTTATAACGTAACCAAGAACCTAGATAATTTTCAATATAATGTCGTGATAGCAAATGTACATGAGGTATATAATTTATTTTACGATCACGTTAATAATAAGAAAACTTCCAAAAAAACAATTAAAAATGAATGGGAAAAAATTATTATGCTATTAATGCCTTTAACACCACATTTGGCAAATGAATGCTGGGAAAAAATTGATAAGGAATTTTATTGGCCCAAATATGATTCAAAACTGTTAAAAGAATTAAGTTGTAAGATTGTGATACAAGTGAATGGTAAAAAAAGAGCTATACTAGAAATGCCAATAAATACTGGAGAAGAGGAAATAATAAAAAAATCGAAAGAAGTCGATAATATTGCAAAATATATAAGCAATACAACAATAATTAAGAATATTTATGTTAAAAATAAACTTGTAAACTTAATAACAAAAAAATGAAAAAAATTTCCAAAATTTTGTTTTTAATTATTGTTTTAATAAATATTTCAGGCTGCGCTGGATATAAACCAATTTTTAATTCAACAAATATAAAATTTACTATTGAGGACTACTCGATCAAAGGTGACAAAAAAATAGGAAACCAAATTTATTATCAGTTACTTAATGCATCAAAATTAAATGCAAAAAGTGTGGATAGTAAAAATATTTATATTCTAATTAATGCAAGTAAAAATAAGAGTGTAACGAGCAAGGATAAAGATGATAAAATTTTAGGATACAAAATAAGTTTAACTTGTAAGATAGAAGTAAAAAATCTAGAGACTGGCAATCAGATATTAAACGAAAATTTCACTTATGATTCCACATACGATACCCAGAATCAGTATTCTGAAACTTTAAAATTAGAAAATAAATCTTTAGAAAATTTAATAAATAAAACATACGAAGATTTGCTAATAAAATTATCTGATAAGTTAAGTTAACAATGATAATAAAAAGTTTTGAAATAAAAAAAAAATTAGAAAATTTTTTAAATTTTAATTTTTATTTACTATATGGCGAAAATAGTGGTTTAAAAAAGGATATTAGAGATTTAATTAAAACATCATTAAAAAAAGAAGCAGATAATACTGAAATTTTATCATTTTATGAAATCGAATTGCTCAATGATGAAGAAAATTTTTATAACTATATTTATTCTGGATCATTATTTGGTAACAAAAAAATAATAATTATTTATGAGGCTACTGATAAAATAATTAAAAAAATAAGTGATGTTTATGAAAAATATCCAGAGAATGTTACGATAATAATATTTTCTGGCGCTTTAGAAAAGAAATCTAAATTGAGGAATTTTTTTGAAAAAGGTAAAAACACTATTTGCATCCCCTGCTATTTAGATAACGAAAGAGATTTAGAAACTATAATACAATCTGAATTAAAAAATAAAAATATAGTTTTATCAAGAGAGTCTATAAACTTACTGATAGAAAAATCTAATTCTGATCGTGATAATTTAAGAAGAGAAATTGAAAAAATTAAATCTTACGCATTAAATAAAAATAAAATAGAGACAGATGAGATAAAATCTTTAATAAATTTTTCTGGAGAATATAAATCTGATGTGCTGATAAATGCATGCTTATGTGGAAATCTGTCTCAGTATAAAAAAACTATACTCGAATTATATTCAGGTACCGTTAGTCAAATACTATTATTAAGAAATTTAAGTTATAAAGTTCATCGTCTATTAAAAATTAAAACACAGACAATGAAATCAAATAATATTGATGAAACAATAAATGCGACCAGACCAATTATTTTTTGGCAGGAAAAACCATTAGTTAAAAAACAATTATCTAAATGGAATATAAATGAACTTAAAAAAATTATTTTTAAAATTAATGAAGTGGAGTTGCTTTGCAAAACAAAACCTCAAGTATCAAAAGTTATTTTTTTTAATTTTTTTTTAGAGGTTTTTATTAAAGCTAATAATTCTTCTTAATTGTATTGATTAGTTTATCTAACTGCTCCAAGCTTTGATATTCAAAAGAAATCAGGCCTGAATTATTTTTTTTATTATTTATTGAAACATTCAATCCAGTTTTTTCTTCTAGATCTTTTTGCAAATTAAGAATATTTGGATCTTTCTTTGAAACTAATTTTAATTTTTTATTTCTAATTTGCCTCACTAGCAACTCCGATTGTCTCACCGAAAGTTTCTTTTGCACTATTCTTTTTGCAATTTCATAAGAATTATTTAATCCTACAAGAGATCTTGCGTGTCCAGCTGTTAAACTATTTTGCTCAACCATTAAAAGCACTTCTTTTGGAAGGGATAATAGTCTCAAAGAATTAGCTATGTGACTTCTGCTTTTTCCAATAAATTTTATTAATTTTTCTTGATCGTATTTAAATTCATCGATCAATCTTTGATAACTAAAAGCCTCTTCAATTGGGTTTAGATTTTGCCTTTGTACATTTTCTACAATAGCAAACTCTAATGATTTAACGTCATCTACATCCAGGATAACAGCTGGCACCTCATGTAAACCGGCATTTTGTGATGCTAGCCATCTTCTTTCACCCGCTATTAACTCAAATTTTCCATCACTTAATTTATCCGGTCTAACTATTATAGGCTGGATTACACCTTGTTCCTTTATTGAGTTAGATAACTCATCTAAATCTTCTTTGTTAAAATATTTTCTTGGCTGAAATTTATTTCTTCGAATGTCTTTTATTTGTATTTTATTTGTTTCAGATTTTTTTTGGTTATCACCAAGCAAAGATGACAAACCTCGTCCCAAACCTTTTTTTTGATTATTTTCTTTTTTTCCATCTTTTGACGAAACCAGTTCTATACTTTCTATCTCAAATGCATCTTCTTTAAACTTCATTAGGCTGCACTTTCTAACATATTTTCTTGTTTTAAAAACTCCTCAGCAAAGCTAATATAAGATTTACTACCAGAACATAATTTGTCATAAATTAATACGGGGGTCCCATGGGATGGCGCTTCCGAAAGTCTAACATTTCTGGGTATTACAGTTTGATAAACTTTTTTTTTAAAAAATTTTCTTGCTTCAGCGTCAACTTGTGAAGATAGTTTGTTTCTTTTGTCAAACATGGTTAATAGCACTCCCCTTATATCTAGTTGTGGATTTAATTTAATTCTTATTCTGTCAATTGTTTTTGTTAACTGACTTAAACCCTCTAATGCAAAAAACTCAGCTTGAAGAGGAACAATTAAAGATTTGGCAACTACAAGTGCCATTACTGTTAAAAGATTTAATGATGGTGGACAATCTATTAAAATATAAGCATAGTCATTTTTATTACTATTCATAAATTCCTTCATCTTATCTTGTAATAGAAATGCTCTTCTATTTTCGTTAGCAGTCTCTACTTCTAGACCTGACAAATCTACATTTGATGAAATTATTTTTAAATTATCTATTTTCGAATCTTGAATTGATTCCTCAAAAGTACAATTTCCATTTAAGGCATCATAAATAGTATTAGTGTTCGCATTATTTAATATTCCAAATCCTGTTCCAGCATTTCCTTGAGGGTCTAAATCTATAACTAAAACTTTTTTATTTCTTAATGAAAGTGCAGCTGCCAAATTTATTACAGTCGTAGTTTTACCCACTCCACCTTTTTGATTGATTACAGAAATAATTTGAGTATGTTTCAATTTTTTTTTTTAAGTTTATTTATTTCTAAAACTTTCGAATCATTGTTGGTTAAACTCACTCTTTGGTTATACTCAATATCCCAAAATTTAGTAGCTTGAATTAATTCCTCATTTCCAGTTTTTCCCATAAAAAGAAATATTTTTTGAAAATTTTCATTTTTTTTGTGCATAAGTTCTAAAATTATTTTTATTGGTTTAAAAGCTCGAGCCACGAAGATGTTCTTTGAAAACTTTAGTGAACTATTGAAGATATCTTCATTTATTACTTCTACGTTCAAATTTAATTCTTTAATTAATGATCTTAAAAAATTTGATTTTTTCGGGCTTTTTTCAATTAATTTCGTCTTAATAGCTATATTTCTATCTTTGAATAAAATTGCTAGAACCAGACCTGGAAAACCTGCTCCAGACCCAATGTCCACTAGAGGCCCGTCATTTTCTTTAATATAATCAATTACTTGAGCGCTATCTAAAAAATGTCTTTCCCATATTGTGCTTATTGTAGATTTTCCTATTAAATTAAGAGTTTTATTTTGTGTTATAAGAGTTTTTTCGTATATTTTTAACGTTTTAATTGTTTCACGTGAAACATTGGTAAACCTACTAAAGGTATCTATTTGATCTGTTCTGTCCATTTAAGCAATTCTAATCTTACTATTACGTTTTTTAACAAATGAAAGTAAAATATAGGCAGCCGCTGGTGTAATTCCGTCAATTCTGAGTGCTTGACCAATTGTTTTTGGTCTTATTAGCTTAAATTTACTTTTAACCTCATTTGAAAGTCCACTTAATTTTGAATAATCTATATAATTAGGGATAATCAGGTTCTCGTCTCTTCTAAAAGCAATAATATCAGCCTCTTGCTTTTCAAGATAACCTGAATAATGAGCTGAAATTTCAATTTGCTCTTCCTCAGATCTAGAAGCCTTAGGTATTTCTTTCCAGATTGATCTTAGCTTAACAAAACCAACTCCTTTTCTTGACAATAAATCAAAACCAGTTCTTTTTAGTCCATCTTTTGCAATTTTAATACCAAATTTTTCAGCCTCATTTGGTGATAATTTGAGACTTTTTAATGAATTGCTCAAAGCATTGATGTTTTTTGTTTTTTCTGTAAATAACCTGCTTCTTTCTGATTCAATAAGACCTATATTTATGCCAATTTGGGTCAATCTACTGTCGGCGTTATCGGCTCGTAAACTTAATCTATATTCAGCGCGAGAAGTAAACATTCTATATGGTTCAGCCACACCTTTGGTAACTAAATCATCAATCATTACACCTATATAGGCTTGTGCTCGATCTAAAATTAGTGGTTCGTACTTTTTTATAGCAAGCGCTGCGTTAATTCCTGCCATTAATCCCTGGGCTGCAGCTTCTTCATAACCAGTCGTTCCATTAATTTGTCCAGCAAGATAAAGTGAATTAATTTTTTTTGTTTCTAAAGTGTGAAATAGCTCGCGAGGATCTACGTAATCATATTCAATTGCGTAGCCAGGTCTGACAATTCGGGTGGTCTCTAACCCTTTGATTTTACTTAATAATTCTGCCTGAATATCAGCAGGTAAAGAAGTTGAAATACCATTTGGATAAACCGTTTTGTCATTTAATCCCTCTGGTTCTAAAAATATTTGATGCCTGGTCTTGTCAGAAAACTTTACAATTTTATCTTCTATGGATGGGCAGTATCTTGGTCCAATACCTTTTATGCTTCCTGAGTACATGGCGCTTTTTTTCAAATTATTTTTTATAATTTCGTGAACACTTTCATTTGTATAAGTAATGCTGCAAGCAATTTGTTTACTGTAAGTCTTTTTTGTTAAAAAAGAAAAAAACTCTGGGTTAATATCAGCATCTTGTTTTTCAAGATTTTCATAATTAATTGTAGATCCATCTAGTCGGGGTGGAGTTCCAGTTTTTAATCTTCCTAATTTTATTTCAAATTTTTCTAACTGTTCACTTAAACCAGTAGATGGCTTTTCATCATGTCTACCTGCTGGAGTTCTTTCATCGCCAATATGAATGAGACCATTTAGGAAAGTTCCAGTTGTTAAAATCATTTTTTTGCAATTTATTTTTTTCCCTGATTTAGTATGAAATCCAATTACCTGATTTTTATCGAAAATGAACTCAATTACGGGGTCTGAAAAAACCTTTAGATTACAATAACTTAAAAGGATTTCTTGCATATATTTCTTATATAGCGCCCTATCTGACTGTGTTCTGGGACCCCTCACTGCTGGCCCCCTGCTTCTGTTTAATAATCTAAATTGGATACCTGATTTATCAGCTACAACTCCCATCACTCCGTCAAGTGCATCAATCTCTTTCACAAGATGTCCTTTACCCAAACCCCCAATGGCTGGATTACAAGACATCTCTCCTATAGTTTCTATTTTATGAGTGAACAATCCTGTGTTCGCTCCTAGTCGTGCTGAGGCAGCAGCAGCTTCACAGCCTGCGTGGCCTCCACCTATAACAACAACATCAAATATTAAATCTTTCTTCATAAAATTAACTTACATGTGATAATTTAATTTTCAAGATAAGAGATTGATAATGTACTTAAAACTGTTGATTTTATTGGGCTTTTGGTCGTTTTTTATTTGCTACTTTCCTATGCAAAAATCGTTAAAAATACTTCCTAGTAGTTCCTCTACGTTTACTTTACCAACTATCATTCCTAGATGACGTGTAGCTAATCTTAAATCTTCCGCAGCTTTATCAAAATCTTGGGATGATTTTTTTTTATTAAATTTTTCTAAATGAATAACGCAGTTAATTAAGTTTTGTCTGTGTCTTTCTCTAGTAATTAAAATATCTTCATTAGTTGAAAATTTATTTTTTAATTTACTTTTTATTTTTTGAATAAGTTTATTTAAATTTAAATCTTTTTTAATAGATATTAAAACGTGATCGTATTTGTTAAATTTATTGTTTAACTTTCCTTTTATTAAATCAGATTTATTAACTACTAAAATGGCATTTTTAATCAGCAAACCTTTTAAAACACTAGCAAAATCAACGTTTTTAGTAGACACAATGACTAATCTTAAATCAGCATCCTCAGCTCTTTTTAAAGCTATTTTAATTCCTTTTTTTTCTATTTCATTTTTCGACCTTCTAATTCCTGCGGTATCAGAAACAATTACTGGGTAACCATCGAAATTAAGATGAGTTTCTATCACATCTCTTGTTGTGCCTGCAATTTCAGAAACTATAGCTGCATCTCTCTTAGAAAAATAGTTTAACAAACTGGATTTACCAGAATTAGGAGGACCAACAATAGCAATTTTAAATCCTTCTCTAATTCTTTCCCCAACTCTTTGATCGTTTAAAGTTTTTTTGATTTCGCTTAAAACATGATTAGATGTTTTCTGAATATCCTGCATAATATTTTTAGGTAAATCCTCATCCGGAAAATCAATTTTTGCTTCTATGTGTGATAATATTTTTTTAAGTTTCTCTCTCCAAGAATTAAATTTATCTGAAGATCTCCCACTCATAATTTTGAGTGCTTGCTTTCTTTGAATTTCGGTTTCAGCTGCGATTAAATCAGCAATGCTCTCGGCTTTTAATAAATTGATTCTTCCATTTTGAAATGCTCTTTTTGTGAACTCTCCTGGCTCAGCTAAACGACAATTTTTTACTTTTGAAATTGCTGAATGCATAGCTTCAACAACTGCTCTGCTACCATGCACATGGAATTCAGCTAAATCCTCTCCTGTGTAGCTATTTGGGGCCGGAAACCATATAATTACGCCTTCATCAATTAGCTCTTTCCCCCCATTTTTATTGAACTTTTTGAGGGTAGCTAATCTTGGGACAGGTAATTTTGATCCAGTAATCTTTTTAATTACCTCTGAAGTATTTTTACCCGAAACTCTTATTACGGCTATGCCTGATATTCCCTGTCCTGTAGATAATGCAAAAATTGTCATACATTAATTAAACCAAGAATATGTTTCTCCATATTTTTTTAAAAAAACTTTATAAGGTAAATACTTTTGTAGCGAGTGTTTATAAATTGCCTCTCTTATTTGTATATTGCTTGCAGTTTTAGATATTAGATCTTTTCGCTTGTAAAATTCTAGACATTTTTTGTCCCAATCTAAATTGCAAAAATTCATCAGTTTTTTAGATTCTTCCTCGGGGTTATTCACTAATTTTTCAAAATCTAAATCATAGATCGTGTTTGGAAATACTTTTCTATAGTTATCAATAATATCAAAATAATTATCAAAGTATTTAAATATATTTTCTAAATCATGAACCCACGCCAATTCAGTTATATTATTTTGAAATATTGACATTATCGAAGAAAGCACATCTCTTTTACAATTAATAATTTTTGCGTTGGGGTAAACATCTTTTATTACTTCTAAGTAAAAAAAATTATTTAAAGATTTATCTGTAAACCTATAATCGTACTTTTCTAATACTAATCCTTTTTCCCTGTACAAATTTGTTACCTCATTTTTAGTTTCGTTAGCATCTCCAAGAACAAGTGATTTTTTTTCAAGTATTTTAGAGTTAATATAATTTTCTAAAATAGTAGTTTCTTCTCCCAGAGGAAGAAATTTTTTTCCTGACCCTATTATTTTTTCTACTAAGGTAGACCCACATCTGGGCACCCCAACTATAAAAATAGGTTTTATAATTTTATCACTTTTTAAATTTGTTTTATTTACTTTTACACCCTGTGATATTTGTAGAATATCTTCAAAACAGTACTTTAATCCTAATTTAAATTTTTGTTCTCTTGAAGTAAAAAAACAATGATGGCCTGATTTTAAATAACTTAATTCTTTCTCGTAATCATGATTTTTTCTTTCGTATTTTGCTAATAAATAATTTCCATAAGCAGAATTACTTTGGGTAGATTTGCCACTTTTTATAAACTTATGTATCTTATTTTTTAAATTTTCATCTAAAATATCTTTTTTTAATTCACTTAAATAAAAATAATTCATTAAATTATTTGGTTCAAGTCTTGTGGCTTTTTCATGAAGTTCGATTGATTTTTTAAATTTACCCAGTTCTTTGAAAGCTAGTGCTAAATTGTGAATTGCACCTACATGATTATTGTTTATTTTAATCGCTTTTTCATAGCAATTTATAGCGGCTTCATAATCATTTAATATTCTAAATACTAGACCCAAGTTATTGTGAGCTCCCGCAATTTTTGGATTTATCTCGATTGCTTTTTTGTAGTTGCTTACTGCTTCATTATATTCTTTTAGCTCTGCATTTATATTTCCTAAATTAAAAAATGCTAGAGCATAATTAGGTTGAATTTCTGTTGCTTTTAAAAAAAAATTTTTTGCCTTTTTAGTCTCTTTCAAATTATAAAATGCAATACCTAGATTATATAAAGCGTTAGTATGATTGGGGTTAAATTTTAATACTTTTTCATAAAAAGCGATTGATCCATTCACATCATTCAATTCCTTGCACGCGGTTCCTAGATTATTTAAAACACTTAAATTATTTGGTTTAATTCCATTTGCTTGAACTAATAATTCTTTTGCACGAGAAAACTTATTATTCATTGCCAGTATATTTGATAGTAAAACTAAGGAATCAAAATGATTTGAATTGATGCTTAGAATTTTTTTACACAAATTCTCTGTCATTTCATAATTCTTATCCTTATAATTTTTAAGTGCTGTTTCGAAAATCTCTTTGAGGGATAAACTTTTCTTAATCATTTTTTTCACTTTTCTGTTTCCAAAAATACAAGTAATATTTATTCTACGACTTTCATACCCTTCTTTAAAATTAATTTTATTATAAAGTTATTGTAATCATATATAAAATATGAAAAAAAATAAGTAATAATTATTTGGCAGGTTTGTTCATTGAAACAAAAAAATCAGCATTATTTTTTGTATTTTTTAATTTTGAAAGAAGAAATTCAATAGCATCCATTGTTCCCATTGAGCTCAATATTTTTCTTAAAACATTCATTTTCAATAAGTCATCGTTCTTAAATAACAATTCTTCACGTCTTGTTCCTGATCTTGTAATGTCAATAGCGGGGTAGATTCTTCTGTCAGAAATTTTTCTATCTAAAATTAATTCACTATTTCCTGTGCCTTTGAATTCCTCAAAAATTACTTCATCCATTCTGCTTCCTGTATCTATTAACGCTGTAGAAATAATTGTGAGGGATCCTCCTTGCTCTATATTTCTTGCTGCACCAAAAAACCTTTTTGGTCTTTGAAGTGCGTTGGCATCTACTCCACCAGTTAATACTTTTCCAGAGCTAGGAATTACAGCATTATATGCTCGACCTAATCGCGTTATAGAATCTAAAAGTATAACAACATCTTTCTTGTGTTCTGTTAGTCTTTTTGCTTTTTCAATAACCATTTCAGCTACCGCAACGTGTCTTGATGCTGGCTCATCAAAAGTAGAACTTACCACCTCACCTTTGACTGATCTTTGCATATCCGTTACTTCTTCTGGGCGCTCATCTATTAACAAAACCATCAAGTAACATTCGGGATGATTTTCTGCGATAGAGTTAGCTATGTTCTGAAGTATTATTGTTTTACCAGCTTTAGGGGGGGATATAATCAAAGATCTCTGGCCTTTGCCAATTGGACTTACTAGGTCAATTAATCTTGCAGTTTGGTCAGGTTTTTTTTCTACTTTAGTTGTCTCAACTTCCATTTTAAGTTGTGAGTCAGGATAAAGCGGAGTTAAATTTTCAAATGCAATTTTATTTCTAGCTTTATCTGGATTATCGAAATTTATTTTGTCTACTTTCAATAAAGCAAAATATCTTTCTTGATCTTTTGGTGCTCTTATTTCACCCTCAACAGTATCTCCCGTTCTTAATCCAAATCTTCGTATTTGACTTGGGCTAACGTAAATGTCGTCTGGACCGGGTAAATAATTTGACTCAGTAGCTCTTAAAAAACCAAAACCATCTTGCAAAACTTCAAGCGTGCCTCCGCCAATTATTTGTTCATTTTTTTCAGCAAGCTTTTTGAGAATAGCAAATAAAATTTCTTGTTTTCTTAATGTACTTGGATTCTCAATTTCAAGTTTTTCAGCCTGTAAAATAAGATCTGCCGGCGATTTTTTTTTGAGCTCTTCTAAATTCATATATGGGATTTTTGTTAACGAGAAATGTAATATTAATATAATAGCTTTTTAAAAAATTACAAGCCTCATAGTGGCTTAAAAACTACAACTAATATTATGCCTATTAACAAAACTGTGGGTATTTCATTGATAATTCTATAAAATTTAGATGTAAAGCAATTGTTGTTTTGGGCAAATTTACTTAAACATTGGAATAAAAAGAAATGGTAAATGGTTAAAATTATTACAAAAATTAATTTTAGTTGAAGCCAAATAAATCCAACATTGTTTGTCCCAATAGTTTGAATTAGTAATACACCAAAAATCCAAGATACTATCATTGCAGGATTCATAATATAAATAAAAAGCCTTCTCTCCATTACTTTAAAAGTAGATATTAAATCTCCAGATTTGTTATTTTTAACAGCATCACTGTGATAAACAAATATTCTTGGTAAATACAAAAGTCCTGCCATCCAAGAAATAACAGCGATAAGATGAATTGATTTAAATAATAAATATGTATTCACTAATTAATATTTTCCTTTTGCATTAGCGCCGCTATAAAATATTTTCGACAGTTCTTCATTTGCTTTTTTGCGCAATGCTACATCTTTTTTACTCATTAATTCAACAGGTCTTTTTGTATGCTGGTGGTATTTAAATTTATCTGTGCCTCTTGCTTGTTGTACATAAACTTTCCCAATTACTTGGTCAACATTTGTACCTATATAACTTTGAATAACAAATCCAACTCTTCTACTGTTGCTTCTGTTTGGTGTAGACCCATGAACAATCATTGGATGATGAAGGGATAATTGACCAGCTTTTAGTTCATTGGGGATTGTTTTCTCTAATGGAACATTTTGAACTGTTTGACCGCGAGTTAATAAATTACTTTTATTAAATGTGTCTTTGTGTTCTCGAATTTTTTCTTTATGCGTTCCTGACCACATTCTCATACATCCATTTTCTTCATTTGCGTCTGTGATAGCCAACCAAGCAGTAACCCAGTTGTGTGGCTCAAAGCCAATATATTTTGCATCTTGATGCCAGCTGACAAAACCTTTGTTATCAGGATCTTTAATGAATAACGTTGTCCCGCCAACTAAAATATCTTTACCAATAATACTTTCGACAGCATCTAGGATTTTAGAGTTGTGACAAACTTTATCAAAAATAGGTGAAATCATATGAGCATAATTTCTTCCTAATCCATTCAGTGCACCCGGCCATCTATTTTCAATTTTTTCTATCTCTGTTTTAATTTCATTTGCTTCATCTAATGTTAGAACATCAATTGGAGCAACAAACCCATAATCCTCATAGTCTTTAAGTTGCTTAGAAGTTAGTGAAGTCATTTTTCTATTTCATTTAATTCATTCGATTCAAAAACTGTTTTTTGATCATGGTTTTGAGCAATCGCTACCATAGCTTTAGCAACATTTATAGCTTCGATGGGTTTATATTTTTTTAAAATCCCTAAAAAAAATATAGATAAAGTTTTCATTATAAATATACCAATACGTTCACCCAATCTAAAAACCTTTCTATTTCCAAGTAAAATTGATGGTCGTATTACTGCAAGTTTTGGAAAATTTAAATTATTTAATTCTTCCTCTACTTGGCCTTTATTTTTTAAATAAGAGCCAGAGCTATTTGGATTAGCACCTAATGATGACACGTAAATGAAAACCTTTACTGAATTTGATTTTGCAATTTTTGCAACTTCTACAGGGATATTATACTCAACTCTTCTATATTCATTTTTGTCTGGAGTATCTTTTCTAGTTGTTCCAATACAAAAAAAACAATCATCTCCTACAATTGAATCTTTGTGCTTTTCTAAATCATTAAAGTCAGTTTGAATAGTCTCAACTTTTGGATCGTTATTATCGATCGCCGAACGAACGAATAATTTTATCTTATTATAATTATTATTTTTCTTAACAACATTTAAAAGCTCATTGCCAATTAATCCAGACGAACCAAATATTAATGCAGTTTTCATTTTTGTTGATATCAACTATCCCATTTAACATTGAACATTACCTCATTACGACGAAATAGTGGAAGCGTCCAAGGTGGATTATACGTTGCTTTAATTGCAGAACCATTTATTAAAATTTTATTTTCCAAAAGTTTTTCACGAAGAATTTCAGAATGTTTTATAAAGTTTTTATCAGACGATCTACCGGAGTATCTGATTACCGCAAAGTATCCTTCTTTCATTAATGAAATTTCAACATCAGAATTAGTTGGAATAGGTGTCGTTTCTCTATTGAGTTCTGCAGGAAGATAAAACTGCATAAGGGACACATTGTTTTTTTTCATTTGTGTAACGGGCGTTGTCATTTCTATTTTTTTAGAAGAATTATTGTCTCCTGAAATATAATTAAAAAGCTTTCTAAAAGTACCGCTATCCTTATCGTTAATGGCTTGTGCCACTAAACGTTCAGAATACTTTCTTATTTCATATATTTCATTTTTATGAACAATATCAAATTTTACTTCTTCGGTTGCCATCGTAGCATTAGTACTTAAAAATAAAGCAGAAACCAAGATCCCTAAAAGTTTTTTCATCTTATATACTTAGACATGGACATTTTGCATATTTACTAGGACAGATTACTGATGAAACAAAATTGCCTCTTGTTTCTTGTTGTAAAACTAATTCTGTAAGACCCTTAATAAAATTCTCCTCAACTCCTAATGCTGGTACTCTTTTATAAAAACTGGAACCATTTTTTTCTGCTAATTTTTTATATTCTATGTCTAATTCTACAAGCGTTTCTGAGTGCTCCGAAACAAAGGCCACAGGAACTACAACAATCCCTTT
>Ga0114994_10002311_pt1 | contig 13907 bp, 14 predicted proteins | sample ArcticOcean_MG_C_9_FD_87043 | JGI IMG/M metagenome (GOLD analysis project Ga0114994, IMG submission 87043) | Marine microbial communities from western Arctic Ocean - ArcticOcean_MG_CB2_152 | ecosystem: Environmental > Aquatic > Marine > Oceanic | place: Arctic Ocean: Canada Basin | collected... | reverse complement strand
GTGGCGAAGAGGCGAGCGGCGAAGAACAGCGTTCTGGCGAGCGGCGCAAAACACACTAGGGGCTAGTGGCGCAAAACCTACTAGGACCTGTGTGACCCGTACCGTTAACGGTACGGGTCACCGTTTTTCCCGAGCGATGCGGCGCGCAGGTCACCGGGGTGTTCACCAATAAGCAGACGCCCCTTTTTTCTTTCCTCGCGCTCCACCTCGCTGCGTTCCTCTTGGGTGGTGAAGGGAACCTCACCCAGGAGCCGCTGCAGGCGGCCCAAAATGTCACGCACGCGTTCCGCGTCGCCCGCGGCTATCGCCTTCTGGAGCTCGTCCGCCTGCGCTTTGTCCATTGGTCGTGATTGCGACCTAACCTTGCGCGCCAGTGCGCTGGTCGTATCGAAACCCGAATTTCCAAATTTTGGGCGCCGTCGCGATGATGCTCGTGCTCGATGCGCCGTGCGAGCACAGGCTTCTTTCTGAAAATCTAGTAGAATACCATTACAAAAGCTAGTTCGTGGGGTCATCATCGTCCGCATCGTCGCGCCCCCGCTTGGCCGCCTTGCGCCCGATCCCCCCGCGGCCGCGCATGGCGTGGTCGGCCCCCACCGATTCCGAGGACATAAAGTCGAAGCGCACGTGGTCCGGGCCGCGATAGAGTAGTTCGACGGGCGGCGCGAGTACGCCGCGCAGCAACAGGTCGCCCTCGCGCAGCGGAAACGGCGCGTAGAGCTCGACGACGCCTCGACATACGTCCCGCACGAGCGCGAGGCCGCGGCAGTCCAGCGCGTCGGCCCAGGCGCCCCCGAGCGCCATCGCCGGCGTCGCCGGCGTCGCCGCGACGGTGAGCGGCACGTCCGGCGCCGCCGACGCCACGGCGACGAGCGCGCCGCGCAGGCACTCCACCGCCTCGTGCCCGTCGCGCGGCGCGTCGTCGCGCGCCGACCCGACCATGACCAGCGTCGTGGCCGCCAAACTCAGCTTCGCGCCGCGGCCGCGCGCAATGGCGTCGGCGACGCGGCCCGTGGCGTCGGCCAGGGCGCCGTTCGCGTCGCGCGGGCCCGGCTCGACATTGAGCTGTTGCGAAAAGTACGCGGCCAACCGCAACACGCGCCGCGCCGCCGGTGGCGCGCCGCTATGTTTGCTCACGACCGAGCCGCACTGCACCACGATGCGGCTCTGCACGACGTCGCGCAGCGGCGGTCGCCGTGCGAAGGCGTCGTCGCCGCAGATGAAGCACGCGTCCGGCGCGATGATCGACACGAGCCCCGCGGTGATCTCGGCGCCGAGGCCCGACACCCAGCCGCACGCGTTCACGAGCAACTTGGTCCCCGGGAGGTGCCGGGCCCAGTGCTCTTTGAGGAGCGCGGCCGCAGCGACGTAGGCGTCCGGCGCGTCCGAGGGCGTCGTGGCTCCTAAAAAGATGCGCCGCGCAAAGGTGTTTTCCGCGGACGCCTCCGCGAGGCACGGCGCGTCGAGCAGTCTCAGGGAGACGAAGCCCGGCGGCGCTGCTAAAGGCTGACCGGGGTCCAAATCGAGGAGAAAGACGTTCTGGGATGAGGAATTGGCCAAGTACCGGCAGAGCGTCGACTTTCCCGCGTGCTGAGCCCCCATCACGAGCACCGACGAGAGGTGCGTAAAGCGCCGCGCGGCCTCGCGCCACAGCTCCGGCTCCGCGAGGGGCCGCCACGCGGCCGCGGCCGCGACCGGCGCGGCGGCCACGCCCGCAATTCTCACAACGCCGGCCACATCCGGCGCCGCGGTGATCGCCAGGCGTTGTTGTGATGATGCCGTGACCTCGACGACGACGGGGGCGGTCTGCAGCCACGCCGGCGCCTCGTCCCCGGCGCTCTCGTACGCCTCTAGTGTTTCGTCCCCCGCGGCCTCGTAGCGGAGCACGAGCGCCGGCGTCGTGGCGTGCGCGGTGACTGCTTGACCGCTTCGTAAGACAAAGCCGTGGCACGCCGCGGCGCCCTTGATGCAGCGCAGCGACAGTGCACCGTGGATGGCGAGCGGTGCGTCTGGGGTGATGCGCAGCAGGAGTTGTGTCTCGCTGCGCTGCCAGGCGAACTCGTGCGGTGGTGGCGATGGCTGTGCCATTGTGTGCTATGCAGAGCGCTGCAAAGCTAGGTGCTCCGTTGCATGTGTTGCAGGTGCTGCGCTGCCAAAGTCCGTGTACAGCTGAGTTTGCTGCACGGGTTTTACAGCTTTTACCTGCATTTTAATCTTTTAGCACAGTGTTTGACACTCTTCTATCGAGCATCAGGACAGAGCATCAGGAGCATTGGGCGTTTGCCGCAGCGATGCCGCCTGCCGAAGTGGTGCCAGGGCTCTACCTCGGTGACAAGAAGGATGCCAAAGACCGCGGTGCGCTGCGGCGGCTCAACATCCAGGCGGTCGTGAATTGCACGCCGCCGAAAAACGTGGACCCGGCTGCTGGGTGCCCGTCGTTTTTTGAGCGGGAGTTGCGCTACCATAGAGTGCCTATTTACGACTCGCCGGCGGAGGACGCCGCGCAGCATTTTGCTGCCGTTCTAGACTTCATCGCGGGTCGCCTGCACCACGGCGGCGTGCTCGTGCACTGCAACCGCGGCGTTTCTAGATCGGCGACGTTCGTCGTCGCGCATCTCATGAAATCAAGAGAGTTGGATCCCGCGGCCGCACTCGCGCTGGTCCGGGCGACGAGGCCCTCGGCGCTGCCGAACGCCGCCTTCCTGAAACAACTCGACGCGTTCCACGCGGAGCTCGAGGCGGCGAGGGAGCGCGACGCCGCGCGGCTGGGCCGCGGGCCACGAGGCGCAGCCCCTACTTGCCCAGTCGCCGCGGCGCCGGAGCCGCCCGCGCGCGCGGCGGGTCCGGCGCCTCGCCCAGCCGCCGCGGCGGCGCGCCCCGAACGCGCGGGTCCCGCACGCCCCCTCGTCACGGCGCCGGCGCGGCCCGAACGCGCGGGCCCCGCACGGCAACCACTCGCCACGGCGCCTGTGCGACCAGACCGCGCGGGCCCAGCGCCGCGGCCCCTTGCCACGGCGCCGGCGCGCCCAGAACGCGCCGGCCCGGCGCCGCGACCCCTCGCTACGGTGCCGGTGTGCCCCGACCTTGCTACGGCGCCGGCGTGCCCCGAACGCGCGATAGGCGCGCCTCCATGGCCCGAAAAACGCCCGGCGCCGGGGGAAGAAGAGCCTCGCCTACCAAAGAAGATCAAATAATGTAATGTGACAATTTAATTAGACATCGCCGGCCGTCCGCGACGGGCAGGGTTAGCTTCAAGCGGGATCGAGCGCGCTCGACTCGAGCGCCCACCGGTTCCAGGCCAGATGCTCTTGTGGCACCTGCTTGAGCGCGTCGGCCCACTCAGTGGCGATCGAACAGCGGCGGACCAGCACCGCGTCGGCCGGCGACTCGAGGCGCGCGCCGTCGAGGGACGGCCGCGTCGCGAGCACCAAGTCGGAGACAAACAGGTCTGTCACCGATCTTCGAGACGCATCCGCCGCGTCGCCGCGGAGGCCGCGCGTCCAGGCGTTGTGGCGGAAGAAGCTGTCTTTGTGCACGCGCCACGTCCGCTCCAGCTCCTTATCCGTGACAGCACTCAGGACGCTCTCGACCGCAAAGGCCGTGCAGAGCTGCAACGCGAGCTCGTACGTCGCCGCGCGGAAGGGCGACGACCTAGCGCCACTCGCGTCGCCCAGCCGCGCGTCGTCGAAGGACGGACGATCCTCTTCATACAAGGCGCGCGCCCGCGCCAGGTCCCCGTCGACTCGCGGCAGCTCGCGTAGGTCTGCGACCAGCTCCCCCGCGACCTGCTCCCGGATGGCGAACAGCTGGCGGCATATCTGTTGCGGGCGGATGTCCACGTTATACGAGTGGTACCGCTTCTTGAGGTACGGGTTCACGGAGCGGTTTATATACTGGCCGGTGCGCGCGTCGAAGCGCCGCGTCTCGGTCGCGCCGCCGCAGCCCATTTCCTTTTTGATCGTTATTTCTAAGTCCGGTTTCTCGAGCAGGCGGCACAGGTAGTCCCGCGACGTCGCCGTCGGCATCGCGTCAACGCCGTGGTAGTCCTCGTCCAGCGGCGGGGATCTCGTTTTGTCTTCGTCGTCGCCCGGCGGCGGTCTCAAGTACTCGGCCAAGTAGGCGTGACTCGTGCGATCCTGACCCAGGGCAAAATAATATAATTGCTGCTGCACGGCGCGCTGCGTGAGGAATCTACTTAAAGCTTTGGGCTCGACGAGGTCTTGGGCCGGGCCGCGCGGGGCCCAGCGGTCGGGTGGCGGCTGCAGCGCGCTGGCTGCGGCTAGACAGCATAGTACGCGGCGTCTGGACATTATTCCAAACGTTGTGCGACTGGTGATAGCTCTGATGTTTTTTGGAGCTCGACGGGTTTTTCGTGCGGGTCCACAGGCGTGGCACTTAAGCAGAACTACAAACAACCTACGCATCCGGCGGCGCCCGCGCCGCCGGCGCCGGCGCCCGCGCCGCCGCCGCCGCGCGCTCGGCCTCCTGGAAGCGCCGCGGCGCCCACGACCCGCAGGACACGCCCGCGCCCGCGGCGGCGTCGTCGAGCGGGATGGTCTCCGGCGCGTCGAGCCAGCCGCCGAGCTTCGCGCGCGCTTCCTCAGTGGGCGCGATGCGCGGCCGCCACGCGTCGCGCAGGCGCCGGAGCTCGCTTTCGTCGAGGTCGCCGACGAAGTGTGGGTACCAGTCGAAGACGCGCGAGACCACGAGCGCCGTCGCGACACTGAGGTTGAGGGACGACGTGAAGCCGCGCAGCGGGAAGTAGACCCGGTTTGTCGCGGCGGCCAGGAAGGCGGCGTCGCAGCCGTCCGCCTCGCGGCCGATCACCACCGCCACTTTCGTCGGTGCTAAATTCGGCGGCCGGTCGGCGCCCAGCGCGACGGCACCGTCGCCATCCGCCGCGCACCAGATGTCCCACCGCTCGGCCCGCAGCGCCGCGACGCAACTAGTGACATCATCAAACCGCCGCAGGCTCAGCCAGCCGTCGGCACCCTTGGCGACGGACTTCGTGTCGCGCTTCGGGCGCTTTTTAGTTGGTTGGAGCGGTGGCGCCACGGTCCACACGCTTTGCACCCCTAATGCTTCGGCGCACCGGTGCGCGGCCGCCTCGTTGTGGGGATCGGTGATGCGGTCCAGCACTAAGAGCACGGATTTCGTCCTCCTCCGTAGCACGCGCTCGCAGCGGACCACGCGCGACGGACACTCTCCAGCGGTGTCTGCCTCTTCTTGCATCGCTGCTGGTGAATTGAGGTGACAGCAATGAGTGCAGCAGTGCTAGCTACGATCTATTATTGTGCGCGCTGCTGTCACCCTTGCACGCAAGCAATGAATGCTGCCTCGCAGGCGAGAAGCCGCGAGATGAGCCGCAAAAAGCTCCGGAACCTGCACGCAAACTACCGCTCCGGGAAGAGGCACGTGCGACAGCAGGTCGTGCGAGGGGTCGCAAGATGTACTGGGCAGGGGCGCTCCGCTGAGAGAGTCGAGGCGGCTGGCACAGCGCGGCCCAGCGCAAGGGCTGCCCAGACGACGGACCTAGTTTGACGCGCCCGCACACCTCGAGCAACGCGCGCCGGCCAGGCACGGAAACGCTCGCGTAGGCAGCCGCCTGCCAGCAGCAGCCGCCGAGCTTCGGCAAAGCCAGCAGTACCGATGGCCGAGCCGCGGGACGAGCAGTGGTACGTGGACACTAAAAGAAGAATCCGAGAAGCGTTTCAACTCTTCGACAAGGATAGAAAAGGCTGCGTGGTCCAGGAGGAGGTCGCGACGATCATGCGCTACCTCGGCAGCTATCCGACGGAGCGGGCAATGGTCAAGGAGATCCTGCCGGACATGCTCGGCGAGGAGGACCACCAGGTCAAGTACGAGCTGTTCGAACCGAAGATGCTCGAGATGCTCGCGGAGGGGACCTGGGAGCCCGATAGCGAGGACGCTCTACTGAACGCGTTCAAGGCCTTCGACCTGGAGGGGAAGGGCTACATCGAGGCGTCGAAATTAAGGGAGGCCCTGATCACCAAAGGGACTCCTTTTCGGGAGAAGGAGATCGCCGCCTTCCTGGAGGTGGCGAAGGACGAGGAGTCGGGCCACGTGTTCTATGAGGACTACGTGGCGCTGCTCAGCGCGGGGGCATAAGTAGGGCAGTGGGCTCGGGGGCGGGGAATTGGGCGGTGGGAGGGGGCGCGTCGTCGGCACCGCCCTTGCGGCGCGGGTGCGCGCGTCGGTGGCGCGGGGGAGGCGACGCTAGGACGCCGTCGACGCGAAGCCCGGGCGGCACCCGCAACGGATGGGACCCGGAGGAGTGAGAGCGCCTACGGGGGCGCGTGCCGTATATTAACCCGAACCCGAACCCGAACCCACTTGATCGGCCAACTAAAGTTAGATCAATACAGCTGTAGTTAAAGCATCGAGCTCCGGTGCCCTGCGCCCGGCAGCGACAAGCTTGACGGGTTCAGCGACAAGCTTGACGGTTTGTCGGCCAAGCGCTCTGAGCAGCGGGGCAGCATCATAGACGCACCCATACGTCGCAGAGAGACCATGGGCACCCCCGCCCGGTCCGGCCGGGCCTGGCGCGTCCTCCTCCTCGTCCTCACCTGCGCAGCGCGCCCCACGAAGCGCACGCTGCGCAGCGGCAAGAAGAAGCAGCTCGCGCACGGTTTCAAGCACCGCATCCATCCGGTCCACCTGGGCGTGACGGGCTACGCCGGGTATGTCGCTATTAAACAGATCAACGAGGAGCTGTACGATTTGGGGCACCATCACGGCCTGGCCCTCTTAGTGGCCTCGCGCCTCTGCCGCACGCTCGCGACGATCGAGAGCAAGGCCATGGGTGAGATCAAGGGCCTCAAGCGCATGGTCGTGGCCCAGACGACGATGCACGTTTTATGTGCCGGCGCTCTCATTGCCGCCGGCTACGAAGTGTGGACCGATTTGAAGCCCGGCGGCCACCACGGCATGGTCTTGTTGGCGCTGCACGAGGTGCACGAGCTGGCCGAGGAGGCGGACTGGGACCCGAAGCACCACCGGGCGCTCCACTCGGCTACTCTGAAGTTCGTCATTGCCGGCGGCGCCCTGGCTTGTGCTATCATTGAGTTGGTGGAGGACCTCAAGCCGGGCGCGCACCACGGCGTCGCTCTTCTAGCGGCGTCGCACGTCTGGGCGTCCGTTGGGCTGATCCGGGGCGCGCGCATGGCGCGGGCGTAGCTCCCGTCTCCATAATTAATTTAACTAGAACTACTAGTTGCTACCGTGCCGTGGAAAAGTGACTATCATATGATCCAACACATCGGAATTAACACAAAACTACGTCACAACGCGCGCGTACGACGGTGCCGGGGCCTCCCGCTCGACGACGCCCGCCAGCGAGCTCAGAATAAGCGCCGAAGAGAGCTGGAGCCCCGCCGTAATCAGGAACGTTAAGCGGTAGCCGTACCGGTCCACGAGGTGGCCGCCCAGCACCGCGGACCCGGACCAGCCAAACCTATTGATGGACTCGGCCGCGTTCCAGCGCGCGCGCTCCTCCTTGCGCACGTAGTCATTCAGGATGCTCCGCGTGAGCCCGGAGCAGCAGTTCGCGAGCCACGTCCGCAGCAAGTACAACAGAATGATCCACTTCCCGTCGGCGACGCGCGTCATCGCCGCCAGCAGCACGCACGCACACACCTTCGTACACACCGTGACCCAGACCCGCCCGATCCGTTTGGACAGTTTTTGCGCAAAGAACGCACACGTCGCAATTCCACATGGCGCCAGCACATAGATGATCTGGACCCGGATCGGCGACAAGCCCACCTCCTGCCAGAAGAAGAGCGGAAAGAACTTCACGGTCATCCCGGAGCCGAGCATGGAAACAACGTCGGCGATGCAGACCGTCGCCGCGATGCGCAGCTCGCGCCGCCGCCGGTCGCCCGGCGCCGCCTCGGGCGCCGGCGCGAGGAGCGGCCGGCTCAGGTCACCGAGCGTCTCCTTCTCCGAGAGCGCCAGCGCGAGGAGCACGGGGACAAAAAACAAAGCGGCGCCACACGCGATGACGATCTCGAGCTCGCCCGCGCGCCAGTGGTCGCCCACGGTCGCGAAGACGATTACGGCGAGGAGCGGCCCCGCGGCCGTGCCCAGGACGCGGAGCGACTGCTTCCTGACATAAAGCCGGCTCCGGCCGCCAGACGGGACCGAGTCCCCGAAGATCGCCTCGACGGCCGACGACTGGCCGCCCACGAAGATGCCTATAATCGCGGTAGCCGCGCAGATACACAGGAACTGCGTATTGGCGCTCAAGCGGGCGCTGAGCACCACGGAAGCCACCAGCGCGCAGAAGCCCAGCGCGCCCACCGTGACTGCAATCCGGATCACGGCCACGCGCGACCACCGGTCGGCCAGATATGCCGCCGGGAAGGCCGCGACAAGGTTCGCGCAGCCCATGGCGCCCACGGCGTAGCCGACGCGCGCGTTGCTGCCCGTGCGCAGCAGGACGTAGGCCGCCAGCGGCGACGCCGTGGCGAGGGACGTGCAGACGTTGAGCGCGGGCTGGTAGCAGAGCGTGACCTTGACGTTGCGGTTGAGCGGTTGCTTCCGCACGAGCTCGGCGTGGCCCGGCTCCGCGTCGTCGACGTCTGCTCGCAGCGGGTTGCGTGCATCTGGGAGAGCAGTGCCGTCCTCCGCATCGTGGCTGGGTTTTGCAGCAGTAGTCCTGGCCCACTCGGGCTCGTCGACGACGCTGGCTGCAGCCTGCCTCATTCCTTGAGAGTGGTGGAGAGCTCAGGGATGCCGCCTAGCCTAGCTAGACATACAAAACGTAGATAGATTGGCGCAAAACCCGTGCGAGAAACCCGCGCAAAACTTTTGGCCCGTAGCCACGCAGTCCTCTGAAAAGGATTGTCGCCTCGAGCGGTACAAGAGAATGACTGGCCGCGGCAAAAAAAAACGCAGGCCTTGCACACTGCACTTCAGGCTGAATAGTGCTTGTCAACGCTCACCCGCGACGAAACAAACGTCGGCGTTACGCTTCCGTAGCGAAACCGCGTCCGACTCGGCGCCGCGCAGTTCTGCACAGCAGTGCTCCCGGGAAGAAGAGCCAGCAGAGCAGCCGTAGCAGTATGCGGCGCCTCCTCTCCGCCTGCGCGCCGCGCGCCGCCGCGCCGCCCACGTCGCGCCTCGCCGCGCTCCGCGAGACGCTGAAGCAGGAGGCGAGCGCGCCGGCGCTGCGCAAAACGAGCGCGCCGGCCAAGGCGCGGAAGCCCGTATGGCTCAAGGCGCCGGCCGCCGCCGGCGCCAACTACGAGAGGTTGCGGTCCAGCGTGCGCAAGGCCAGGGTCGCCACGGTCTGCGAGGAGGCCCGGTGCCCCAACATCGGCGAGTGCTGGGGCGGGCGCGCCGCGGCGGGCGACGCGGCGAACGAGGCGCACACGGCCACGGCGACGATCATGATCATGGGCGACACGTGCACCAGGGGGTGTAGGTTCTGCTCGGTCAAAACGTCGCGGCGGCCCGACGCTTTAGATCCCGAGGAGCCCCGTCGGACGGCCGAGGCGGTCAATGGGTGGGGTTTAGATTATGTGGTCGTGACGTCCGTCGATAGAGACGACGTCCACGATCACGGCGCCGGGCACATCTGTGACACCGTGAAGGAGCTCAAGCTGGCGACGCCCCATTTGCTCGTGGAGGTGCTAACGCCGGACTTTGGGGGCGAACTGGACCGCGTGCACGCGGTCGCCCACTCGGGCTTGGACGTGTTCGCGCACAACATCGAGACCGTGGAAAGGTTGACGCCCCGCGTGCGCGACCGGCGCGCCGGGTACCGCCAAACGCTCGCCGTGCTGCGAGCCGCGAAGGAGGCCAATCCGGTATTGGTCACGAAGTCGTCCATCATGCTCGGACTGGGCGAGACGGACGACGAGATCCTGCAGACGCTGCGGGACCTGCGGAGCCACGGCGTCGACGTCGTGACCTTCGGGCAATACCTGCAGCCCACGAAAAGACATTTAAAGGTCACGGACTACGTGACCCCTGAGCAATTTGATCGTTGGAAGGACGCCGCCGACGCGATGGGCTTCCTCTACGTCGCGTCCGGGCCCTTGGTGCGCTCTTCTTACAGGGCCGGGGAGCTCTTCGTGAAGAACGTTCTGCGCGGACGGAAGCCCCAGAAGGCGTCGTCGGCCGTGGGCGTTGAGGTCGCCGAGCCGCTCGCCGCGGCGTCGGCGGCGGCGTGATTAACTATGTGTCTATGAATCCAAGCTAGAGTAGAGCCTGAGAAACGTACCGAACAACAATTATTCCATGCATATATTGCCACCACCGGTGTGGGGTGTGGGGGTGTGGGGTTTTCAGCGCGGGTTTTCACGCTGATTTACCTTCAGTTTTGCACTTCGCAACTGGGCCGCTAGCGGCGAGCAAACAAGACAAAACCGACCGTGAAACACCACATCTGGACCGGCAAAACATAATCTGTTGACAGCGACCGCGCGCCGCTCTCCGCAAACTGTTACTTCTCTGTTTCCTCTTGATTGGAGCCCAGCGGTAAGTGAAATACGCCGGCCGGTGTGAGCCAGAAGCAATGATGCGCTCAATCCTGCTCGCACTCGCGACCGTCGCGACCGCCAAAAAAGATCCCGGGTTGTATCACCTGGACGAGGCGCTCTTCGAGGACGCGCCGGCGTTCCCACCGTTCGCGCACAACGATAGCGACGCGTATGTGTACCGCAAGGAGGTCGTCAACGACAACGCGCGGCGCCTCGAGAGCTTCGCCCACAACGTCAAGAAGGGCCACGCGCTCGCCGAGATCGCTGGGGCGCTCGCGCGGGGCGACTTCACCTGGAACGCGCTCGGCGTGGCGTTCCGCCGCGGCTTCCGTTACTCCCAGGCACCCACGCTCGTCAAGGAGCTGCTGCTCTAGCGCAACCGGGCTGACGACGTGGTCCTGAAGTTGGATGTGGACGCACCGGCCCCGAGCAACGCCGACGCGCGACATATCGACGCCTCCGGCTATGCGATGATTGACGACTGGGGTCTCGGCGAGGACCGGCTGCGGCGGCTTTCGGTCCTGGCGCATGAGGCCCTCGCCTTGACACGCAAGGGAAACTCAGGTCCGGAGACGCAGCCCGTCGGTGGGAAGCTGGACGGGAGCGTCAAGATGTGGATGCGGCCGGAGAATCATCCCGACCTCAAGGCGTGGCTGGCGTCGCCGCGCCTCAAGGCCGCGGTCCAGGCGCACCTGCCCAACGCCTATAAACGGGCGGGGGTCGTTGCGCTACGTCTCGGCGACGGCGTCAAGGCCCTGCCGGAGCTTCGCACTCGTAAAACGCCGCAAGCGAAGTATATATCTGGCTACTGGCACCACGACCGCTGCGGCCGGCGCCTGAAGGCGTTCCTCTTCCTCCACGACGTCCAAGCTGATGGGAGACCCACCATGGTCGCGAACGCGTCGCACCGCACGCACTTCTTTACGTACGACAATCTCAAATATTCGCGCTTTGCGGACAAGTACGTCCGCGCAAGTTACGACGCCGTGCCGATGACCGGCAAGCGGGGTGGCGGCTTCGTCTTCGACACGAACGCCATCCACCGGGGCGAGATGGCGGGCGCGCGGTCCCGGACCGTGCTCCTCGTCGAGTTCATGGAGGAACACAAGTTCAAGCCCCTCAAGCACGTAGGCATGGGGGCCTGCGCGCCCGCGCGCAGGCCGGTCACGCCGACGCGCGCGGACCTCTGCTACGAGGTCGTCGACCGCGAGATCGTCGCGAAGAGATGCTAATCATAATTTTTACAAACTAATCGTCCTTCGCCGTGAGCGCCCGCGCGTACGCGACGCGCCTCAGCCGGCCGAGCGCCGCGACGCCGACCGCGAGGACCACCGCGGCCCAGGTTAGTGATGCACCCCAGCCGAGCTTCAGGACCTTCTTCGCGACGTAGAGGGCGTTCAAGGCTTCGAGCGTGTGGCAGACGAAAAGGAGCCCGCCGAACTCCTTTAAGCCTTCGCGGTGCGGGAACGCGAATGCGAATAAGTCGCGCAGCGGCTGGAAATACCTAATCGTCGTAGAGCCAGCCAGGATTATATTCGCCATGACCACGAGTACGATCGTCCCCATGGGCTCGTCCGCCTCCGGCCGCAGCACCTGGTGGTGAATCGCCACGAATCGCACCCGCGCCTCGCCCGCGTCCTTGAGCGGCGGGTGAAGGGGCCACACGAGCTGCTTCCGCTTCTTCGGATTAGTACCGTCGACGACGCTGAGTGTCACCCACGTCTTCGTGACTGAATCCATGCGCGCTCGCTTTGTGGTTGTGTCGAGCGCTAGCGCCATCGCGAGCACGCTCGACGCGTGGTCCTGGTTCATGTGGTCGCAGATGCGCTTGTTTACCTTCTCATCGAAGGCGTCTTTGTCCTCGGCCATCTCGTCTTCGTGCACGTGATAGCGCTGCTCACGCTTGCCGCGGCTTGGCGGCGTGATAGTGGCACGTGTTCCGTCGGCAGCGATGAAAAGATGCCTCGAAGAAGCAGATAGGGTTAAATGAGGTCCACTGTGGCTCCAGAAGGCCGCTCCTCTAGCAGTGCACGTGTCACAAACAGGTGCAGTGTAATTTGGCTCGGGTTCGGGTTTTTCGCACGGGTTTCTCGCCTACGGGGCACTCGGCTTTCCCCTTGGGCCGACGCGATACGCTCAGCCAGACCTGTGGTTCAACCGGTATACGCGCGTGGGCAGTGACGACCGTGGCTTCCTCGTATTGACCGCTGGCGGTCCAAAAAGTTCGGCGAACCCTCAAATTGATTGTTGAATCGATTGACTGGGCCCACACTGGTAGAGCACAGCGCCGGCCGGAGCGCAAAATGGCCTGGCAATTGCAGTACAACGCGTACGGCGCGCGCGCGCCCGTGTGGAACGGCCCGCGCGTGACCGGGCCGATGGTGGACCTTAACGGTACGGGGCACAAGCCACCGCGCCGGCGCGCCCGCGGCGGCTGGCGCCGGCGCCGCAAGAACAAGAGCCCGACGCCGGGCCCCTACGCCATCATCCTCGTGCCCGGGGCGCCGCCATGCAACACGTACCAGAACGCGCGCACGGGCTCCCTCCGCGGCGCGCCGCCGCCGCCCGCCTACCCGCCGCCGGCCGAGGGCTCGCCCGAGGCCGCCGCGGCCCTGGCCTACTTCTACAACGGCCACGCGCCGCCGGACAGCTACCACACGCAGTACGTGACGTGGAGCGATGGCACCGCCTTCACGTTTAAGCATCGACAAGGTCAGGGATATGCGCGGCATGTTCAGTGGCGCTTCGTCGTTCAATCAGCCGCTCGGCGACTGGAGCGCTCGGGATGAGGTCACTTTTAGGAGCTACATATTCGAGGATGCATTGGCCTTAGACCAGGATCTCGGCTGGTGCGTGGGCAAAGGAACCTTGTACCACGCGTTCACTAGGACCCCGTGCGCGTCGACATCGTGCGGCGTCATGCGAGGGGAACGTGATGAGCTCGGAGTCTGTGACAACACGGTCGCCGCCGCTTCTGCCGATTTCGACGACGCCGGCGCCACCGACGACGACGATGACGACGACGACGACCGTCGTCACGACCCGCCGCCGCCAACATTAAAGAAAGACGTAGACATGAGTCCAGGGGCGTTTACCGTACTCATGCTCATCCTTGCTCTTACATGGCCAATTTGGTTGCCCATCGTCGTCATCATCATCGCCGTGTGGTGCTACTGCTGCTACCGCCAGAAGCGGGCCGCGTTAATGACGGAGCAGAATTACGAATTGGTGACCGTGCGGCCCGTCGTCGAGGACGTCGCGGTCGCGAAGATGGTGTGAGGAGGCATACATCACCGGCGCAAGATTAACCCCCCCCCCCCCCAAGAAAAAAATAAAAAAATAACCCCCCCCCCAAAAAACCCCCCCCCCCCCCCCCCGCCAGATTGGTGACCTCGAGAC
>Ga0114994_10002308_pt1 | contig 13919 bp, 15 predicted proteins | sample ArcticOcean_MG_C_9_FD_87043 | JGI IMG/M metagenome (GOLD analysis project Ga0114994, IMG submission 87043) | Marine microbial communities from western Arctic Ocean - ArcticOcean_MG_CB2_152 | ecosystem: Environmental > Aquatic > Marine > Oceanic | place: Arctic Ocean: Canada Basin | collected... | reverse complement strand
GAATTGGTAGACGCGCGCGACTCAAACTCGCGTATCGAAAGATGTGGGGGTTCGAGTCCCCCCTCCGGCACAAAAAAGTACAGTATTTAAATTCACTTATAAGGCTATAGTTAACTTTTATATAACATGAATTATAATTATTAAAATTTTATTGTTTAATAATTATTCTAAGTTATAGTTAAATCAGTTCTTTAAATCTTACTTATAACATCTTAATTGAAGCAAAAAATATATCTTGCATCATGTTAATTAAACTTTTACTTTAAGCTGTCAAGGTGCTGGCTTGGTACCTTTGGTATGTGGAAGGGGTAGATGTTCATTTAGTTCCGAGGTCTTTGTGAACTCTACCCCATTTCTTTTAATTATAGGCTCATCCTAAACTTTAAGTGTTACTCTTTTCTTTTAATATAGATTAAGAAAACTATCTTTAGATTTAACTTCAACGTATGAATATATAATAGTTCTATTTTAATTTAGAAACCAAGAAGCTGTACTAATTGAATAGCGTACGGAATCCCATTTTTCTAAAAGACAATTTCGATGAATAGCTTTTAGTTGAAGAAATACTTTCAGACTTAAATGAAGAGGTTCATTACTTATTTATTTTACAATAACTACCATGAGTAATGAGCCTCTTCATAATTATATCCTTGAAGTAACTAATACCATTATAAAAAATATCTATTTCTTGTTTTGATAATAGCATAAACAAAAAGGGGCCTCAAATTGAAGCCCCTAATTAATAAGTAATCTAATAAATAATAAGATTAACGCTTCTTCTTCTTCCCTTTTTCATCTTCTTTAGGCTCATGTAATTCCTTAACATTATTTTGAATTTGTGTCAAAGTTTGCTCTAAATCTGAGAATTTCCGTCTATTCTGCCTATTTTGACTATCGAAAGCATCTTGTAAATCAGAAACTTCATTATTAGTTCTTTCTAATTTTTTATCAGTAATTCTAGAATACTCATTTAGATTATATTGAACTTCTTCAATCATATCTGATAGTTCAGACGCTTTTTCATTAATCAAATTAGTATTGAAAACTATATCTTCTTGAGCTTTGCGAATGTGTTTACCACGACCTTCAAAGCGAAGATTTAAATTTCTTAAATCTTCTCGGAATTCACGATCAATCACATCAAGATGCTCTTGATCATTTTTATTTAATTCATCCATACGGTTTTTCATATCATCAGCCATCCATTGAAAATAACCACCAGCGGCAAGTAAAATAATTAATAATCCAAATATAATTTTATCCTTAACGTTCATTTTTTCCTCATATAGTCGTTAACTAATACCTTCTAATTTTTTTTCCCACTCACTTAAGGCCCTTGATTCTTCTTCATTTTCATTTTCTTTAGGATCCGTTTGTGAAATCTCTGATATAGAATCAACCTTAATAGCTTCTCCAGACTTAATTTGTTGAATTAACTTTTCTTTTTCTTCGGAGCTCTTTTTTAATGAGCCCATCAGTTCATCTACTTCTTTATTAAAATCATCAATAGTAGCTTCAAGCCTAAGCATTAATTCATCAAGCAATGATTGACCATAAGATGCATTGATGCCCTCTAATAAGTCATCCAGCTTTGTCTGAAGGTAACCTTCACGTTCTTCTTTTTTACTAAAATCAATATCCATTATATAAGTTCAATTTAATCATGAAAACTAAAAATTTGAAAGCGAAGTTAATACAGTTTTTTTCTAATAAATGAAATTTTATTAATTCTATTCAATACTTTAAAATATCATTGTTTTAAAATTTATTTAATTAAGTTGGAAATTTGCCTCAAGCGCAATTTCACAATCAAAATTTATTAGTTATAAAAACTAATAAATATCAAAAATAGATGGAATAATTTCTTTTTCTGGCATTTTTTTAGATGAGTGCATATAGTCTGGATTATAATAAACTAGTTTTAGAAAACTAAAATTTCCAGAAAAAAGAGGTAAATCTGTGATGGGAAGAAGAATGTTTCCATTTAAATAAAGTTCGATAATTACTGGATTAACATTCCAATTTGACCTGTAAGAAGCACGTGAAAATTTTTGATTTAAAGGATCAGCGAAAGCCGAAGAGACGCCGGACTCTTTTTGATTTAGCATTTTTGGCGATCCGTAAACAGCCGATATATTTTTTTCTAAACGTCTATAATTAGATATCAGTTCATCTATATTATTTTGCTTAATCATAAAATCAATTTCAACTTTCCAAAAACCACTATCAGCAAAAGCATAGACTACCATTACTGAATCAATACCAAGTTTACCTGCAAAAGTTTTATTTAAATTAGTACTATCATCTAATAATAAAGTAAAAGACGATTTTATTAACGAATTGAAAGCTGAGCCCCAAGGGTAGCCTTTATATCCGTTTTCAATACTCAAATCTGTTGAATCAACAATTGATGGTAACTCTACTTCGGCTTGCGTGCTTAAAGAGTCTAGAGCTAGTGTTTCGGCCTGCCCTAAGCAAACTGATATTAAAGTACTAATTAATATTAATTGTTTCATTGTTTGTATATATGCTTATTTATAAGTGTTAAAGTACGCTTCGGAAAATTTGTTAGTCAAGCCCTATCGCAGTATTGTTCCAATTCTGTCAAAACGAGGAATCCATGTATTAAGATTTAAAGAGAAATAAGAAAATAAGGCCTCTCCAATAATGTGACTCCTTGGAACAAAGCCCCAATACCTAGAATCTAAACTATCATCGCGATTATCACCCATGGCCCAATAATAATCATTTTCAACTGCATAAAAATTCATTCCATCAATTGATTTGCCATCAATAAGCAAAGTCCCTTTAGGAATATTGTCAGACCATGGGACCAAAAGATTCCCCTCAGGAAAATAAGGTTTAAATACTGACAATTCACCTTTCCTACGATATAATTCATCAGGACTGGTCATAGTAAAAGTATATTTTTTATTACCATTGATGAGCTCAAGGCTATGTCCATCAAGAAGCATAAGATGAAGTAATAATTTAGCATTTTTAGGAGAAATCTTAATAGAATCACCTTTTTGAGGCATTCTGAAAGCTTTAAAATGGTCTTTATTACCAAGGTCTCCCAAAAAAATATCTTGTTGTAAAAAAGATTCAGATAAAGTTGACATAATAAATTTACCATTTTCTGGAAGAACTTGTGGTTGACCATTTATAAAAAGAGTCTTATCTATTATTTCTAAAACATCTCCTGGCTCAGCAACGCATCGTTTTACATATTTTTGTTTAATATCCCTTGGAAACTTAAATATAATAATATCTCCTTTTTTAGGTTCTTTAAATGAAGGCAATTTTAAAGATGGAACATAAATACCTAAGTCGGTATAAGGTATACCAATCCATTCAGGCGTTCGCATTCCATAGACAAACCTATTACCTGCTAAAAAATCACCAGTCATAATAGTATTTTCCATACTTCCTGTTGGTACTATATATAATTCAAAAATTGTCACTTTTAAGGTTAAAACAATAACAACAAGAATAAAAAGAGAACGAATTTCTTCTAATATTTTAGATAATCGTGTTTTCATAGAGGAAGAATTTAATTAAAAGTCGCTCTTTATAAAGAAGATAATTCTTAATTCTAAATATTTATATCAAATACTTGAATTAAAGGATTTTTTTTTAGTGTAATAGATGCAATCTCAAATTTTGATTTAATAACTTTATCAACTTCTTTTTTATATTTCAAAACTTCATTTTTTAATTTGTAAATATTATCTTCGCTAAGATTTGGAATATTATTATTTTCTTTTTTCACTAAAACTTTAATGAATACAAGAAGATCATCTTTTATAACTTTAATATTATATATATCAATGTTGAAATTTATATTAATTATTGAATAGCCTTGATTTAGATAGTCTAAACAAACCAATTGTATTGCAAGTTGATTAAACTTATTATTATTTTTTAACCATTCTGTTGTTGGTACATTTTCTTTAACAGGTTTAAATGATTTTCTATGTATTGGTGAAGCTTTATTTATTTTTAGACTTTCCATATGTATTTTAGTACCATACCCTTTATGTTTAGCGAAGCCATATTCAGGAAATACTTTATCAATATTTAGCATAATTCTATCTCTAGTTACTTTCGCTATAATTGAAGCTGCACTTATACATTCAATTAAATCATCGCCACCAATCACCCCTTCATTCTTAATAATTTGATTTGGAAGTCCGTATCCATCTATTAATGATTTATCTGGTTTTTGGTTCAAATTTAAAATTGCTTTGTTCATCGCTTTAAAAGTAGCCTGTAGTATATTTACTCTATCGATGGTTTTATGTGAAACAATACCAATGCCATAATCAGAAACTTTAATTATTTCATTATATATATTTTCTCTTTTTATAGCTGTCAGTTTTTTTGAGTCAATTAGCCCTTTTATTGTATGATTCTTTGGCAAAATTACAGCAGCAGCGACGACTGGTCCCGCTAATGGCCCTCTCCCTGCTTCATCTACACCTGCTATAATTTTTATATTATTAGTCATTTTTTCACTTCAATCAAATTCAATCTAATTATAAATATTTATTTTGATTTACTCATTTGTTTATTTAGTTCACGTTTTGTTACTTTCATGCAGTTTTATTAACTAAAGAATGGATGTTATATAAATGAATAAGAAAACAAATGCCGTTTTATTTTTTGGCATAATAGCTCTTTTACTATTTCTTTTTGGTGTTGAGTTCTTTGAAGCTATTTGGTCTTTCCCTTCTTTTAGTTTAGTTCCTTTGATGGTAATTGCTTTACTAGGAACTGGTATTTACACTACAATAATCTTAGGTTTTCCGCAAATAAAGTACTTAAAACATGGATTAAAAGTTACAAGAGGTGATTATGATAATCCAAACGAACCTGGAGACTTAAATCACTTTCAAGCTTTAACAACTGCACTTTCTGCTACAGTTGGAATAGGAAATATAGCGGGTGTAGCAACTGCAATATATTATGGTGGTCCAGGTGCACTATTTTGGATGTGGATTACAGCATTTTTTGGTTCAGCTTTAAAATTTGCAGAATGCACTCTAGCTGTTGAATATAGAGATTTTGACAGTAAAGGAATGACAGCTGGTGGACCAATGTATACAATTGAACGTGGTCTAGGAGTAAAGTGGCGTTGGCTTGCCGTTATGTTTGCCTGCTTTGCAATAATTTGTTCATTTGCGACTGGTAACGCCATTCAATCATTTACTCTTTCTGATCAAATATATTCTGAGGTGACACAAGTGGTTGGTGGTCAACATTGGCTAACAATAAAGCATCAATTAACTGATTGGTATAGTGTTTCTATACAGCAAATCATTAATGGAATATGCATTGCAGGTATTGCAGGATTAGTAATTATTGGAGGTATTAAAAGAATTGGTAATGTGACCTCTTACTTAGCTCCATTTATGGCTGGAATTTATTTTATAGCTGCAATGTTGATCGTTCTTGCAAATATCACAGAAATACCTGCTAGTTTTGCGAAAATATTTTCAATGGCTTTTAATCCACCAGCTGCAGTTGGTGGAATCGCTGGCGGAACATTATTAGTAATTATGAATACTATGCTATGGGGTGTCAAAAGAGGTCTCTATTCAAATGAAGCTGGTCAAGGAAGTGCTCCGATAGCTCATTCAACTGCAAAAACAGAGTACCCCGTTCGAGAAGGAGTTGTTGCATTATTAGAACCATTTATTGATACTATAATTATTTGTACTTTAACTGGCTTAACAATTATTGTTACTGGTACATGGTTTCACACAGAATTTTACACAACACGAATTGATCCAAACTTTGCTGGTGAGCTCTTAAATGGTAGTCTGTTAACATCTTTAGCTTTTAAAAATGGTTTAGCTTGGATTTTTCCATTTGGTGATAAAATTATAACTTTAGGTGTGTTATTATTCGCCATATCAACGGTTATCAGTTGGTCCTTTTATGGAGATAGAGCTACAGAATATTTATTTGGCGATCGCGCTATTCCTGTATATAGATCTTTCTATATATTATTTGTTTTTATTGGAGCTATTGCGAGTCTTGAAGTCATCTGGTCTTTTGGCGATGCAGCTTTAGGCTTTATGACATTTCCTAACCTGATTTCGATCATATTATTATCTGGCGTTTTAAAGAAAATGACGAAGGAATACTTTGAAATAGATCATCAAGTCTACAAATAATTATTAACTCATAATATTTTACTGTAGATAAAGACTCTTTAAAGATTTTCATATTAAATAAGATATACATCGTATTTAATACAAAAGAGTTCTTAATTAGAAATTAGAATTCCCCATTCTTTATATACAGTTTTTATACTATCCCAATAAAAACCTTTTCTTTTTAGAAAATTATTTAATCTATTAACATCTTTTTTACTTAAAGACATATTTTTTAAGATATTTTTTTTATTTAAATGGAACATAATTAAATCATTAATAGGATATTCATTATATATGCTCTCTAATAATTTATCTAATAATTCAATTGGTAAGTTATGTTGAGCAACTTCAAACCTGAGCGCTACTGGTCCAATTTTTTTAGATTTTACTTTTTCGCGAACAAAAGCTTTTCCAAAAACCTCATCATTTAAATAATCTAGTTCAATTAAGTAACTTATGACTGAATCAATTTCTAAATTATTATAACCTTTCTCTTTTAATCGCTTATTAAGCTCAGCAATACTTCTCATTCTATAAGATAATAAACGATATGCGGCGTCTTTAGCCTTATGCAAATTCATTTTATTATCAAGTTCTTTAATATCAGACCTTGATAATAAATCCCCAACTTTCAAGGGATTTAAAACAAAAGCGTCCTCAGAAACCCTGAGAACGCTTTTGTTATCTAAATAAATTATAAATCGGTCAGAATACTTTTTAGACCTTTTAATCTTTACTATTTTATGATTTATCATTCTCCGATTGAGATTCTTCAAGGCCCATAAAGGATTTGACTTTAGTTACTACTTCTTTTCTCATATCATCATTATCAGATAAATATTGTTTTGAATTTTCTCTTCCTTGTCCAATTTTTAAATCTCCATATGAGAACCAAGAACCCATTTTCTCAATGATATTTCCTTGTAGTGCTAAATCTAAGATATCACCTTCATAAGATATGCCTTGATTATACATTATATCGAACTCAGTTTGTTTAAAAGGTGCTGCAACTTTATTTTTCACAACTTTAACACGTGTACGATTACCAATAGCATCTTGACCATCTTTGATTGTAGCTATTCGACGGATATCCATACGAACAGATGTATAAAACTTTAAAGCTCTACCTCCAGGCGTTGTTTCAGGATTCCCAAACATAACTCCAATTTTCTCACGGATTTGATTAATAAAAATAACAGCAGTATTCGAGCGACTAACTGTACCAGTCAATTTTCTTAATGCTTGAGACATAAGACGTGCTTGAAGACCCATATGTGAATCGCCCATTTCGCCTTCGAGCTCAGCCCTTGGTACAAGAGCTGCAACGGAGTCAATAACAATAACATCTAAAGCGCTACTTCGAACTAAAGTTTCCGTAATCTCAAGTGCTTGTTCACCTGTGTCAGGTTGTGAAACAAGCAACTCTTCTATATTAACACCAAGTTTTTTAGAATACTGAGGGTCCATTGCATGCTCGGCGTCTATAAATGCTGCATATCCACCAGCTTTTTGAGCCTCTGCAACTATATGTAGAGCTAAAGTAGTTTTTCCTGATGATTCAGGTCCATAAATCTCTATTATTCTACCACGCGGTATTCCACCAACTCCCAATGCTACATCTAATGACAAACAGCCAGTTGAAATACTATTATCTGACATAACTGGCTGGTCACCATCCAGTTTCATTATAGAGCCTTTTCCAAATTGACGATCTACTTGAGAGATTGCAAGTTCTAATGCTTTACTTTTTTTATCTTTTGTGGCAGCCATTTAAATTCCTAAGGTAAATAATTATTAAAAAAACAGATACCTAAAATAGTATATACTTCCGGATTTGGGAAGGGTTCACTTTTTATTTGTAAAAAATATTAAATTTTTAAATAATTTCTCAAGATATTTAACGCTGCTTGACTTGTCATAAGTTTATTTATTTTTCTATTTTTGGTAAAATTGAATTTATAAACTTTATTATAGGAAGTTGTACTAAGACCTATATATACAAGGCCAGTTGGTTTTTCTTTGCTTCCACCACCGGGACCAGCGATTCCAGTTGTTGATAATCCGATATCGACATTTAAATGCTTACGAACACCCTCAGCCATTTCTAATGCTACTTCCTTACTGACAGCTCCATTTTTATTCAATGTTTCTTTTTTTACATTTAATAAATTTATTTTAACCAAATTACTATAGGCTACAATACCACCTTTAAAATAAGATGAACTGTTAGGAGTGTTTGTTAATCTATCGCTTATTAAACCTCCAGTGCAAGATTCTGCCGTTGAAATAGTTTTATTCTTATTGATAATAGCAGCGCCTAATACGTCTTCTAATTCTATTTCGTCTTGAGCATAGTAATATTTATCTATTAAAGGTATGATTACATCAAGGAAGCTTACTAATATATTATTTGTATGTGAAGAAATACGTAAATCAACCCCTGTATAGCTAGGTAAAAAAGCTATACTTAAATCCTTACTCCTGAAATAAGGTTTTATAATTTCATATAGTGCTGATTCCATGATTCCAGTTGTACGAATTAATTTTACATGATTTTCTATTTTAGATATTTTTTTAATAATAGGTAGTATGTAATCATTCATCATCAATTTCATTTCAGATGGTACACCTGGCATAGCAAATATTTGATAATTATTATTTTTAAAATGTAAGCCGCGAGCAGAACCAATAGAGTTTGGAATAATTTTACCTTTTTCAGGCTTCATTGCTTGATTTTTATTTGATTCAGGAATATCAATTCCACGAGACTTAAATCTACTAGTTAATAAACTCCAATATTTATCATCAAATAGTGGATTGTCATTAAAATAAGTATATAGAACAGTCGGTGTAATATCGTCATGAGTTGGTCCTAACCCTCCAGTACATAATATAATATCTATATCTTCGGGGACTTGATTTAAACTATTTACAATGGATTCATTTGTATCGTTAACCGTCATATGCCAATGAATACTCCCTCCTACTGAAATGACTGATTTTCCTATCCATGAAGCATTTGTATCAGTACGTGTTCCATTTAATAACTCAGCACCAATTGTAATAAGTCCAATTTTCATCAAAATATTAAATAATAAATAATTATGATAAAATAGGCTAGAATACCAGCCATCACATCATCAGCCATTACTCCTAGTCCTTTAGGTAATCTTTCCATTCTCTTAACTGGGCCAGGTTTTAGAATATCAAAAAATCTAAAAGCTAAAAATCCAATTAAGCCAGTTTGAATAGTTACTGGTAATAAAGTAAAAGCTAACCATTGACCAACCCACTCATCTATTACAATCTTTGAAGGGTCATGCTCTTTTGAGTCTCCAATCATTATATTTGATGAAAAAACTCCTAAAATAAATAGTAAAAATGTCACCATCGGTAAGAAATAAACATTAAGATCTTTAAAAATAAAATACCATACGATAGTGGCAACTAAGCTTGCCCAAGTACCAGGAGCTAATGGAAGTTTTCCTATATAAAAAACTGTTCCAATCCATTCAGCTATGTTTTTTTTCATATATTAATTCATTATTTCTTTTATCGCTTTTTGATTGTCTAGGACATAAGAAAAGGCAGTGTACAAAGTAAAAATTACAGTAATAGCTGTTAAGTAATATATAAGTTCATATTCAAGAATAAATAAATGGATTTCATTAGACAAAACCCAACCCAAGCCTTTAAGACTTAGAAAAATTAAAGTAAAAGTTATTATTCCCAATTGAGCAACTGTTTTAGACTTTGCAATACGACTTGTCATCATAGTAAAACCATTACGTGTCATAATAATTCTGAGTCCAGTCACAAAAAGGTCTCTAAATAAAATAATTGCTACCATCCAAAACTCTATGAGTCCCATAATAGCGAATGAAATAAAAGCAGAAGAAACAAGAATTTTATCTGCTAGTGGATCAAGAAACCTACCAGTGTCAGTAACCATATCATTTTTTCGAGCATAGTAACCATCGTAAGCATCAGTAATTGATGCAACTATAAATAATGATAAGGCCCATAAATGAGCATTCGGAAAGTCTTCAAATAAACAAACAATAAAAACCGGAGTAATTAATATTCTAAAAAAAGTAAGAATATTTGGTAATGTCATCATATTGCAGTTCTTCCTTCCATTGCTCTCATAAGAGTTGCTTCATCAAGATACTCTAAATCTCCACCCATTGGTAATCCTCTTGCAAGACGTGTCACTTTAGCGGATTTACCGTTTAATAGCTTTGCAATATACAAACTTGTAGCTTCGCCTTCGATACTAGAGTTTGTTGCAATTACAATTTCATAGCCTGGTTTAACTCTAGAGATTAAACCCTGTATTGATAAATCATCTGGTCCGATACCATCAAGTGGAGATAAGACTCCACCCAGTACATGATATACTCCGTGGTAGGAATTTGTTTTTTCAAAAGTATAAACATCAGAAGCTTGCTCTACTATACATATTGAGGATTCATCTCTTTTTGGATTTGTACAAATATTACAAGGGTCATTCTCAGTAATACCATTGCAAATTGAACAGAACTTAATTTTTGATTTCATATTCATTACTGATTCAGATAACTGAGTAGCTATATTTGAGGAAGATTTTAAAACATGAAATGCCATACGCTGAGCTGTTTTCCGTCCTATTCCAGGAAATGAGGAGAAAGCATCAATTAATTGAAGAATGCTGTCAGGGAATGAGTTCATTTATAGTCCTGGAATTTTCATGCCACCTAGCATACCACCGGTGACTGCATTCATTCTACTTTGACTCTCTTCTTGAGCTTTAGTCATTGCATTATTAATAGCAGATATAATTAAATCTTCAATAAGGTCTTTATCTTCTTCAAAAATTTCTTTTTGAAGATCTAAATTAAGTAATTCCATTTTACCATTTACAATAGCCTTAACCATTCCTCCACCAGACTCTCCATTAATATTTAAATCATCTAACTCATTTTGGACATTTTCAATTTGCTTTTGCACCTGCTGTGCTTGTTTTAACATATTTGACATATTGCCTTTATTAAACATTCCGACTCCTATCTTAAAATTTCACCATCAAAAACTTCAATAACTCGTGAGACTACATTATCACTCTCATCATTCTTTGAATTAATTTGATCATTATTTAGTTTGTTAATATTTATATTCGTTTCTGGTTTTGTTAAATTTGATTTTGCTTCACCTTTCATAGCCTCAATTTTCAAATCGGTCTTGAAATAGTCTTTTAAAAAACTTTCAATAACTTGATTGTTTCGATTAAGATTTCCAACGCTAAAGTCAGGAAGGCCTGAAACTTCTATAATAAGTTTACTTCCAACTAAAGAAGTTGGACTACTATGTTCTAAAGCTGTACCTATAGAAGGTCTTTCTTTCGATATCATAACTATGAATTTTTTCCATTCATTTATTATATTATCTATGCTTAATAATTTATTATCGACTTTATCAGTAGTATCGATTGCAACATTTTTTGAAGTATTAATTTTTACTTCTTCCTTATTATTTATTTTTTCTTTTGTATTAGATGTCACTAAAGGTACAGATTCTTTTTTTGAAGGTTTATTTTTTGATGATGATAATAATTCGCTTATAGATACTGTGGAATCCATCTCCATTAACTTCATCGATGTCATTTCAAAGAAAATAAGTGCTTGAGACATATGTTTAAGTTTAAACTCTAAATCGTTTAAAACATTAACAACTCTGAGCAGGTCTTTTCCATTCCAATTCTTTGAATTGGATAAGTACTGATTTTTATGTTCATCGTTAAGTTCTAATAAATTTTCACTATTTTCAACAGTAGCTATTATTAAATTCCTAAAATGACCACTTAAACCTTCAGCAACATCTTCTACTGGTAAACCTGTTAATTTAACAGTTTCTAAAACTTCAGTCATTTTAGAATAGTCTTTTTCAATAATTGCATTTGAATAGTTAAAATATACATCAATTGGAATTAATCCTATAATTGTAGACACATCTTCAATTTTAATTGAGTCACCAGCATATGCAATCACTTGATCCATTATACTTAATGCATCACGCATACTACCATCAGACTTTCGAGCAATGGCACTAATTGAATCGTCATCAACAATAATTTTTTCATCTTTAAATATGATTTTCAATCTATCTCTAATAATGGCTTCCGTTATTCTATTAAAATCAAAGCGTTGACACCTTGATATAATAGTAGAAGGCACTTTGTGAATATCCGTTGTAGCTAAAATAAATTTACCATGAGATGGTGGCTCTTCTAATGTTCGTAGTAAAGCATTAAAAGCTTGATTAGTTAACATATGAACTTCATCAATAATAAAAATTTTGTAAGGAGCATTCATTGGAGTATATTTTATTTGCTCTCTAATATTTCTTATTTCTTCAATGCCGCGATTAGAAGCTCCATCTATTTCGATTACATCTAAATTTCTTCCCTCAGTAATTTCTTGACAATTATTACATTTATTGCATGGAATACCATCAAGAGATTGTGGACAGTTAAGAGCCTTTGCTATGATTCTAGCCGTTGTGGTCTTGCCTACGCCTCTTGGGCCTGTAAGAATATAACCTTGAGCAACACGATCTTTTTTAAATGCATTAATTAATGTTTTTGTGACATGACTTTGACCAATTAAATCAGAAAATAATTGAGGTCGCCATTTTAAAGATAAAACTGTATAAGCCATAAATCCTCAATTAATATATGGTCGTGCACTTGATATTGACAAATCTGTTATCAGTGCAAAATAAAATAGTTAACTCCATTCCAGAGTTTCTTCGGCACATAATTCTAAGCACCTACCGCTGCTCCCTTCCGGTCCTGACGGGTTTTAGTGTAAAACCATTGCAAAGAATTGAAACTTCAACATTACTTTTTCTAAATGCAAAAATCAGCAATTGCCGCAAACAAGCATCGATCTTGCTATAGCGGATTGCAAGTTACAGGGCACCGCTAATTCCCCATCTAGCACGACCAAATTTTTAAAAAACATTTAACAAAGTTACTTGGTTTAAATCACGATAAGCAAGAAATGAAGATTTTAATAAATGACTACTACTTTGATTTCGTTTACTTCATACCAATCCCAAAAATTTGAACGATCAAGCTTTATTAATCCATCTTGAAAGCTATACCGAACACGCTTTCTATATAAAGATTCAGTAAACCAATCTGAATTATCTCTTTTATAATAAATTGCAACATATGGAGGGTTATCTTCATCAAGGTCTTTAATAACTAGTGTACATATTGCATCATTAAATTCACCTTCTTTGGTAATAAATTCTACTTTAGTGAAGTTATATACACGTTTTTTTAATGAAGTAAAGTCTATAAACTTTTGATTTGATTCTTGATGAAAAGCAATATTAAAAGAAATAATGAAAAATAAGATGCCCCACTTAAAAGTGCGGATTGAAATCATTTTTTCTTTTTTTTCTTAAAAAATGAAAATAATTTTTTCTTTGGTTTCTCATTCTCCTTAGTTTCAGTTGGAGAATTTGTATTTAATTTATCTTTGGATTCTAATTTTTTTTCAAGATCGCTCAATTCCACATCTATTAGATTAGGATCTTCACCACGCATTGAAGCTAATAGTCTTCTTTGATTTTTTGTTCTACTATTTAATGCGTTAACCATGACATCAACTTCTTCATTAAAGTGTGCAACAGTTCTTTCCATTCGAGTAATTAACTCATTTAAAAGAGGTTCTCCATATGCATCACCTAACTTATCTCCAATAGAAT
>Ga0114994_10002307_pt1 | contig 13923 bp, 13 predicted proteins | sample ArcticOcean_MG_C_9_FD_87043 | JGI IMG/M metagenome (GOLD analysis project Ga0114994, IMG submission 87043) | Marine microbial communities from western Arctic Ocean - ArcticOcean_MG_CB2_152 | ecosystem: Environmental > Aquatic > Marine > Oceanic | place: Arctic Ocean: Canada Basin | collected... | reverse complement strand
GTTGGATCTTCGCAGGCCGCTAAAATACTGAGCCTGTTTTGGGTATGTACTTCTTGAAAATTTAAACTATCAAAAAAGGAACGACAAGCCTTGACCACCGTGGTGTATTCCACCGGGTCAATTAGTTTCATCGCTGTTTCTCCATAATTAATTTCCGCCTAAACTGTGATATTTATAGTATTAACAATATTTTGTGGGTTTATAGTATTTTGTCATTTGAGCATAAGGTGAGTCGTGTGGTGGGGAATAATTATAAATGAATTCGGCATTGGGAGGCATGGAACATAATATTGATTCTGCTCTAGCATTTGACTTTAAACCAAAAAGTGTTCCACGGTCATAAACAAGATTAAATTCTATATATCGACCTCTACGGATGGATTGAAATTTTTTATCTTTATCAGTATATGATTCTTTTATTCTGCGTTTAACTATTGGTATATATGATTTAAGAAATGCCTTACCAACTGATCGTGTTAGTTTATTGTGTCTTTCATCATCACCATCTAAGTAATCAAAAAATACTCCACCAATGCCACGCATTTCATTTCTATGTTGTATAGTAAAATATTCATCACACCAAGTTTTATATACATTATAGCAATATGGTATTTTTGAATCGCATGCCTTTTTTAATACTTTATGGAAAAATATAAAATCATCTGGATAGGGATAGAATGGTGTTAAGTCTATACCACCGCCATACCAACAAGCCCCAGTATCAAGTTCAAAATATCTTACGTTGCAATGGGTTGTTGGAATTTTAGGATTATTAGGATGGAGAATCAAAGAAAAACCACAAGCGGCAAATTCTTTGCCCTTCATTTCAACTGCTTTTGTCATGCCCGGTGTTATTGGGCCTATAACACTTGAAACATTTACTGCACCCTTTTCAAAAACATTACCTACTATTGTACGAGTTCGACCGCCCCCTCCCTCAGGTCGAAGCCATCTGTCTTCCTTAAACCGAGGATATATGGTTTCAGTTATACCATGACCTGGATCTGATTCTAAGTACTCTAATTGCTCGCATACTTTATCTTGTAAGTTTTTTACAAATGCTTCAAATGATTTAAATTGCTTGCTTGTTCTCATAAAAATAATGTTACTAACGCAATTCCATTCATTATTGTAAACCAAATTGTTAGTATAGTGGCGAATGATGCCTTGCGTATAATTGTACTTACTACTCCTAATGAACTGCCGACAAAATACATAGGAATAAAAATTTTAGTTGCTGGATCTAAAATTGTAAAAGTTAATATTGCACTTGCTCCACCAACTAACAATAATTCGAAAAACTCACAATAAAATGCAAGTTTGCTTAGTCTATAACATTCTTTAAAATGCTCTATTACTATATTAACAAGTTTCATTTTTTATCTAATGCAGTCTTTTTAGGCACATTTGCTTTTTGTTTAGCATTCCATTGCATCCATGTGCCGTCTTTTAATGATTGTTTCAACTCTTTATGACATTCCTTAGAACAAACATAAGAAGTATCTTTAGGATTGTTCCAAAGTTTACTAACATCTTTATATGGTCTAATTGACGATGCCCAACAATTTGTGCAAATCATAATAATTTTTAGTTGTTACGGCCACTTAATTTGACCATTTTTTGTATATTTCCAGCAATAACTTCTGGTTCAACCATCCAATTACAAAAATCGTGTACTACAAACGGCCATGGGCCATCTCTTCCCTGCAATTTAAAATTCCTAAAACCTAAATCATAAATTTGTTTCATTTCGGTTTTAGAAAGAGTACATAATCTTAACTCTCGTTTAGTATGTCTTTCACAAATACTATTAGGATGACTTGGATGATGTATAGGATCTACGTTTGTAAAGTTAAACATTCCATGCCAACCATCGATTACTGCTCTTGAAATTTCATCATAATGATTGTCTCTTATACTACAATTTCTTACACACATTTCGTTTATAAGAGCTGTATATCTAGTCGCCTTTCCTGAATCGGCTATTTCTTTTAATAATTTAGGACTAAGATTATCATCAGGATGCAAATATACTTGATCGAATCTTTCAGTTAAATTATCATAATATTCAAAGGTTCGTTTTTTTGGCATTTCCATTGTTGATTTAACAATAGATGCTTTTTGTTTTAAATCTGGATATCTCTTTCTTATATAATCTGATAATATATCTGAAGTAACAGTAACATAATTACCTTCGTAATGTTGCTCTCCCAACATATCTAACAAATAATTTGAACTTGGATCTGAAAGATGTTTTTCTTCTATTAAGGTATTTGAAAAAGTAAGTGTAGCACCTATGCCTTTACGATTATAATCTTGGAAAAGATTTCTTGGTGTCCAACCTTGATGATGGGCCTTGGGGGCATCACAGACCTCAATTCCTCTTCCACCACTCCACATTACACTATAACAACCGAATACAGATGTGAGAGGCAATCTATAACCAAACTCATCCTCGACATCATCTAAGAGTTCAAAAATTTTAGAATCATGGATAAACAATCCTCCAAGATCCCATATTGCTTCTGGCCAATCGGGATGTAATATACTTTTACCATGTGGTAATTTATTTGAAGTTACATAATCAGAAGTCATATATATATTTACAAGTCTTGGGTGTGTTTACATTCAGGAAATTTTGAACAACCCATGAAGTTTTTCTTTGTTCGTTTGGCTGTCCGTTTAACTAATAAGCTCTTACATTTTGGACATGTATTACTTTTATTAGCAACATAAGTCCACATTTCACGAGCTCGATTACGCATTGTAGTTAAAGCATTTTTAGTGCGATGCACTCGCTTTTCAACTCTTACTGGTCGTTGCTTCTCTGTATCAAAAAGTGTAACACGAATTGCATCCTGACCGGAATCTCTAGTTATATTTGTACGTTTGTCTATTGAGGAAAAAATACGGATTGAATAACGAAATTTGTCACCACGTAATGCTGACATAAAATCTTCTTCATTCCTATGTTGAACTATACGTTCATAAATGTACTCTTTTGCACGGCCGCCATCTTCACCACCGTTGATACACTTAAAACCCATTTCAGTTTCAACCATATCACGGAACTCTTCGATGCTAATTTCAACGTATCCAGCCATTCAACCTTTAAGGTTTAAGTTCATCATACATATATTATACTATATTGAAATAAAATGTCAAGTGTTATCTGCGAGCATTTTTTCTCGCATTTCTGGAGTTATGCCGGGAATGTCCATTTGCGGATTACGCTTTTGGAGTTCTTTTGCTATTAAGTATTGTTCACCTGATCTATCTGCCCAATTTTTGTAACCCATAAAGTAAGTGGGATCTTCAATTTCGTCCTGGCCCATTGTATAAGTTCTTAACTCAGTAACATTATCAATGTTTGCTATAGTAACTCTGCTTTTAAAACTTCGTCCTTGGGAACCAAATTGATGCTTAAACTCCCTTGGTGTTATTAGTTTGGGGAGGTAATCTTCTTTAAAGTTCTTTATTAATAGTTTTAACATAGCCTCAGGTTCAATAAGATTTGCTTCTGATCCTGGTTCTGGACCTTCGTGTTTTGTACCACCTATACCCATGTGCCATGCTTTCATTGCTTTATTATATCGTTGGGCTTCTTTTGGACCAACAGGGCCATATACATCACCCATTGCATGTTCTCTTGCCATTGTTAACCAGGCTAATAAGTCTTTGCCCTTTAGTGACTCAAATTCTTGTCGAGGACCTCGTTCAGAACTAATTCCAAACTCTTTTTCTACTTTAAAATCAAGATCACCCAATGACGGATCAAGTATAGTTGCAATACTACTTAAAATTTGTTTATCGTCTAAATTTTTTATAAATGGTACATACCATTTATCTTTCCAATTTTGAATTTGTGGTGCAAATATTGTTGCAAACTGTTGTCCAAATTGAACTTTTGCGGCTGGAAGTTTTTCAATTTCTTTTTGTAAGTTTGGCCAAAGTTTATCAAGTAAATTTATTTTTTGATTATATACTTCTTTTTTAACACCATACCAATTTGAAAAGTTATCCCAACCTTCATCATGGCCGTGTTGGTCCTTATTATCTTTTAAATAATTCATTCCAACATTAATCTCTTGACCTTGACGTTCTGGATCAAAAGTAGTTACATTTTGTAAAAATACTTTTTTATAATCACTACCCGGATGATTACCACCAGCCGTACCATATTTGAGTTGACTATATCTACCATGACTAGTAATTTGATATAATGGCATTAGATCTTTTTGATCCTTCATAAAACTACCAACTAGTCTCTTTTGTGTTGTTGGTTTAAGTGTCTCAAATGCCTTGTTGCTTGTAATTGAATTAATACCTAAATGAGTTGTTGAACGTTTTGATAAAATATTACTTCGTGCGTTTCTCCAACCTTGGTCTATGTCTGCATTAATTGTTTTTTCGACTGTATCAGCCCAACCTAACATATAAGCAAGTTTTCGAAATTTCTCTTGCAAATGATCTATTTTTCCATCAAATGGAAGGAACTCATTAAGTGCGTCTTGCACTTCCACTAAATCACTCGATCTGCTAATTTCTTGCCAAACAATTCCACGTTCTGGATCTGGATCATCAATTAGGTTACTGTGGTTATCGTCTGCATCAGATCGTATTTTTGGTTTTCTTGCTACAAGGATTGCACCTAGTATATTTTTTACTCCCTGCTCTGCTTTTTTTCTGGACCAATAGTCAGTAGCAAGTTTTTGATCTCCAACACCCAATGCAATCATTGGTCTACCAGATGAATCACCAATATAGTAAAAACGCATTTTAATAAGACCATTATCACCATAACGGCTTCTTTGGTCCTCAGCAACGGATTTAAACTTTTGCTTGTTGTAAGGTACGCCCCCCTCTTCTTTTTTATCATTTACATCCCAGTACTCATCTACTTTACCTGGAGATCCAGTATGTCGCCATAATGTGTAGTTTCCTGATTCTTTTATTTTCTTAGGAGCATACTTTTCCATATATGGATGATATGCACCTTTTTTACCTTTTACTACACCATGTCTTTCAAGCCATTCCCGTTCAATGTCTTTATTAACACCGGCTACTAGTCCAGCATCATGTAAGTGCTTTACATGATTTAAAAATGGTTGTCGTGAGTCAATTAGTATGTTCCATTTTTCAATGTTTTTATTATCGTCAAGATGGAAATCAATTATTAATCTATCTTTACTATCTAAAATTGTGTAAAAATTATTATCAAGATAGTCATTAATTCCTTTTGCCAGTTCAGCTCTCATATGGGATACAACACCCGGGCCTTGTTTGTCAAGATCTAAACCTGGTACGGCCCTATCATCTGCCCATCTAGTAATCCATTCTTTCAACTTATAACTATGCATGTGCCGACTAACAAATTGCGAGTACGTTTCAAATTGTGATGTAAGGGCATCTTCTTGTTCTCTCAGGGTACGCACCAGTTCAGTCACATCATCTTTTTCTCCTCTTTTGTATGCTGTCCGTTGGTGTATTCTATTAATACCTAAGTCTTGACCTGTGCTTATTACTTTTTTAATTAATTCGTTACTTGGTAATGCAACTGTATAAATGTCATCAAGTTTATATGTTATATTTGTTTTATTAAGCGGATATTCTTTGCGTATATTTTTAAAGCCATCCTTATCAAACATTAAACCCATGCTATGATTGTCACGTTGGCCTGCACCCATAACACCTTTAACACCAACTTTCTTAAAGAAGTCTATTAATTCATCAGTGTATACTGCTGGTGTCGGTCTATTATTATATCCTTTATTTTCTCTTACTGCTGGAACTTCACCCTGTCGTTTCCTTCCACCATAATAGCCACTACCCGCATCTGGATTTGTTTGTATACAAATTGCCGCTTGTTCAGTTCCTTTATCACGCAACACGTACATATCATATTCATCTGGCTTAAAATGATATATGCTACCTATACAATTTTTAAGAGCTGAACCAATTGCTTTAAATGCGTTTTCACTTTCCAATTTCCAAAATGAAACTTTACCTTGTTCATATACTTTTGTTTGGTCTTGTATTTGTTCTGATTTAATGGTTGGTCGTGTTTGATTGTACTTTGCCCATTGTTGCAGTAATTGTTCCATTGGACTACGTGCAAGATTTTTTAATAGTTTTTCAGCATTTTTCTTTTGTTGCTGATGTACTTGCATCAATTGTTTTGTAGTTGCTTCATCCGAGTTGCCAGGGATATGTGCCTGACCATAAATGTCAGACATTAAACTTGTAAAAAAGTGTTCTGCTTCTTCTAATTGATTTCGTAGATCCTGGTGGATCTTTCCATCATCTGCAGGGAAATATCTAATTTGGTTTAACTCGCCATTATCAATAGCCCAAGTTAAACCTTTAATTTCATCTTTATGTGGTATTTGTGTAAGTGTTAGTTGAGTTGGTGCGACTAGTAAAAACTTACCTTCTTTATCTTTAAGAATATACTTTACTAGTATACCCATATACCATGTACGTACTGATTCTGATCCAATAAAGTCCCTCCACTCAGGGTTGGCTTCTTTAACTTGTATAATCCATTTTGAATATCGTTTGTGAGCCCAATCTTCAAGACTATTGTCTAAACCAAGATGTTGGGCCACGTTTGTAGCCTCAACATCACCTGGAACTAGTACTGGTTTTGTCGCATTTAGCACGACATTTTCTAGTAGTATGTCTTTAAACCGCATATACTATACTTTCTTATTCACAATCGCATTGATTTTCCGGTGTACATTCGCACGGATCACAATGACATTCTTCTGCTTTACAATGTTCGTTTTTACACATTATTTTTTCCTTATGAATTTGGGTGGTATCCACCCTTTGTAGGCAAGTTCGCCTATCTCTTTAATACTGTCTTTAATTCTATCCATACGGTGGCCTTCTATTTCACCGCCCCACCAAGCAAATCTATCATCTGCTATTAGTTTAACGGGGTCTGGAACTTTTACTTGTAATACTATGCTTTTCGAATCATCTTTCTTTGCTTGTCGTCTAGCATAAAATTGTGCCGCTTTTGGTGTAGTTGCAAGATAAACATTAAACTCTGAATATCCTGGAATTAAATCATTATAAACTTCACCAGTTTGGCCTGGGCGTAAACCCTTATTTTGTATTATTTCCCAACGGGCTTCGCTTGTACCGTGATACATTACTAAATCTTCTTTTTGTTGTATTATATCTTGAACATAACTACTCATACCTGTTAAAACCGATCCTACTGTTGGATATTTGCTACCTTTGGATTTTGGAAGATTGGGTGGTGCACCTTTAATTATATAATCATCAGTAACACCAAGATCACCAAACCCTTCTCTGGTATCTTTTAAACTACGTAATGCGGATTTGAATGTATCAATATCAGATATTACTCGCTGGCGCATTGCGTTTCCAACCGCCTCTTTTGCTATTGTAATTTCTTGTAAAGAGTAATCAACTTTTCCGCCTAAATGATTCCATACACTTGAAATCTCTTTATGTGCATCTTTAATACGTGGTATTTTGTTAAATGCTCGTATGTCTCGTTTTGCTAATGCTTGTTCATCTGGACTTGCTGTTTCATAATGATGTGCTATGAAACTATAATATTCATTCTCAGTTGAAAAAACTACTATCTTCGCATCAGAATAAATGAAATAAAAGCCTGCGGACTTGGGCATATAAGTACCCTCAGATTCCCGCGGCCAAATTGGTATATCTTTTGTAGTTTCTCCGTGCCTAAGATCTATAATATCTTTGGCTTCTAAAAGTACTTCAAATGCTCTCATATTGTAAACAATGCCCCAAATCCAAATATTGTTACAAATACACCAATTGCAACAACTATAATTATTAATAATTCCTGTCCGTCTTTATTAGCCATCAGTATTTAAACCTTTCAATGTTAATCAAACATCACTTGCCGATTGTACTTTAGCATTTTTTAATCGTCTAATGCGACCTTCGCATAACGCAATGTTCTTGGTTAAAGCATGATCTAATGGTTGTACAAAATCTCTCCAAAAACGCTCTGGCTTACCCGCTTGCTTTGCAAATAATTTTATTTCATACGTAAAATTATTATGCCCATACGGGTCAACATCCGTGTTTGGTTTAAAATACGGCATTTTAAAATTATCTGTATTTCTAACAAACTCTAAATGTTTTGGATTTGATTGCACTTCCATTTTTGCATTTAATTCTAGACCATCTTTAGCCTCTTTTTCTATTTGGCTTTTTTGATCGAAATCATCTTGATAATTATAATAATACATCATTGGCTCAGAGCCAATGCTTATTATGCTTTTCTCAAAATCTATGTCACTAATATACTTTTTTTCATTGGCAGACTTACCACCCCACCCTTTTTTCTCTTCATCGTTTATATACTTGTCAATGGATATCATGGCGTGTTCTTGAAGTTTTTCTTCATACCATTCTTTATCCCAATTTGGTAAAGTAAATGTAGTTGGTGTTAACCATTTTGTCTTTACATCCATTTCTATTGTTCTATCTTCTGCAGGCATTCCAGGTGCTAATTGTGTTAATAACTTTTGAATACCGCCTACTGGAAAAACATCTTTTCGGCGACTCATATAAGGTATAATTGTTTTGAGTGCTTTACCTGTACCATAACCTACTTGCGATTCAATTTTTAAAACTTTTTCATGGATGCTTTCATAATAACTGTTTAATTGAGCATATAGTTTACTAACTATGTCTACTGTACTTTGGTCGCCCTGGCTAACAATACGCAATACGTCGTCAATATCACCTTCATCATTATCATTAATTTCAAATGATGCATATCTTTTATCTGTAAGTAACTTTTTGTTTATGTTTATTAATTGTTGGGCAAGTTGTTTTCCAAGTGCCGTACCGAGTGCTTTTAATGGTGTTTTATGAAAAGTTTCAAGTGTGTCCTTGTTGTGTGGAAAACGTATACCATTTCTTATTATAATCCAACCTTCACCTGTATGTGTTTTTGGTGGATCACCTTTACTATCTCTGTCAGCAAATTCTGAACTAATTTGATAGTCAGATGTTGTAAACATTTTAAGAAGTCTATCTTGCAGTGATTTAGAAATTTGATCCCATCGGTGTAAAACAATATTAAGTGGGTTACCCAATATACGATTCATTTTTAAGTTAGTCATTTTAGGACCTAAACTAACTAATTTACTTACAACCTCTTGAATATTCTTTCCATAATGATCCCAATATTCTTCAGTATCAATTAAATCAGGATCTTGTGGAAAGTCAGTATGTTGTTCGGTACCATGATGGTCTTTACTAAGCCATGCAATGGCATGGGTAATTTCTTTTCGTATTTTTGGATTGATTATTACACCTGATTCTAATGGTAATCCACTATCAGTGTCTGTGCCTTGGGCTGTTAAAGTTGGAACAACTGTTTTCTCTCGTTTATCATAATTAACTGCATATAAAATTTTGTCTGCTTGGACAAGTAAAAAATATGTTTTATTATTATCTTTTGCCGGGGTACCTCCAAGTGCTTCGTCATGATCAGTGTATGAATCGCCCCCCTTGTCACCTTGATACATTTCGTGATATCTATGATCGTAATACATTTTATTTGTTGGTGCAGTAACTCTAAATATTTTAATACCTTCTACTTCTTTTATTAAGTCATGTGGCCATTTTTGTTCTAATGGAATAATTGCATTACCATCAATGATATGACCATAAGCCGCTAACATTTGTTCTTCTATTTCATTATTAACGTCTTGACAAATATTTTTCTCAACAAATGTTGGCCAAAATATTTTAAGTTGTTGTGTATGGTTGACAACATCATCCGTAGACAAATGTCTAAAACCATTATTGCCCATACCAGGTTTACAAAATTGTTCTAATACTTTATTTGAAACACTAAAAACCCACTTAATTGCGCCTTTAGGATCTCTAATTTGGTATAATTTTTCGTATGTACTAAAATCTTTTGTATTAGTTGTTTGGCTAGTTGTGCCGTTTGCAAACATTCTACGAGAAATATTTGAATCAAATTCATGTATATTTGTTATTGTGGTTAGTTTATCACCATTGCTAAAACTGTCAATCTCTTTAAATTTTGCTTTATCTAAAAAAGTGCCCCAAGTACCATCGTCTAATTTTATAATACCCCCACCAATAAGATCATTTTTTGCACTTTCATTTACTTCTAACTGGTCATTTGAATTTAACCAATTCATAATAGTTTTACCATGAAATGGATCTGGTGGATTATTGTTGTAACCTTTAATTTCAAATAATATAGGATAATCAGAATGTGATGCCATACGAACTGCGGTAGTTGTTTTACCACGTACATCTTTTAATACATATATGTCATAAGAATTGCGATAATCATCAGCATCAATATTACCACCACCTACTGTAAACACACCAGCATCATCATTAAACTCATAATATGTGCCAATACAATTTCTTAAAGCATTTCCTTCTTTCATGGAGGCAAACTTATTTGTTATTTTCCAAATTACCTCACCATTCTCTGCATCAAATACTTTTTCTAAACCGTCACCCGTCATTGCTGGCAAAACTTCTTTGAACATTTTTTCATGCTCATCTTTAAGTTCACCAATCATCCAAGATACTCGGCCTCTCATTTCTTCAGTAAAGGTATGGTTTTCGTCCCGACCGGGTTTAACTTGCATTAAAGCACCAATTAAATTTTTGGCCGCTTGTTGAACACGTTTTGAATACTGTTGACCTGCTGATTTTAATTCTGCGAACGCATTTCTTTGGGCGGCTGGGTCTTTAAGTCCTTTAATTTTTATAACATACTCAGTAGACATTTCTTTTGCTGGAGTGATTGCATACTTATAAATGCCAATTAAGTCATGTATAAAATCTTGAACCCAATTATCTTTTATATTAAAAACATTAACCCAAAATAGATATCCTTTATCAAGTGCGGATTTCCACTTTGGGTTACTGTCTATAACATCAACATCTATACCACGTTCTAATCTTACAATACTTTTGCCACTTGTTCCAATATAAATATATTTTCCATCTTTTGGGGTTGGATTAACTCGATGAAGAAGATCTGTATTACTATCACGTGACATTACTGTTGGTCCAAATCCACTTGGATCATTGAGGATGTCAGATAACATTTCTTTTTTGAATTTATTAATGACATTACCAAGTGTGTTCATTACTTGTGCAGTTTTTTGAGCATCATAACCAATAAGAGCTTTTTTAACCTGCTCTTGAAACCAAGACTCAAAATCCGACCCACCATCACCGGCAATTTGTGTAGCATTTATTGCAGTATTTTCTAATAATAATTGATAAAATTTCATTATGCAGGTACGCCATGTTTGTTATGCTGAGCCCATGCTATCTTAAATGGCACGTCACTGTCAGCACCATATTTTAATTTTAATTTTTCTACTTGTTTTTCTCTACCTGGAGGTGCAACTTCACTAATTGTCTCAATTGACTCACCAGCATGTATTGCGGCCATATGATTGTTATATTGTTTAGTGCCTCTTTTATGGGGGCTTTTGCCTTCACTATATCCATGACGACAACAATCAAACGATACTATTTTATTTCTATCTAGTTTAATATTAAAAATACCAAACCTTGTATTCAAACTTTTCTTTTTTGTTTCATCTGGAGCCAAATGAGAAAGGTTATCCCAATAGTTTTGCATTTGGGTAAGTTTTTGGGTAGTTGTTAATACCCTCTCATCTACTTTAACAATTTCTTCTACTAACATATCACGCCTTTGCTGTCTGTTTGGCCCGTCTTCGTTGAGCTATTCCTGCTCTTCCTGCTTGTACGTTTGCTATTGCGGCACCGGCTTCTGGGCTCATACCTTGTGTAGGTCGTTGTGCTACTTGGTCTGCTGGTGCTGGTGCAGTTGGTGCTGGTGCAGTTGGTGCTGGTGTGCCTGATGTGCCTGCAGGTGCATCAACTGGTGCACCAGTTGGATTTGATACCAAATCTTTTACAAATTTACCTGATTCAGAATCAGCACCGGCTGGTGCTTGATTCACTTTTTGCCCTACTTTTTTAACACCTTTCATGATTTTACCACCGCCAGTAAGTGCTCTCATGTGTGCTTGTTGGGCCGCCGTCTTACTACCTTGAGCACCCATCCTTGCTATATTTTGAGCACCTCTTTTTGCTAAATGTTGTATACCTTTTTGTATACCTTTTTTAGCAAGATAACGCATTCCAAATCCAGCGGCAGCTTTTACTGCCGGTATCAGTAATAATAATGGAGCAATTTCATCTAATCGCTCTCTATTTTTTTCAACAAATTCTGGCGTGTATATTTCTTCAATTTTCATGTGTTCTTACCTTTATTATGGTGCTCTTGCAATTCTTTATGTTTATTCATTGAAGTAACTGCTAAAATCGCTCCAAACGATATGTGAAATATGGCACCTGCACCCAATGTAAGAGGTATCCACCTAGTTACACCTTCGGCCGCACAATTATGAATTGCACAATGTTCAGCCATTGCTAAATTCCACATTAACGGAGCGATAAAAAAATCAACCAGGCAAAGAAACAAATAAACTAAACCTGCCCAATCTCTCCAATGTCTGTTTATGGTTTTATTAATACCCATTTTACCTTAATCGTTAGTTAAGGTTGGCTCACCTCTATCAAAAAATTTCCAACCTCCATGACAAGGTTGTCGCTTTCTTTTAGCGTATTCCTTGTCTGTATAAGTTCCACCTTCTCCTTCACATTCAGCAAAAAATGGAGTCATTCCACGAGGCCAATTATTTGTTTTAGATGTACAAGATGCACACATTATTAAAATAAAAGCCAACGCAATAAGAAATATTCTCATCCGTTGGACCTCCTGTCTAAATCTTGATGCGGATAGTTTTCATCTACGCATTGCCGATATGGAGAAACATAATTTTGGTTTTTAAGTAATGTTCCTCTCTTTAATCCTGGATCGTATGTATATCCCCAACATCCGTTTGCATCCAATATGGGCGTACACCCTCCAATAACAAAAATCCACGTTGTTACCATTATAAACCATAATGATAGTTTCAATTTTCACCTCGCAAAACTAATTATTTTTTCTTCTTCTTCTTCTTTTTTGTAGAGAAAACTTTCTTTACTTTATTTTTTGCTTTTTTAGCGGCCTTGGCGGCGGCTTCAGCCTTTTTCTTGGCCGCTTGTTCTGCGGCTTTCTTGGCTTCAGCGGCTTTCTTGGCTGCGGCTTTTGCTTGTTTCTCTGCTTCTTCTTTTGCTCGTTTTGCGGCTTCTTTTGCTTTACGTTCCACTTCCTCAGCGGCTTTTTTAGCGACTTCCTCTGCCGCTTCTTTAACGGCTTTAGCGGCTCTCGCTAGTTCTTGTGCATGTGCTTCCGCTACACGTTTTGCTTCTTCAGCAATTCGCTTTGCGGCTTCTTCTGCTTCTTTTGCAATTCTTTCTGCTTCTTCTGCGGCTTTGTGAGCGGCTATTTCTGCAAGTCGCTCTACTTCTGCTTCTGCTTCTTCAAGACTTTCTGCTAATGCAATGGCATCGTCCGCAATGGCGTTAGTATCAATATCTATTTCGGCATTTAACTCTATGCCAGCAAGCAATGCAATTTCACCATCAACACCCATTGTAAGATGTCCATCTTCCATTGTTGCTCCGCCACCTACTTCAACACCTACTTGTGTGCCAATACTTACGCCTGCTCCAGCAGTTACGGTTGCTTCATCAATACCTACTGAAGATTCCGATTCTACTCCTACACTTGCTCCCACAGTTGCACCAGCACTACCTTCTGCACCATGAAGACCAATTTGACCACTTGCTTCTGCTCCTGCGTGGGTTTCAGCGGTTACACCTACTGACGTACCCATATCAACACCACCAACTGAACCTCCAGCACTGGCTTCTACTCCTGCTTCTGAACTAGCACCAACTGATGCTTCTGCC
>Ga0114994_10002304_pt1 | contig 13929 bp, 9 predicted proteins | sample ArcticOcean_MG_C_9_FD_87043 | JGI IMG/M metagenome (GOLD analysis project Ga0114994, IMG submission 87043) | Marine microbial communities from western Arctic Ocean - ArcticOcean_MG_CB2_152 | ecosystem: Environmental > Aquatic > Marine > Oceanic | place: Arctic Ocean: Canada Basin | collected... | reverse complement strand
CGGCGACGTCGACGCCGGGCGCCGTGCCGCGGGCTACGACCGACGAGTGGGCGCGGCAGCTGCGCGCGGTCGTGGTGGCCAAGGACCGCGCCGCGTTGGCGCCGGCGCGGCTGCCGTGGTGCGACGTCTGCGACAACCTGAAGCCGCCGCGGACGCACCACTGCAGCACGTGCTCGGTGTGCGTTGATAGGATGGACCACCACTGCGCGTTCCTGCACAACTGCGTCGGCGCCCAGAACCTGGCGGACTTCGTCCTCTTCCTGTTCAGCGTTTGTGCGGGCACGTGGTTCGTCGTCATCTACGTGGCCTTCGAGCTCTGCGCGGCGTACACGTGGCGCGACGACGGCGACCTCGGCAAGGGCGCCATCAACGACTTCATACGCCGGTCCGGCTCGAGTCCCGGCGTCGTGGCGACGCTCGGCGTGTTCCGCCACGGCGCGCGGACGCGCGACGGCGGGTTCATCGTCCTGGCCTCCGTGGCGCTCGGCGTCGCGCTGGGCGTGGGCAGTTTGCTGGTCCTCTACGCGTCGCTCGCGAAGACCGGCGAGACGTCCCTGGAGAAGTCGGCACGCGAGTACCTGAAGGGCCGCGACTTCCGGACGTACCCCGGCTGGACGGGCGTCGTCGCGGGCATGAAGCGGCGCCGCGGACCCTCGGACGCGGAGATCGTCGCCGAGCTGCGCCAGTGCGGCTTCTTCGACGGCCCGCCGCTCGTCGACGAGGACGGCACGGTTCCTAGACCGAACGGGAGCGTGCGGCGGCGGGCGGTGCACGACGAGGGCGCGACTGGCGGGGCGGCGGGCGCGGGCGCGGCGGCGGGGGGGAAGTCCGAGTAATATAATTTTGAAGTTGACCAACGGCGTGGAGGTATATAAAAACAAGCGCCTTAGCTCCCCCGCGTCGGCTCCCAGGGCCGCGCGGGCAGCATGGACCGCGCCCGGTCCCGCAGGGTGCAGAGCATGTGATGCTTGGCCTTGGCGTCCGAGGGCCGCTTCGACAGTGTCGACCAGGGGCCCTCCCCGAGCTCCCTTTCTTTGTCGTCCTCCCGGATCAGCACCACGTTCTGGGTCAGCTCCGGCGTGTTGTCCCCGATGTCGCAGATCTTGTACGCGCGCGTGCATAAGAGTCGGTTCGTGTGCGTCGCGACGTCGTTGTTCCGCAATCCTTTATTCTTCTGGAACATCGTCGGCGGCGCGACGCTCGGCGAGACCTTCGACGTCGTCCGCCGCGACCGTGTGGTCTGCGCGGACCTGCGCGAGGCCGCCTGCGAGCCGCCGAAGCCCACGCGCCGCGGCCGGCGCTGCGTCGGGGGGTACATGACCTTCATCTTCCGGATGCGGTCCTCCCGGAAGGCCAGGACGCGCTGCTGCATCTCGTGGAAGCGCATCGCGCCGTCCGGGGCCGTGTCCACGCCCTCGAAGATGTCCCGGATGTCGTCCTTGGTGAGCTGGGGCATCAACCCCTTTCCTCTTTTACTTTTCATCCGTTGGTCCGCCTGAGCAATGAGTTCGTTCTGCTGGTCTTCGGATAACGTGCATAAGGGTCGACCCTCACTGACATACACTTGCAAGCAATCCTCCCGCTCGAACTGGTGGCACATGGCGTCCAGCTCCCACCGCCCTAACACGTGCTGGCCCTTCGGACCGCTTCGCAGACACTGTTGTCTATCTAATGGCCCGTAGAACCCGAACGCATACAGGCGGCCCGTCGACAGCGGGTGCATCAAGTCCTTGGGGAAGGCGAAGGCGAGGACGTCGTCGACCCTCACCAAAGTCTCGGGCCGCTCGCCCTCGAAGCCCGTCAGGGCGAAGCGCGTCCTTTGGTGCTGGTGGTCGTCCTCGGCCTGCGCCGCGGCCGGCACCTCGGCCGCCGTCCCGGCCGGCGCGGGCCCGGCCTCGGCCGTCGTCGGGCGCGAGGCCTCGGCCGTCGCGGGCCGGCTGCCCTCGGCCTGGCTGCCCTCGGCCGTCGCGGGGCGCGAGGCGTCCGGTGCCGCTTCGGCGTCGGCCATGGTTGACGTCCTGCTGCCGCGTCAGGTGCTGGCCGCTTCGGCGTCAGGTGTTTCGGCGTCAGGTGCTCCCCCGTGCTGCGGGCGCTGTTCATTCAGCACCCGCACGTTGGACAGCGTGCTCCATGGTTAGGTCGAGAGCGAACAGTACTGCGTTTTGCGTTAGCCGCAGGTGCTACTGGCACCTTTCACTCGTGTTGAGAAACCCGATTTGCAACTTAAAAAGAACCTGCGATTTGCAACTGTGACCACTGCACAGCTCGGTTAGTGGCGGTAACGAGTGCGGTTAGTGGTTGTAAGGACGGAACTCTACAGCGCAACGCGGTATCGCAGTGCAACTCTAGCGCTAAGTGCCAAGCTATACCATGCTCGACCCCTTACTCCGTTACGCCATGGCCGCCGCGATCGCGGCGACGGCCGGCCGCGGCCTCGTGCGACGCGGACGGCACGCCAGGGCTCTTCCGGCGCCGGTGGGCCTGCTCGATGCCTCCCTGGACCACGGCGACGCAACGTTCGGGCGGGCGAGTCGGACGGAGGTGCTCGGGTCGCTCGCGGCGCGCCTCGACGCGAACGGCCGGACGGCGATGCCGGAAGAGACGGCCTACGCCGACGCGGCGCTGCGGCTGGCGCGCGACGCGGAGCTCCTGTTCGCCGCGCGGCGGCTGCGGTCGGCGCGGCGCCGCGGCGCGCACGCGGCGTCGGACACGCTCGCCGCGGACCTGGCGGCGCCGCTGGCCTTCATCGGCGCCGCGGAGCGGTTGCTCAGCGCGCGGCCGCTCGACGAGGACTGGGACTCGCGAGCTTGGGCGAAGAACGCCCGGTCGCTCGCCGCCGACATTTTACGGGTCTCGCCCGGCGCGTCGACGCACGAGTCGACCGTCCTCCTCGTCGCCGCAGCGCGGCGCCGCCGCCAGGAGGTCGCGGGCGATAGGGACGCGGCGTTCCTCCGGGCCCAGGGTCGGCGAAGGGGCGCCGCGCGGGGCCTCTGCGTGGCCGCCGCGTGCCGCGGCGGCCTCGCGTTCAAGCGCTTCGCGCGGAGCGAGGGCGGCGTCGGCGTCATCGCCACGCGCGTCGCCGAGACGACGAAAGAAATCGTCGCGCGGCGGTTGGTCGATCCCGCCGTGGACGTCCTAAAAGACCTGCTCTCGCCCTCGAAAGAGCACCTCATGGCGGACCCGCAGTCCCTCCGCCAGGCCGAGGCGACGCTCGAGACGATGCTGGCGGACTGGTATGGAGACCGGGAGACGACCCTGTCGCCGGAAGAGGTCGCCGCGCGGGCGAAGCGGGGCGACCTCACGTCCGTCGGCGAGACCCTGGCCGCGGAGACGCGCCGACCCCTCTCGGGCCTGATCAGCGGCAACATCGTACGCGCCTTACTCATACAGCTCCAGGCGTCGGCCCGGGACGCGCAAGTCGCCCTCTCGGCCGTCGACGATTTATTGGCCGCCCAGACGGTGACGATCCGCGCGCTCGCGCTCGTGCCAGCGCTGCTACTCCTCGTGCTGGTCTCCCGGGGCCTCAAAATTCTGTTCCTCGCGCTGTTCTCGCGGAGCGTCAAGCGCACGGACGAGGTCCAGGCCGAGGCAGCCGCCGCGTTGCAGGAGATGCGGCGCGTCGTCCTCCTGGCGCGCGACGACGCGGAGCCGCTCTCGGATCTCTTATTGGGCGCCCTGGCCGTGGAGGCGTACGCGCTCGCGTCGCTGCTCCGGGTCCACCGCGCACGCTTCAAGCCGGCGAGGCTCCGGCGGCTCGACCGGTCCCTGCGGGACCTGTTTGCGCCACTGCCCGCGCGCGCCGTCGTCGCGGCGCTCGCGGCGCTGGAACGCGACCACGCGTTCCTCGGGCTCGCCACGGCGCGGGAGCCGCCGCCACCGCTGACGCTTGTGTGGAAGGATTCCCCGTAGGCTTGTGTAAAGTGTAGACTTGTATAAGGATTAATACGCGGCGCTCGACGAGGCACGCCGACGTGACGACGTACGGCGCGAGCGCGAGCTGGCTGGCGTCGACCGTACGCTCGAGCGCGAGCTGTGCGTCGCTCAGGGCCACGACTAGGGGGTGGGGGTGTTGGTCGTCACACGGGCCCGAGGTCGCGGCGGCGGCCCACGCGGCGTGCACGGCGGCGTAGGTTTACCGCGCGTCGCGAGCGTTGTCGCGATAGCGCCGACCACCTGCCCCAGCAGCGCATGCGCGACGAGGTACTACTCTGCGTTCCTGGCCTCGGCAACGTGCGGCACAGCGCCTGGCATCAACTGCTGCACCACGGCATCGAACGTTCGCCATGCATGGAGCGCGCAGGCATCCGCTGCTGCGATTTCATTCGGCGGCAGGGTTCATTCGGCGGTCGGGTTCATGGTACAGGCTCCCTCGTCGGCGCGGGTGGCGGCCAAAAGAAAAAGGACGCCAAGCAAGCGCCGAGAGGCTGCTGGTCGGTGATCAAGCTCGGGCGTCGCAGGGAAGTTTTTCCAGCCGGCCGAGAATCACCGGCAACACCTTCAGGGTGAAAACACACCTACTTCACCCATGGCTCTTTTCGTCTTCAACGCTGCGGCAGCGCGTCGTTTGCTGCTGCGTTTGTTTGAGCCGCACTGCGGGGGGTTGGAGCCCCGCCTGCCAGGGGACTTGGCTGCCCCCAGCTTTGCCGTCCGTGCAGACGCGGTGTCCTTCACCGGCTAGCCACAGCCCAATCACATGGGGCTGTGGTTGCACAGCGCTTGCACCGAAACACAATTTGCGTAGCCTTGGCGTAAGAAGAACGCGGGCGCTCAAAGGAACTGAATCGCAGCCCCCCGCGCACCGCCGCCCATCCCAGCTCCCTCGCCACGTCGATCTCGCAAACGCGGGCGCTCAAAGGAACTGAATTGCAGCCCCCCGTGCACTGCCGCTCATCCCAGCTCCGTCGCCACGTCGATCTCGCGACCATGTCCGCGATATGGGCTGACACCGGTGAGCGGGCCCGCTTCGACTCTCTGCTCGCCGCGACCGCACCGCAGGTTGCGGTACCGCTGCCCGCACACGAGCCAGTGTCCGGCCAGACCTTCTCAGTCACGGTGCAGGACCGTTGCCAGTACGCCTATAGCCTGAAGGTGGGCGCGGCGCCGAGGTGTAGGACGGGCTGCTCGGCGGTAATCTCCGCGAAAGTAAGCGGTGACACGCTCAACGCCGAGAACTTGCTCGTCGACTACAATGCGGTGGTGCTCGCCCTGGGGGCGACGCTCGCGCCCCTCCAGGACGCGGATTTTTACCTCTTACCGGCGTTCGCCGGCCGCAACGCGACGGGCGAGGTGGTCGCCCAGTACGTCTGCGAGGGCCTGCTGGCGAGGATCAGGAGTTGCTGTAACGTCACGCCGGGCGCGTCGCCGCGCGGAAATCAAGTTTCATGCCTCCAGACGCCATCTTCATGATATCTGCTCGACGGCGTGGCGGTGCGGGTCTCTACTCGACTTAGCTGCTCGATGGCGTGGCGTGGCGGTGTGCGGGTCTCTACTCGACTTAGCCACGCCGAGATCTGAGTTTGTGAAGAAGTATCGGGCGCACCCGGCTCACGGGTTGATTTCCATACAGGCTTTATCCGCCCGAACATCACGCGCGCCAAGGTCACGATCTCTTTCTCCGACATCAATAAGGCCTCGTTCAAAAAGGAGAATCCGGCGGGGCTGATCTAGCTTCCCCGCGCCGTCTCGTCTACCACCAGAGCTCGAGAGAACGCCCCCGCCGCCCCCCAGTTTCGGTCGCCACAATGTAAATACTCGTATGTGAGAAGTACTTCAAGTTATAGTTAGATGCCGCTCGGCCCCGGCACGTTCGTCTCCGGGATCGCGTCGAGGATCACGTACACGTTGAACAGGAAATAGAGGAAGAGCAGGCCGTAGCCGTGGCGCGGGTAGTACGTCCAGGCGTTCGCTAGACTAATAGCGAGGAACACCAAGGTGCTCAGCGCCATGACCAACGTGAGCTCGGAGGCGTGCGCGATGTGCACGGGCCCGCGGGCCGACGCGTAGCAGGCCCAGGGCAGACCCAACGCGATGAGGATGTCGAAGACGTTGGAGCCCAGGGCTGTCGAGACCGCGGCCGTGGCCTGGCCCTTGCGCGCGACGACCATGGCCACGATCAGCTCGGGCAGGGACGTGCTCGACGCCACGATCAGTAAACTAAGCGTTATAGATGGGACGCCCACGAGGGAAAATTCAAAATTGAATAGGTGTTTGTTTAACTTCTCTTACATATATACAATATATGTATATATATATGTATTTCATTTTTATATACATCATTTTTATTTTTTTGGGTTGCCGAGTTCTCAAGAGGCTCTTAAAGTTGTATCCAGAATTTGCAATCATAAAAATACAAACACTACATCCCGTTATACTTGCATTCAGATATTCGTAATATTGAAAATGCAAACACTACATCCCGTTATACTTGCATTCAGATTGTGTGAATCTTATCACTCTTCTCGCATCATCATCTATTTCATTGGACGCAGTGTTTACTAGTTTCCGTTATAGTTGAAACAAAATCAATCGATTCTTACTACTTTTCTGTCATCATCATCTATTTCATTGGTTGCAGTATTCCTTCCCAAGATCCCGTTATAGTTGAATTCAAATTGTGTGAATTCTTGACCCTGTGCCCCAATTATTATATAAGCGTTGCTTAATAGACTATATTGAATAGAATAGTGTCATCATCCAAACGATGAACGCAGTGAAGCGTTTTGATGGTAATACTATTCTATTTCATATATATATTCCAATAACACATGATCTATATTAATATTCATAAAAGTACTACTTTTTGTTATACCCCCTAATTCGACCGAAAAAAACCGGCGATTTTTATCCCCATACAATTGAATTGAACCATTTTCTACTTCTGAATGGAAGCGAGCGGGTTTTCCCGTGAACTTTCATTCTGATGTAAAAAATGGTTCAATTCATATACTACTCGCCACGCGGACGCCTTCGTTTTCTCCGCCAGCCGACATCGAGAGGGCGGCTTCAGCGAGTATTAGATAGGGGAGGAGCATCTAACATATGAACCTGCATCCAGTCCACTCCAGGAGGGCCCGGTGCCCAAACTACACATAGACAGCACTTACTCCTTCCGGAAGCGCAGCGCGTAGTGCGCGTCGCACCCCCCCTGGGCGCCGGCGACGTGCCACGGCCAGAGGCGCAGCGCGCCGTTAGAAACGCAGGCCGCGTCGAAGGCGCCGTCGAGCTCGTTCACGTCCACCGGCACGATAGTTGCATCAACCGTCCGCTCTAAAAACGCCCCGGCGCTCGCCTCCGCGTCCGCGGTCAAGGCCGAGCACGAACTGAAAACAAGCAGCCCGCCCGGCGCCAAACACCGCCAGCCCGCATCCAACAAAGCCGCCTGCGTCGCTGCGAGGGCCTCCAAATCAGGTTCTTTCCGCAGGACGTCGGGCCGGCGCCGCGCCGTGCCCGTGGCCGAGCACGGCGCGTCCACGAGGACGCCATCAAAACTATCCTTGATGCCGAGAGCGTCCTGGACGCGCACCTCGATCTCCGCGTTGCATCTTTCAATATTCTGCGCCAAGCGCTTCGCTCGTTTGGGGCTCTTCTCCACCGCGACCACTTTAAACCCGTAGGACGCCAGCTGCAACGCCTTCCCACCCGGCGCGCTGCACATGTCCAGGACCGTCGCGCCCTTTGGTAATGAATAAAGCAACCGCGCCGCCTGGGCCGCCCCGCAGTCCTGCGCCCACCAGCCGCCCTCGTCGAAGAACGGTAGCGCGGGCACCGGCGTCCTCTCGGACGGGCGGAGGGCTGCGCCCAGGTCGCCCATTTCCATGGAAACGCCCACCACGGCCGCCACCAGTTCATTTCTCATCGTGGACGACGCGCACGTCACCTGTAATAACGGCGAGACCTTACAGGCCTCGAGGTACCTCTCCGCGAGCGTTTCACCGCGGTCCTGCACCAACAGGGCGTAGAGCAGCGGCTTGCCCGCTTCCACACTGGGCTTGTCCCGGGCCAATTTCCGCAGCACGCCGTTCGCCAGGCCCGCGTTGCCGCCCCGCCGCCGGCAGAGCTGGACGCTCGTGTCGACGGCGGCGCGGTCCGGCACGCCGTCGAAAAAGAGCAGCTGCGCGACGCCCAGCCTCAAGGCCTGCCGCGTCGAGCCGCGCGGCCGCTTCGAGCAGGTCTCGTCCAGCACCGCGTCGATCTCCGCAGCGTGGCGGTCGCACGCCGCGACCAAGTCCTTTGCAAACCGACTTTCTCTCTCATCTAGGCTTTTCGTGTGAGCCTCGAGCAGCGCGGCCGGCGTCGCCAGGCCCTGCTCCCGCAGCACCTTGTGGGCAGCGAGGCGCGCCGCGAGCGGGTCGAGCGCGGTGGTTGCTGTGGCGAGGGCTGCGAGGAGGAGCGCGTGCATGCTTCAAGTCTTTTAGTTTGCGGTGTCGGTTCTTGCGCATCAAGGCGTGGAACTCGGGGGCCACGCGCTTGATGAAGGCCCGCAAAAACAAGCCCGCGTTGTCTGCCGCAGCGAGCCGCGACGCGGCGCGCGCGAGGAGGCCCATGAACCGCACGCGCGGACGGCGTGCACTGCTCTTATTGACACGTGTGTCGTCCAGAGACCAGGACGCTGCGAGCGACGAGCCTTGGGGATGGATGTGAACCGCAACACTAGGGAAGCGAGCGACGAGGACCCTGGCGCAAAAACCCGTGCGATGCAACCCGAACCCGAACCCGCACTTTGGACGACTAGAAGCAAGGCTTGCATTAGCAGTGCAGAGCGGCAACCGTATTGCCCTGGAACGTGCCCCTGGACGTTTTACATCTCCTCTCGCCACAGCGTCTCCAGCAATGGCGCGCATCGCAGCCTTGGTCGCCGCGGCCACGCTCTGCAACGCCTGGACTCCGGCCCACCGCAGCAGCACAAGACAGGTGCGCCTGCACGCGGCGGAGGAGTTTGACGTGGACATGATGATCATGGAGACGGAGGAGGCCATGCAGAAGTCCATCGCCGCGTGTGTCTCTAATTTGGGCGCGCTGCGGACGGGCCGCGCGAGCCCCGAGGTCTTGAAGAACGTCAAGGTGGACTACTACGGCGCGGAGACCCCGTTGAACCAGCTCGCCTCCATTTCCGTGGCGAGCGGCACGCAGTTGGTCGTCTCGCCCTTCGACAAGAGCTCCCTGAGCGACGTCGAGGCCGCGCTTGTCGAAGCGAATCTGGGCATGACGCCGAATAACGACGGGGAGTTGATCCGTTTGAACATCCCGGCCCTCACCGAGGACCGGCGGAAGGACGTGGCCAAGGAGGCCAAGGGCGTCGGCGAGGAGGCCAAGGTCGCCGTGCGCAGCGCGCGGAAGAAGGCCAACACGGACGTCAAGAAGCAGAAGGACCTCAGCGAGGACCTGAGCAAGGACTGCCAGGACCAGATCCAGAAGCTCACGGACAAGTTGGTGAAGGAGATCGATTCACTAGTGGCGAAGAAGGAGGCCGAGGTCATGAAGGTCTAGTAACTCCCAGCGTTACCTTAGTATGATACCGGGGGAGTAAGCTGCTGTGACCTTAGTATCTTTACTCAGGGATACGCCTCCGCGGGCGGCGTCTGCGCGTCCGCCGCGGCAACCCAGCCCTTCTGCGCGAAGCTGAACACCTGCGTCATGCTGGACTTGGCGCTGGTCTTCATGGCGCCTTCAAACGCGTCGTACCGGTCGATCTCCGACTGGGGGATGGACTTGCGCGCCCGGGACACGGCCTCCTCGAAGTGCTCCTTCGAGACGAAGGGCAGGACGTCTTCTCCCGCTTGTTCCCTCCGGACCGCGTCCTTCACCGCGTTTTTGGCCGCTCTTTGACAAATCTCCGAGATGTCCGCGCCACTAAACCCTTGGGTGAAGTCGGCCAGTTTCTCCAGATCCACCTTGGGGTCCAACGGAGCCTTGCGCAAGGACGCCTTGAAGACACTAAGACGAGAATCCCGATCCGGCAAGGGAATGTGGATCAGCTGGTCCAGGCGCCCCGGTCTTGTGACCGCAGGATCCAGGATGTCTGGTCTATTGGTGGCACCGATCACGAAGACGTTCTTCTGCCCGACCGCGTCGATCTCCGCCAGGATCTGGTTCATCACGCGGTCCCCGGCCTCGGAACCACCAGAACTTCCACTCCGCGCTTTGGCGATCGAGTCCATTTCATCAAAAAAGAGGATGCACGGCGCCGCGGCCCGGGCCTTGTCGAAGAGGTTGCGCACGTTCGCTTCCGACTCGCCGAACCACATTGTGAGTAATTCAGGACCCTTGACGGAGATGAAGTTCGCGCCGCATTCATTCGCTACAGCCTTGGCAATGAGAGTTTTGCCGCACCCGGGCGGCCCGTAAAAAAGCACGCCTTTCGAAGGCGGCATGCCGAACTTCTCGTACTCGTCCGCGAACTGCACGGGGTACTCGACGGTCTCTTTCAATTCGGTCTTCACATTTTCTAAGCCGCCCACGTCGGCCCAGGAGACGTCCGGGACCTCCACGATGGATTCCCGCAAGGAGGAGGGGTTGCACGTTTTTGCGGCTAACGTGAAGTGGGCCTTGGACACCTTCAAGTGTTCGGGGTCCAGATCCAGTTCGTGCGCTAAAGCGGCCCAGGAGGCCTCCTGGCGCTCGTCGTCGAGCATGCCCTCGGTGAACCTGCGTTGCGAACGGTGAGACACGCCATGATAGTGAACCGTTTGTACAGCTGTGTATGACCTCGGACGGTAATTCCAAAAAAACTGGAATCAACACGGTGAGTGGGGGGTCTAATCCCCTTCTGATTGGTGCCAGCATAAGTCTCGTCATCGGTCACTACGTTGAAGTATACGTACACGGTAAAAAACGGCGCGGCCGACTCCGCGTCTCTTAAAGCGCCGCGCACACATAAGAGAGCGGCCTCGGTGCATAGTTGCGCCAGGTCCGCCCCGACGAAGCCGTGGCAGTCCCGGGCCACGTCGTCCAAATCGATGTCCGCCTCCAACGCCATGTGCCGGGTTTTCACGGCGAGGATTTCCCGGCGCGCCTTCTCGTCCGGAACCTCTAAAGCGACTTCCCGATCTAATCGCCCGAACCGCCGCACCGCCGCGTCGAGCTCGTTGGGCGCGCCCGTGGCCGCCAATACGATCACGCCCGAGTTCGCCCGCAGCCCGTCCATCAAGGTCAACAATTGCGCACACACCCGCTTGTCCTGCTCCGAATCGGCCTTGTCGCGCTTCTGGGCGATGGCTTCTAATTCATCAATCATGACGATGCTCGGCGCGTTCCGCTCGGCGCTGGCGAACTTGGCCCGTAACAGCTCTTCGGCCTCGCCCGACTTCTTGGAGGCCACGTCGCCGCCGTTCAACGTCTCCACGTGGGCCCCGCTTTCGTAGGCCGCCGCTCGTAATAGGGTGGTCTTGCCGCAGCCCGGCGGGCCGTGGAGTAAAACACCCCGCGGCGGGTCGACGCCCAGACTTCTAAACAACTCGGGCGAATGCAGGGGCATCTCCAGGACTTCGCGTAACACGTCAATATGGTGATCACACCCGCCCACGTCCGCGTAGGTGGGCATCGTCACCTGCTCGCCGTCGTAGGGCGCGTCGCACACTAGCGATGTGGAAGAACCTACAATAGCTTCGTCGCCGCTGTAGGCGCCCTCAATACCCGTGACCTTCCAGGTCACGTCGTACGTCTCCTCGTCGATCTCGAGCGAACAGGTGAAGACGGCACCTACTTTCACCGGCCGTTCCCGACCGCTGAAATACGGCGCCAAGCACCCCTCGAAGGCGACGTCGTCCGCGGCTTCATCATCACTCCCCAACGCGTCTTTGAGCGGTTCCGGTAATGTTTCTCGTAACGGCGCCACGCTCACGGACAACGCCTCGCCGAGCTGCACGCCCTTCAGCGTTACTGAACTTCCAGTGAACGCGCACCCGTCGGCCACGTTCTTGGATAGCACAGCGTTGAGGCCATCGATGCTCTGGTCCAGCCGGGCCACGCGCGCCACGGCACTCTGGCGCCGGCTCCCGTGGACACGGACGCAGTCGCCCTCTTCCACTTCGAGCGCTTGCAAGGCGTCGTCCGAGAGCTCGACGCTCGAGGCGTTCAGGGCGCCCGTCGACGCGTCACAAGCGGCCGTGGGGAAGTCCCGCGGCGGCGGCGGCGGCCTTTCGATAACCTCCTCTTCCTCGTCTTCTTCGTCCTCTTCGTCGACCTCCTCGACGACAACCTTCTTCTTCTTCTTCTTCTTCTTGCGCTTGGTCTTCGTCGAGCCGCCCCGCAACAAGTAGAGCTCGCTCGCCGCCGCGGACCGCGCCGCGAGCTCGCCCTTGGTGCGCGCCCCGAGCCAGCCCGTCAACAGCCGGCGCGGCGCCGGCCGGGCGCCCAGCGGCGCCAGGCACGCTATCCTGAGCAGCGTGCGCAGCATCGTCGCGTGGCTACGCGTCGCGCGCGCCTTGCTGCGTTCGCGGCGCGTCGATCGGCTCTCGCCTCGACTGCAAACTACAAGCCTTAACAGCAAGCTGGCCAATCACGATGGCGCAGCGCTTCTTGAATAAGCGAGAGCGCTGGTATGCAGAAAGCAGCGCTTAGATTATATTCTTGACGGCGTTGCGCTGCAGTGCGCCGAGCTCGCCCTATTGCGCTCGACCAAAAGTGCTACTACGATCTCCGCGTGGCGTCCAAAACCGCGAGTCAAAGCCTACCACCACTCGGAAGACGTCTCCCGGAGCCTTCACAGAACAGAAAACACCAAACGCTTCACAAAAAAACGCGCGCCGAGATGCGCCGGCGCTCTGCGACGGGCAGCACGCGAGCCAAACACGATGGAGGGCCAACGCATCACGCTGGACCCGACCGCCCACGCGTCCTTCGCCGAGCGGTTGGCCGCGGCGGAGCGCGTGCAAAGCGGGGCTGCCCTGCCACCGGAGGAGGACGCACGCCGCGGCGTGACGTCCCTGTTCCTCTACGGCACATTACTCGTCGCGTGCGCGGCCGTCGCGGGGCGCGCCGTCTTCGACGAGGCGGTCGACCGGGCCGCGTCGTCGGCGGTCCTCGCGCTCGCGCACGGCGGCGGCCTCGCGCTCGTGTGCGCGGTCTCGCTGCGCCGCGCGGGGCCCGGCCCGGCGTGGCGGCGGCGCGGCGGCGTCCGTTCCAAGGCCGCCAAATGGCTGCTCGGCGGCCTGGGCGCGAACCTCGCGTGGCGCGCGTACCGGCTGCGGAGCGCCGCGCCGCCCGGCGCCGACGGCGAGCCGCCCGAGGCCGCCCAGGCGCTCGCGGCGCTCATCTTTCTGCTGGGCCTGGTGGGTTTGCTGGCGAGCTTCTTCGAGGGCGCCGGCCAGCAGCGCGACGACCGGCGGCGCGCGATCGACGAGTACGCGCGGCGGGCGAAGGTCGAGTAATGTCGTGTTGTTGTTGTTTCCTCCTTTCGCCACCTTGCTGTGGAAAGCTGCGCACCGGCGTTGGCCAAAAACCCGTGCCTAAAAAAAAGTTCCCGTTTGTGCGCATCGACACCGCCTGCGCACAGCGCCGACCGAATTGCAGCCGGTGAGCGGTCTTAACTGGACGCCACAGTGTACCCTGCCGCTTGGGAAGGAAAATTCGGCACCAAGCGGCGTCCGTCAGGTTGCATAGACGTTAAGCGCCCGCTTGCCGTCGCAGCGAATTTTACGTCCCGCCCGCCCCCGCAGGCAGCGCACGCGACACAGGGAGTCAGAAAAGAAAACATGCCAACCCGCCGTGGTTCGATCCAGCTCGGCGCCGTGCCGCCGGCCGAGGACAGCGCCATGCCGCGGGCGCCGGTCGAGGACAGCGCCATACGGCCACAGATCGACGTCGGCGCGGCGGTGGAGGGCCGCGACTCCTTCGGCGAGGAGGACGACGACGAGGTGCCCGTCAAGGTGCTGGCCTCGGACTTCGACTCGGCCGCGATGGCGCCGCCGCCGGCGCGCGCGGCCAAGGGCG
>Ga0114994_10002303_pt1 | contig 13929 bp, 12 predicted proteins | sample ArcticOcean_MG_C_9_FD_87043 | JGI IMG/M metagenome (GOLD analysis project Ga0114994, IMG submission 87043) | Marine microbial communities from western Arctic Ocean - ArcticOcean_MG_CB2_152 | ecosystem: Environmental > Aquatic > Marine > Oceanic | place: Arctic Ocean: Canada Basin | collected... | reverse complement strand
TAACGATATTGCTGACCGAGATTTTGATTCTAATGTCGCCCGAACCAAAGATCGTCCGATTCCGGCTGGCCTGATAACCATAATGCAGGCTGTCAGCTTCTCCGCTATCTTCATTACTATTGGCTTCCTCATTCTTTTGCAATTTAACTTGTTTGCCATTGGTCTCGGGGCGACCTCTTTATTTCTTGTCGGCATTTATCCCTTCACGAAACGGTATACTTTTTGGCCTCAATTCGTACTCGGCCTAACGTTTAATTGGGGAGCCCTATTGGGCTGGGCAGTCATTCGCGGTGACATCCAAGCACCAGCAATAGTACTTTATATCGCCGGTATTTTTTGGACCCTCGGCTATGACACAATCTACGCGTTACAAGACAAAGACGACGACATCATCGTCGGAATTAAATCCACAGCACTAGTGCTGGGCGTAAATACACGGATTTTCCTTTATATTTTTTACTGTTTAGCCATTATTTTTATGGGTCTATCTGGCTTAATGGTAGGCCTTTCCTGGCCGTTTTGCATTGGCCTTGGGTTTATTGGCTTACAAGCTATCTGGCAAGTTTGGGACCTCAAAATAGACAATCCAAAAGACTGCCTTGCTAAATTCAAATCAAACCGCTTTTTTAGCTGGATATTTCTCGGCAGCATCATTGCCGGAAAAATATTTTAAGTTTCACTTAACGGAACCCTTTTATAAAAAAAGAGGAGGGGATATGTTAGAATTAAAGAATTCTAATAAAATGCCTATTATAGTAATTTTTTTCCGCATTAAACATTGCTATTACGGTTTAGATTCACAATTACTAGTATCTTTTCATTGGCTCCACAAAAATCAATGAGCAATAGATTAGCTGCACTCTCAAGCCTGCCTAATCGCCATCGAGAATAACGAATAAAATTTTATCATGCTTCCCGCCGCCGGAACAATCACCAGACAAAATTAAGATAGCTCACCCCGAATTAGCAGAAGAAAAAAATTTGATTACCCAAGCCTTTGCTTAACAATTCCACTAACTTTACCAAAATCTAATTGGCCGGCATAGTCCTCGCGGAGCTTGGCCATTACCGCGCCCATTTCTTTCAAGCTTTCGGCACCAACAACTTCAATTACGGAGGTAATAGCTGTAATCATGTCTTCGTCACTTAATTGTTCTGGGAGAAAGCTCTGAATAACATCAATCTCTTCGGCTTCCCGAGCTGCTAGTTCAGGTCTGCCACCTTTCGTATAAGCCACAATAGAATCCCGACGTTGCTTGATCATTGATTGCATAAGCTGAAGTATAGCATCATCGCTAATGCCTTTTTCATCGACCCCGCCCTTAGTTCGATTAGCAATATCGCGATCTTTGATAGCCGCATTGATTAAACGCAAAGTTGAAATTTTAGTCTGCTCTTTGGCTCTCATGGAAGTTTTGAGTAGATCGTTTATTTGCTCACGCAGCATAGAATCATCCTCTCTAATGGAAGCTGAAGACAATAACCCAAACCAAATCCGAGAGTCAAATTGATTTTTGTTTTTAAGTCATTGTTTTTAAATAATATTTTTAATTTTTTTTAACTTGACCCACACCTAAGCATCGCTTAAGACCTGCCCTCAAGCTGAGGTAATAGCTGTGAGATAACGATCCCAAGCCTTTTACACGCCGATAGTTTGAAATAAAGATCAAATTGATAGAATGACCAGTTTGTTCCAAGAAATAAGGATCCGCCAATAATTATGACGGACGCCAAAAAGAATATTGTGCTTAATTTATGTCCCCCCAACAAGGACGCTGCACTGATTCTTGATGATGGATCAATTTTTTGGGGCAATGGTGCTGGTGCCAAAACTTCCGCCACCGGCGAAGTTTGTTTCAACACCTCCCTCACAGGATACCAGGAAATTCTAACGGACCCATCCTACGCGGGCCAAATCATTACATTTACCTTCCCCCATATAGGTAATGTCGGGACTAATTTAGAAGATAATGAGGCACTGACCCCGGCTGTAAAGGGTTGTATTATGAGCGCAGATATCAGTGCTCCTTCAAACTGGCGGGCTGGCCAACCATTGGATTGCTGGCTAAAATCTCATAATATCGCGGCAGTTACGGGTATAGATACTCGGCACCTCACCCGCCGTATTCGTGATGTTGGATTTTCTAATGCAACGATTGTGAATGGGCTTCCTGAAAAAATTGATACTGCAACTGCTCTCAAAGAAGCTCGAGATTTCAATGGGCTTGAGGGCATGGACCTCGCGAAGGAGGTCTCTTGCAAGGAACCCTATATCTGGAATGAAAGCGTCTGGTCTATTAAGGGCGGCTACGGCCAACAATCACATTCCAAGTTGCATGTCGTCGCGATAGATTTTGGTGCTAAGCTCAATATCCTGCGTTGTCTCGCGGCAACAGGCTGTAAAGTCACGGTGGTACCCGCCGGCACAGCAGCAGAAGATATATTGGCGTTAGCCCCGGACGGGGTGTTCCTTTCGAACGGCCCAGGAGACCCCACGGCGACAGGGGCTTACGCAGTGCGGACCATTAAAATACTTATCGAGAAGAACCTCCCTATTTTTGGAATCTGCCTAGGCCACCAGTTGCTATCACTCGCACTCGGCGCAAAAACAAAAAAAATGCATCACGGTCATCGGGGAGCAAACCATCCTGTCAAAGACTTGGAGACCTCAAAGGTTGAGATCACCTCACAAAATCACGGTTTTGTCGTCAAAGCCAACAGTCTGCCGGATGGCATTGTCGAAACTCACCGCTCACTATTTGATGGCACTCTTGAGGGTATCAAGGTTATAGGCAAACCAATATTTTCGGTTCAACACCACCCCGAAGCCTCTCCTGGCCCGCAAGACAGTAACCACCTTTTCGATAAATTTGTTAAGATGATGAAGGTGTAGAAGGTGAACTTATCCTATCTCTATCACGAACAAAGAAAGATCGGTGAATGGACAAAGTCCGTGTATGGTGCATTGTTTATTGGCGGTTGCTCGATCCCTTTTAAGGCAACATTTAAATTGGTTACAATGCTCTTTGCTCCTTTTGTCATACCCTGGTCCGGCCAGCACATCCATGTCTTATTCGTTAAAGAATTAAGTGGTGGATCAAGTCATAAAATATACCAATTCAACCTTTCTTGTCCTATCAGGTGAAAAAATTTGCCCAAAAGAACTGATATAAAAACCATTATGATAATTGGCGCAGGGCCGATTGTTATTGGACAAGCTTGTGAGTTTGATTACTCTGGAGCTCAAGCTTGTAAGGCGCTTCGGGAAGAGGGTTACCGGGTTGTTTTGGTAAATTCTAATCCGGCGACTATTATGACTGATCCTGATATGGCGGATGCTACATACATTGAGCCGATTACGCCCGAATTTATTGAACAAATTATTATCAAAGAAAAGCCGGAGGCTATCTTGCCAACTATGGGCGGGCAGACAGGGCTTAATGTAGCAATGGCCCTTTGGAAAAGCGGTGCTTTGGAACGCCACAAAGTTGAGCTAATCGGTGCCAAGGCCGAAAGCATCGATAAGGCAGAAGACCGGCAAAAATTCAAAGTGGCTATGGAGAAAATTGGCTTAGAGAACCCAATATCCGAATTAGTAACCAATTTGGATGAAGCAAGAGAAGCATTAGATAAAATTGGTCTACCAATGATTATTCGTCCAAGCTTTACCCTTGGTGGAGCCGGCGGCGGTGTCGCCTATAACAAAATTGAATATGAACGTATTGTATCTTCCGGCCTTGCCGCCTCGCCAGTTAATTCTGTGCTAGTTGAAGAGAGCATCATTGGCTGGAAAGAATATGAGATGGAGGTGGTCCGGGACCGAGCCGACAATTGCATCATCATTTGCTCAATCGAGAATATTGATCCGATGGGAATACATACCGGTGATTCCATCACCGTCGCCCCGGCCCTAACCCTGACAGATAAAGAATACCAAATTTTACGCAACGCTTCGATTGCCGTGCTCAGGGAAATTGGTGTTGATACCGGTGGCTCCAACGTGCAGTTCGCAATCAATCCAAAAGATGGGCGCCTGCTAGTTATTGAAATGAACCCTCGGGTTTCTAGGTCTTCCGCCCTGGCCTCCAAAGCAACAGGATTCCCAATCGCCAAAATTGCTGCCAAACTTGCAGTTGGCTACACATTAGATGAACTTGACAATGATATCACCGGAGTAACGCCCGCAGCGTTTGAGCCCACCATCGATTATGTCGTCACCAAAATACCCCTATTTACCTTTGAAAAGTTTCCAAAGGCCGAAGCCTATCTATCTACCGCGATGAAATCTGTTGGCGAAGCCATGGCGATTGGCCGGAATTTTTCTGAAAGTTTGCAAAAAGGTCTGCGCTCGATGGAAATTGGACTCACGGGCCTAAACGAAATTGAAATCGACGGTGCGCCAAACCACGACGCCATTCGGGCTGCGCTGACACTCCATCACCCCAACCGCATTCTCTATGTTGCCCAAGCCATGCGACACGGCCTAAGCCTTGAAGAGATTCACTCGGCATCAAAATTTGATCCATGGTTTCTGGATCAAATTAAAGCTATTGTTGATACCGAGCAAGGCATTCGAAAAAGCGGCCTTCCAAAAGATAAGTCGGGTCTCTTAGCGCTCAAAAAAATGGGCTTCTCCGATGCCCGCCTTGCTGAGCTTGGTAGCATAGATACCGCTAGCGTTACCAATGCCCGGATCAGAAATAATGTACGCCCAGTCTATAAGCGGGTAGATACCTGCGCGGGCGAATTTCCATCGCAGACATCTTATATGTATTCCTGCTACGAAGGGGATGGCCTCAACGAACCTGAAAGCGAAGTGGAAGCGAGCCAGGCTAATAAAGTTATCATCCTCGGGAGCGGACCTAACCGGATAGGTCAAGGCATCGAGTTTGATTATTGTTGTGTCCATGCTGCCTACGCGATGAAGGATGCGGGTTATGAATCCATCATGGTCAATTGCAACCCTGAAACAGTCTCAACAGACTACGATACCTCAGACCGCTTGTACTTTGAGCCCCTGACAGATGAAGATGTAATTGAGTTGGTTCGTGCAGAGCAAGCCAATGGCAAAGTCCACGGCGTGATTGTACAGTTTGGTGGTCAGACACCATTAAAACTTGCCGCCGCCCTAGAAGCCGCAGGTATTCCAATTCTTGGCACCTCTCCTGATGCTATTGATCTTGCAGAAGACCGCGAACGCTTCCAACAATTGCTTGAAGGTATTAACCTTAAGCAACCGCCCAATGGTATAGCACGCTCCGCCAAACAGGCTGAAGAAATTGCCGAAGAAATTGGCTATCCAGTCGTTATACGGCCCTCTTATGTACTCGGGGGCCGAGCAATGGAAATTGTCCATAATATTGAGCAACTCCGCCATTACATGAAGACTGCCGTAATAGTATCCGGCGATAGCCCGGTCTTAATCGACTATTTCCTCCGTGATGCCATTGAGGTCGATGTTGATGCAATTTGTGATAGCTCCAAGATATTCGTAGCTGGGATTATGGAGCACATCGAAGAAGCCGGTATCCATTCTGGGGACAGCGCTTGCTCCCTACCGCCATATTCTTTATCAGATGCAACCATCCGGGAGTTACGCCGCCAGACTGAAGCTTTAGCCTTGGCACTAAATGTTGTTGGCTTAATGAACGTTCAATACGCAATTCAAGCCGATACTATCTATGTTTTGGAAGTTAACCCACGCGCCAGTCGGACTGTGCCGTTTGTAGCGAAGGCAACCAATGTGCCGATCGCTAAAATTGCTGCCCGAGTAATGGCCGGCGAAAATCTCAGCAGATTTAAATTGGTCGAAAACTTAAAGCCTGATCATACAGCGGTAAAAGAAGCAGTTTTCCCGTTCTCGCGCTTTCCAGGTGTCGATATTATTTTGGGTCCGGAAATGAAATCCACGGGCGAAGTAATGGGCATTGCTCAAGACTTTCCTAGCGCCTTTGCAAAATCTCAACTAGGCGCTGGCATTGTACTACCATCTACAGGCACTGTTTTCATATCGGTTAAAGATACCGATAAACAAGCGGCTGCTAGGGTTGCTCGCGACTTAAACGAACTGGGTTTCTGCGTTATGGCAACCGGTGGGACAGCCGATTATTTTTTAACTGAAGGCATCACTGTTCAACGGGTTAATAAGGTGCTTGAAGGCAGACCTCATTGCGTTGATGCTATTTTATCTGATGAAGTGCAGATGATCGTGAATACAACGGAAGGTGCGCAAGCAATCGCCGACAGTTTCTCAATCAGAACCTCGGCCCTAACCAATAATGTGCCACATTATACAACCATGGCTGGTGCCGCCGCTGCTGTAAGTGCCATTTGGATTCAGAGCACAAAAAGTGATAAGGCGCTTGAAGTTGCGCCACTACAATCTTATGCTAAGTTATTATAATAACTTCTTTTGATTACTATACGGCCTTGGGTCGGTAGGTAAAACAATTAAGGTTCAGGTTATGGAAAAAGTTCCAATGACAGCGGGTGGGTTGAAAACCCTGGAAGATGAGTTGCGGCAGTTAAAATTTACCGAACGCCATAAAATCATTAAAGCAATCGAGATTGCCCGCGAACATGGCGATCTTTCTGAGAATGCTGAGTATCATTCTGCGCGCGAAAAACAGAGTTTTATCGAAGGCCGAATATTAGAATTAGAAGGCATTATTAGCTATGCAGAGGTAATCGACCCCACAACATTATCAGGCGATATTGTGCGATTTGGCGCAACGGTTGAATTTACCGATGAAGACACCAATGAAGAATCAACGTTCCAAATTGTAGGCACTTACGAAGCCAATGTTGAGCGCGGAAAACTCTCGGTAACCTCACCAACAGCCAGAGCCCTTATCGGAAAATCCATTGGCGACAGCGTAGAAGTTACCACCCCCGGCGGCTCAAAATCCTACGAAATCATCAAAGTAAATTATATATAAGCTAGGTCAGCCCTTAGCCTGAGCGGGCCGACCCGCGTTTTATACTACTGGAACTTTTGCCATTATTTCCCTGAGGACCTTTAATCGCACTCGAATCAAGGTTGAATCCACTGGTCCCAAATTTCTGAGTAGGCTCCACGACTTTTAGTGTGCGTTTTTTACCTTTTCGAGCTTTAGCTCTTTCGCGGGCTCTTGCTTTGCTCATCTGTCGCTTTCCTTGTTAGCTAAAATTAAGGTGAAAATTAGGCCATCACTCCGTCGTTACCTTCTAAGAAATCGACTGGAACGCCAGGATCTGATTTTGAGGTTCGGATGGCAAGAGAGGATTTTACATGGGCAACGTTAGGGGCTGCAGTGAGCTTTTTCATGACAAAATCTTGATATTTTTCCCAGTCTTCTGCTGCTACCTTGAGGAGAAAATCTATCTCACCGGCCAGCATATGACATTCGCGGACTTCCCGCCAGGATTTAACCAATGCCTCGAAAGAAACAAGGTCTGGTTCGGCCTGACTGGTCAGCCCTACTTGAGCAAAGACTGTAACATTATAGCCAAGCTCAGAGAATTCCAAATCAGCATGATAACCCTTGATCAGGCCAGATTCTTCAAGGGCGCGGACGCGCCGTAGGCATGGCGGCGCTGAAATCCCGACACGACTTGCTAATTCAACATTAGTGATTCGGCCGTCATCTTGTAATTCCCGCAAAATATTACGGTCTATATTATCGAGTTTTACACGTGCCATTATCATTTATCCTAACGTCTGAATAGTTTAGAACAACTTGATAATTTGCGCAATAATATTTCAAATTTGGCAAATAATATTACGCGTTCAACATTGCCAAGATTAAACATATGAACTCACTAAAATTAAAATTGTACCGTTAAAAACTAATTTTTTGTCTTCTTGCATACAGCTCGAGAGCTTTCTATGTTGGGCTTGAATGCATGACCTCTCCCGTATAATCTGAATATCTGCTATTGGAGTTTACAAAACCTATGTCAAGTCAACATAACAAAGTCCTTATTCTCGGCTCCGGCGCTGCAGGTCTTACTGCCGCCATTTACACGGCACGCGCCAATATGGAGCCAACGTTAATCCATGGCATGCAACCAGGTGGCCAGATGACGATCACCACCGATGTTGAAAACTTCCCAGGGTTTCCCGAAGTTATCCAAGGTCCATGGCTGATGGAACAAATTCAAGCGCAAGCTATAGGCGTAGGAACCAAGATGATTTCTGATATGATTGTTAAGGCTGACCTGCAATCAATGCCATTTAAATTGACTGGCGATTCGGGGGATATTTATACCTGTGATTCATTGATCATCTCAACCGGTGCTCAAGCCAAATGGCTTGGCATGGAAAGTGAACAGAAATACCAAGGCTTTGGCGTATCAGCCTGCGCCACTTGCGATGGTTTTTTTTACCGGGGCAAGGAGGTCGCTGTCGTCGGCGGCGGTAATACAGCTGTTGAAGAAGCAATCTATCTCACCAACCACGCAACCAAAGTAAAACTAATCCACCGCCGGGGTGAACTGCGCGCTGAAAAAATGTTGCAGGAGCGTTTACTCGCCAACCCTAAGATCGAAATGCTCTGGAATTCAGCACTTGAGGAAGTGCTTGGCAAACATGAGGGGCCCATGCCAGAAGTCACTGGCATGAAAGTCAGGGATGTAATTACCGGCAAAATTACGGAACACCGCCTCGACGGCATCTTCATCGCGATTGGGCATAAACCCAATACGGATATTTTTATCGACCAGTTGGACATGGATGAAGAAGGCTATCTGATTACCAAGCCAGACAGCACAACAACAGATATTCCTGGGGTTTTTGCCGCAGGTGATGTGCAGGATAAGAAGTTTCGTCAAGCCGTTACCGCGGCTGGTACTGGTTGCATGGCGGCGCTTGAGGCGGAAAAATATATCGCGGAGAAGGAAAATGGCTCACAGGCTGCTGCCTTATAAATACGATTTTTATATTAATTATCAAAATGTTGTGTAAGATACCTAATACGATAGGGGTGCCCTAACGTTTTTGCATAGACTATTATAAAAAGACCATAAAATATGGATTGGGATAAACTTCGAATTTTTCATGCTGTTGCCGAGGCCGGCAGTTTTACGCATGCGGGCGAAACATTAAACCTTAGCCAATCGGCAATTAGCCGACAAATCAGCACACTTGAGCAAAGCCTAAAAGTACCACTGTTTCACCGCCATGCCCGAGGCCTTATATTGACCGAACAGGGCGAGGATTTATACCTAACGGCCCATGACGTCTTCCACAAGGTTGCCATGACCGAAGCTCGCCTAACCGAAAGCAAAGAGCGACCCGAAGGACCGCTAAAAATCACCACGACCGTTGGATTTGGCTCAGTCTGGCTCACGCCACGTATTAAAGAATTTATGGATCTCTACCCAGAAATAGGTGTCACAATTTTACTTGTCTATGATGACCTGGATCTTGCCATGCGAGAAGCTGATGTAGCCATCCGGCTTACACCCCCGCGCCAACCTGACCTCATCCAACGACATCTTATGAACTTTCACTATAACTGTTATGCCTCGCCAGAATACCTGCAAAAACACGGGATGCCTAAAACGCCAGAAGATTTGGACGAACATAACATCGTCACCTTTGGTGAAGAAGTTGGCGACCAGACAGACCTCCTCCCCGCATTGAATTTTCTGCAGGGTGCTGGTGCAAAAGGCAAACGACGCAATCCGGTCCTGCAAGTCAACAATATTTATGGTATTTATCGCGCAGTTAGAAGCGGTGTTGGTATAGGTGCCTTGCCAGATTATTTCGTCGAAGGATCATCTAATTTAGTTCGAATCTTGCCGGAACTACAATCTCCTCAAACTGAGGTCTATTTTGTATATCCCGAGGAGCTGAAACAATCTGCCAGAATTGCTGTTTTTAGAGATTTTTTAGTCAGAAAGATTCTCGAAAGCGCCAAATAAGGTCAAAATCTTTAATCAATTACACTCCATACAATTTTTATGTATGCTGTGTTCAATCAACTCTGTTTTAATAAAGAAAACTTACATATATTGTTGCAACGTGACATCGATTTTGATTAAAATTTGGGACCTAGTCTTAAAGAAATAGATAAGTGATCACTAAGAAAAGGTAAAGCATCAGTTCACCTGAACTCCTCGTCAAGCCTTAATGAGCTAATCGAATCTGTACCTTTTTATTAGAGCCCTAAGAGACACGCTATGATTACCCCCATATCATCTGGTATTCAAAGTCGAAGACTTTACCCTAGAATTAATTCCCGAAATACCCCAAAGGTCTCTCAAAATATTTAATTTGACAGACCATATCCTAGAAAAGAATTTCTGAATCATGTGTAGTTAACTTACCGTATTTAGGACTGGTATTCTAGGTGGGGATTAGACCTAAGCAAATTAGCTACCAAGTATTAGGTAGCTAAGGAAATAGATGTTGACCCGAGACGCGCCTCCTTGATAGCATCATGTAACTTCAACTATTATCTGACCCATAATAGCAACATTTTCAAACACGGAGACGCACTATGCCACATAAGTCATTTGCCGATCTTCTTAAACAGGAAAAGCCTCTAGTTATGCCCGGGGTCTATGATGGGCTAAGCGCTAAGCTCGCCGAACAGGCGGGCTTCTCCAGTCTTTTCATCGGTGGCTTCCCAGTAGTGGGTGGGCGTTATGCAGTTCCCGATATTGGTTTGCGCGGCATGAGTGACATTGCAAGCACGGTTCAAGACATTCGTACCGTTACGGAACTGCCACTTTTTGTGGATATAGATGATGGGTACGGTGATGTTAAGAATGCTGTTCATACGGTTCACTTATACGAAACCATTGGTGTCGCTGCAATGATGATTGAAGATCAGACATGGCCCAAACGGTGCGGTCATCTGGCTGGAAAAAATGTTATACCAATGGAACAGGCTGTAGCAAAAATTCGAGCAATTTGCGCAGAAAGAAAAAATCCAGACACCATTATCTGTGCTCGCACCGATGCCCGCGCTGTCAATGGGCTCAAAGATGCGCTCACTCGAGCAGAGAAATTTCTTGAAGCAGGAGCCGACTGGATATTCATTGAAGCTCCGGAAACCCTGGAGGAATTAACAACTATTGGTCAAACCTTTGGCGATGTGCCCCTACTCGCCAATCCTCTCGAAGGGGGTAAGACACCTATTCTTAGTCCGAAAGAACTTGCCGAATTAGGTTTTAACATCATCCCGTATGGCTTGAGTCTATTATTACATGTCACCAAAACAATGCAAAATGTTCTAGCTGACATGAAAAGTAATAAACTCAAACTTTACGATAAGGGGGTAAGTTTTAACGAATATAAGACAGTTGTTGGATTGGATGAGTGGGCTAGAATAGAAGAGACCTACCAAACAAAATAATCAGTATGCAACCAGAAGTACTAATATTCAAAATCTTAGTAAATAAGGCGCATATATTAAATTATCACATCAAAAATTAACTTAATGCCTAGGAAAAATATGGCGTTGCCTAGCTATATGGCCTGCAGAACCATACAACCCTTTAGCCGCCACACTATTCTAATAAGCGTAGGCTTGAGCCTAGTTTTATTTTAGCCCATAATAAATACATGTTCGATAATACTTTTGAAAAACCATATAAACCTGAAAAACAACTCAATGTCTTAGGGACAGAGTTAATAGTTTGTGGAACAGACCCTGTGACTGGATTCTATCGTGACGGTTGTTGTAATACGGGCAATGATGATGTTGGAACTCATACCGTTTGTGTTGTTGTCACAAAAGAGTTTCTTGATTTCTCTAAAAATAAGGGGAATGATCTTAGTACCCCTATTCCGCAATATGGCTTTAAAGGTCTTCAAGATGGGGATTCCTGGTGTTTGTGCGCATTACGTTGGGAAGAAGCCCGATTGGCTGGTTTTGCGCCCCGTGTAAAATTAACAGCAACTAATGTAAATACACTTGCCTACATTTCGCTCGATGACCTCAAAGACCATCAAATAGATTTGAATTGAACAATATTATAGAGCTAATTTTTATGTCCATTTTTATGTTTTTCCAATGAAAGTAATAATGTAATGACTATCTCAATGTATCAAGCTAGTGTCCCCCGATTTATTAGTATATTAGAAAATCTTGATCAAATATTAGATCAAACGCTAGTTCATATAGAGAGCAAAAAACTAGATGTTCATAGTATTATTGATTTTCGGCTTTTCCCCGATATGTTTAGTATGTGTCGCCAAATACAGATAGCCTGTGATATGGCTCAAGGATCAATCGCTCGGTTAGCCGGCGTTAAAATTCCAACAAATGAAGACAATGAACAAAACATTCAAGACTTAAAGGGCCGGATTTCTAAAACTATCAGCTATATTCAAGGTTTTACTCCTGACCAAATAGACGGAACTGAAGCTAAGGTTATTATTACTAAGAGGCACGAGAAAGAAACACATTATAAAGGCATGCAATACCTATTAGATCATGCAATTCCTAATATTTATTTTCATGTCACTACAGCTTATAATATATTGCGCCATAATGGCGTTGAGATAGGCAAGCGAGATTATTTAGGCACTCGCTAATCCCAACAACTTAAGCAACCAGAATTCTTTGGCTGACCCGCGGCTTCCAAAATTACCTTGGGGCTTTATTTTTCTACCCAATGAAAGGGATTTTTAGTCACCAAGCCCAGATTAATTTTTGCGCGTTCAGATGCTATAAAGTCGTGCTAATTTCTCTATATTGGAAGGCTCCCTAAAAAAATTCTTTAACCTATTGCCCTTTGAATTTGGAAGAGTATCAGTAGCGACAGTCCTGTCACTTAGAAATTAATTGTATTAAATTTCCACCCTAAGTAAAACCGTGAACATTATGATAAAACTAGGTAAGATTTTCACAGGCTCGCTGAATACGTTCACAAGCTTCAACCAAAATATCCGTTGCAGTTGCGTAAGATACCCGGAAATGTGGAGACAAACCAAAGGCTTCACCGAACACCACGGCAACACCTTCCGCTTCAAGTAAATAGGTCGCAACATCGAGATCACTTTTAAGTAGATGTCCATCTGGAGTAGTTTTGCCAATCATACCCGCACAGCTTGGGTAGACGTAAAACGCACCTTCAGGGGTTAAACACTCAATACCTTTTGCTTGGTTCAGCATGGATACAACAAGATCACGGCGTTCTTTAAAAACTGCATTATTTTTGGGTATAAAATCTTGTGGACCGTTCAACGCTTCGGCTGCCGCGGCCTGAGAAATAGAGGCAGCATGGCTAGTGCTTTGAGACTGTACTTTGTTCATTGCTTTAATTATTTCTTCCGGTCCAGCCGCATAGCCTATGCGCCAGCCCGTCATCGCATATGCTTTTGATACACCATTGAGCGTTAAAGTACGATTATAGAGTTTGGGCTCTACTTGGGCTAGCGTTGTGAACTCAAAATCATCATAAATAATGTGCTCATATATATCATCTGTCATGACATAGACGTGTTCATGATGCAACAAGACATCCGTCAATGCTGTTAACTCTTCTCGACTATACGCAGCGCCAGTTGGGTTAGAAGGTGAGTTCAAAATCAGCCACTTAGTTCTCGGCGTAATAGCTGCTTCCAATTGATCAGCTGTAATTTTAAAGCCATTTGCCTGCCCGCCTTGAATAATAACCGGCGTTCCTTCTGCAAGGAGCACAATATCGGGATAGGAGACCCAGTAAGGCGCAGGGATAATAACCTCATCCCCCTCTTCAACAGTTGCCATAATGGCATTGTAGATACTCTGCTTGCCGCCAGTGGCCACTTGGATTTGCGCCGGCGTATAGTCCAAACCATTTTCGCGTTTGAATTTAGAACAAATAGCGTCTCGTAGCTCAATCGTTCCTGGCACAAGGGTGTATTTAGTCTGACCCAAATTCATGGCTACGATCGCAGCATCTTTAGCATTTTGCGGCGTATCAAAATCAGGTTCACCAGCACCAAGACCT
>Ga0114994_10002301_pt1 | contig 13933 bp, 9 predicted proteins | sample ArcticOcean_MG_C_9_FD_87043 | JGI IMG/M metagenome (GOLD analysis project Ga0114994, IMG submission 87043) | Marine microbial communities from western Arctic Ocean - ArcticOcean_MG_CB2_152 | ecosystem: Environmental > Aquatic > Marine > Oceanic | place: Arctic Ocean: Canada Basin | collected... | reverse complement strand
TTTTAAAAGTAAAATAATTTTCTATATTTTCTTTATTCCATAAAATAAAGAAATCACGATTTAATAAATCACTTATTAATTTTATTGAAATTATACCTACAATTCTATCACCTAATCCTCCCAATAATGAATTTTTATCAAATTGAATAACAAACATATATAAAGATTTAGTATATAATAATTAACACAATAATATCATCATCATGCTTTATATTATTTTTTTTTTCTTACTAAATTTAGTAAATGCAGATGTCTATTTACATAATCCTCGTGGAAATAATAACCGTTGCGACGAACGGTCCAATAATCGCAATAACGCCAACCGTCTTTTTGATAGTCAAAATAATGCGGCAGGTGGCTATGCTGTATCTTGTGACCGCCCCGAAAATAATAACAATATAAATTGCTATTCAATGAATTATTATACTGACACTATTATCCCAATAAGATGGACCGCTCAACATAATTGTGGTGAAAATAATGATTGTCAATTTATACTACAATATGCTTGTAGTGATACTATCCAAAACGGCAAACCACAAGATACAAATGGAAATACCTGTACTCAACGTGTCCCTGACGTATCCTATAATGATTTAACAAATCCAGAACAATATGGGATAAATGAGGACTATGGTTTTTATCAACGCTGTAAAGACCGTGAAAGAAACCCATTTCTTTTTACTGCCAATCAAAATCTTAAAGGAGAAAGTGCCATATACACACGCCAAAATCCCAATGGAAATCGCTATGGCTTTGAATGCCCGGAAGAACGCGATTATTATCCATATTGGGGAGAAAGCGATTGGGTAGATATAGCAATTTTAACAACTAATACTTCACGATGTCCTTATTATACGAAGCATTCTCGTTGTAATAGTGTAAAACACGATTGTGTCGGTGGTTCACAATTTTCAAACAACGCCGAAGAATGTGAAACTCATGGAGGTCTTTGGTATACATATCCCAAATATCCTGATTGTAATATTACGTGTCAGGATGCGCCGAGTAGTATTATAAATAGATTAGGAGTCAGCACACAATATAACGGTACTAAACACGCCGAATATCTTTGGAGATTGCCTAGTAATCCTAAGAGCAATTGTGTTTTACGGTTGCGATACAACATTTCTACGAATGAAACACCGTGGGAATTCACGAATTTGGACAATGGTAAATTAAAAAACAATCCGGTTTTAAATACTAGCCAAAATGTTCCTGTGAGACTCGCAATTAACACGGCGCAATACGGACGAACATTTGAAGACCGAACATATACATTCAATATTATTCCAAGAACACCGGAAATATTGAATAAAAATATTCATAATTTAAACGTACAAGGTAAACGTGGAAATATAGCTCAAGTCCGAAATTGTATTGAATACGACTTTGTCCCAAATAATCTAAATGTATCCACCGATGACTATATTCATTTTCAATTTATTGGAAGCGACTATAATCCACCAGGAAATGATGGTGAAGGTCGAGCAGGAACAGATCGCAGTAATGTGGTATTAATCGATAGTCACAAAGATAATATACCCGGATATGAAAACCAATATCAATTATTTGACAATGATACTATGTATATACTTGCTTCTATTTATCAACCATTGAACAATAATAGTATGTGTTATACCTATGATGAATACATTAATCAAAATAAAGGTAATGACCAACAATCATTGAAGAATTGTGCTTTATTAAACCGAGCACCGCCATATTTTAATATGAGTCCAAGGAAACCAAGTAAGAACGGAACAATGAAGGCAATGAGCAGTCGCAATAATAATTTCAGTAATCGAGGACAGAAACTAACACTTAATGCCATTGCCAATGATACAATAGGCATTGACACAGTAGGCATTGATACAGTAGGCATTGATACAATAGGCATTGATACAATAGGCATTGATACCGATTCAGAAGAAAGTAATACTAACACTAATAATAACAATAATGGTATTAAAGCCGGAATTATTGTGCTTATTACGCTTACTATTCTTACTGTTCTTATTGCGATTTACATTAAACGTAATACGATTAAGCAATACATAGTAAAGAAGAAAAAACAAATAAAAATGAATACATCAACGTATATATGATATATCCTTGGATAGGAATATATCCTTGGATGGATATATGCCTAGTAACAAATAAAAAAAATTGAAAAAAAATAATTCAATAAGTTATTTATTATATTAAGCCACATATATATATATATATATATACAATCATGCCTATTTTGGACAATACAAGTTCTCGCGCTGAACAACCAACTAAAATTAAAACCAGTCTCAAACCACATCAATTGGCATTACTTCATGCTTGCGATGAATTTGAACAACATAATCAAAATGCGTCTTTAAACAATATTACATATAGTATGGGTTTAATTGCTGATCCAGTAGGTGCTGGTAAATCGCTAATTGCGTTGAGTATCATAGCAAACAATAAACCTATAAAGAAATCGGAAAATTTTAATTTACGAATAGTGAAAAATGACTTCTTCACTGAAATTAAACATAAAGAGCAATATCACGTAGATACAAAAATAGATTTAAGCGTTCTTATCGTTCCACATCCAACCATGTCTCAGTGGAAGCAATATATCAAAAATGAACCAAATATTAAATGTATCTTTATTGACGAAAAAAAGAATATGAAAAAAATCGATGAAGATATAACGAAAGCACAAGAAGAAAATAGTAATTTGACAGTAACCCAATACTTTGAAACGTTTGATATGGTTTGTATTTCTAGTATTAGAACCGCGGATATTGCCAAAGGGAATTATAAATTAGGCGACGTCTTTACAGATTATTCTTTTACTAAATACAAACGCATATTCATTGATGAAGTTGATAGTATTCAAATACACAATTCATTTCCACTACACGCAGAATTCACCTGGTTTATTTCGTCATCCAAAAATAATCTCAAACAGTTTACACCGAAATCGTTCTTCATTAATCCGGAAACTGGGGAAACATCGCACTTTTATAATTACCAGACTGGTATAACATCCCGAAAGGAGGCCGGTGGTGTGACGACTAATAATAGAGATATTAAAAGGTGCTTCCAGCATTTCTATTATAATACGAAGTACTTTGACGACATGTGTTTCGAGAATACAAAGGAATTTATAGCGGAATCATTCATGTTGAATAATCCCAAATTCAATACGATTCTTTGTAAGAATCCGGCAATTCTAAAAATTATTGGCGAAGTGTTAAATAAAAATATCATTAATATGATTAATGGTGGGGATATTCAAGGTGCTATTAATAGTTTTAAATGTGAAAAAACAACCAGTGATAATCTAATTAGTGTAGTTACAAAGAGTATAAAAGAAAAAATGTCTAAAATCGAAATTAAAATTATAAATATTCAACATGATAATGACTTGAACACATACGCCAAAACAATTGCCATAGCTAAAGAAAATAAAAAGAAAGATGACCTCAATAGTAAAATAAAGGGCATTGAAGAGAAAGTCAAAGAAAACCAACAATGTGTTATTTGCTACGACGAACCAGAAAATCCGTGTTATACTAAATGTTGTAATACTAAATACTGTTTGGAATGTTTGACTGAAGTAATGAAAGCCAATAATTCAAACGACAAAGCAAAATGCCCATATTGTAGAGCGGATATTACAAATGATACTATGCTTATATTGAATGACACTGGATCGACAGAACCCATCGAACCACCTAAGATGAATGATAAAAAGGAAAAATATGAGGCATTTACAATCCTTTTGGAAAAACTAGCGGGTGACACAACAACGAAACACAAAATATTAATATTTTCAGACTATGGTGGAAGTTTTATTAATATGAAATGTTTTATGGACGATAAGAATTATAAATATTGTATGTTGAATGGTCCTTCAAAAGTAATCGGAAACAAGGTCGCCAAATATAAAACCGAGGATAAAATAGACATCATGCTTCTAAATTCCAAGTTTTGTGGAAGCGGTCTTAATCTGGAAAACACAACGGATATTATTATGTATCATAGTGTTTCCAAAGACCTTGAAATGCAGATTATAGGAAGAGCCCATAGACCTGGACACATAGGAGATCTTAATGTATGGAAAATGTTAAATGTAAATGAAGCGTGAAGCATGAAGCATGAAGCATAAAAAATTGATTTATATATATATTTTTTTATTTTGATATTATTTGAAACACCGATTAATATAAATAATAATGGATCCCGTACAATTGCCTTCTAAGGAGTTTGAAAAATATAATAAAAGATGTGATATAATAAAAAATCTTATTCTTAAAAATTATATAAATACTACATTTGAATTTATTAGACACCCAAATACATTATGTGTTGAAGTTGTTATTAATAATAACTCCAAAATATCACTTTTACCTGATAATACTTGGAATGAAGTTAAAAGGCATATTAACAAAAAAATTATAGGTTTTACTGGTGAATGTATAATCTGTTATACAAAAATGGAAAATGCTGTATCTTGTCCAAGATGTTCCACCGACTATTGTTGTGATTGTTACATAAAAATATTCCAGGAAGGAAAAGGGGTAATTACTTGTCCTCATTGTAGATATTCCTATGGTAATATGATGCCTGAATATATGGTAAAAATGGGGGTTGATAAAATTAAAAATACACTTGGAAAATAATACGTCATCATTTTATTTTTTCATAGTTTAAAAAATTTGATTTATATATATATTTTTTTATTTTGATATTATTGTGTATTATTTTGTATTCTTAATTCAATATTATGAAGAATACATTAGATAAATGGCTTTCAAGAAATAACCAAGGTATAAAGCCTATAAATAAGATTAATCGGTATTTCTTTTATAATAAGAAAACGAATACGGCATTATGGTTTGAAAAGAAACCACTAAAGAAAAATATAAACTTTGAAAAAAAGGTAACTGTCAAAGAATTAAATGAAACTATTATTGTTTGTGGTAATATCGAAACAAATCCAGATGATCTATATAATGTAGAACTAAATCAAACTATTCAACATACACCCCTATTAAAATCTAATCTACAAAAGGCAATCCGTCGTGGCAATTTAGAAATAGCCCTTAAAACTAGTAAAACACTTATTAAAACGAACTTCAATGAATTTTTGAGAAGACTATTTATTATAGTTCTAGAAGATACAACCGCGCATCATTGTTTAAATGAATTGGTGTGGATGTGTGCCAGTTATCCACTATGGAAACCTTCGAAAGACCAGATTAATTGGCTTATAGGAGTCGTCGAAGTTATTACATTGAATCCATATTGGGATATACCTTGTTTTGATCAAACACGATTTGATTTGCGAAAGAATAGCGAAGAATTAGCGAAGTTAGATATATTTGATATGTCTATGATATATTCAATGGTACTAAGGGCTTCTTATGGTGGTATGATTTGTGATGTTAATATGATTCACTATTACGCAAATTTATGGTTTAATCGACTCGTTGGGAAAAATGCTGACACACATATTGATTTAAAATTGCGTTCCTTAGAAATTGTTCCTATAGACGTAGACACTATTAAGAATATAAAAAAAACGGAAATTCTTAATGAGGCGATTGATTATCATTGTTTCCCAGAAATATTAAGAAAAATAACGGATAAATATGACCATATAAATCCCGAACATATTAAAAAGGCAATATGGCACAATAATTCCGATTACAATTACAGAGATAATTACGACCATAATAATACTTACGACATATTATGGAATTTGATTGAAGGCGATGTTAGAAAAAAACAAAAGGATATACTAGATAAACTACAATTGTAATAATAATAATATTAATATTTTTTTCTTTTTTATAGTTTAATTTAAAATTTTATTAACTATTAAATATTAACTAACTAACCATGAAAATAAATCTCCAATTAAATACGGGTCATAATTTTATTGGGAAATCATTTGGTAAGGAAATTAGTGAGGAAACCTACGGTGAAATAGTATTTCAAACGGGTATGGTAGGATATCCCGAATCACTAAGCGACCCATCTTATTTGGATCAAATATTAGTTTTAACATATCCATTAATAGGAAATTATGGAATCGGCGAACCACAATATGATGAATATGGTATAGATAAAATATTTGAATCAAATAGTATTCACATTAAGGCCCTTGTTGTGGGCGAATATAATCCTAAATATTCTCATTGGAAAGGCAAGAAAAGTCTAGGAGATTGGCTAAATGAAAACGGTATAATCGGAATATCGGGAGTTGATACCCGAGAACTTGTAAAGATAATTCGCGAAAACAAGGATATTATTGGTAGAATAACCAATCCGGATATTGCTAATAATCTATTAAGCAATTTTCCTATGGTAGATACAATAAATTTAGATGAGGTATCCTTGAAACTCGATTTATTCGGGAAGGTAACCACGGGTAATAAAATAATTATAAACGCCAATAAAGATTTATTAAATATTCTTGTTATTGATTGTGGTATTAAAAATAGTCAATTACGGGCTTTATTGAAAAATAATATTCAACTAACAATTGTAGATACTAAGTATAACTTCCTAGACGAAGTATTCGGCAATACATACGATGGAATTTTTATTAGTAATGGTCCAGGTGATCCAACTAATTCACGGTTTGTAGTAGAACAACTAAAGGAATTATTTACGAGTGAAAAACCAATACCCGTTTTTGGTATATGTTATGGTCACCAATTAATAGGCTTGGCGTCCGGAAACACTATCGGTAAAATGAAATATGGGAACCGTGGACATAATATTCCTTGTAATTTGATAGGCACTCAAAAGTGCTATATTACATCCCAAAATCACGGATATGAAGTATTATTAAATGAAAATAATGAAAATAATGAAAATAATTCATTATTTCAATGGAAGGCATTATTTATAAATAGTAATGACCAATCCAATGAAGGTATTATTCATACCGAAAACCCCTTCTTTTCAGTTCAATTTCATCCCGAGGCACGAGCGGGTCCGACAGATACACTATTCTTATTTGATATTTTCATCGAACGGTGTAAGGCCGATTTTAATATACGAGACCGCATTTATGCGATTGTAAATGAAAACACCGCAAGCAGTATTAATTATGTCAAAGAGATTAAAAATAAAATACGAAAAATACTTATATTAGGTTCGGGTGGATTAAGTATAGGTCAAGCGGGAGAATTTGATTATTCCGGTTCCCAGGCAATTAAGGCATTCAAAGAAGAAAATGTCGAAGTCATTCTAATCAATCCCAATATTGCCACGATTCAAACATCAAAAGGCTTAGCCGATAAAATATATTATTTACCCGTAACACCCGAATACGTCAAACAAGTAATAGATAAAGAAAATCCGGATGGAATATCATTGTCTTTTGGTGGGCAAACCGCCTTAAATTGTGGCGTACAATTATATGAACAAGGACACCTTGAAAATATTAAAATCTTGGGTTCATCACTTGAAACCGTAATGGATGCTGAAGACCGTGAAAGATTCAAAAATATACTAGAAGAGATAGGCGAATATACGGCACCCAGTAAAGTAGTGTCTAATGTCTCCGACGCCTTGGAATTTAGTAAAGTAATTGGATTTCCTTTATTAATTAGGAGTTCCTTTGCTTTGGGTGGATTAGGGTCTGGATTTGCGAATGACAAAGAAGAAATGATAGATATACTCAGTATGGCTTTCAACAACAACTCCCAAGTTATCATCGACAAAAGTCTAAAGGGATGGAAAGAATTGGAATATGAAATTGTGCGAGATGCCTACGACAACTGTATAAGTGTTTGTAATATGGAAAATATTGACCCACTTGGTATCCATACTGGCGAATCCATAGTTGTAGCACCTTCACAAACACTAACTGACAAAGAATATAATTGTTTACGAAGTGTGGCTTTTAAAGTAATACGACGCCTTGGTATTATAGGTGAATGTAATATTCAATATGCGCTAGACCCAGAATCATCGAAATATTATATTATCGAAGTCAATCCACGACTGTCGAGATCATCGGCATTGGCGTCCAAAGCGACTGGATATCCATTAGCCTATATTGCGGCTAAATTATCACTAGGCTATTCGTTACTTGAAATTAAGAATTCCATAACACGGCTTACCGCATGTTATGAACCGAGCCTTGATTACTGTGTAGTGAAAGTGCCTCGATGGGATTTGCGTAAATTCCCAATGGTGGATGATAAGTTGGGAAGTTCAATGAAGAGTGTTGGCGAAGTAATGAGTATTTCTAGGTCATTCGAAGAGGCATTCCAGAAAGCATTGCGGATGGCAAACGAGAACATCCTTGGATTTTATGGCACGAATAAAGAAAGTGTTAGTACCGAAGATGAACTAATAAATCCTAATAATAATAGGATAAATAAAATAGCAAATAGTTTTTATAGTGGTCAATATGATGTTGACCAGATGTACGATTTAACTAAAATAGACAAATGGTATCTAAAAAAACTCTGGAAAATAATTGAGATGCAAAAGAAACTAGAGGCACTAAGTGGTAATATAAACAAAGAATTATTACATCGTGCTAAAAGAATTGGGTTTTCGGATTATCAAATTAGTAAAATGATAAAGAAGACCGAAATCTATGTTCGCGATTTGCGAGAGTCTCATAAGATTAAACCCGTAGTAAAACAACTAGACACGGTTGCCGCCGAATATCCGTGCTTTACAAACTATCTATATTTAACCTATAATGGGGATTATAACGATATAGGGTTTGATGACGAAACAATTATAGTATTGGGTTCAGGTGTATATAGAATCGGAAGCAGTGTAGAGTTTGATTGGTGTGCGGTGAATTGTGTAAGGGAATTACGTGCTCTAGGATACAAAACGGTTATGATTAATTATAACCCGGAAACAGTCAGTACCGATTATGATGAAGTAGACCGATTGTATTTCGATGAAATAACATTTGAGTCGGTGATGGATATTTATGGTTTTGAAAAATGTAAAGGAATCATTTTATCTATGGGTGGTCAAATAGCGAATAATATTGCCATGAGTCTTCATCGGAAGCAAGTGAAAATTATAGGCACCAATCCCGAAAATATCGATAATGCCGAAAATCGGTTCAAGTTTTCCAGGATGTTGGATGATATTGGTATTGACCAGCCGAAATGGCGTGAATTGACAACGGGTTCTTCGGCTAAGTCTTTTAGTGATGAAGTTGGATATCCATGTTTAGTAAGACCTTCATATGTATTAAGTGGTGCGATGATGTGTGTTATATATAGTCAAGAAGAAATGGATACCTATTTAGAAAATGTAATTGTATCTAATGACTACCCGGTTGTAATAAGTAAATTCATAATTGGTGCCAAGGAAATTGAAGTTGACGCAGTTGCCGACAAAGGCATTTTAAAATTATGGGCTATTTCGGAACACGTGGAGGATGCTGGTGTTCATTCCGGGGACGCTACCTTAATTCTTCCTGCTAAAAATATAAATGAACATACCAAACAAGGATTACTTTTGAATACCCAAAAAATTGCGAAAAAATTAGAAATAGATGGTCCATTTAATATTCAATATATTGCTAAAAATAATGAATTGAAAGTCATTGAATGTAATCTGCGTGTATCTCGCTCATTTCCATTTGTATCGAAGGTGAAAGATATAAATTTTATCCGAACTGCTACACGAATAATGATGGAAGCAAAATATGAAATAGAAGACACCCATGAAAAATATACCGGTGTCAAAGTTTCCCAGTTTTCATTTAATAGATTAGCAAATGCCGATAACAGGTTAGGAGTTGAAATGTTATCAACCGGTGAAGTAGCATGTTTTGGTGACAATTACCATGAAGCCTATTTGAAGGCATTAAATGCTACAGGTTTTAAGATAAAAAATAAATGTAATGTATTAGTTTCAATAGGCTCATTAGACGATAAAAATGAATTATTCGAATCCATTAAACTTCTTAGTGAAAACGGATTCACGTTATATGGAACCAGTGGGACAGCCAACTATTATAATGAACGAGACATTAATATGATTGATTTAGATACGGACGCCATTTACAAATATATAAAAGAAGGGTTATTCGGGCTATCTATTAATATTTCTATACCCAATAAAATTAGAACCCTTGAAAAAACACCCGGATATTTTATAAGAAGATTATGTATTGATTACTGTACCGATATACTAGTTAATATTAAATGTACTAAATTGTATATTGATAGCATAGTTAACTATTACGAGAATTCAAAAAAGATAGGAGACTGTGATGTCCATATTTCGGATAATTCGCCCATTCTCTCCACCGAACACCCGAGTGATAATGATTCGGATGAAAATGATGATATAGAAAATATCAATAATATTGCTATTATCAATAATAAACCAGAACATAAAATCAATTGTGTTATTGATGTATCCCAATTTACTAGAGATAAGTTAAGAACCCTATTTAGGAATTCGTGTATAATAAAACAAAATATAAAAAAACACGGTAAATTAGATATATTAAAAGGAAAAACAATCGGATTATATTTCGATGAACCCAGTAGCCGAACATATGGGTCATTTTATGTAGCCGTAAAGAAACTAGGTGGCGATGTATTATCACTAAATAACAGCAATTCTTCATCAAAAAAAGGGGAGAGTCTATATGATACATTGAAATGTATTGAATCGTATTGCGATTTAGTAGTAGTGAGAACCAGTTCAACTGATTCGTTAAGTGATCTTCAGACACGTATTAAAATTCCTATAATAAATGCCGGAAATGGTCACGGAGAACACCCGACACAAGCGCTACTAGATGTATTTACAATACGAGAAGAGCGTGGAACTGTAAATAAATTAGTTGTTAGTATAGTGGGAGACCTAAAATATGGTCGAACAGTTCATTCATTGGTTAAACTATTGAGTCATTACAATATTACATTTAATTTTGTCAGTGTAGAACAATTAATGATGGACCAAAATACATTGGATTTTTTACAAGAAAGAAATATTAAATACAATACATATACTTCTATAAATGATGTTATTGAAACAACCGATATTTTATATATGACTCGTATACAAACCGAAAGACTACAAGGCGAAGAAATAAATAATGAATATATAGAAAAAAATTTATATCTAACCCAGGAAATTCTAACCAATGCTAAACAAAACCTGGTGATTATGCATCCATTACCACGAAATGAAGAAATAAATACCACTATAGATAATGATCCACGAGCAGCATACTTTAGACAAATGGAGAATGGATTATATGTTAGAATGGCATTAATACTATTATTATTGAAATAAATAGAAATAGAAATAGAAATATAAATAGAATTAGAAATAGAAAAAAAAACAAGGGTTTTTATAAATTTATTATTTTTTTTTGATTTTGTGGGATTTTTTATTTTTTATTTTTTTTTTTGGGGATTTTTTGATTTTTGTTGCGTGACTACAAGAATTCTAACTTCGGTTTGCTAATTGTCTTAGTGTAGTCTTGAACAAAGCTCCAAGCACTCTTTTGAATGAGCCAGAACCCGAAGTTGTGGTTCACCTTGATTTCCTTGTTTTGTTGTTCAAGGTGTTGCTTGGCAAGCTTTCCATGTTCAGTCAAAGAACCGATATGAATAAAAGCCTTGTAGTGTTCTGGGTTCTTGCGACCATTGCGTTCGCTTTCTTTGCGATAAACAAGTTGAATCTTGAGAACTGGTCCAAAAGCGAGAGCCGCAAACTCTTCTTTGATAAAGTCTTCGGTTGTATTGATATGAACCCAAGGAATTACCACCGAAAGTTCAGTGCCTTGAGGAACAGGGGAAGTCTTAGAAGAAGCCATTATGTTTAGTTTTCGTAAGGGTTTGTTGGTTTGTTTGTTTGTTTGTTTGTTGTTGAATATACTACTTATTATTTAATAATAATGAAATCAATTTTTTTTCAAATGTCTACAACTTGTAGAAAATTGAAAACTTATTTAAAACTATAAAATCTTATTAGTGTATAAAATAAAAAATGCAAATCTTCGTAAAGACACTAACCGGAAAAACTATCACACTTGAAGTAGAATCGTCCGATTCAATCGAAAATATTAAAGCTAAAATCCAAGATAAAGAAGGTATCCCACCAGAACAACAAAGACTTATTTTTGCGGGAAAACAATTGGAAGATGGACGAACCCTACAAGACTATAACATTCAAAAAGAAAGCACACTACATCTTGTACTCCGTCTTCGTGGTGGAAATAAAATTGAATAATAGTAATTAATTTTATTGTGATTAATAATAAATATTTTATTGTGATTACGTAATCACAATCCTATCATGAATTGTCACGCATGTGAACTACTAGAAAAAGGGATTGGTGGGTTCAATCAAATGGAACATTATGGCTATTGTATGCCGTCCGGTTCTTATAATTTCCATGAATGTAATCATAATAATTATATGATTTGTGATTATGGTATTCCATGCTATGAAATCCCTAAAAGGGAAATGGAGTGGTTATTAAGAAGCCATAAACTTAACAAAAATACAAGTATCCATATGCGAGAACTAAAATGTACGCGTAATTATTTATATGGATTCTTATTGAAAGAAGAAGCAAATAGTAGCGATGAATTTAATCTTGTATATGCGTGTGAAATCATCGCGGATATTTTCATAGGATTAATATACAATAAAACAAAAAAGGAATATTATTTTAGAAAAATAACAACTAAACTAGTTAATAAACTAGTTAATAATAATAATGATGCCCCATTTAGTGCCAATAATAAATTTAAAATACTAAGTAATAAATTTAAGGCTCCAGGACAATTCTGGAACTCACTTACGCTTTAATTTTTTTGTTTTCTTTTTTGGTTTCGTTTTAGTTGGATTGGTCTCACCTATGCGCCGATCACGCAATCGGATTTCCGTATATCCGGATTTTTTCGAAGTATTTAGCGTACATAGTTCCGGATATTCTTTTGTTAAATATACGGCACTATCGTGGATTCTTTGTTTAGTTCTTTCAACTTGCATACCTCCCGGTTCTTTATAGCATTGTGTGCGACAGGTAATATTATTGAAACGAAGCACACCATTATCTTTCAAGTAGTATTTGATGGACCTTTCGTAGTCTTCTTTATCGTCAATGGTGCGTATTTCCGCTTCTTTGTTATTCACTACACCCGTCATAAATCCAATAATATAAACTAGATTAGTGGAAGTATAGTCATTGACATTACGTGTTGTTGGTTTCATAAAATATGGGTTTTCTACAGGATATACACCCCAATTATCCATTTTTCTCTTTTGTGCTTCATCGAATGCTTTCAAAATGAAACGATTTAGATCTTTCATAGGACTAAGTTTATTGTGTTTTTTATCACTCGGGTCAATAGTATTAAAATTCTGGTATATATGTGAAATATCGTCATCAATATAAAAGATGCGCTGTTTTTCTGGGAAATAGTTTGCCATAAAATTTCGGATGTTTCTGATACCAGGTTCTCCAACGATTAGTTTAGGTTGATAATCGCGGTCGAGAGCATCTCGATATAATTTCTTTTGTTCTTCGTCTGCTACAAATATATATATTTTCTTTGGGTCGATTCCACTTTCTTTTAATACACGAAGTGTTTTATTTTTCAAGGTGTTAACTCTTTTATAAGAAGGAATAGCAACGATGTATTCATTTCTTTTCATATATAATAATAAAATAAAAAAAAATGTTATATTAATGATATTATTAACTGTAATTTTAATAATATGTATACTAATATTTATAGTAATATATATAGTAATAAAAAATAGTAAACATGAAACATTCTATGCTCACGAATTAGGAATTAATAGATTGGACGCAGTAATTTTTATAAATTTAGATAATCGGAAAGACCGTAAAATTTTAATAGAAAAGGAACTAGAAAACATGGGTGTAAAAAAAGAAAAAATAATACGGTTT
>Ga0114994_10002300_pt1 | contig 13935 bp, 6 predicted proteins | sample ArcticOcean_MG_C_9_FD_87043 | JGI IMG/M metagenome (GOLD analysis project Ga0114994, IMG submission 87043) | Marine microbial communities from western Arctic Ocean - ArcticOcean_MG_CB2_152 | ecosystem: Environmental > Aquatic > Marine > Oceanic | place: Arctic Ocean: Canada Basin | collected... | reverse complement strand
CAGGCGCTCCTAAGGCCTGTGAGGGGTTTGTACACCATAAAGAGCTTGGGCAAGTGGCTAGATTAACTCATTTCTTCTGAAGTAGGGATAACACTGTTACACTTGCGGCAAATGTAATAGAATCCGTTTTGCATAGAACCTTGATGATTCATTAAATCATCACACCTCCGACAAATCATTCATTAAGTTTTTAGAATGTAAAAGCTCTGCACATTTTTCATACTCTTCTATGCCTTCAAAATATTCAATTAACTCATCAAACACTTCGCTTCGATTTTCATCCTCATCAGTAGGATCAAATATTAATGTAACCTTTATATCTCTATTTAATAATTGCTCATAACCAACTTTGTTAGTTATAACATAATAGCTTTGTAGCATCAAGGTATGTTCATCAAAACGTGCCATTTAATTATACATTTGATCTAAGTACTCTTCCCTAGCTTTTTTAGCCTCAAGCTTTAACTCTTGTTCCCTAATATATCCAGGGCTTTCTTGTAAATCTTTTTTTCTTTGCTGTTCCTCCTTATATAACTCTGGCATGTATTTTCTTTTCTCAGCATCAGTCATCTTAAATCCACCTGAAGATTTTTTACTTCTTTTACCTTGTGCGTATTGAGAAAAATTAAATAATTTTAAAATAACATCACCAAAAGATTTAGAATCTCCTATAGATCCCCAGTTTTGAAAGAATTTTTCGATCTGTGGAGCTGGAATACCTACCGTAGTGATTGCCTCAGCAATAAATTTATTTAAATATTCTCTTTTTTTAGCAGGATCTTTTGTTTTTTGAACTTGACCATATAATCTAGCAAGGTTTGCAGTTTGCGACAACACAGGTATTGATGCGGCTTGTGCAGCCCAAGGTTTCTCTGTTATAGCATCTCTTACTGTTTCTGCTATGTTTCCTAAAATAAACAAGGCGTTTAAATTTCCTAAAACAGCTGCCATTCCTAAATCTTCAGTATCATCATCTTCATAATCCCTAAAAAGCCCTGGTAACCCTTGAGAAACCCATTGAAAAAACACCGGCATAACAACATGGTATACTGCTAAAGACCTTGCGGACTTACCTAAGCTACTCCAATACTTTAAATCTCCTTTTTCATTTACAACTCCTTTTCCTTCTTTACCCCCACTCTTAACTATTCTATACATGTTTCTGGCAGCAATAATTTCTCTTCTAAAATATTGTTTAGGCGTAGTTAAAAACATATTAAAAGCTCTTTCAAAAACTCCCTTTGTTTGGTAATAATCTTTATCTTGAAGATCATATGACTGTTGTGTTCTTAATGTATCTGCTTCAAATTTTATAATTGCATAATCAATAGCTTGCTGTTCGGTAGCATTAGGGTTTTTTGTTTTATATTCATTTTTATAATACAAGTAATTTGGTAGACCCCCAAATATAATAGCACCCTTATCACCCGCCATTGTCGTAAACATTAGAACTCTAGTTGCGGTATCTAATGTCTGACTATTTAATCCAAAAGCTTCTAACATACCACCATTCATTCTTTCAAACTTACTATCAGAATATGTTTCTACGGCCCTTGTGATAGGCTGTCCATATCTATCCTGTAATACAACAGAATTATTCATAATCTCTTTTACAGTAGATTTAAACTTAGGAAGACCTTTAACTTGAAATTTTAACCAGTTATAATAACCAATATCATTACCGTAAGTAACAAAAGAAGTCATTTGTTTTAATGTTAGTGTAGGATTTAAACCTAATCTAGAAAATAAGAAAGTGTTATTAAAGAAATTAATTATTTTAGTAGTTCTTTGGTTTTGAACTCCTTTATTAGCTATTTTTTGGATAACATCATTAATATATCTTGAAATATCTTTACCAAACTTATTGTCAATAGTTTCTTTAATAGCGGGAGAAGTAAATATTTTATTAATATCTCTTATGGCTTCAGCGTAAGCTGCAAAATACTCCATGTCTTTTGTGTAATTAAGCATCGCATCCATACCATCCACTTTTTGAATAGGATTTGTGTTTTCTTGTCTTGCCTTAGAACTTCCTGCTGCTACATTACTAATCCAAGATTTATTATCACCTAATAAATCTAATCCTTCAGCATCATCTTCATTTTGTCTATATACTCTACCTGCATAAAATTGATTCCAAGGCATGTCAGTTCTATAGATTTTTTTATAAGTTTCATTATAATGGTTGTAAACCGAAGGATAATAGTCAGAGACTAACCATTTAGCAAAATCTGCTAATTTAGGATCTAGTTTACTTTCTATTTCATTTTTAATACGAGATTCAAATTCATTTTTAAAAGTATCAGAATCTAATCCTGTTGGATTAAAAGTATTAATCATGCTTGCATTTAAAGAAGGATCTTGCATTTGCGCATAATAATACATCAATTGATTTTGACTTATATTTAAAGTGTTTTCAGCAATTTTTTTATTTAAATCTTTAATTTGTTCTTTTTGTTCTGTGGTTAACTTTTTGTTTTCATTTTCTATTTTTGCTATTTTATCTAATAATATTTTGTTTTTAGCTTCACTAAGGATAATAGTTTCTGTTTCTTGAGAGTTTTTTCTATTAACTTTCATCCATTTTTTACCAAAAAGTTCCGTCATTTTATCTACATATACCATTTGCTGGTTCATCATCCTACCTTTGTAAATTCTACTTGAACCTCTTATAGCTTTACTAACTATATCTTGAGTAGCGCCACCAAACACTTCACCAGGCTGTGTAGATATCCTGTCAATTAATCCAGTTAAATCTTCAGCTGATCCAAACACTGTAGTCTCTACAGCTCTCATAACTTCTTTTACTCCCATCTTAAATCTTCCAGCTACAGTTTTAGGATTTAACCCTCCGCCTCTTTTTTCATCTAATGAAATATCTTTTTTCAGACGATTAAATTCTTCGTTAATCATTAATTCAGATATATCCGCTTCATTAAACCCTTGATCTATTAAAGATTGTTTTCCGTCTAAATCAATCCCGGTCATATCTTTAAAAACTTTTCTTTCGTTTTCTCTATATTTTACAGCATCTTTTAATAATTGATATTCTAATATCGCTCTTCCAGTTTGTTCAATTTGATTTAGACTAGCGATTGAATTTGCTAAAAAAGTAGTTTTTTGAGCATCATTCATTTCTAAACTAAATGAATCATTTATGTTTATTGCAATAGTTAATTCAGCCATTCTACTTAAAACATCCTCAGATAAATTTGTTTTTACTGTTGATCTAGATTCTGTTTTTACACGGCTTAAGAAATTTTTCTTAACTTCAACTTCATTTTCTTCTCTAGAAAGCTTATCAAACTCATCTCTTAATTTCTGATTAGCTTTATTAATTTGATCAGCTGTAGATTTTGGATCTACAATCATTGCATTTATTCTATCTAATTTCTTTCTGGTTTCATTATCTATCTTGACACCTTTTAATCTTCCAGACTGTATAGTTCTATAAGATTTATTTAAAATATTAAACACTGAACTTTGTAGCGATTCATTTGTTTTTTTTGTAACTATTTCAAAAACTTCTTTTGTGACTGACTCAAAATTAGTTTTATTAATTCTGTTTACTTTATCTATTAATTTTATTATTTCACTTTTAGTATATAAACTTCTAGGTAAAACAGCTCTAATGTAATTTCTTAAAGCTCGCTGAACACCTTTAATGTTTTTTTCATCAAATTTTATTTCTTTAATTCTTTTGTTTATTGCTCTTATTCTTTCAGGATTTGCCTTCAATGGATCTGGCAGAAGTACTTCTAACATATCCTTTTCCATAGCCATTTGCTGTGACGTTAACTTACCTCCTTTAGCGCCTTCGTTTTTATATTCATTTAATGAAGTAAAATATTCAATAACTTTTTCTCTAATTTGTTCTTCAGTAAGAGGTATTTCTTTTGTTTTTCTCCCTTTAGAAACTCTATCTTTTATTAAGTTATTAGCTTTTACAAGTTTTTTATAAAAATTATCTACCTTGTTCATTAATTTTAGTCCTGCTAAAAACCCGCCTTTTATGTTATTAAAGCTGGATGGAAATTCTCTAAACATATAAGCATCAAACCCTTGACTTTTTAATAAATCAAAAGCTTTATTTATCTCTGAAGCCGAATATAAAGGAATAGTTTTACCGTTTAACACTTTTTTACGTCTTAGTAAATAGTCTTTTATAGCAGCATCTCTAAACCCAGCTTCTTCTCTTCCAGCAATTATAATTCTTAATAAATCATTTTCATTATCCATTTTTTGTTGTCTCCCTTTTTGAGATTTGCCTGGGAAAATTCTTTTACCACTAGGGTTTAAAACATAAACACCACCACCGCCTCCATAAGCTCCTTCCTTAGCACGTATTGCTTTATAACCTGGGCTTATTCTGTCCCATTGTCTTTGGATATCTGACACCATAGCTTGCTTACTATAGTAACCACTATCTGGCATATATGTTTGATCTATAATATTTTGTTCTGTGTTTTTTTGTTGTCTCCCCTTTTGTGGTTTAGTAATAGTCTTTACTGCTGTTTTAGTTGACCCACCATAAGGAGCTATACTAGAAGTTTGCACTGAAATATTTGTACCGTCTATTTTTCTTTTAATTTCTTCTGGCACTATTTCTCTAGCATTTATTTTAGTATCTGGAACACCCACAACTTCTCCTAATATATCTGTAGAATAAGTAGAGTGATTTGAATTACCTCCTAATCCTGTTGGTTTTAAAACCATCATTATATCGTTTTGAGCAAATTGATTATCTTTATAAAATCCATCTCTTAAAGATTGAAGATTTACAAATCCACCTAAATTTTTAATTAATGCATGAAAATTAGTGTTAGGCTTTTTGCTTTGTTCGTTTACACCTATTAAAAAGTTTTTTCTTTTTGGACTTCTCCTCATTGCTTGCCAACTTTCAAATTCTTCTAAAGTCTCTCTTATCGCTTTAGTTGGATTAGTTGCTAATGCATCTTTTTTAAATGTTGTATAATTGCCTAAATCATTAACGTATTTATCAAATACCTTTTTATTAAACAACTTGCTAGTTTCGGGAGATCCACTTATAATAAAAATATAATCAGCTGCATTTATGTTTTTACTTAATTTTGAATTATCTAAACCACTTGCCCATATAGCTTTCTTTTTTAAGTTTTCTGGCTGTAAAGGAAAGCTTGGCCCTGCATCCATTTTAATCCCATCTACTTCGCCTAGCCCTAACTGATCTGCAACCCAAAACCAAACTTTTTCTTTTTTATCTGCAACATCATCAATAAGACTATTTATATCTATTTTTTTATCTGGCGTTACTAATGACAAAGGATAATTTTCATCAAAATTTATTTTTTGTTGTCTCCCCTTTTGTGGTTTATTTATTTCAGTTGGATTTCCAATCGGAGCAGTTCCTTCTTTTTCTATTTGCTCATTTATTTCATCTAAAATTATTAAATCAATTTCTTCAACTACCTTTCCTTCCCTTACTTTAGAAGAAAAAGTATTAAGAAAATCAACAACACCCTCATCTGTACTTGTAAAATTACTAGGTATATTTATTCCAAATTTCTTAGCTATTTTTCTAATAAATTCAATTACTTTATTTTTAGATGGTTTTGTAAGAGTTTTATATTCACTTGCCATTATACCAAATAACTCCGCAACCTCTTCTTCGTTTTGAAAAGCATCACCTTTATATTGTTTAGCAAAAGCATCTATTCTTTTAGCCAACATTGAATCTTTAGGTAACGTCTTTCTTATTGACAGAATTAATTTACTAGCTGCAGCTATAGATCCTTTGTCCCTGTTTTTTATTTTTTCTATAAATACTGCATGAAATATTTCATGGGCAACAGTAGAAGCTTTGGCGTTTGTTAGATTAATATGAATTATACCACTACCAGGGTTATAATAACCTTTTCCTTTAGGAGCAAATTTTTCAAACTCTTTATTAGATTTATGCAAAACAATTTTAACATTAGGAGCTATTTTTTGTATAGCTTTTGCTCCTTTTTTTGCATACTTAATTACAGCTTGAGCTAGTTTACTATCTTTAAGCTCATTTCCTTTTTCTTGTTTATTATTTATACGTAAATTAGAAGTAGGAGTTTCTACACTTTCAGAAACATTGTCACCATAATACTCATCTACATCACCCTGTTCTTCGGGAGTTACTTCCTCTTTGTTTTTCGTTTTATTCCCTTTAGGCTTGTTTTCTGAACTCTTTCCGGGAGTCCCAGGTTCGAGTACATCTTGTTCCACTTTGCTGCTACTTTCGGTAGATTCTTTTGAAACCATCTCCTCTGTGCTTCTGATTTGTAAGGCATCTTGTTCGGTTTTTATTTGTTCATTTGTAGGATTATTTATCCCTTGTTTTTTTAATGACTTTTTAGCGTCTTCTTTGGTAACTAAATTAGATTCACTTATACCTTCAGATTCTGATTCTATACTTGCGTTATCTGTAGCTTGTTCTTTTCCTATAGTCGATAAATCTTCTTTAATTTCTTTAACCCTAGCTTCTTTATCTTTATAAAGACCTAAGTCTTTATTCATGCCTTCCATTTCAGTCTCTAATTTCTGTTGTTCAAAAACTAACCCTAATGCTTTTTTTCTTGACTTAACATCTAAATCAATTGGTAATGTGTTGGCCGCTCCAGACAAAGTATTAAATTGTAATAATTGTTCTGCCGCCTCTTCTTTTGTAAGAGTACCTGCCTCTACTTTTAAATTCAGATCAGACTCAAATGCTTTAACAGTTATTTTATCATTTCTAATAATATCAAACAATTCTAAAACTTCATCTGAAATTAAATCTTCATTATTATTATTGTAATCATAAACTAAAGCTTGAGGGATACCTAAAACAAATCCTCCTACAGCTTCAGTTGCTGCTGCATGTGCAACTTCCTTCAAATAGTCCTTTGAAAAAAAATCAGGTTGTTCAAACATATCTTTTTCATACATAGAATTCCAAACCTCTTTATAACCCATTTCAGCTACTTGTTGTAACGCTCCTGTTTCAGCCTCAGCTAAACCTGCTTTTGCTACTACACCAGTTCCTTGAATATATTTATTTGAATAAATACCTTTAGCTAAATTACTTTTTACTATTTTTTCTACTGCACGGCCAAACGCACCTGATTTAGCTCCTTTAGGAACTAATTTAGTTGCTTGACTCATTATACTTGTCATTATAGCTTTGTTGCCTACAATATTTCTAAGACCATATCTCTCTAAAATACCTACAGTTACTGCAGTTGGAAGAACAAGTTTTTTTCTTTCTGTTTCTGTAACATATTTAAAATCAGGATCATTATTCATTTCCTCATTCATGGATTCTGCTTGCAAGAGACTAAAACCTAATGTTTGAGCCACAGCACCCCCAGTGGTCAATCCTAAAGCTTTTCCTAAAGTGCTTCTAAGCCCTGCACCGACTCCAGTTGGTTTTATTTTACCTTTACTTAATAGTGATAAAAGTATAGCTGGTGAAGATTGTGCTAAACCATCTAGTCCCTGCAAGAGTATTCCTGTAGCTCCTTTTTGATTTAACATACTTGCATATCTTTCGTCAGAAACATCATCAAACGCAAAAACATTATCTAAAAATCCTTTAAGCCCTTCTTTCACAGGGTTCTTTATCATTTTTTTCTCTGCATCTACAACTAAACGATCTATTTTTTCTCTTCCTGTTTTATCATAATAACTTTCAGGAACTTCTTCATAAGCGCCACCGAATAACACACCTCCTTCAGGATTCCATATTTCAAGTTTCCCGTTAATATTTCTCATTTTCTTTCCTGAGTCTTTTACAGCTTTTTTACCTTCAGCATTTAAAGTGCTAGCAAGACTTAACTTTGTGCCATCACCAGATTTTTCACTTTCAAATAAGTCTAAATCTTTTAAGCCATTATACCATTTTTCATATGCAACATCATCATCTAAAATTCCTTCTGGAACATCATAACCCATGTCTTTAGCTATTTCTATAGCTTTTTCTTTTCTGTACTTTCCTTTGGCGGAATTAGGATCAACATCTACTAATGAATTATTAACATCCATTATAACATCAATTCCTGTACCTACAGCACTAGCTAACATTTTACCTATTCCAGCCACACCACTATTATATAACCCTTTAAAATAATTACCTACAGCTGAACCATCATTTTCTTTCATAGACATATAGCTACCTACAGACGATCTAACTTGTGTTTGTAATGTTTGAAATTCTTTTATCTCTTCTCCAATTACTTCTTTAGCGACATTAAGTCTTTTGCCAACTGCTAATTGGTTTTGATAAGCTATTTTCCATTCTGAAGTTTGCTGTTCTTCTCTAGGAGCTTCGAGCAATCTTTCCATTGCCTGTTCGTGCACAGTGGTTGTTTCTAAATAACCATCAGTACGAGTCCTAATTTTCTTAGCTTTGTTTTGAATATCATTAACATCTGCCATTGCGGCTTCTGAACTAAAATATTTTTTTCTATTATTATCATACTTACTCGACAAAGAATCCATCTCTTCCTCGGGCTTTCTATTTTTTTCTAAAAAATCTATTAATTCTCTTGAGCCTTTAGTTTCACCACCAAAAACATCACCCATAATAGGGTCTAGATTTACGGTTAAAGTTTTTCCATTACCTGCAGTAACAGTCATACCATCCATTCCTGATAGAAAACCACCGCCTTCCTCAAATTTAAAGTCGTATTCAGAGAAATGATAATTCATTCTATTAACAACTTCCTCTTCTTCTCTATCAATAAGATCTGGGGTAATATATGCTAGTGATTTTTCAAACTGACTAGCGTTTTTGTCGTATTTTATTACGTCATCTTTTCCTTGTTCATTTGGATCGTATGCAGCTACTTCTTCAACAATATCTTCTTCAGCTACATCAAATAAGGGGTCTGCTTCTTGTTCAACATCAATAGGAGTTGTATCCAAAGAAACTTCTTCCACCGGAGGAGGTGTCCCACCACCATCCAAATCTTCTCCTGGAGGAGGCAAAACCCCACTGACGTTTGGATTTTTTTTTTGACTAAAATATTTAGAATTAAAAGTGTCATTATCTAAATCAGTCATATTTTCCTCTTTTAAATAAGAAAATAATTCTTTATTTTTTGCGGTTCCTGCTTGATATTCTTGCTCAAACTCTTCAGCTGACAAATCAGTTAACCCTTCTTCTTTTAAATAATTGTATAATTCTGTGAACTTATCCATTAATTAAACTTTTTTCGTGACTTAGAAACTCCTTTTTGATTTCTAGTTGTTCTTCTTACATTTTCTTTATCGACAATATCTTGTGCTGCAGTATGTAGAATTTTATTTAATTGATCAGGTGTTGTTCCACCTCTTGTAAGCAAGTATCCAACTTCAACACTATCAGCTATAAAGAATTGTTTTTCTCCAAATTGATCAAAATATTCAATTACTATTGATTCTTCTAACCCATCAATTTTTCCATCAACCACTGTATATCCTTCAGGTATATTAGCTCCTGTTGGTGGAGTATAATCCTCTTTAGAGAAAATCAATTGAGCGCCACCCTCAATTTCTTTTGGTAAATAAGCGTTTAAAACTTTTGAAGATGTTTCTTGAATTTCCGCATAATCATCTCCAGTAACACTCGCACCACCTAACCCATCTATTCTATCACCTATAGTATCCCTAATTAATTTTGTTCCTGTAGATTGTATTCCTTTTGGATTTTCTTCTGTATATTCTGTTACAATTCCAGAATCAGATGTTTTTATTTTTGATAATGGAGCTAACGCAGAGTATCTTTCTCCTTTTTTGTGAGCAATAACCCTTTTAGTAATTAACTTTTTATCGTCTTCGCTAATGTTTTCAGATAAGTCAATAACTTCTTTAGCAAGAGCTTTTTCATAATTAGGGGTACCAGGTTTAATACCATCTTTTTTTAATTTTTCTACAGCTCTTTGATTAGCAATGAATGAGATTTTCTCGTCACCAGTCATATCTCTACTAGAATCTCTAAATCCACCGCCATCTTCATCACTATATATATCTGAAGCATATTTAAACGAATCATCATCTTCATCCGTAAGGTATCTCCAAAGATCTTTAGAAACTTTTTCAGCTGCTATTGGATCATCTTTATCGTCAACTCGGTTAACATAGGATTTTTTCCCATCTTGATATGTAATAGTAATTTTAGCATCATCTCTTATAATGCTATCAATCAATTCACTCTTTTCTGTTTTACCTTTGTTTAAGGAAACTATTCTATCATTTGCTGTTGCTCTAAAAGTTTCTTCATCATCTGAAACAATTGCGTTTACATCATCTAAGAATCCTATCAGTTTTTGATCGTCTTTGTCTTTTTGGTTTGTTGCAGCGGATGGTTGTGGAGGGAATTGAGTAGAGCTTCGTTCCTCTACAAATCCCATATCTACATCTATTTGGTTTTTAACCACATCTTTTGCGGCATTTGTTGCAACATCTTGACCGCCTTTAAAAGTAAAGGTAGGAGGACTTTCTAGTGTATTCATTAAAATCATCTGATCATCTCTCAATTCAGGATCAGTTTTTTTTAATTCATCAAAATCTTCTTGTGATAATACAATTTGATAACCCTCATTTAAAGCTAATATATTAGCAACAGCTTCGTTGTCATAAGTAAGTGTGTTAGAAGTATTTTCTTTATACGTATCCCATAATTTTTTTAAATCAGAATTACTATTTATAGCAGCTAAAGATTTTTTAGTTAAAACACTACGGCCTGTTGCACCGTCAACAGTTGTTTCTAACCCCATACTTGTTACAAACTTACCTAATTCTTTATTTTTTGCCCCTATAATTGCACCAACATCAAAATTAGCTCTGTTAGATTCATATTGCATTTGTTCGTTAATCCTACTATAAGCTATAAACTTACCTGGTTGCGTTTTAAAATCAGGTGTTTTATTAAAATCAGGATTTTTAATCATTTGTCCTGGATTATCAGGATCTTCAATTTCTTTACGAGTATCTGCTCTATAAGTCCAAATGTTACCTGTATCATCAACATAACTTTGTAACCCTTTAGTGTTTGAAAATTGATTAATTGCACTCGTAGCTGCAATCTCTGATGGCGCTGATATCAAATCAGTTGCTCTTTTTGATTTTTTTTCAAGATTTTCATTCCAAGTTTTATTAGCTTTTCCAGCTTCTTTCATTTGGTTAGATATTCTTGCTTGTCTTTTTTGACCATCAATAGGTGGAATCTTTCCGTTTATTACAAGCTGATTATTTTCATAATTTGCAGCTTTAGCTTTATTTACTAAATCTAAAACTAAACTACTATTATCTGACTCTGTATCAAACTCAAAATTCTGTAATTGTTCTTCTACTGATTCATAATCTTTTTGTATTTTATCTTTTTGAGCTTCCCTGTTTGCCAACTCTAAACCTATAGGCTCAGTAATTTTAGAAATTTCTGCTCCGTAATCTACATCTTCTACATATTCTGTTTTTCTTTGATATACTTTAGGATCAACCGCTTGTCTTCTATTTGCTTCTGCCATAGTTAATTATTATTTATTGCCCTGTCGATGATTTAAGTTTTAAGTAATCGTCAACAGTCATTCCTAAAAGGTCAGCTTGAATTAAAACTTTATTATACTCTTCTATTGAAAGCTCATCTGCAGTAACTGGTATAATAGGAGTTGCCCCACCTTGTCCTCTTGTCCCTTGCGCTCCTTGATAATCATCTAATGCTTGCTCTCCTGAAGCTTTTGCAGCAGCGTTTGGATCAGAATTGTTATCAAAATATAATGGAACTAAAGGTGCTAATGCTCCTGGTAATTTACCTACTGATGAATACCCTTGTCTTATGTTTGCGTTTCTCGCTTTGTCTGCATTAATTGCTAATTCATTTTGTCTACCAGCCTCACCAACATCCATGCCAATAAGTTGCTGGTCTATGTCAGCTCTTGAGTTAGCCTTCATAGTCTCATTATCATATATAGCGTCAGCTTTAGCAATCCTAGTGCTTTCTGCAGCATCAACACCTAAAGCACCTACCCTACCTACACCTGCTGCTAAATTCCTTGGATCTCCTTCTGCTAGTCCCGCAATTAAATCTGTTTGTTGTTGCGTGGTCTGCTCCACTTGTCTATCGTAAACATCCAAAGGGACATTTAGAGCAGCGTATTGATCTTTAGTAGCTTGGTCTCTAGCTTTTTTCATTAACACATCAGACTTTGCTGCTGCTGTATCTGCTACTTTTCTTTGCTTTGCTGCTTGACTAAAAGACATTCCAGCCCCTGCTATTGCCGTTGATGCTCCTACGCCAGCTGCAATTGTTGCTGCCGTTAAGGCTGTTCCTGCTGCCGCTGTTGCTGTTATTACTGCCATATTATAATTTTTTTATCATTTCACTATAGTCTTTATCACCAGCTACATATCCTAACTCCTGATAAATAGAGACTAAACTTTTACTTTTTAATAACGCATAAGAAAACTTACATCCCCCTTGTGTTAATGCCTCTGTTAAGATAGACACTAAAAACTTTAGCGCCTCTTTTCTTTTTACTTTATCTTTATAATTAAAATCCGAAACAATCCAATCACACCATCCTACTGATGAATTCGTAAAATAAATATATCCTGCGCATATAGGAGTCTCTCCTTCTAAAACAACATAACCACCTTTACCGTTATCAGGTAAAAAATCTTTTGGCGGAGCTGTCCATCTCCAATCTTTCCACCAACCAACTAACAAGTCATCATAGTCGTTCTCAGTTAAATCTCTTATATTAAATTTCATTATCCACAAAGATAAGAATTTCTATGGATAACTTTTCATGATATCACTACCTACGGAAAATAATTCTACAGCTGATGTACTGCCATTTGTGAGAGTAAATTGCATGTAGTATCCACGGGCTCCTTGGGATTCAGCTACACTATCTTTGTAAGATAAAATAAAGTCACCATTTTGCGGTAAATATGCTCCTACAGCTGATGCGTCTACTGTAATAGAGTTAGTCGTTAAATCTGTTATTTCTCCAACCTTTTCTGGTGGATTTGTTTTAGCATAAATAGAGTCACCTATGCTTAGTATACTCCCTATAGGAGTTAAAAAGTTAATTACTTTTGCAGTAGCTGGCCCTGTAATGTCGTTACTGGTAGCTAAACCATTTGCTGATCTTAAATTCCAATCTACAGCACCATCATTACTTCTAATATAACTAAACCACTCTCCTTCTTTTTGTTCAAAATATGTACTTAACATAGATCCAGAACTTAAATCGGTATTTAATTGAGTTACAGTCCAGCTAGCATTACTCTCTAAAGACATTGTTTTAAAAAGTTTTATAGTTAAGGTAGGCTCAGGATTAAATACACTTTCTATTGTTGATACTCCTTGAACACCATAATAATTATTTCTAGTTTCATTAGTGTTATGTCTATATAAATTACCGTTTTTAAAAGAATAAAAAAAACTATTCATTCCTATCATGTAATCTGGATAATAGGTATAAAAAGATGGCCAGCCTTTAGCTCCAGTACTGTACGATAATGTCTGTAATGTTTCTATTGCCATTATTATTTATTTAACAGAATTGTGTTGACGTTACCTCACCTGAAGAGTTTACATTATATTTTATATCACCACCCACATTGTTAGCTCTATACCATCCACTTGGAAGAGTTGTTGTTCCCGCACTTGTTGTGTAACAAGTATCGCCAACAGTTGGATTTCCTCCTGCGGTTCCATCATAATGATAAGTTGTTCCTAATGATTCAAAACAAGCGCTTGGTGAATTTGTAGCTGTTTGAGAAGAATCATATTCTTCTAATGCACTTGGACATGTTGTTACCGAACTAACAACTCCAGATCCACCTGTTATTTGTATATATTTATTATCAGCAACAGTTCCAATTTTATAGAAGCCATTTCCTAAAAACACTGTCTTACATTCATTTGTATAACACGTGTTTGTAGCCACTGGTAAT
>Ga0114994_10002298_pt1 | contig 13935 bp, 15 predicted proteins | sample ArcticOcean_MG_C_9_FD_87043 | JGI IMG/M metagenome (GOLD analysis project Ga0114994, IMG submission 87043) | Marine microbial communities from western Arctic Ocean - ArcticOcean_MG_CB2_152 | ecosystem: Environmental > Aquatic > Marine > Oceanic | place: Arctic Ocean: Canada Basin | collected... | reverse complement strand
GCCTTCCTCCCGCAGAAGATCCACCCGCCGATCCACGGTCTTCTTGGAGAGCTTCATGTTGGGAATCCCGTACATGAGGAGCCCTCCCACGCGATCGGCTCGCTCGTAGACGGTCACCTTGTGGCCCATCTGGTTCAGTTGGTCTGCAGCTGCGAGCCCTGCGGGGCCTGACCCCACGACCGCGACGCTGGGAAGGAAGGAATGGGTGTTGGTGGGGTGGGGTGGGGTGAGTTAATTAAATTTCCATTTCCATTTCCTTTTTTTCAATTCTCTCCTCCCCACTTCTCTCTCAACTCAACTCAACTCACCTCAAACCACTCCTAGCCCGAGGAATCCTAGCAGTGATGTAACCAGCCTTCCAAGCGTTGTCCACGATCTCATACTCAATGTTTTTGATTGTTACAGGGAGGTCCACCAAACCAGCTACGCAGGCCCCCTCGCAAGGGGCCGGGCAAACCCTCCCGGTAAACTCCGGGAAGTTGTTGGTGGAGTGAAGGCGCTCGATAGCCTCGCGCATCTGTCCGTTGAAGACCAGCTCGTTCCACTCGGGGATCTTGTTGTTTACAGGGCAGCCCGAGTGGGTGCTGCAGAAAGGGGTCCCGCAGTTCATGCAGCGGGCCGCCTGGACCTTGCGCTCGGTGGAGTCGTGCTTCTCGGCGTCCACGTCCTCGACGGGGTTCAGCTCCTTCCAGTCGAGGATGCGCTGCAAAGGCTCTCGGTACGGCTCGGCATTTCGCTGGTAGGACAAAAAGCCTCGCAGTTTGTCAATTTCGGCGTACGAGCCGTCTCGACGAAGCACTTTGGGCTCGTTCGAGTTCTGGAGGTTCGGGTTGGTGTCACGCCACACCTCGTGGCGCTCAAGGCAGAACATTGAATTGCTAATGGGCCTGACACCTCTTGGAAAGGATTTAATTTGGTTTTGAATTTGTCGAGTGAGCATCGTTGAGTTAATTAATTTCCGAGATTGTGGCTGGGCTGGACTGGTGTTGACGGAGATTTGGAGTTTACTTTTCCTTTTCACCTTTTTGCTCAATTTTGGCTTTTTTGTACGTATAAATCATTTCTGATGTGGTTCCAATTGTTTTACATGTTCGCTTCCATACCCAACCTCTGCTGGGCTTTCATTTCAAAACCCACATCGACAACAAAAATGAGAACTTCTCGATTATCAATGATTCCAATCACGATGCCATCCACCCCCCCTCAAGTTCCATACAAAGCTCCTGGCACAGAATATTGGCAGTTCGTTGACATAAACCAAAGATTGTATAGGGACCGAATTTTGGTCCTTGGCAACTACATAAATGATGAGGCTGCAAACCAGCTCATCTCGATTCTTCTCTACCTTCGTAAGGAGGATGCGAGTAAGCCGATTACGCTGTACTGCAACTTCCCCGGCGGTGCTCTCCGGCCCGTGATGGCGCTGTACGACACGATCAACGAGTGTAAGAAGACTGGGATAGAGTTTACAACTTTGAACATGGGGTTGGCGAATGGCATGGGTGCCTTTTTGTGTGGAGCAGGGACCAAGGGGAAGCGGTACGCGCTGCCGAATGCTCGGTATTTGCTGCAGAGGACAGGGATAGACCAGGGTTTTCGGGGGCAGGCGACTGACATCGCTCTTGAGGTTAAAAGCATCAAGAGACAAAATGACAACTTGGAGGGTTTGTTGGCATCCATGACCGGACAGCCTCTTGGCAAGCTTCAGAAAGACATGAAGCGTGATTTTTACCTGAGCAGCGAGGAGGCAGTTGAGTACGGGATCTGCGATCATGTGCTGCAGCCAAGCGGAAGTCAGGTGAGCGAGCGAAGCGAAGTGCCGAGCTGTTACAAACGGAATATATCACTACAGAACTAACCCACTCAATTCGTATTCGTTTGGCTCGCTCAGGAAGGAAATGGTGTGGGGGGAGGGAGTTTTGGAGACTTTGGAGGTGGAGGTGGTGGGGTATGAATGAATAAATTCAAGTAGGGTAGGTGGATTTTTGCTCATTTAAATTATTTATTTATTTTATCAAACCAATAAGTTCTTCCCCAGATCCAGATCCGACTCGCTATTGCTTTTTGACAAGAATCTGGAATTGGCCAACTCTTTCGGCAGCCAGACCGAGAACAAAAGTGTGACCGAATAGAGCAGAGCACCAAAAATCCACATCAAGGAATTGGTATTGTATAAATTCAAACCAAGCCAGTCGGCAGAACTCACCAAGAACTTTACGTCGTTCACCTTGTTGAAGGTTAGCGGCCCGACCGCCGCGGCGAGGGACCTAACAGAATATACAGCTCCCTGCACCATTCCCTGCTCGTCGTCGCTAGCGTTGTTGCTCTTGATAGCGCTGCGCCGAGCGAAATTATGTGTATTAGTGTCTTCGCAACTCCTTTGTCCAAGGCTCGCAAGCGTCGATTATTCGCTTCGCACTCTCTCACCTTATGAGGGGAAAGCACAAGTAGCAGATGCACGTCATGGAGGCACTCACGAACATGCTCACGATACCGATGCTGTAGCAATAGCCCAAGCAATGCAAGATACCAAAAAACCAAGCGATTAGCAGCACGTTTTTCTCGCCAAACACGTGAACCAGCGGGTTGAGTAAAACTCCCTGGGAAAGCATGCTCAGCCCCGCTAGCATGAGAAACAGGGAACTCGTTTCATCCTCGCTGAACGAGAAATTATCTTGAACATAAAAAATCGTGAGTTGGAAGCTGGCCTCCTGGACGATCATCGAGAAGAAGACGCAAAAGGACAAGTTCCGGAACAGAATGTTTCGGTTCAGGATTCTCATGTCCTTAATTGACTTGAGCAAGATGGTCCCAACGCCTTGGTTCTCAGCTGTCACATCACATAGCTTTGTTTCTCTAAAAAACAGCAACGTGTAAAATGCCGCGCTCAGCATAAGTGACGAACTTATGATGCACTTTGTGTTGTCATCCACGAGATTGGTGAGCTAAGCGAGGCGCATTTCCAGCGAAGCACGAAACAACGAACAGCGAGCGAGAAAAAAATAAATTGAGGTGTTTAGTTCAGTAATGGAGTGTAGCAGGCCGAGCCAAGCCAGTCACAACTACTCACCTTCGGCATGGCTGTATACCCTACAAACAGAACGCCAAGAATAGTTCCAAACGCACCAGCTCTCTGTAGAGGCATCACAACGTCGGATGCCGCCGTGAGCGTTAGCGGGATGGTGAACAGAATACCATTTAGAGAGAAAGTGATGAAGTACAACTTCAGGAAAATGTCATCTTTCATCGTTCTCTGGGCAAGCAAGAAGAAAATGGTAGAAGGCACGCAAAGAAACATTGATGCAACTAAGAACGGTCGACGCCCGTATCGGTCTGCCATGTAGCCAAGGATGGGGGAGCAGACGAGAATCAGGATCTGCTGAAAGCAAGTGTAGAGAGAAACATTGAATTGAGCTTGATTCGAGCCTGATTGGCAATCTGGGGGAATTTTATCATCAAATTGCGAATCGGAACATTGGAATTCAAAGCCATTCTTTGCTGCATATATCTGGGTCAAAATGCGAGGCATGGCCTGAGTGACACAGCCGAATGCTGACGAATTCAGAGCTGTGATTATAATGAGATGAATGAGGTTGGCTGAATAAGTGATCTGCGTCTTGGAAATTGTCCTCGCATAGCTTGACAAGTTGCTGGCAATCGAATCGATCGAATTTGTTCTTGCTCCAGGCATCTATCTGGTCTGTTTTTGCTGTGACCAATTTTGTGTTATGTTCAGTGTGTCTTCAGGTATTTCGGATCTTTCTTCGCTAAGAGGATTTGCAGAGTTAACGTTTTATGCGTGTCTTCTGGTATAAGGATCTTCTTAGCAGTATGCTATAGCATAATTGGCATGTTTTTTTATTCTTTTGTGGACGTGATTAAATTTTTACAAAGATTAAGTCACTTTCAAGCTAGGTGTTGACCATGAGACGGCGCGTAAAAAATCACTTTATTGTAGTTTAAAATGCATAACGATTCTAGCTGTTATTCTTTACATTCTTAGAGCAATATTATTGAGCTCAAACTCAACTCCGGCAACTTGACCGACTCCAAGTCAAAGTCTACCACGTCCAAATTTAAACCCAACTTTCCGTAATCAACCTCCAAATGGAAGCCATCCTCGCAATCAAAGTCCCCCTCTACCGCTGCTGCCCACTTCCCACCCATCGCAACCAATTCCTGAGCCATGACCCCCACTTCCCATTGGCTATTCGTTTCGTTTTGGCAAATGTCGCTCTTGTATTTGTACTTGTAAAGGTTAAGGTTAGCCCCTCCCCGTTCTGCTGCGTGTAACAAAGCCACATCCCTCTTCAAACCCCTGTCGCTCTTCTTCTTGCCCCCCTTCTTGCCCTTCTTCCCCCCCCCCCCGTTCTTAAACAATTTCCCGAATGTCTCTGTAGGAATGCTGCTGTCTGGCTTGAAGGTGGTGATGTTCTTGTCCCCCCCCCCCTCCTTACTTGCCGTGTCAAGAGCCGGCACTAAAATGGCCCCGCCCAAATCGTCGATCCTGTTGTACTGCATGTCCACGCTCGCGAGAGTGGGGTGGTTTTGCAGCACGTCGGCAAACTTGGTGAGCCCCTCTAAGTCCTCGTCGGTGGTGTTCAAGTTGTTGTCCGCAATGTTGAGCGTGGTCAAGCTGCGCCGAGCGAAGCGAGGCGCATTTTTAACGAAGCACGAGAGCAAGAGTGAATTGAGAGTGGGTAAGTCGTCGCATTCACACTCTTTTGTCACAAGGCTCGCTCGTTTCGCTCGCTCACCTGGCATTCCTGCGCATTCCCGGGCACATGTCCCTCAAGCCAATGCCGCTCAGACGGTTACCCATAAGGTCCAAGATGCTGAGGCCAATCTTAGTGAAGGCCAGCATCTCCCCCAGCGGGCCGCCCGCATTCTCGTCGATGTCGCAGTACCTGAGGCTGAGCTTCTTGAGCGTGCTGTTGGTGCGGATGCCCATGCACAGCGCCGCCACCCCCTCCGACTAGAGCGTCATGTTGTAGTCCAAGGAGAGCGTGAGCAACGACCGGTTCATCATGCAGCTCAGCGACCGCCCCAGCGCAAAAGCCCCCACGCTGCTGATGTCATTGTCAAACAGCTCAAGGTACTGCAGTTGGATCTCGGCCCCCCCCAGCCGCAGCAGCTCGGCCAAGCTCGCCGCTCCGTCGTCGCCGATGTTGCTCCGCCAGATGCGCAGCTCCTGCAGCTGCTTGTACATCATGCTCTGCTTCGTTTCAGGGTGCACTGGCATCCCCTCCCCCAGCCCCATGCAGCTCGTGCACAGAGCTCGGGTGCCCCCCGCGCCCAGCTTCGACTCGGGCCGGCTCTCTTTCTCGCCACCGTCGATTATTATCTGCCGCCCGCAGAAGGCATTCTCCTCGTTGGTCAACGACTTGCTTACTTCAGGATGGGGAGAGAGCCCAATTCGCTTGCAGAAGTCAGAGTAGGTCTTCAGCAGGTGGCTGGGGAGCTGGCCAGGCTCGTCAGAGACGGCGCCTTTCTTTGCAGCTGCCTTTTTTTTTGGTGGCATTGGATTCTATTGTGTTATTCTATTGTGTAGGTTGGGTAAATAAATGCAAAAGGAATGTCTAGGGAAAGGAGTTGGTGATCGAACCAAGTTTTGTTACTTGTTAGAGACGAATCACTTATAATTTATTGCTGGTGAGCTGTAGAGAGAGTCTGGCTGGGGTGCGCAGGTTTGTTTACGAGGGACTGCGAGACGGAGTTGTTTCACTTTTTGAACGACAAAAATAAAAAAAAAATAAAAAAATTTAAATTTATTTTTTATTTATCGTTCAAGCCAACGGCATTCATCAGCACTTGTTTCGCAGTCTGCCTTCTGGCCCTTTCCGGTCTGCTTTCTGCACCGTTGTTGATGTTACTGTTGTTAAAATCCCTCTTGGCCTCTAACGCTGCCGCCAAAACATTTTGATCGTCATCATCACTCGTCGTCCTGCCGATTCCAAAGCTCTGGTGCCTCTTTTCCGCCATATCCAGTCTCGCCTGCTTCGCATTTTTCTTCGCTAGCTTAAGCTGTAGCTGGGAGTGTATTATGATTGATTCTTTCTCTGCCAGCTGCCTTTTAAGTTGCTCGTTTTCCTGTATCAAATTGTCGTGGGATTTCTTGTTGACGAAGTTATCGCCGTTCACCTCCTCCTTTACTGCCTCCCCCACTTCCACTTCCTCAACCTCCTCCACCTCTTCCACTGCTCCGGGCAAGCTGGTAACTCGCTCTCCACCCCCCCCTCCTGCTTCCCCCTCGTTCCTCTGAGCATGCATCAACCCAACGCTCAGCGGGGTGAATCCCAAGCTCGCCCTCCTCCCCCGATTTGCCACGTTCGGCGAGTGGCCTGACACATTTGGCGAACCGCCACCAAAGTCTCCTCGTAAACTCGTTCCCCCCATGTCGTTCATGATACCAGGCCTGGTGGATGTGAATGTTCCGTCGGGTCCTTTTTTTGTGTTAATTCGCTTTGACATCCTGCGCCGAGCGAAGCGAGGCGCATTTTAAACGAAGGTTGAGAGCAGTGAGCGAGCAAAAATAGTTGAGTAGGTTAGTTCAGTAGTGGATGTAGACATGAATAGCAATTTCGCACGGATTTTGGCACTTTTCTGTCAGAAGGCTCGCTCGCTTCGCTCGCTCACATCTTTTTTAGGTGCTGGCCCCTTTTGTCGGTTGTTCCCACCGAACATGTTGAGTGGAATGATGACTTGGAAAAAAACGATCGCTCTGAGTTGTTTAGTGCCTCTGCTTTTGTTTCTGATTCTGTTTCTGTTTCTGTTTCTGTTTCTGTTTTAGCTTCACTCCTTCTCCCACTCAATTCAATTTGCCGCCCGCTCAGCTGCCGCCCACTGAAATGCCTCCCACTCCTCGAGTTCCCTATCTTCCTCCTCTCGCGCAAATTACTATTTCTGTGTGAAACGTTAAGGTGTTCCGACAGCTCGTTGGCCACTACGTCGTTGAACACCTCGAGGTGCACCTCGTTGTCGAGGGTCAGCATGATCTCTTCGAAGGACGGGCGGCGGTTTGGATCGTTGTGCCAGCAGGCGCAAATTAGCTTCTTCAAGGATGGGAACACAGTGTCTGGAATGTCAGGGCGAAAATTTTGGATTGCCACTGCCTTGGTTAAATTCAGTGCCGTCAAACTGTTGCCTCCGTGCATCTTCTTGTACTTCGTGTCGAACACGTCGAAGATTGTGTCGCTCAAGACCAGCATTTCTGTTAGTGTGATGGCGTAGCTGTAGATGTCAACCCTCTCGTCGTACCGCTCCCCTCTCAAGATTTCAGGCGCCATGTAGACAGGGCTGCCCACCTGGGTCATTGTTGTCTCTGAACTCAGACTCCTCGCCTCCCCAAAGTCTGTCAGCTTTATTCCATAAGTTGTCGTCACGAGCATGTTGTCGGGCTTCAGGTCTCTGTGAATAATGCACTCGTGCCAATTTCGCTCCTTCTCGTCGAAATACGTACATTGGTGCAGGTAGTGACAGCCGCTGGCTGCGTCTTTAGCCATGCTCAGCTTTGGGTGCTGCCAACTTAGGTGCAGCTTCTTGTTGTACAAGAAGCCAGCTAGAGGGCCGTTCTCCACAAGCTCGAGCACAATCCCCATCAAGTACTCGTCCCAGCAAGCGCCCAAGAACAGCACAATGCAATCGTGTTGCAGCCCCTTTATCAAAAGTATCTCCGCCCTCGTTCGCATCAAGGCTTCCTCGGTAATATCCTTCATCACCTTAACGGCCACATGAATCCCCTCGTACGACCCCTTGAACACCTCGCCGTACGCCCCCTTTCCAATGATTTCCTCCAGATCGATGTCGTCGCTGTCTATCAAGCACTCCTGCAGCTCCTCGTCAATTTCCTCGTCTCTGTTCTCCATCACTTGACGAATGATTTCGACCTGTTCGTCTGTAAACTTTTTTTTCATTAGCGCTTCTTCGGCATCATGCCTCCTCTTCGCAAGGACCCAAGACCGGTTGAAGTGAACGCGATGGTGGAGTTCAATTACTCTGTTCACGTACATTGCCAGAATCAGGTACAAAAGGTACGTGATTTCGGTTTGGGAATTTTTGAAAAATCCCACGACCTCCTCCGCCTCCCCGGCTGTGGTTTGATCGCTCTTGACGTACGAATTAAGAAGCACGAAGGAAATGTAGTGAGGGAGAACGAAGAGCACTTTTCTTGCCCAAATAGTGCCAGTCTAATGAATATTGGGATAGAAGCACGTCGTTAGTTTTGTGTCGCTCCCCGCCCCCCCTCTTCTCTCGCCCAACTCACCACAAAAATCCAGAACAGCACATAGAATTGGCTATAAATAACAAGCCGTTTTTCGTCCGAAGGATTATAGTTCGAGTTCAAAATGAGGTCGTATCTGAGCATGACATGGAGCGCAATACTGCCTGTGAATGCAGTAAAAGATATTCCCCAATCCACGAAGAAAAAACCTTTCTCGAGGTTCCGCCTGCTCGTCAACGGCAAACTCGCTAGCAGCAGTACTGCGCATGTCACCCTTGTGCTCAAATCGCCTTCTGCCCCCGTTGTGAAGGGCAGCGTAACGAAAAAAAACCCGAGCAGCACCAAAACCGCCACCCGAACATGGACGAGGTGCACATAAAGAAAGTAGAAGCTGAACTGCTTCTCCAGAATCACGTCGTTGAAGACGAGCCTCCTTGACAATGTTTTATCAGCAAAAATCTGGTCTCGTGAGTCGTCTGTTATCCACTCGCGAACCGTTTGCGCCAGCCTTGTTGCCTGCTGAAGGTGCTTTTCTGACAAAGTTTACGAGGCAAGTAGGTTGTTTGCGTCTAGTAGGTTGTTCTGCTGGGAGTCACCCATCAAAAGATGAACGAACGAGGATCCTTCTTTAACAAGTGGACGCGAAAACTGTTTTTTCGCAAATAGCATCTCGTCGTTTTGGTGGATTCGAGCAATTGAAACCTCTTTTGTTGAGTTTACCAGAATGGCTCCCTGATTGGCTGATAGGATTAAGTTTCTCATAAAGTTTTGGATGGTGGAGAAGTAATGCTTGTCAGTATGATTCCTCTGAGCTCGTAAAGCGACGTTGATTATGTAAATGCTCAAGAGGAGGAGGAAGAACACCATGAGTATCACGAACCCAATGATAGATGGAGTGGAAATCTTCATGTCTTTTGGGTTAGGACTAGGAGGGGAGAAACCGCCGAAAGTTGTGGGATAATATATAGAAGGGAACAAAAAACTGAAGGTGCGAGGTGATCAGAGTAAGGCCCTTAACTTTACCCCGTAAAAGAATTTTTTTTGTTTGTTTTTTTTTCTTCGATTTTTTTGTCAAAAATCCACGCGCGAGAGCACACCACCATTTTGATTATGCCAAATCATGTTACCAAATCACCCTCTTGGCTGCTAAACAAGTCCCCAACGAAAGGCCCAAACAACACAACTTCAGCAGTAAAAAATCATCCATTGGAGAGAGGGAGTGACTCACCAACTCGAATTTCCTCCTCGTCTTGGCCCACGGAGTCGAAGAAGAGCCATACAACACCAAAGGTTAGCCCCAGGCAGTCGCAAGGGGATCAGCAGTTCATGATTCCTGAAATTTACAAATATGTTTCGCCAGAACCAAGGATCTCCCGGCTTACAGCTAGAACTTCTACAACCTCACCAACAAACGGTTTTTCCTACGAGGAGCTCCAGAAGGACAGCGGGGACTGGGTTTGGGTTAGCGCCGGGGAGAGGCCGTCATCGGCGAGGTCTTCGTTGTGGCAGCATGTGGCAAACACGCTGGCCGAGTCGATAGGTATTGATATTCGGGCCCACTCTGCTGACGAGGAGTTCAATGATTTGGAACGAATCGAAACTTTGATAAAATCTCTGAGGGAGCACGAGGCGGGCGTGGTTGCACCCCTTGCGAAGCCGAAGCCGGTAGCGGGGAAAAATAAGCAGCAGCAGTCATTGCAGCGACAACAGCAACAGCAACAGCAGCAACGGCTGCAGCAACAACAGCGTGAAGCAGCTAAAACAAAAACGAAATCGAAAAGAAAATTGTCGGTCAGTGGCTTGCTGCAGCAGTTCAGCGGCGGCAAGAAGCAACCCCCTGACAAAAGCAAGAACGAGAATGACAGCAGTTTCAACGGATTTAGCCGGAACCGCCGTGCTTTGAGCGTCCCAGACAGCAGCTGGCGACTTAGGAGCAGAAGCAGGAACGACGAGGGAGGGGAGATAGGGGGAGAGACAACCGACTTTACGTTTATGAACAGCTTCGGGGACAGCACGGAGGAGGAGAGGGAGAAGAAGGGCTTTTTTAAAAGCAGGAAGAAGACGGTCAAGAAGGAATTCTTTTATTCTGACGATGACGATGGGGGCATTGAGTTTAGCGATTTTTCGCCCGAGGTCAGGAGGAGGAGCAACAGCAGCATCACTGACAGAAATGAAAATGACGGGACCAATGTTGTTGTTCTGCCGCACAGGGGCGTTGACAGTCTGAAGAGAGCCAGGCTGGTGCCCAGCCAAGAGGATGTCAGGGACTGGTTAACTTCGAACTTGGATTTGGAGTTGAGGAAGAGCGCAAGTCGTCTGTTTTTGTCGGAGAGCGACAACGAAAATGGTGGCGGCGAAGATAATAATATTATGCTGCCAGTTGTCGACATGTATCCTCCCGAGTTGATGATTGATGAAGATTTTGGTACATCGGAATTGGAATTGGGGGTGGAGATGGGATTGGGTGCAGAAGCGGGTGCAGAAGCGGGCGCGGAAGCGGGCGCGGAAGCGGGTGCGGAAGCGGGCGCGGAAGCGGAACAGCAACAGCAACAGCAACATCAACATCAACAGCAACAGCAACAGCAACAGCAACAGCAACAGCAACAGCAACAAGAACCGCAACAAGAAGAAGATACAGAAATTTCAGACGCTGATGCTGGACGTCGAAGCCACGAAAGTTTCTTTGCGGTAATCCGAGAAGACTCGGAAGCAGCAGCAGAAACAGAAACAGATCCCGACAATGAAAACAATAATGAAAACAATGATGACGAGATCGATCAAGAGGATGTGCTCAACAGATCGAGTCACTCGCCTCTCCCAACCGTTGACGATTTCAACGGAATTGATCACAGTGGTCGAGGGAATAACAACAACGATAGAACGCCTAGACTGATACCGAGAGCGCTCTCACATAGCAACACCACCTACACCACCAACAACACCAACAACACTACAACTACAACCAACGACGACCACTTCACCCAAACAATGATGAAAATGTACCCAAGATCTGCAGCTGCTTTCTTGCGAGCTATGACAATTTGCGGCTTTGGCGGGTTGATCTTTCACCTGCACACGGCGTTTTGGTGGGCCAACGAAAGCATGGGGTTGAGCAAAACTGGCTTTGTGCACTGCATCACCACGAACGAGAACTTCCCCCAGTGCTTCAGCGGCTACCGCAACTTGGTGACGAACTTGCCGTCCTACTTCGTGACCGTCTACTCGTTCGCTCTCCGCGGCCCCCAGCCCCTCTCCCCCGAGGCTCACGTCAGGTGGATGTGGCTAACCCTCCAAATATTTGTGGGAATCCTGAAGGTGAGAGCGAAGCGAGCGAGCGAGCCTTGAGAAGACGAGAATACGAGCCAGCGAGCGAAGCGAGCTAGTCACAACTAGTGTTTTTTCAGACGAACTAGTGTTAATTGTGTACAGACGAGAATACGAGCCACTACTAACCCCTTCGCACCTACTTCGCTCGGCGCAGCTTCCACTGAGAGTGATCACCCTACATAGGCTGGGGGGGCTGGGGAGGGCAACCACGGCGACCACAGAGGCGGCGAGGGGAAAGCTCAGGGAGATCATCACGAGCAAGCTCTTTCGAACTCACAAAATGCTGGGGAGAGTCAGCCAGGTGTTGGGCTTTCTGGGCCTGTTCTTTTACTTTAGCGAGAACTGGGTGGTCAGGAAGCTGACGGAGATGGGGGTGTTGGTTTTGGATAAAGATTTGGATTTGCTAGAAACGACAAAGCTGAGCGGCCGGGCGCTGCTCGACGCAAACTGCGCAAACCTGCTCGTTTCTCTGCTGCGCAGTGTGCTGGCTATAATCGTCCTGAAGACTCACTCCGTCAGGGAGAGCAGAAGGAGGGCAAGGAGGGTCGTTGCCGAGCGGAGGAGGGGGCTCCTGGAGAAGGAGATGGACGCCTTGAGGAAGGAAATCTTCAAAGTGGGAGCTGGGAGTCCAGTCAGGGGTGCCTCAACGTCGTCGTCGACGTCGACAAGGCCTGTGTGCAGTATCTGCCTGGATAGATTCAATAGCGGGGACAACGTTTGGATTCTGCCCTGCGACGAGAGGCACATTTTCCACGACAATTGCATAAAGAGCTGGCTGAGGAAGAACAACTCGTGCCCTCTCTGCCAGAGGAATGTGGTGAATATTGATGTGGAAGAGTAGAAAACGATCGAACGTGATTTTGAACATAAGAATTTCGATGTCATTTTGTTGTTGTTAAATTCCAATGACCGTCGTGAGAATTCGCTCCCACTTACACGCCTCGCTTCCCTTCATTTTGTCCCCCCCCATGCACCCCGTCTCCACCTCGCTCCAGCTACCAGAGCTCAGGTCAACATTGTAAGCAAGCACACCTCGATTTGTCTCGGCACCCACAAAGAACTTGGAACTGTCCACTCTACAACGCCCCTTAGCAGAGCACAAGTTCTTGATGTTGTGGAGCATCATTTGGATGGCGCTGGGGTTGCTGGGCGCGGGGGCGTCCGCTGGCCAGTAGGAGGAGTTGTCTATGGTTTCGTTGTCGTTGCCATCGTTGATGTAACCAAATACAAACCTGAACTTGTTGGCCGAAATCTTGAAATCGACCTGGGAGGCGGAGTCCTTGGAGTCGGAGAGAAGCACAAAACAGGGGGCAGCAGTCTGGGTTGTGGAGTCTTCCAAACCGCCGGCCGTGTCGACGGTTACGGTTGCCATTTTATTCTGGTTCACCTGGGTTAGGAAGCTGGAGGGGTCAGTGTTGGAGGTAAAGCCCGGGGGGAGTTGTTTGGGCTGCTTGGGTTTGGAAGGAATTCGCTTCGTGGGGACACTGTTTTTTCTAGTAGCCATTGGAGTAGTTGTTGTAAGGTTTGTGAATAGCGATGATGGGTTTGAGTTGAAGGCAAATGCCATCATGACAGATACTAGCAGAATGAATATGGACCCCATCACAATGGAGTTTGAATTACCACCTATGGGCTGGTCAAAAGTGTTCTCCTCATCACTCATTTCATCTGTAGAGGTCGGAGAGGGCATATTCCTGGGACTGGCGGCAGTCTTTCTGCTGCTCCTGACCATAGTTAGATGTTGGTGTTGGGTTTCAGAGGCCAAGAAGTTTCCTGTGTGGCGATGGCGATGGCGAGGCGAGAGGCGAGGCGATGGAACGGGCTGTTTCTTGTTCTTGTTTATTTTAAAATTCGAATTGTTTTTTTGGCATCTGCACATCTGGTCTGATCTGGGTTCGAGTCGGACTCAAAATTTCAAAGTTGCCTCAACACCTCAATTGCAATAAATCAACAATGGGGGACGAAGAAGAAAAAGGAGAAAAAATGTCGGCCCCGGGTGAGTCTTACACAACCGTCGCGACCCACCATGATCGTCTGAAACATTCATAAATTTATATTCATCTAACCCCACTTGGATGCAGCCGACTTCAAAGGACCTGCGGACAATCGCGGCTGCACTGATATTCTGTGCATGCTCATGATTGTTGGAACTTGGGTCGCCATGACAGGTGAGTACGAAAGTTTATCAACAGTCCGTGGATGTCCGTGGATTGCATACTAACCCCCTTACAACCTTAAACTATGAATTCGTGACCTTATTTTTGCCCCCCCCCCCCCAAACAAACCATACATTCGTTGGATGCTGTCTTTGTTGCACCGGGTCCACACGCTGCGGAGGTTTCCCCCCGGTTATTATTGAACGCGCCACACGTAGACAGGGGCCGGGG
>Ga0114994_10002297_pt1 | contig 13937 bp, 9 predicted proteins | sample ArcticOcean_MG_C_9_FD_87043 | JGI IMG/M metagenome (GOLD analysis project Ga0114994, IMG submission 87043) | Marine microbial communities from western Arctic Ocean - ArcticOcean_MG_CB2_152 | ecosystem: Environmental > Aquatic > Marine > Oceanic | place: Arctic Ocean: Canada Basin | collected... | reverse complement strand
CGCCGGCGGCTCATCGCGCACGGCTGCGGCCGCGGCCGAGAGCTTCGTCTCCTTGAGCGCCCACGCATCCCGCGCCGCGCGGTGCCGCCGCTCGGCGTCCGCCAACTGGGAGCGCAGCGCCTCGGCGTCCGTCTCGGCATTGGCGCACCGCTGGTCCGCCGCGTTGGCGTCGGCGCGGGCTGCACTCGAGCGCGCCGTCTCGGCATCGAGCATCGCCACGGCTCGCGCCTGCTCGAGCCTTGACCGCCGTACTTCATCGAGCGCTTGCGCCCGCTCGCCCTTGATGGCGCGGTCCAGGTGCACCAGCAATAAGCTAGACTCGGGCGCCGCGAGCTCGAAAGCGGCCGGGGCCGGTGGGGCGTACTGTGGCGCTGCCCAGGCCGGCGGGGGTGCGGCCATTGTGCGTCGAATCGCACGTCCGGCGTGCTGCTGGCACTGTTATTTTGATGATCCTTGTGTTGTTATCGTATGCAGTTGACGGGGCAGCTCTTACAAGGACGGGTTGCTCTGCAGCGCCGTCAAACGCGTTACAACGTCAAAACCCGAACTGAAAACCCGCAGCAAACACAAAGACTACAGCTCTCTAGAGCGCGCGAAGAATCTCCCCTAACATATCCCGCCGACAGGATATGCTCCGGACGGGCCCAGCCGCATTGGGAGTCTCCGCGCAACAGGGGGCATTTTGCACTACTTACTAGAGAAACAAATTGAGCAGTGGCGTGTGCCCCGCGGCGACGACCGCGGACCAAACCCCGGGCGCGAGGTGGAGCCCGGGCGCGTGCCACCGTTCGTACGTCGCCGGCGCGAAGTTTGTGGCGAGGAATGCGCCAAGGCAGATCGCCGCGAGTGGTGCCTCGACGGCGAGGTATTCGAGGGATGGCGCGTTCAGCGCCGTTTGCGTGAGGCCGTACACGAATAACGACTTCGCGAGCGCCCCCTCGGCGAGCGCGACGCGGCCGGGTCGTTCGCCGGCGCGGTGGTACGCCAGCGAGAAAATTAAAGTCGCCGACTGCAACGCGGCGAGCTCCCACAGGTCGTTTTGAGCCGCGATCACGATACCCGGCACGAAGGCCACGTGAGACGCCACCATCGGGTCCGTCCAGGCGCGCTCCTTGACGGCGCGCCGCCGCTCCTTGCCGCGGCCCACGGGATCAAACATGATGCGCAGCGCTGCGCTCACCGAGGGCTGTGGCGCCGCCGGCGCGTCCACGAGTGGTATCGGTGCGGGCTTGGGCTGCCAGTGCGGAGCTCGGCCGGTTGCAAGTCGCACCCCCCGCATGGCGCGAGCAAGTGGGAGCAGCAGGGTGGCCTGGGCAATGCGCATTTTGCTGGCCATTGATCCGTGGCAGTGCTAGCTGCGAGCGCTGCTCGTTGCTGCAGCAGGCTGCGACTCAGTGCGAGATGCTCGACTGGAGAGAGCTGCTTGTTACCGCAATAGCAGTGCAGCTGCGAGAGCTGTTCGTACTGCAAGTGTTGTGCGAGCTGCTCGTATGAGTTCACCGGTGCGACTCTCTGCCCTTTTTGGCGCTCATAGAGCTTGGCACTGAAATGAAACATAAGACTCGCTCCCCGTAACCTGGCCACCTGTCTTGTCTTTGTCTTGAGCTGTGCACCTGCCATGCCGGAGGTCTCGCGGGCTGGTAAATTACGGGGCGGGTTTTCGCAATCTCAGCAGCTCGCATCGGTAACCAACGCGTTACGCCCCACAACGTCCTCATCCGAGTCTAATATCACGTTCACGAATTCGAATAATTGCTCACCAGAGCAGCTGCAGCAATTTGGTGAGCTCATATAACGGCTGCGTGCCGGGACAGCTGCTTTTGGCCTGGCGCCGCCTGGCGCCGCCTGGACGCCAGTGCCCGCGCAAAACCTCTCACGCACGTCCCGCGCAGGTCTAAGAACAGCATGGCTCGACTCGCGACCGCACTCGCGCTCTGCGCCGGCGCGCGCGCCTACGTCGCGCCTGTCGCGCCCAAAGCCCAGGTCGCACGGAGCGCCTTCTACGGCGGCGGCGAGTCCGGCGCGCTCGACGGCTTGGAGGGCGCGCCCCCGGGCCCCGTGCCCAACATCGCGAACCCCGGCGCCGCCTGGGACCCGCTGAATTTGGCGGACACGACGGAGTTCGGCCCCACGCTCGAGTGGTATCGGGCCGCGGAGCTCAAGCACGCGCGCGTCGCCATGGCGGCATTCGTGGGCTTTATTGTGGGCGGCTCGGGCGTGACCTGGCCGGGCAACGTCGCGCCGGGCGTGAGCTGGAAGAGCTGCTTGGGCGCCACGCCCATGGACACGTGGGACAACCTGCCCATGTACGGCAAGTACCAGATCATCGGCTGGGTCGGCCTCATGGAGATCTGCGGCGAGGCGCAGCGGCCCCACTACATGACGGGCGGCAAGGGCGGCTCGGTCTTCTTCGACCCCGTCGCGCAGAAGTACTCCCTGTGGGACCCGCTCAAGAGCATGAAGAACTGGGACGACTCCAAGCGGTCGCGCGGCCGCCTCGTAGAGCTCCAGAACGGCCGGGCCGCCATGTTCGGCGTCATCGGCTTCGTGATGGCGTACAAGTACCCGGGCACGGTGCCCGCTTTGAAATTCTTCCCGCACTACAACGGCGAGCTGCCGGGCGCACCCTTCGCGGGCGACTGGCACATCTCCGAGACGGCGGCGCAGTGGGCGTGGTGAGGAGAGTATCGAGACGCGCGCGCCGCCGGTGTGAGTAAGGCGGCGCAGGATTGCTCGTAGATACCAGAAGTACGCCCATAGGGGCCGCGTCGATGGCGTCGAGGCGCTGGCCTCCGACGGGGCGCTTCCCCAGTAGCGGGTCTCCGTGGATATGATGCCCGCGACCCCATATATTGGGACCTAGGCCATCTCGAGAGAGCCACAGCCGGGTGGTAGAGTAGAGCAAGGGAAAGGCAATTTAAACAAATAATAAATATATATGGGAAAGGGGAGAGTCAGCAGCCAGACGGGGGTTCAAGCGATGAACGCGGCACGACCTCGACGTGCGTGTCGCTCGTCTGGAGGTACGACTTGTGCTCGGGCAGCTCCCACGAGATGTGGGGCCGTGCGGCCGGCGGCGCGTCCGCCAGAGCATAGAATGCGTCCGAACTGCACGTAACCGTAAAACTGCGTCCAATAGACGTCGTAGTCGACGCGGGGCACTCCCTCCGTCGTCGTCGTCAGGTTCATCGCGCCCGAGTCCCAAAACCCGGGGCCGAGTGACTGGCCCGAATCCGTGAAGAAGCGCTGCGCGTCGCTGAAGTCTTCTAGGACGTGTACAACTTCAGCGAGCGTCCCCGCCAGCCGCGCCACGGCCAGGACAAGGAGGGCCGCCCGCCTGTTGTCTCGTCCTTCCTCCCTTAGACCACACAACGCAGGGGGCGAATGCGCGCTCGCCGGCGTCCACCGCTCGCTCTAATAAGTCAGCTGGCCGATTCGGCTCACTGCCAGTGCTGGCGTCTTTAGCGGCCTCGGTTTCGTGGCACCAGCAACAATGATATTTGCGTCGATTTTCCATTTTAGCCCGGTTTCTTTTTTAGCCTACCCCCCAGCTCTCGCGCCCACCCGCGTGCGAGGCCTCTGTTCGTAATTCCTCCTTCAACGGAAATGGCGGCTCGGCCCGGTTTCTTTTTTGGCCCGAATCCGCACGCAGGCCACGCGCCCAAGCCAAAAAGAAGAGTCTCGAGGCTCATCAATATCGACGCTGTGGTTAAAGTCGATGGGGGGGCGGCGCGACTACGGAGGGGGGCGGGGCGGGGGGGGATCTTGGTTCTTGCTCAACGGTACTGGCCGTACTGGCCGTAGCCCGAGCTCGGCGGGTACCGCCGCACGCCCGCGGCGCGGTTCCGCGCGTTCGCGTGCGAGCCGAGGGGCTTGCGCATGGGCGGCCGCGGCGCGTTGCCGTAGACGCTCTTGGCCGGGGCCGCCGCCGGGCGCCGGTAGCCGTAGCCGTTCCGGTTGTACTGGCCGTAGCCGCCGCCGTAGCGCGCCGCCACGGGGCGCTGGTAGTGGGGGTGCACGTTCTGCGCGCGCTGCGGCTGGACGGGCGCCGCGTAGCGGCGCTGCGGCACCGCCGGCGCCGCGCGCGGCGAGGCGCGCGCGCGCGGCGAGGCGCGCGGCTTGGGCTGCGGCGCGGGCGCCGCGGCCGGCTGCTGCACCGGCTTGGGCACGGCCGGCGCGGCCTTGCGCTCGGCGGGCTTCTCGGCCCCGAGGGGCCAGGCCTCGGGCGAGTCCGGGCGCTGGTCCGGGAAGCGCGGCTTGGGCAGCTGCTTCTTCAGGTTGGCGATGCGCTGGGGCACCATGATCGTGGCCGCCATGGGCTTCTGGGCCGCCGGGCCCTGGTGCGCGGCGCCCTTGTACCAGTCGGCGGCTTTTCTAGATTTGACGTCGTCCGAGGCCAGGATCTGGGCGATGCTGGGCCGAGATCTAGCGTCGACCTTGACCAACTTCGCGACCATCTGGGTCATGTCGCGGGAGAAGGAGCGCGGTAAAGAAGGGTAGCGGCCCACTAAGACGCTCTGCTTGAGTTGCGCGAAGGTACTACCAACGAACGGCGGCCGTAGAGCACAGAGCTCATAAGCGAGACACCCGACGGCCCAGACATCACTCCCAAAGCCGTACGGCTTGTTGAGCCAGACCTCGGGCGACATGTAGTAGGGCGTGCCGATCTGCGTTCTTAGTAGTTGCCCCTTCATGCGCTTGGAGACGTTCAAGTCCCCGATCTTGACGCTGCCGTCGGCCGCCAGGAAGATGTTCGCGGCTTTGATGTCGCGATGCACGATCTTCTGCTCGTGCAAGCACTGCAGGCCCTCGCACATCTGGATGAAGTGGGACCAGACCACGCGCTCGTCCATGTACTTGCGCTTCTTCCGGTAGCGCTCCACCTTTGAGGCCAGGTCGCCGCAGCCGCACAGCTCCATGACGATCCAGAGCTCACGGTCCCTCCTCGCGAGAAAGGCGTCGTAGAAGCCGACGATGTAGGGGTGCTTGATGCTCGCCAGGATCCTAATCTCGTTCACGGCGTCGCTGAGCTCGGCCTTCTGCATCTTGCTTATGTCGATGCGTTTACAGGCGTAGTGGTTGCCCCGGTCGCCCCGGCGCTCCACCTTGTACACCTGGGCGAAGGCGCCCTTGCCCAGCTTCTCCACCGTGCGGTAGTCGGCTTCCGGCATCGTGCGTTGTCTATGCGTCTAGTGGTTGTAGCTGTTGGCAGCGTCGAGCTGTGCTGCTGCGTCGTGCGCGGCGGGAGCGGCGCGGCGGTGGCGTCGGAAGGGCAGCCTGTGTGCGGCGACCTGTTAATGCGTTGGGTTGCGGCGGGCTGCAAGCGTCGAGCGTCGTTCGTTGCGGGGCTGCCAAAAAAAAACGTGAAAAAAAGTGGCTCGCCCGCCCCGCTGCGGCTCCTAAAAAGCTGCTCGCCCGCGCTTGCGGTCGCAGAGGGAAGTGCGTTCAGGCGTGTCCGGACTTATAGAGCGCCGCGATGCCACTTAGAAACGTGGTATGATGTATACGGGGGCGGCACCGCCCGACGACTCCTGAGTCACGACGACGAGTTCCCGGAGTCCTGAGTTATTCCTCTAGACGACCCCGACTCAAAAGACACGATAAACACAAAGGACCTTTACCCGAGCGCGTCGACGCCCACGGCCCGGCCGCGCAGCCGCGGCGGCGCCCCGCCGCCAATGTGCGGCAGGTGGTGGTAGAAGAAGACCATGAACACGTACACGTGGTGCAGAACGATCCAGGCGAAGAACACGAGTCGGAAGATGGGCGACGAATTCAGCAACCGCAGCGCCGAGGCCATCCACTGGTCGACGGTGTCGACGGCGCCCCCGAGGCCCGCGTTCGGCGCCCGATGCAACTTCAGCCGCCGCCGGAGCCCGCGCGGGTCATCCGCGCGGCTCCGTCGGGCCTCGTCGAGCTCCACGCGGAGGCTTTCGTTCGCGCGCCGCTGCGCGGCCAGCGAGCTGCGCAATCCATCCCGGTCGCTCGTCGCCGCGTCCAACTGCGCCTGCTTCCGCATCAATTGCGCCGCGAGCGCGCCGTCGCGCGGCGCGGTTTGCGGGGGCAGCTGCACCTGCTGCGACCGCTGCTGCGCGGCATTTATGGTCGCGTCGGCCGCTCGCAGCTTCGCGTCCAGCGTGTCGCGCTCGCGCTGCAACGCCAGCACGCTCGTCTCGAGGTCCTGGCGTTCGGCCTCGACGGCCGCGATGTCCTTCTGGCGCCGCTCGCGCATAGTGACGTCAGTTATTCTAGCCACGTCGGCGCGCTCGCGCGCCGCGACTTGGGCCTCTTGGGCCTCGCGCTCCAGCTCGGCGACGCGCCGCAGCGCCTCGCCGTAGCGCTCGTCCGTGCGCCTCTTTTTGATCTCGGCGTCGGCGTCGATAGTAGGAGGCAGCGGTTCCGCGCGTGCGGACACCAGCGCTGCTGCCAATGACGCGACCTCGTCCCGCAGCGCGGCCTCGCGCCGCGCCGAACCCGCGTCGGCGTCGGCTCTAGAAGCTCGGTCCCGGGCTTCTATCAACGCGTCGCGCTCGTCGCCCAGCTGCTCCGAAAGCGTCTTGGTTTTTCGCCGCTCGTCGTCCAGCGACTGGCGCAGCGCCACCTCCGCGTCCCGCGCGGCCGTGGCGATGGCCGCGGCTTTTGTGGCGCCGGCCTCCGCGTCGGCGAGGTCTCGCCGCAACGCGGCCTCCGCGGCCTTGCTACCGTCGTCGTCGGCCGCCTGGTCGCGCCTCAGCGACGCGAGATTCTTCTTGGCGTCGCGGGCTTCGTCCCGATAGGTACTGCCATCGCGTTCGGCCGATTCGAGATCCGTCATTAAGGAACGGACCTCCCGCTTGAGGCGCGCGTTCTCCGCCTTGAGCGCGTCGGTCTCCAAGTCGTCGTCGTCGTCGTCCTCTTGCACGGCCCCGAGCAGCTCGTCCTTGATCGCGTCGGCGCTCGCGGTGGTCGGGAGTCGCCGTCTCGCGGCCGCGGCCGCCTCGTCCTCTTCGCGCTGCGCTGCGGCCTCGGCCTCCTCGTCGACAGCTAGCGACGTATCGGCTATCTTATCGTCGAGGAAGGACTGGAGATTGTCGAGGCGCGACGTGATGCCGGTTAGGGCCTGCATGCTGGTACTTACCTTTGCTTAAGAGCTAGGCCACCAGCCGTTTGTTGTCAGCAGTTTGTCAGCTGACTGCGTCGGCGTCAGCTGTTACGCTACAGCAGCAACTGATGCGAGCTCGAGCTCGAGCGCTGTGCCTGTAGACACTATTTAGACCGGAGCGACTGAGAGCTCGGCCCCGCGCTTTTCTTGCGCAGCAGCCAAAACCCGTTTTGATCGTGTATGGCCAAATCCCAGCAATCCAGTCATGGAAATCTCCGGGGGACTCCAGATAGGTGATACGTCGGGCTATACGGCTGTAGACACGCAGAGCTCCTGCCATCCCTCCCACCAAAACCAGAGCCCAGCGCCGAGTGCCGCTGGCGGGCAGCCTCCACGCCATCGACGCGACACCTCTCCAAGAGCAGTTGAATGGCCAAATCACTCCCCCTCCTTGCGCTGCTGGCCAGGGGCGCCGCCGTCGACTGCCCCACGGGTCCCGACGAGGCACCGCGGACAGCGCTCACGGTGGCGTTCCCGCGGCACCACTGCGAGATCGTACGCAACGAGTTCAAGGCACGGATGAGCATGGACTATAGCTACGCCGTGACCCATGAAACGAGCGACGCGCTGGGCATCTCACGGACCTCGGACACGACGCACGACGTCTTCACGTTCTCCTATGAAGCAACACTCCAGGCTCAGCGGCAGGGGTCGCCCCGGCGCGAACAGGGCTGCTTGATGAGCGCCTGCGGCGTGAAGCTGCGCGGGCCCGCCGCGACCTCCAGAGGCGACGACGACGGCGGCGAGCTCTACTGCTCGATGCGCGACCTCTACTGCGGCGCGCGCGAGGACTGCGGCGTGCTGCTAGACTTCGGTGCCTACGTGGAAGCAATCGCGGAACGCTCGCGCTCGCGCACCGACGCCACGCTGTGCCTGGGCGGCGCGCGGCCGTCCGACGGCGACTCGATCAACCGCCACAACGACCAGAGAGGTTTCGCCGGGAATTACGGGCGGATCATGTCGGACGGGCGAGTGTATCAAGGCGATATTCGGAGAGAGAAGCGGAACTCGCAGTGGAAGAACGACTTCTACGCGCCGAACACGGCGACGATCCCGAACGGCGCGGACCCGATCCGGAACCCCTACCCGTATCCGGGGGCGCACGGGTAAACACGGTTGTTTGTGCTACTTGCTCTGAGTAGTGCGGGTTTTCAAATCGCCTTCACCTCTCTGCGTCCGCCTGTGCGCGAGGTCAAGGGCATAAACCACACAATACATCAAGGCAAAGGTTTCCATTTGAACACATCTGACGTGTGCGCCTTTCTCTTGCAACCAAAAGCGTCTGCACATCACACACAGCTGCAGAAGCAGCATGATGGTGCTCCTCCTTGTCCAAACCCTCCTGCGGCCGGCGCGCCCGCTCCTCGCACCGCTCTGGCAACGCGCCGCCACGGCGCGCAAGGCGTCCTCGTACGACGCGGCGACGCAAGCGCGTATCCGGCAAGCCGGCGCAGCGAAGGCGAAGGAGCCCCTGCGCATGCCGAGCCGGCTCTCGCCCACGGCGGCGACGACGTTTTTGGAATGCGAGCAGTTGTTTTTGTTTAGGAATCTGTGGCGGTTGCCCGAGCCCCCGTCGCCGGCCTTAGTAAGGGGGTCGCTGGTGCACAACGTGCTGGAGCACATGTTCGACGGCCACAAGCGGTCCAAGGTGGAGCTCCAGGAGGCCTTCCGGGACGAGTGGCGCGCCGTCCGCGGCAAATATCTAGGCGCGTCGCCGCCGCTCTTCGCCGACATCGAGTCCGAAAAGACGTGGGGCGAAGAATCGATGAAGCTCATGGAGAACTACCTGAACTTCGAGACGCCCGACGACGAGACGTTGGTGGAACGGGAATCTTGGTTGGAAGCGATGGCGCAGGTGCCCGACTCATTACCTCCTCTAAAAGTCGTGGGGAAGCTCGACCGCTTGGATAGGGAGGACGACGGGAGCTTGAGGGTGATCGACTACAAGACGGGGCAGGCCGCCTGCGAGCGGCCCTACTACAAGGAGGAGTTGAGGAGGGAACTCAAGGAGCGGGCCCTCTTCCAGCTGCGCATCTACGCCTGGATGCTCGCGAAGCGGGACGGCGGCGCGGACGTCTCCTCAATTAGGCTGCTTTATTTAGGAGGAGACAAGGCCGCGGCCGTCGACGAGGTCTTCCCACAGGACCCGAAGTTGCGGCGGGACGTGCTGGCGGGCGTGGAGAAGGAGCTGGTTGAGGTCTGGGCGGGCATCCACGAGAAGGTGAACGCTGGTGTCACAGCCTTCGCGCCCTGCGACCGGTCCTTCTGCTTCTGCCACGTTGCGCGGCCGCTCTGCTTCCCCGAGCCCGGCGCGCCCGTGCTGGAGCCCATATCCGGGGACGCCCTCGCCGGGAAGTCGGTCAAGGAGCTCCGCGAGCTGTGCAAAGAGCGCGGCCTCGACGCCGTCGTGAAGCGGGGCCAGGATACCAAGGCCACGCTGACGGCCCGGCTGGCACCCTAATGTAGCTTTTGTTATCATGGCGTCGCTGGCGTTTGGGGCACTCCTCTTGCGCTGCCCGCGATTGCCCGAAGATGGGCTATACTTGCGACTAGGCGGATAAGGGGGGAAGGGAGGGGGTCCTACTCCGCCTACCTCGCGTGGCGGCGGCCTCCGCGATCACCGAAAGATGGGCTATACTTGCGGCCGGGTGGTCAGTGTAATTAGGTTGTATTGGTAGGATGTCTAACACCACATGTCCGCCAGAAATGAACATTGTTTTGAAATTCCCGCGGCTGCCCGAAGGCCGAAAAATGAACTTTGGTACCTTCCCGGGTAGGTAACTTAAAATAAACGAGCTCCCAAATTAAGTTAGCACCATAGTCGGTCAGCGAGACCAACCGTTTGCTCGAAATGGCCGGGGAACATACCCTCGCGGCTCCTGGAAATTATTGCGTCACGGGGACATTCGGGGATTAGTGTTACGGCTTGCCAAAGTACACCAGCGATCAACACCGCCATCCACCACCCAGTTAGTACAGTATAAGTACTCCGGCCGAGTTTTCATGCATATCCGACGGAACTGGAGCCGATAGCCCGCGCTCGGAGGGCGGGAAAAGAATTCTACTAGACACTTCCCTTCGTTAGGTGTGTTTACATCCCTTTGACAGTGGTAGAGTTCATACATCCCACCAGAACGATTACTGAGGTGGGTGAAGTGATCTGTAGACTCCGCGCGATTCCGCGACTCCGCGTCCCCACGTTTGTACAAAGACGGGCCCAGAATCTGGACCAGTGAGTATCAGCGACTCCACTACCCCGAGGGACCTTGCCGCCGTTGTACTATTCACGATCGACCGACTTGCGCGTTCCCCAGGATTGACGGTGCGTAGACGGAGCGTCGGAAAGGCCCCAGACCCGTGAGTTATGAAATAAATTTGCGTTTGAGGCGCTTCGGTACTTGGGTGGTCCATTCGAACCGCCCGAACAACTCGTACATAGGATTATCTGTTCCGTTTGCTCCGCGCGAATCGGAGACTCCGCGACCCCTCGATCTCGTTAATTCAGGCACAAGACCTAGACCTGGGACTACCAGGGCCGGAACCATCACCATGGACCTTGGTGCGATCGTTTGTATTACAATCGACCGACTTGCGCGAGGTCCAGATCAATAATATTCAGACCCGAGCGTGGGCAGTCCAAAGTACGCTTCTCGTGGTGTAGATGTCATCTATTTGGTTTCCACTATAGATGGGGTAGTATGGGGCCCGACGAGACCGCTATTACGATTCCTGGGGGCCCTCGAGTAATTGGCGTATTTGACGGTACGGGACGCCATCGAGCCCAAATAAAACACTTTTTTGGGACGCAGATCGGCTCTTGGACTCCCTATGGGTTGGGTCTGAAGTTGGTTAGTCGCCTACACCGCATGCGCATGCTCTTTGGGTAGTCCATAGCTCTCAAAGCTCTGGAACTCAGACCCTGCCTAAACATGCCTAAGTGAGTTGGGCTGCTGAGAGAATTGGTAGATATGATCCAAGCGCCAGCGTATGCAGTGTAGTCGATTGCGCACGTCTATAACCGATCCTGAGCGACCCCGGAGAGACCTCTGGAATACGAATTGACCGGATTCCACCGGCGCGACTGACCACTTCAGCACCGCGAATCAAGAAATTAATTTTTTCGTCCCCTGATAAGTGTCCCATTGATCTCTTGGGACCAGTATCTAACCGGACGATACTCACACGGCTCATGTCGCGTATGTATAATCGTGCGGGTTTACCAGGTAGCTAAGTTTCAAGTTTTGTGTGCCACGCCGGCTTGCTTGCAATATTCCCAGCTGAAGCCGCGCTGCCGCAGAAGGAAAGGAATTACTCCTGAGTCCCACGGCGTATCATTCGTTGGGCAGCCGTTTCACGCGCTTCGAAGCAACCGACGGTGCAGCAAAAAACTATGGCTGCCCAGGTACCCAGGATAGTCTCCTTCTCGCCGGATACGCCCGTCAAAGAGGTCGAATCGAGTTACACCTTCTCCGTCGGCCAGTACATCCAGGACGCGGGCGACGCGCTGATCGCGGCACGATCGGACCCGCTGCGCCGGCCCGAGCTCGGCAAGGCGCAGGACTCCATCATCCTCGCGAAGAAGAAGCTGGGTGGCACGTCGAAGACGCCGCCGCGAACCCGGTGCCTGCACACGATTGACATCCACATGAGCCCCGACCGGCGGCACATCACCGCGGAGGATTTTGAGGAAACCGGTGATGACGACGACGACGAGGACCTGCTGCAGTGCACGGGCTGCGCCGGGTGGCCGGACGCGCCGTCGTGGGACAGCTACTCGCTGCCGCGCGCGCCGAGCTGGGCACGAGACAACTCCTGGTGGAAGGCGGACGTGGTGTCCGCGGACGCACAGTAGTAGTTTAAGCACATAGTTAGTCTGACCCCGGCTCGTCGAAGACGGCGGGCTGTAGGTCGAGGCGCGGGTCCGGCCGCGGGAACTTCTTTAGTTCCTTGCGAATTTGTTTCTCGACAACTTTGTAGTCCTCAGCGTCTTCGTCGAGCGCCTTCAGTCGTCGTTTTATCAGTTTCCGGTCCGCTGCGACGGCGGCGAGGTCCGGGATCCGTATCTCGCCATCGATTTGCGCCGCGGCCGCGTCGGTAAAGGCAGTGTCCGCGGCCAAGGCGCTATATATAGCGGCGCCGAGCCAGGCGTCGCGAGCAGCATAGGCCAACTGGTTATCCTTCAGGTGGTTCGCCCAATTGGAGGTCGCGATCTTCTTGGCTTTGGGTGCGATGGGCCCGCCGATCGCGCGGTAGGCGACCTCCCGCAAGGAGAGGCGCCGCGCCTTTCGCGGCCCGCCGATGTCTAAACGGCCGCGCAGCCCCAGGCGCGCGTCGAGGTTGAATAGCTCGACGGCGTCGTCGTCGAGCCCGACGCCCACCTTTGCGCACTGCGGATCGCCCAGGACCTCTGAGAGGGCGGATGACGAACAAACGTCGCCCGAGACCAAATGCGCTACCAGGACGTCGTCGCCCACCGCGATTTGGAGCACGTGCGGGCCCGGCGCATGCTTCTTGCGGCCGGCGAAGGAGGGCGCTGTTTCGGTGTCAAAGCCGAGCGCAGCGGCGCCGGCGGCGTATTTGTCGAGCCATTTGTCCACGGCGGCTGCGTCGTCTGTATAACAAACGTTCATGCATCGCTCGTCAGTCGACGGTTCGCCCTGCGGCGCAGGCAGCGCCTTGAAGGAGTGCGTGGTCGAGAACAACGTGTCCGCATAAGCGATGAGGAGGAGGAGCACACGCATTATAGGTCGCCGTGCATGATCTTGCGTCTTCGCCCAGTTTCGTCGACCTCGTAGTTGTCTTCTTCAGACGAACCTCCTCTGCGCCGGCAAAAGTAGACCGGTACCACCACTAATAGCACCGCGATCGCTGCGTATTGCGCGTTGAACGGGAGGGTGCCAATTGCTGCTGGCGTTTCAGGGGTGTCCATCAACCACTGCTGCGATAATTGGTCTTGACGGCGCTGCGTTTTTGGCAGGCTGTTGGACGCATTAACAGGAGATGAGGAGACGGAAGTCCACCGCTGAAACCCGTGTAACCAAGGTGTACGGGTTTTCGCCAGGGTTTTATTACGTCAGGGGGCAGCGTACACACGGTAGACCCACAGCAGGACATATTAGAGGTCCTTTACTGTTTCCTCTCGCGCCGTGACCACTTGTACGGGCCATAGCACACGCAAAAACCCTTGGCACCTGGAGCCACTCAGCGCAAATGCCGCGGCCCGCAGCCCACGCCCGAATACTCGCCCTGCTCTCACTCACTGCAGCCTTCATCGCGCCGCACCATCGCCCACGATGGACGAGCCTCCACGCGAAGCAAGGCAAATCCCCCCCCAAGAAGCGCGACGGCCGCCGGCTGAAGATCGCGTCCAACCGGAAGGCGCGCTTCTTCTACGAGATCATCCGGACGATGGAGGCCGGCATCGCGCTCCAGGGCACGGAGGTCAAGTCGTGTAGAGACGGCAACGCGAATATTGCGGACGGCTTCGGGCGCATCGAGAGCGGCTCCTGCATGCTTATTAATGTAGATATCGCGCCGCACAAGACGACGGCCGGGTACTTCCAGCACGAGCCTCGACGGCCGCGCCGCCTCCTCCTCCACAAGAGCGAGATCCGCAAGCTCAGTGGGGAGATGGTCGACCCGGGCTTCACCCTCATCCCGCTCTCGTTCTACTTCAACGACAAGAACTTGCTGAAGGTGGACCTCGCGCTCTGCCGGGGCAAGTCCCAGACGGACAAGCGGAAGACTATCCAGGAGCGGGACGACAAACGGATGATGGCGCGCGCGTCCAAGGGGG
>Ga0114994_10002296_pt1 | contig 13939 bp, 10 predicted proteins | sample ArcticOcean_MG_C_9_FD_87043 | JGI IMG/M metagenome (GOLD analysis project Ga0114994, IMG submission 87043) | Marine microbial communities from western Arctic Ocean - ArcticOcean_MG_CB2_152 | ecosystem: Environmental > Aquatic > Marine > Oceanic | place: Arctic Ocean: Canada Basin | collected... | reverse complement strand
CACTTCCCTTGACGCCGGCTCCGCCGGCTACCAAGAGGGCTCCCGAAGTAGTCGAAATAGAATCGCTTATATCAGTAATATTTGTTTGACCCGAGATGGCAGTTTGTCCGGTGCCTCCTACAAATATATTTCCATCGGTATTAAGGTCTCCACCCAAGGTAAGATTACCATCAATAGCAGTTCCACCAACCACTAAAAGTGACCCCGTGCTTAAAGAGTATGATGGGTCGTTCTTTGTTATTTTGGTTTGGCCGGATATAATACTTTGTTGTAAACTGGCTACATACAGTTTACCTCCGATGTTTGCATCTTTTCCGATTCCTACACCGCCATCTAAAACCAAGGCACCCGTCGTTGTATTTATACTTTGTGTATCATTATCCATATGTGTTGTTCCCTGGATCAATACATTTTCCTGTGTGGTGGTCGTGGTGAAAACAGCTTCATCTGGAAATAATGTTCCAATCGGCCCGTCGTGTTTTCCTACAACATCTACTAAAACCGACGCAACATCCACTGTTAAAGAACCTGTACTACTTCCTGTTCCTTGTGTTGTTCCCATAATAAATTTTTGGTTTTCTTCTGACCAGCCCATAAACACATTATCTCCGGTCGCTCCTCTTTCTATTACGATACCAGAATCATTTGTAGATGCGCCATTCAAACCAGAATTCAGTTCTATTAACGCATCCTTAATAACCGTATTATCAGTATTTACTGTCGTTGTAGTTCCGCGCACATCAAGATTGCCTGAGATTATGGTGCTTCCAACAACATTCATATCTCCACCTACATTCAAATTTTTCGTGATTCCAGCGCCTCCAGCCACCAAAAGAGCACCACTATCAATATAATCGGATTCTGTAGTATCAGTAATATTTGTTTGACCAGCGATAGAGGTTTGCGCAGTGCCTCCTACAAATAAATTCCCGCCGGTAACGACATTGCCCCCCGCGTGAACACTTCCCTCGAATCCGGCTCCGCCGGCTACTAAAAGGGCCCCCGTAGAAATCGAAACAGAATCAGTTGTATCAGTAATACTTGTTTGACCCGCAATAGAAGTTTGCGTAAGACCTCCTACAAATAAATTTCCACCAGTGATCACATTGCCACCGATATTCACAGTTCCCTCGAGACCCGCTCCGCCGGCTACTAAGAGGGCCCCCGAAGTAGTCGAAACAGAATCGGTCGTGTCCGTAATACTTGTTTGACCAGCTATTGCGGTTTGCGCAGTGCCTCCTACAAATAAATTCCCGCCGGTAACAACGTTGCCACCGATATTCACACTTCCCTCGAGACCGGCTCCACCTGCTACTAAGAGGGCTCCCGAAGTAGTCGAAACAGAATCAGTAGTGTCCAACACATATGTTTGACCAGCGATAGAAGTTTGCGCAGTGCCTCCTACAGTTAGATATCCGCCGGAAACTATGTTGCCGCCGATATTCACACTTCCCTCGAGACCGGCTCCGCCGGCTACTAAGAGGGCCCCCGAAGTAGTCGAAACAGAATCAGTAGTGTCCAACACATATGTTTGACCAGCGATAGAGGTTTGCGCAGTGCCTCCTACAAATAAATTCCCGCCGGTAACAACGTTGCCACCGATATTCACACTTCCCTCGAGTCCGGCTCCGCCGGCTACTAAGAGGGCTCCCGAAGTAGTTGAATCAGAATCGGTCGTGTCAGTAATACTTGTTTGACCCGCAATAGATGTTTGCGCAGTGCCTCCTACAAATAAATTCCCACCGGAAACTATATTGCCACCCACGTGAACACTTCCCTCGAGTCCGGCTCCGCCGGCCACTAAGAGGGCCCCAGTAGTAGTCGAAGTAGACTCGGTTGTATCAGTAATATTTGTTTGACCCGCGATGGCGGTTTGTTGAGTGCCTCCTACAAATAAATTCCCGCCGATACGCGAATTGCCACCAACTTCAAAGTTTTTATTGAAAGACCCGCCACCGAGACCAACCAAACAACCTTGTCCCATACTATTTGTTTGAGTAGTATCGCTTATAAATGTCCGGCCATATATCTTCGTTTCACCGGTCCCTTTAATAGTCGCAGTTCCATCTATTGTCAAATTGTGACCACCATATATTTTTCCTTGGATTCCCACACCACCATTTACAATTAACGCACCAGTAGTCGTACTATTTGATGGAGTGGTATTGAAAATATTTGTTTGACCAGCTATAGCTGTTTGTTCGGTGCCTCCTACAAATAAATTCCCACCAGTGTTCACATTTCCACCTACATAAACACTACCCTTAAGACCGGCTCCACCGGTTACTACGAGGGCACCCGATGTTGTCGATGAAGAATCTTCCGGAAACGTTAATATGGTTTTACCGGCTATACTTGTCGGTTGATCACTATCTATTGCTACATTTCCTTGGAAGATAGAAGGACCGTCACCATTTACATAAAGCGTGTCTTCACAAATAATATTTGATTTTACTTCGAGATTCCCCCCTACAAATACATTTCCAACAATACCTGCCCCCCCGGATAATCTTAATCCGCCACTATTTATCGAGGTACTGCTCATTTCACTGGGAATTTCTATGTATTCGCCGCTTGTTCCCAGAACTATCTGGTGCGAATCATTTATTATAGAGCCATAACCCACCGCGGTAGAGTATTCACAAACATCATTTAAAGAAACATCACTGTTTGCACCCAAATAAGTATTATAAACACCATTAATATCTTGAGAACCACTATTATAACCTAATGCGGTAACATACGATGTCTCTATTGAAGATTTCAACGAACTGTGTCCAATCGCGGTATTGAAAGAACCATCTTGTATGAAATTCAAACAGTTCAATCCATAGGCTATGTTATTTCCTCCTCCGGATATGTCGAAGTAGTTTTCACCAATACCGATATTTTCGTATCTACCATTCATCATTATCATTCCCGGTTTCTCCTCATTTGTAAGCCTCACAGTCCCTATTACATCAAGTTCTTTCTGAGGTTGTGAATTATTTATTCCAACGTGACCCAACTCATAATAAATGCGGTTATCGATCAAGGCTGTCCAAACATTCGGTCCTGTAGGACCCGTATCACCCTTTTCACCAGTAGGACCAGTATTTCCGGTAGGACCTGTTCCCAATGGACCAGTAGTTCCGGTTTGCCCTCGAACACCCGTCGGGCCAGTATACCCGGTATATCCTGTAGGACCTATTACAAATGCTCCTGTTTGTCCTGTATGTCCGGTATACCCTGTATATCCAGTTGGCCCAATATATACACTTGTGGTTTTTCTAAAGTTGATATTAGGGTTAGACATAAACTATAATTATATATTCTATATATACATTTGTATTCATAAAATATATTATTAACGCCCGAATTTACTGAAATCAGCCGTTAATGGGAGGTAATTTCCACCTTTCGATGGCAATGCTCCATACCGAGAGTAATTGTCTACCTTACCCGTTTTGTATTGAACTCCATTTGAAGCACCTCCTCTTATCGAAGCACCTCCTCTTATCGCAGCGTCCTGACCCAATCCCACCAATCCACCTGCCGCGTCTTGACCCAATCCCACTATTCCACCTGCCGCATCTTGACCCAATCCCACTATTCCTCCCAATAAATCTTTACCTATTCCCAAAGCACCACCCACGGCTTCTTTTCCTAACCCTACAGCACCACCCACGGCTTCTTTTCCTAACCCTACAGCACCACCCACAGTTTCTCTTCCCAAATCAACTGCTTCACCTACGGTCTCTTTACTCAAATCAACCGCACCACCCACAGTCTCTCTTCCCAAATCAACTGCGCCACCCACGGCCTCTTTTCCCAAATCAACAGCACCACCCACTGCCTCCTTACCGAGATCAGCCGCACCACCCACTGCCTCTTTTCCGAGACCAGCCGCACCATTCACGGCATCTTTACCTAATCCTACACCACCTTTCAATAATCCAGCAGCAGTAGCCCCCTTCTTACCTAAACCATATGTGCCATTACCACCGTTCCCTCCACAGTTGGTGCATACACCATCATCACCACATTGAGGGCAGATTGGAGGAACCAATTGTGTTTTCAACATATGGTCATTGCTAACAATTCCGGTCTTATTGAATCCGTTTCCTTGACCCATTGTATTGAAATACCAAAACCATTTACAAGAAATATCATCTCCGCAAAAAGATGGAAGTTGTCCCGTAGGTTGGTTAACAGTAGTAGCGTTGTTTCCGCTCTCCGACGAACCTCCCGAAGAAGTTGGTGCTGGACCGGATGTGGTGTTCGACCACGTATTTCCATTGGTAGATTCGAGAGCATCAGACGGTTTTAATGGACCATTTTCATCGAATGAATAGCAACTGACAATTTTGTAGGAACCATCAGTTGAATTTCCGACAATCAAACAGATTGAAGTGTTTTTACCGATGGCACACACCAACGCCATACCATTGTTTCCATCGCCAATAGTCATAGAGGTCATCGATGACAAAGACTCGATTTGCTCTTTTGCGCCGGCATTCCCTGGAACTATAGAACCGGTCGCTCTATCATACACATCATACCCTACTCCATTGGAATGTGTAATCAATACATAACCATTTTTGGTATCATACCGTAAGAATGGGGATATTTGGAATATCTGTTCGCTATTGCTTCCGCTCATATAATTTGGATCAGTAATGAGAGAACCATTGTTCATATCCGAATTACTCTTAGCAGGATTAGTGTTGTAGCTTGGCACATTATCAATCGAATAATTATAATTCTTTGGTGTTCCAACAATACCGTCTTGAGATAATGCATACGAAATCACATTCGCACCTCCTTGTGGATAGGTCGATTTATCAATGTCCATAACGTGAATAAATGTGTTGGAATTCATCGCAATATAAAACACCTGATATGTGTCCGTTGTCTCACACCGCGTGGTATATGAGTACTGACTGATAGTTGGAACGACCGATGTTTTCTGGCTTTCAATAGTGCTGTATGGTAATACTGACCCGTCTTCTTTGTATTGAGTGCGATACAAATTTGTATGAATCGCGTCACGAGTTGTTACATAAATATTGGTGATTGTAGTTCCGTAATTATCCATACAATCAGTATTCCCGGACACAGAGTTTCCTTTCTCACACGCTAAACCATCCACTTCCAACAAGTTACCATTTACGTTGTCGATATAGATGTTATCATACAAGGAAATGATTTTCCTGTCCACATCTGCACTATATTGAGGGACATAGATGGTATTCCCGTAACTGGTTGCGTTGGATTGATTAAAATTTACGAAAGATTCTCTATACATCATCGATTTAATAGTGCTTCCCAATAACATTGACAATATTAACACCGCCAACAATATCAGAAACAAGATTAAAGGTGTTATCTTTATCTTCATCAGTATATACTGTATATATCGAAAATATATTTATATAAATGAGTTCATTAATATAAACTTTTTATAACTCCTAAAATATTTATAGCTCGGCAAAATATTTATAGCTCAGCAAAATTCAAATTGCCTTTTGATTGGGTTAATATGTCCAAATTAGCTAATATGTCGGTGGGAATTGTTGGGGATGTTGGTTTGGTGTCTAACAGTGGCAGAGGAGTTCTGGTTGGAAGAGCGGTAGGCTTGGGTAATTCCGAAACGACGGTTGGAGTTTCTGTAACAGCCGTTGGGGTTGGCATGGCAGTCATACCTTCCAACGCACGTGGGGAAAACTTGAAATACATTCCAATACCCAACGAAATCACTAAGATTGCCACTAAAATCAATAAATACTTGTTTGAAGACTTCATTTCTCAATTATATATAGTTGAGTAGATTTAATTCAAAAGAGAAATGGCATTATACATTTTGTTTGAAATAATATAGCTCATTGTTTATGTTACAAGGAAAATATGACAAATATATACTTTTCACAATATTACCTAAAAATGGTTTTTGATTACCATAAAACTTCCATTTGCCATTAAACCTCGATTTCTTCGCAGAGATAGTGATTGTTGCGTCTTTTCCTGGAATGTAATCTTTTGGATAAAACGCTTGATCCCCACAATAATATATTCCGTTGAACCCTAAACAACGTCCGATAAAATTTTCGGGAATGTCTATCTTAAACTTCATTATATCTATATTGTCGTCAAGGTCTGTATTACGAATAGTTGTAAAAAACGATATGAATAAACCTTTATTGAAAGTCAACGTTTTCGAAATATTATTTTCTGCGTCCTCGTAATATACAGTATTCCCTAAACCTTCTTCGCTACTCAAAAAATCGGCCATTTCGTCTTGTGTTGAATATTTCTTATTTTCTAAATCGAACCCTTCCAAAAACATTTTCATATATTTTCCAAAACGCTCCTCTTTTAATCTGGCCATCTTCGCTTCGTTCTGTATTCGTTTTTTCTCTTCTTCTTCTCTAAGTCTTTGTTTCTTTTGTTCTTCTTGAATCCGCCGGAGTTCCCTCGTTTTTCGTTGTTTTTCTTGTCGTTGTCTGCCTCGAACTTCTTCTCTCTGTTTCCGTTGCCTGCGTCGAATTTCTCGTAGTAGTGCACTATTGTTTCCCCGTCGTCTTCGTGGTTTCCTTCTTCTTCGCCGCCGTCCGAAGAATCCTTCTTCAATATTGTCTTCGGGATAAAAATAATCATATATGGAATCAAGTGTGTCTTCATAATCATCCTGTAAATAGTAAAATAAATACAAATTTCCAATAATGAATAATACCCAAAATAAAATGATCAAATACTTATACTTCATCCAGACCTATATACATGATTGTATATATCATTTGTTCCGTTGGAATATAAAAAATTGATTTATATATTCAATATTTCTCAGGTTGTACGTCCTGTATATTTTAAAAAATGGCACATCTACAATTATTCAAAAACCCAGAGTTTGATGTGGAAATCGGCATAGACGAGGCTGGACGTGGACCTATGTTTGGAAGATTGTATGTCGCAGCCGTTGTATTGCCCAGGGACGGGTCCTTCTTCCATAAAGATATTAAAGACAGCAAAAAAATCAAATCCGTCAAAAAAATGAAAGAATGCTTCGACTACATAATACAAAACTCTGTGTATTACGCTATTCACTTCGTAGAACACGATGTCATAGACAAGATAAATATCCGACAAGCAGTATTTCAAGGAATGCACGCGTGTATCAAAGACATATATGACCGAATGGAATCACCATCGAAACTCCAACTCCTCATTGATGGAAACGATTTCAAACCCTATGTATTCTTCGATGAAACCCGCCAGAATATTGTTACACTACCTTACGAAACTGTAGAAGGCGGGGACAATACATATATGTCTATCGCAGCCGCATCAATATTGGCGAAATACTCAAGAGATGAATATATACATAAGTTGTGTGAAAGTTATCCCGATTTAGTATCCAAATACAGCATTCATACGAACATGGGATACGGCACTAAAAAACATCTGGAGGGTATAAATGAACACGGGATTTCACAATGGCACAGAACGACATATGGTGTGTGTAAAAGCAAGGCGGTACAAATGATACAAAAATCATAAACCTAATTTGCGTCCTCTATTTCTTCTACACCCTCTTCCGCTTTTGAAAACATACGCCCCGCTTTTCCGAGTAATGTGCCAAACATTTTATAAAACGCAAATATAAATGATATCACTAATATAGTCGATACAAGAACCAAATAATACCGTAGATTAGTAAATAATACGAACAAAAAAACGATCAAACCCAGCGCATACATAAATCGATTACGTCTTATTTCTTTCGACCAAATTTTTTTATTTTTGTATATGAATAGTAAAAATAAAACTCCTGCGAATAATACTGGGAATACTGCGAAGAAATTTACTTTCTTGAAATCAGAAACCGAATATATCTTGTCAGGATTAGAACCTTCACCCACTGTAAATATAATTATCAGAAACAACACTCCAAATGAAAATAACCCCATACCAAATGTTTTCAGTTTATCTAAATCCATTATGTTTTGAAAATTTATATATATATGGAGGAGATAGAAGTTTTCATTGTATTATTCTCTGGAAATTATTTTATAACCATCTTATCGCCCTACCTTCGAAATATGTTTTGGATACTTTCAACCACTTCGTTGTATTGTCATAAACACTATATCCAAAAAGAATTTCATTCGTCTTTTCCATATAAACCATTCCAAGAGAATACTCCACCTTTCCACCTTCGAATGTGAAATACGGAACATACCATTTCAAATCAAACGATATAGCATCCAACACAACTATAATATGGTAATAAAACCGGCGGTCTTCATAACTTACACTATGACACAGTAACCATATTTCGTTGTCTATGATGATGCCATTGGAAGAACCGCGTAAATTACCGAAAAAACGAGGGACATTCTCGATTGTATGAGTCGTTTTGAACTCGTTGTTCTCTATATCTCCTATACGAATAGGATTCCAACCATATATCATTTTAAGCCCCTCATTAGGTATCAACACCCAATTTTTTTCGATGGGCTGCTGCCCTTCTATTTTCAACAGGTCCGAAGATATCCCGAATCGGCCATTGATTCTCCCCAATTCTATCACCATATTACCATTATCCAACCCGCGATTGCCACTATAAAACAAGCCATTATCCGTTTTAAATAGTCTCACATCTTCCACTCCTACATATCTATTATCAATACTCGCGTCGTGTTTCAACTCTATTATTTCTTTAATATTTGGCACAGGGGACATTTGTATGTATCCCAGTCGGTTCACGGTGATTATCTTGTCACGGTTCACATAATTTCCATTTTCGTCTATTACATAATTTACATACCGCACATTGACTATCAACTCATCGTTCTCATTATCATACACTAAAGACGGTGTGCTCGATACAAATATTTCGTCATTATCGTATGGCTTGATCAAACCATCCAGAGTGCTTCGAAGGTCTTCGTCCAATACATCATTCTCTTTGAGCTTTTCGGTATAAAACTTATAATTTGTCATTACACTGTGTTGAATGCTCCCGTCAGTGCTGTTTTTGAGAACATCCATTATTACGCCCAACATATCATACTCTTTATAATTAATATAAAACCCCAATATCGATAACTCGTAATCCAATTTATAGTCGTAAACATCCTTGTGTAAGAAAAGAAGATTCGGATTCGCGGGATATTTACGCCGAATATCGTCGGCCATCACATAAAACGAATACGCCAATGACGTTTTACCCACCATTCTATAGTGTTTGACAATCTCATATATATTTTCTATGCGAAATGGACACACATTTAACGCGGCGAGCCAACTATCCACTGCTTCCATCGGTTTGTCCAATCTCATATAACACAATCCCATACAATAATAACTATTCCATACTTCATCAGACCACCCTCCCAAGTCTATCCGTTTTTTATATGCGTTTATAGCATTCTCCGGTTGGCCCGCGTCTTTATAACTATTTCCCAAATAAAATGTATATCGGTCGTTATTTGGAACATCTATGAGACCTTGTTGGAGGAGTGTTATGTCGCGTTCGAATTTGTCGGTTTTTGCGCCGCCATCTCCGATATCGTGGATTCGAATAAAGTCATAGTCGCAAGTTTCAATCATCGTATTTCTCGGGTTGTTCAAATATTCGTGTGTGACCCCCCAATAAGAAAACTCGTGATGGTTGCGAACAATTCGCGTATTTTTATAATGAAATTCGGGGTTCCCTTGAAAGAGATTATACGCATCGGCTTTCAAACCTTCTTTGAATTTTTGAGGGTCGTTTAGACAAGTTCCTTCCAACACCATATCTGCGTCCATCAATAATATGTATTCGTATTGGGGGAACTTATTGCACGCGTTCAACGCATAACTACGGTTGAATCCAAAATCGCGAAATTCCTTGTATATGATTTCGCCCGGAATATCCTTTTCTTCAAAATAGGTCTTGATGAGTTCCACGCTATTGTCTGTGCTACCAGTGTCGCAAATACAATACGCGTCGACAAGACTACTTACCGAGTCCAATAGACGAGTGATTACTTTACTTTCATTCTTGATTATCATATTCAAACAGAGTTTAGGCATCTTGTAATCGATATAATAGATAATATAATAGATATGTTGGAATGTTTTTGATATATTTTTATTCAAATATAATTTATATGGTATTATTCTATATATCATAATATGTCCTTCACAAGATTTCATGATGACCCGGCCAGAATAATCAAACAAAATCAAATCAGTACATTTTCTGAAAGATATTACTTGAATACTCCTGGACAAGGTATCAACCTACCATTTGAGGAGGACCCGCATATACGTCTCCAAAGCTGGGGAGCGAACTTGACAACCAACAATCTCAACCTGGAGAGCGATTTACGCGGCCTCAGTCGCAAGTATACAAAAGACCTTCCTCAAACAAATCAATATACCGAGCACAAGGCCCACACTAAGCCATACCAATACAGATCCACGCAACCATTTGTAGAAGAGAGCCGTGCTTCCCATCCAGCTTGGTTATATAAAGATTTAGAACAAACACGATGGGAATATCCTATTATTAATCCACAGGCGAACCTCGAAAAGCAGTTTCATTCCAACGTCCAAACACGCATTTTAGAGAAAGACCGATTCGTTCCTGGCGTATATCATCAAACAAATTATTCATATTAAATGTTGGGGATATTAAATGTTGGAAAATTATATGAAATGTATTTTTAATATAATATATTATAATAGAAGTATATACACATGGAAGTTGCTATACCTTTAGTTGCTCTTGGAGGTCTTTATATAGTATCCAATCAAAATAGAAACCGAGAAAATTTTCAACAACAAGCATACGAAGGAAATCTGCCAAATGTCGATATTCCAAACAAAAATTATAACCAGAATTCCAACGAATTCAACGCGAACAACGACCTTACATCCAAACTGTCCACTGTAAATACCTACGATGGTAACAGTGTATACACCGATAAGTATTTTAATAAAGACTTGCCCAACACAATGGTAAATACTACCTCGACACAAAACAGTTCGGCATTCACCGGGGAAACGCCCAATCCTCAAAACGCACAATACCGTTCCATCAATGGGTCTAATGTGGGAGCTGACCACTTCCAACATAATAATATGCAACCTTTCTTCGGAAGTCACATTCGCACGATGAGAACCGAAGCAAATAGTGGGGAAAGTATTTTAGATAATTATTCCGGCGCCGGTTCACAAACCATTAAAAAGACCGAACGAGCCCCTCTGTTCTCCCCACAAGAAAATATGCAGTTCGCACACGGGGCTCCTAATATGACCGACTTTTTCCAATCGCGTGTGAATCCTTCTCTCAAAATGTCGAATGTTAAGCCGTTTGCCGACCAAAAAGTCGCTCCAGGTATCGGTGGAGGTTACACAACCGAAGGCAAAGACGGATTCAATTCGGGTCTGATGAATCGAAACCTTTATTTAGCGAAAACCGTCGATGAACTTCGAACACAAAACAATCCCAAGGCCAGTGAATATGGTCTGTTGGGACACGAAGGACCCGCGAACAGTTCCATCAAGCGTCGAGGTGATTTAGGCATACAAGAAAAAAACCGCCCAGATACTTTCTTCGAAATGGGACAAGAAAGATATTTCACAACCGGAGGTATCGAAACCGCACCTGCTGTAAGAGGTATCCAATTAGATCTTCAAGAAAAGACCAACAATCGACAATCTACTACCGCTTCGTATTCCGGTGGAGCAGCTTCCCACACATCCGCACAATACAACGCGGAAGGCGAATATATGCCTTCAAAACATATCGACCTGGGAGCAGTTCCCGTGAAACCGGCCAGAAGAATCGGGGCCGGTGGTGGAAATGAGGCCGATTACGGAATGAAATCAGCAGTTGTGTATGAGAATAACCGTTCTTCGAACCAACAAGACACCTACTTCGGAGCATTTAGTAGCGCCATCGGGGCAGCCGTGTCGCCATTGTTGGATGTTGTAAGACCTTCGCGCAAAGAAAACGCCATCGGTAATTTAAGACCTTATCAAAACCCAGGAACGACCGTATCGAACTCATATGTGTACAACCCAGCAGATAAGCCAGCGGCTACAATCCGCGAAACCACTGAAGTTGGCAAAGGACATCTTTTCGTGGATAGTCGCGCCAGAAGTGATGGGTATTTAATCGCAGATGTTAACGCGGCTCCTACAAAACGTCAAACACAAGGTGATTTCTATTATGCCGGTGTTGGAAGTGCAGGCGAGCGGGGAAGACAACCACGTGCGTATGACGCAGAGTATAATCAACGCAATAACGATGTGAAATCGTCGACTTTACGCGGATATACTCCTTCTGGTGGAATGGGATTAATGAACTCCAACATTAATATGACGACTGTCCCACGCGAAATCACACAGCAAAATCGTCGGGATATTGTGCCTACGATGCCTTATCAGACGGCGTCCGCTGAAGCCATGGGAAGACCCACCGGAAGTAATCAAAACGCCACCACTTATTCGAATATTCAATTGGACCGCACACAAGGAGATGTTTTACAACAATTGAAGGGTAACCCTTTCGCCATTTCTCACGTGAAAGGCCTATAAACCATATGACATTTATTTTTATTGATATAGTATAAATATAAATGTGGATGAGATGTTTCCAGATTCCGTGTATGATATTTTTCATCACTCGGTGTTTTGGATACAACTTCAAACATATTTCCACTCAAACCCACCGCGATTATTTCAAATATAGGAGTTGTAATAGAAGAAACTTCAAAAAATCAAAGGGATATATTAACTTTGTCGAAGACCATCACATTATACCCAAACAGTGGAAAACCCACGACCTCTTACAGAGTATACACTTCGATCTTAACTCCAGTAATAATTTGTACATTATGCCCAATAAATACGCAATAAAACGATTTCATTTACATCCGGACACGCTGATTCATCAGGGGGGTCATCGCAAATATAATTTGTATGTAAAAGAACAACTTGACTATATTTATGGATTGAATGAAGACGCGCAATCCTACGAATTTTGGTTATTATTACATCACTTGAAATCAAATATGAAGTTTAATAAAGATGGTATTCCTTGGAAATAATAGGTCAGGTTCTCAAGTATATAAGTAGGTTCTCGAATGTCTCCAAAATATTTCGTGTATGAATTTCACCGAATAATTTTTATTGTTTTTATTTCTTCTTTTTTTCACACAAATATATTTTAGTTATTTGAGAACCTGTCTATAAAATCCTGGTAAATATAATTTTATTTGTATATATTAGACGCATTTTAGGAGATTTGGATATGAGTATGTGTTGCTGTGCGAAAAACATTTCTTTCGATTTATCTGGAATGGTTATAGACCCCAATGACGAGGAAAACGTGATTCCGGATGTATTTAAAACAGAGGTCATCAAAAAAATTCTTTTACCTTATTACAAAGACAACATTGAATACATCGTCAATACCAAATCTGGATGGTCAAGAGTAAGCACCGGGTTTATGACTGCTTCTACTTTATTAGTAGGAGCCGCATCTATATTATCATTCGCGAGTGGCGTGTATCCGAACAGAGATTTAAACTTCGTTGCTGGTTCCATCGGGTTAGTGGCCTTAGTTTTCAAAGAGTTTGCCTCTTATGCAAATACTATCGACCACGTAAAGACCCTGTCTATTAATGACTTATTGAAGAACCTGAATATCGAACACGAAATGAGTGATATCTCTAAAAATAATGAACGAATTTTTAACAAAGATAAATTGGTGGCTAAAGATGATGCATCAGACGCAGGTTCGCAACACACTCGTCGTAGTTTTAGCAAACCCAATTTGACAAATATGATGTTTAATATGGGGGATAATACCAGTGTTGAGAACGACGCTGTATAGTCATTCTATTATGGATTTTCTAAAGCGTGCAACCTTGCTAAAATGTTGATGTTGTCCGTTTGTAGTGTG